>JRHI01000071.1_pt1 | contig 101644 bp, 99 predicted proteins | sample 215371 | NCBI WGS metagenome assembly JRHI01 (sample SAMN02929681, study PRJNA255918) | sediment metagenome | biome: cave system; feature: Ice Cave; material: Sediment; isolation source: sediment from deep within a dark volcanic ice cave with no known source of... ...
CGCCTGATGGGTCACGAATTTCGGCCGGGCGCCACTAGGTGGAAGGCTGTCCGCGACGCAGGAGCTGATGGCCTGGGGGAGGCCCCACGACCATTCGGCGCGTCAGCGCCGAGAGGAGAGAATGACATCGGTGGCGGTGACCGCCAGACCGGGGGCGTGGGCCAGCCGCCAGCCGCCTCTCGAGCCCGGCACCGCCGCCTCCATCGCGGCCCGGCAGCGGGCGGCGGCGCTCTCGGTCACCAGGGCCACGGCGGTGCCCCCGAAGCCGGCGCCGACCATGCGGGCGCCCTGACACCCGGGGACGTCGACGGCGGCGGCGACGACCGCGTCGAGCGCCGCGGTGCTCACCGCGTAGTCGTCGCGGAGCGAGGCGTGGCTCGCCGACATCAGCGCCCCCAGCGCGGCGGCGTCACCGGCGGCGAGGGCGGCAGCGGCGGCGGCGGCGCGTCCGCTCTCGCCGACCAGGTGGCGGGCGCGGCGGTCGAGCGGGGGCGCCAGCCCCGCCGCCTCGACCGCGGCGAGGTCGAGCCCGCGCAGCCCCGGCGCGCCCAGGGCCCGGAGCGCCGCCTCGGCCTCGGCGCGCCGGCGGCGGTACCCGGCGCCGCCGACGTCGTGGGTCTCGCCGCTGTCGCAGGCGACCAGAACCGCGCCCTCCAGGCCCCAGCGCACCGCCGCGGCCGACCCATCGGCGCAGTCGAGGAGCAGCGCGCCGCCCTCGGGAAGGCCGACCACGGCGCGCTGGTCGAGGGGACCGCAGGGCACGCCCACCACGTCCCGCTCGGCGGCCAGCGCCACCTCGGCGAGACGCCGGGCGGTCAGCCGCGCCCCCAGGAGCCGGAGCAGCGCCACCGTGACCGCGCAGCAGAGGGCCGCCGAGGAGGCCAGCCCCGCCGCCTCCGGGAGGTCGGCGGCGACGGCGACCTCGAGAGCGGGCACCGGCATCCCCGCGGCGGCGAGCACCACCGCGGGGGCGAAGGCGCGGTCGCCGAGGTCGCCGGCGGGGGCGGCGGCGGCGCGCTCGACGCGGCGGTCGCCGCTCAGCAGCCGCCAGACGCCGTCGGCCGACGGCCGCAGCGCCACCCCGACGCCGCGGTCGACCGGGCAGCAGAGCACCCGTCCCCCGGCGTAGTCGACGTGCTCGCCGACCAGGGTGCAGCGCCCCGGCGCCCGGGCGGTGGACGCCGGCGGCCCGGCTCCGAGGCCGCGCTCCAGCAGCCCCGCCGCGGCGGCCTCCAGCCCGCTCAGAGCTCGATCGACCGCAGCCGGGTGACGCCGGTCCTCAGCGCCAGCCCGGCGGTGCCGGCCGCGATCGCGACCACACCGGCGTCGCCGGGGGTGAGCGCGCCGGCGCCGAGGGCGGCGTGGGCGTAGGGGAGCGCGAGCACGGTGAAGCAGACCGCCAGGTAGGCGGAGCCGAGGGCGAGGAACCCGAGGCTCTGGCCGATGCCGACGCTGCGCCGCGGATCGGTCCAGTCGAGCCGCGGCCGGATCGCGCCCAGACCGGTGGCGAGCGCGACCAGCCCGGCGACGACGACCAGCAGCCGGAGGCCGGCGAGGCCGAGCTCGGCGGCGGGGATGCGCTCGCGAAGGCCCCCGACCAGGAGCAGGCCGAGCCCGAGGCCGGCGGCGATGGCGAGTCCGACCGCGAACTTGGCGAGGAGCACCTGGCCGGCCCGGACCGGCGCGCTGCGCAGCAGCCAGAGCCGCCGGCCCTCGGCTCCGACCCCGCGCAGCGCCACCCCCGAGGCGGCGAAGAGCGAGGCGAACCCGGCGGTGAGCGCCACCGCGAACCAGGCGGGCAGCCGGCCGGTGGCGGCACCGGCGGTGGGGGCCTGGCCGGGCACCGCGATGTAGAGGGCGAAGAGGGCGACGGGGAGCACCAGCTGGCCCAGCTGCGAGGCGTCACGGCGCAGCTCGCGCAGGTCCTTGCGGGCGATGGAGACCCACACGGTGCGGGGCCCGCCGTCGCCCCCCGGCCGCAGCCGGATCCGGGCGGGGCGGCGCCGCCTCCCCTCCCCCGCCTCGGCACTGCGCTGATGGCCGGCGACGAACGCGGCCTCGCCCACGCGCGAGACCAGAAGCAGCGCGCCGGCGCCGGCGGCGGCGAGCAGCAGGGTGAGCAGGGCGGCGGTGGCGAGCTCGCCGCGCACCGCCGCCACCACCGCCCGCGCCGCCCAGCCGGTGGGCAGCCAGGCGAGGTCGGCCACCCGGCCCCGACCGGGGGCGTCGAGGGCCAGCGGGGTGGTCGAGCGCATCCCGTCGGGGGTGCGGAGCACCACGTTGACCGCGGTGACGGTGAAGACGGTGCCGGTGACGAGGAGCGCGGCGGCCTCGCGCACCCGCCGCGCCGGCATCACCCGCACCGTGGCGATGGTCACCGCGGTCCCCGCCGCCAGCGGTAGCGCGGCCAGCGCGATGGCGGCGAGCGCCACCACCGGCAGGGCGGCGAGGGCCCCCTCCGCCGAGAGGTAGGCGACCAGCCAGGGGCCGGCGAGCAGCGCCGCCATCCCGACCCCGGTGACCAGCTGGACGCACAGCTTGGCGAGCAGCACCGCCCGCGGCGCCAGCGGCGCGACGAGGAGCATCTCGAGGTCTCGGGCGAAGTACAGGCCGCTGATCGCGAAGCTGACCGAGGTCACCGCCACCACCCCGCAGAGGGTGGCGAGGGCCGCCGCCAGCGAGAGCTCAAGGGCGCCCGGCGACGGCGCCCCGCCGCCGAGGAGGGCGGCGGCGAGGTGGTGGCTGCCGAGCCACCAGGCGACCGCCACGGTGGCGAGGATGAGGGTGCGGCCGCGCTGCTCGGGACCGGCCCGCAGGCAGGCGTTGACCGCCATCCTCGCCCGCACCCCCAGCAGCCTCGGCACCGGCCGGTAGCCGCTCCAGGCGGCGGTCACTCGAGCGCGCGGAGCAGCGGCCGCAGGTCGGAGTCGCCGTCCGCCCCGGTGAGCCGGAGGAAGGCCTCCTCGAGGGTGCCGGCGCCGAGGGTGCTGCGCAGCTCGGCGGGGGTCTCGACCGCGACCAGGCGGCCGTGGTGGACGACCCCGACGCGGTCGCAGAGGAGCTCCGCGACCTCGAGCACGTGGGTGCTGAGGAAGACGGTGCGGCCCTCGGCGCAGAGACCGCGCAGGATGTCCTTCAGCTGCCGGGCGCCGGCGGGGTCGAGGCCGACGGTGGGCTCGTCGAGGAAGAGCACCTGCGGGTCGTGGAGCAGGGCCGCCCCGAGGGCGAGCTTCTGGCGCATCCCCCGCGAGTACGACTGCACCAGCCGCTCGGCGTGGCCGGCGAGGCCGAAGGCGCCGAGCAGCGGGTCGATGCGCGCCGCCTGCACCCGGCGGGGCACCCCGTAGAGGTCGGCGGCGAAGGCGAGCATCTCCCGGCCGGTGAGCTTGTCGTAGAGGGCGGGCTGGTCGGGGACGTAGCCGGTCACCGCCCGGGCGCGGAGGGGGTCGGCGACCACGTCGTGGCCGCAGAGCTCAGCGCTCCCCGAGGTGGGCCGGAGCAGGCCGGTGACCAGCCGGATGGTGGTGGTCTTGCCCGCGCCGTTCGGCCCGAGGAAGCCGAAGAGCTCGCCGGGCGCGACCTCCAGGCTCATCGCGTCCACCGCCACCCGGTCGGCGAACAGCTTGGTGAGGCCGCGCAGCCGGATGGCGGGCTCCGGGCGAAGCGGCACCGGCACCGCGGCGCTCACCCCCGCGGCTCCGCGGCGAGGAGGCGGCGCACCGCGGCCACCTCCTCCTCGAGCCGCCGGTCGTCCCACACCGGCACCGCGGTCGAGGCGTCGGGGGGGTCGCGGAGCTCGACCCAGGAGCGGCAGCCGCCGTACTCGGGCAGGTCGGGCACCTCGACCCGGGCGGGCAGGGCGCTGACCCGCAGCACCGCCACCACCGGGCGCGCCGGGGCGGCCTCGGACAGCTGCCGCTGCTTGAAGCGGAGGGTGAGGTAGTGGGCGGTCCACACGGTGCGTTCCTCGAGGGCGCGCAGCCGCTCCAGCGAGGCCGCCTCGACGACCTCCACCACCTCGGCGAGGGCACCGAGCGACACCATCCCCGGGCTGACCGGCCGCGCGTGCCCCTCGGGACGGCCGGCGGCGACCGCCACCTGACGCGGCGCCCGGTGCATCCCGGGAACGAGCAGGTCGCGGTACTCCGGCTTGAGGAAGACCCCGCGCTCGTGGAAGAGGGTGGGATAGAGCCAGAACGGCCCGGAGCGGGGGGCGCTGAAGCGGTGGCCGGGGTCGTCGAGGCCGCCACGGCGCACCAGCAGCGCCTGCCGCCCCTGCTCGAGCGCCGCCACCACCACGTCCCACTCCTTCAGCGCGAGGGCGAGCCGGGGCGGGGGCGTCACCAGAGGATCATACGGGCGCCACCGTCGCGATCCCCGCCGCCGGGACGGGAACGGACCTGCAACGCCGGGGCACGCCGCCGGCCGGGCCCGAGTAGGCTGTGCCGCCATGCTCCGGCGTCCGGGTCGCGCCTGCCCCCGTCTCCTCGGCTCTCCCTGGGTGCGCCTGGCCGGGACCGGGGTCGGCGCCGTCCTCTTCCTCCGCGCCGTCGACCTCGGCGCCGCCGCCCGGCTGATGAGCCACGTCTCGCCCTGGTGGGCGCTGCTCGCGGTGGCCCTCGCCGCCCTCTCGGTGATCTCCAGCGTGCTCGAGTGGGGGGTGCTGCTGCGCGGCACCGGCCACGGGCTCGACTGGCCCTTCCTCGGCTTCTGGTACCTCAAGGGCCTGTTCGTCAGCCAGGTTCTCCCCGCCGGCGTCGGCGGCGACGCGATGCGGGCGATGCGCATCGGACGGATCACCGGCCACGGCCCGATGGTCGCCTCGCTGGTCGGCGGCCGGATGGCCGGGACCCTGGGGATGTCGCTCTGGGCCCTCGCCGCGGCGGTGCTCCTCCGCGATCTCGTCCACGTGCCCGTGTTCGCCGGCTTCATCGCCTTCGCCGCGTTCATGCTGGTGGCCTGGGTGCTGGCGTTGCTCGCCGAGCACGTCCGCTGCCGCATCCCCGAGCACCGGCGGGTCGCCCACGCCGTGGGCCGCTTCCTCGGCCCCTTCACCCGCACCTTCGCCAGCTACCGCAACCGTCCCCGGGTGCTGGTCCAGAGCATCGTCGCCGGCGCTGCGGGCTGGGGACTGAACCTCTTCTCGATGGAGGCGTTCGCGATCGCCCTGGGGCGCGACGTGGCCTGGTCGGTGTTCGCCGTCGCTCTGCCGATCTCGCTGCTCGCCACCTTCGTGCCGATCTCCGCCAACGGCCTGGGGGTGCGCGAGGGGATGGTCTTCGCGCTCCTCGTCCACGCTCACGTCAGCCCGGCGATGGCGGCCGCGCTCAGCCTCTTCGTCGACCTGCAGATGATCCCCTTCGCCGTCCTCGGCGGCCTCGTGTTCCTCCTCGAGCACCGGGTGCCGGCGCGGCCGGCGCGGCTGACGGGGCGGCTCGACCCGGTGCCGGTCCCCGTCTACCCCGACGCCGCCGGGTGGCGGAAGAGGTCGCGACCGACGAACGCGTAGCGGCGGCGGGCGAACACGAAGGCGATCAGCCCGGCGAGAGTGGCCAGACCCTTGTCGGCGGCGCGCTGCACCAGCGCGGCCGCCGCGGCGGTTCCCGGATCGGCGCCCACGGCGATGAGCAGGCCGGCAACGCTCGCCTCGAAGCCGCCGAGGCCGCCCGGGCTGAGGGTGATCGCCCCGACCACGTGGGAGACGGCGTAGACGAAGGCGGCGTCCTGCCAGCTGAGGAACCCCGGCCGCAGGCTGTCGACCACCAGCCAGAAGAGGGTGATCGCCACCAGCGCCCCGGCGAGGCTGAGCAGCGAGCCCACCCAGGTGTCCCAGCGCCGCAGCAGCACCACGGTGTCACGCTGCAGCTCCTCGGCCTGGGGCACGACGTGGCGCACCACGGGGATGCGGCGGACCAGGCCGATCACTCTCCGGAAGAGGGCGCGGTTGGTGAGGATGACGAGCACGGCGACCGTCCCCAGCAGGGCGGCGATGATGCCCCCGGCCGCGGCGCGGTGGCCGAGGGCGCCGGGGACCGCCGCGGCGATGATGAGCAGGGTGTAGACCAGCTCCTGGACGGTGATGGTCGCCACCACCGCCCCGAACTCGCCCCCGGATGCCTCGCTCACCAGCACCGCCCGGGTGAGCTCGCCGAGGGGGAGCAGGCCGGTCGACTGGCCCGCCAGGTTGAGGAGCAGGGTGCGGCCGAGGGGGAGGCGCACCCCGACCGCTCGCAGCAGCGGCTGCCACCGCAGCCCCTGGAGCAGGTAGTAGAGCATCGACAGGCCGACGATCCCGGGGATCGACCAGAGCCGGAAGCCGGCCACCGAGCGGGCGAGCTGGGCCGGGTTGAGGGCGACGATCAGGGCGACGATCGCCGCCACACCGAGCCCCGCCGGGATCAGCGACTGCGGCCGGCGCCACCGCGGCGGCTGGTGCCGGGCGGCTACCCGTCCGTCCTCCGGCCCACCAGCGGCCGCCCGGGGCGCTGGTCGCGAGTCAGCCGCATCGCCAGCATCCGCCAGGGGCGGCCACCGCGGCGGGCGTCGGAGAGAGCGCCCTCGAGGCGCCGCAGCAGGACCAGCACCAGCAGCGCCGCGAAGGCGGCGGCCTCGCCCCGGCCCGCCACCAGCGCCCCCACCAGCGGGAGCAGCAGAAAGCCGGCCAGCACCCCGATGGCGATCTCGCGGGTGAGCGCGCCCAGCGCGAAGCAGGCGAGCAGCGCGAACAGCCCCGGGAGGCTCATCCCCGCCACCGCGCCGGTGGCGACGGCGATGCCCCGGCCCCCGTTGAAGTGGGCGTAGACCGGCCAGCCGTTGCCGATCACGGAGCAGCCCGCGGTGAGCCCGACCACCGCGAGCGGGAAGCCGGCCCGGGTGGCGAGGGCGACCGGAAGCAGCCCCTGGAGGAACTGCAGCGGTCCGACCGCGATCGCCAGCCCGGCGTCGACGTTGCGGTAGATGTTCGAGGTGCCGATGTTCCCGCTGCCGAGGGTGCGGACGTCCACCCCGGGCCGGGTGATCCTCACCAGCAGGAGGCCGACCGGGATGCCCCCGACCAGGTAGGCGAGCAGCCCCATCGCCGCGACCGTCCAGGTGGTCACCGGCACGTGCATCAGGGGACGCCCTCCGCCTCGAGACCGCGCAGCGGCATCGTCGCGAACCCGGTCATCCCCGGCCCGGTGTAGGCGCCCATCACCGGGGTGAGCGAGGTCACCTCGCTGCGGCCCACGGGCAGCACCTGGTGGAGGGCGTCGCGGAGCCGGCCGGCGGCCTCGGCGGCGGCGGCGTGGACCACCAGCAGCCACACCGGCGCGGGGCTCTCGCCCTGCTGCTCGAGGGCGAGCCGCTGGAAGGTGCGCAGCATCATCCGCTGACCGTGGACCAGGGCGGCGCGGCGGGCCTGGCCGTCGCGGAGCTCGAAGATGGGCCGCACCCCGATGAAATCGGAGATCCCCGCCGCGATCGACGGCACCCGGCCGCTCCGGGCGAGATGCTGAAGGGTGCTGAGGGTGCCGTACATCCGCACCTCGCGCCCCGCCTGGAGCACCCGCTCGCGCACCGCCTCCGAGGACGCCCCGGTGGCGCAGAGGAAGGCCGCCGCCCGGGCGACCAGGCCGTGCCCGGCGGCGGCGTTGCCGGTGTCGATGACCTCGACGCTGCACCCCGGCTGCTCGTCGGCGAGCAGGCGGGCGGCGAGGCTGGCCGAGTCGTGCATCGCGCTCAGCGAGGCGGGGATGGTCAGGCAGACGACGTGGTCGGCGTCCGCCGCCCGGAATGCCTCCAGGTACTCGCCCGGGCTCGGTGTCGAGGTCGTCGGCGTCTCGCCCGCCGCCAGCCGCCCGTAGAACTCCTCGGAGGTCATGTCGACGCCGTCGTGGAAGGCCCGGTCGCCGAAGACGATGCGCAGCGGCACCACGTGGACCCCGCGGGCCGGCATCGCCGGGATCACCGCGCCGCTGTCCACCACCAGGGCGCAGCGGCGCCGCGGGGAGGTCACGCTGCGGCCCGGGCGGCGCGGAGCCGCGCATAGAGGTCCACGAGCCGGTCGACACCGGTGCTGAGCGCGTAGTGGTCCAGCACCCGGGAGCGGGCCCGGGCCCCCAGCTCGGCGCGCAGCCCGGGATCGTCGCGGAGCCGGCGCAGCGCGTTGCCGAGGTGGGGCTCGAGCGGGGTCACCGGGAGGCGGATGCCGGCGTCGCCGAGGGCGGGACCGTCCTCGCCCGCCTCGGTGGCGACCACCGCACAGCCCGCCGCCATCGCCTCGAGCATGCTGAGCGCCAGCCCCTCGGCGGTCGAGGGCAGCACGTGGACGTCGGCGGCGCGAAGCAGCTCGAGGCGCAGCGCCGGGTCGGTGACCACCCCGAGGATGCGGACGTTGGGGCGGTCGCCGACCAGCCGGCGCAGCCGCCGGAGGTGAACGCCGCCGCCGGCGATGACCAGCACGTGGTCGTCGGGCCAGCCCAGGTCGAGAAAGGAGCGGACCAGCGCGGGAATGCGCTTCTCGGGGTCGAGGCGGCCCATGTAGGCGACCACGAAGGCGGCGCCGAGCCGCCGCCGCAGGTCGGACTCGCCGGGGGTGATGGCGTCGGTGTCGACCGCGTTGTGGACCACCGTGACCCGGTCGGCGGGGTAGCCGGCGGTGGTGATGAGCCGCCGCTGGTCCTCGCTGAGGGCGACGCAGTGGTCGTAGGCGGAGAGGTTGCGCACGTGCCAGCGGTAGAGGCCGCGGAGCACCCGCCCGCGGGCGCTCCGGGGCTCGGCGTAGGGCAGGTGGAAGGTGGCCACGGTGGCCGCCCCGGCCGCCCGCGCCATCCGGGCGATCTCGCCGTCGAGGTGGGAGAAGCTCCAGGAGCAGTGCACGATGTCGGGGCGGAGGTCGGCGAGCACCTCGGCGATCCGCTCCCGTGACCCGGGCAGCGACACCGTCAGCGTCTTCACCCGCATCGCCCGCAGCCGCACCGAGGGCACCGGGACCACGTCGCCGTCGACGTCGTGGGAGAAGAGGCGGACCTCGAGGCCGCGGGCGGCGAGCGCCCCGACCTGCTCGCGGCTGTAGGTCGACAGCCCGTCCGCGCGGCGTCCCTCGGCGTGGCCGAACCAGGCCACCCGCAGCCCCGCGGCGCTCACCCGGCGCGATCCGGGCGCGGAGCGGCACCGAGAGTCGGGGACGAGAGGGCGACGACCATCCGACGAGGATACTCCAGCGTCCCATCGGCCGGTCCGGACGCGCCAAACGGTCCCGTCCGGCCGGGCCGGCGCTCACGGCCGGTCGGCATAGACCTCGCCGAAGGGGTACCACTGCTCGGGATGGCGGCGCACCGCGACCTCGAGCGTGGACGCCACCCGCTGCATCACCGCGGCCTCGTCCTCTCCCCGCTCGACCGTCATCGGGGGGTGGATCTCGAGCTCGTATCCCCCCTCCACCCTCCGGCAGACGGCGGGCAGCAGCGGCGCGCCCGACACCCGGGCCAGCCAGGCGGGGGCGGCGGTGAAGACCACCGGCCCGCCGCAGTAGTCGACCACCACCGTCGGCCCGCCGCCGGGGATGTCGCAGAGCAGGCAGACGAACCGCCCGCGGCGCAGCGCCCGGAGCAGCCCGCGGGCGGCGCTCTCGGGGGTGAACACCTCGAGCTGGTTGCCCTCGCGGGCCCAGAGCACCAGGTCGGTGATCGCCGGTGGGCCGACCGGCGCCATCACCGTGGTGAGCCCGACCCCATAGGCCACCGCCACGTTGGCGGCCATGTCCCAGCTGCCGTAGTGGCCGAGCACGAGGATGCCGCCGCGGCCCTGCTCGTGCAGGGAGAGGACGTTGGAGGCGCCCACGATCCGGGTGTGGCGCGACACCCGCGCGCTGTCGAGCTGGAGGGCCCAGAGGAAGTCGGCGATGGTGCGTCCGTACTCGCGATAGGACCGGCGGGCGCGACGGCGGGCCTCGCGCTCGTCGATGCCCGGGTCGCTGCGGCGGTGGTTGGCGGCGACCACCCGGCGCTGCTCGCGCGCCGAGGCCCAGGCGCAGAGCCCGACGGCGTCGGCGACGGCGTAGCGGACCGGCCCGAGCGCGCGCGCCAGCGAGGTGGTGAGGCGCAGGCCGCCGCGCAGCAGCGGATGGGGAAGAGCCCTGCTCAGTGGATCGACCCGGCGCCACCTGAGGCGAGGTTGAAGAGCGGCTGGGCGGCGGCGCCGAGGAGCACCGTGCCGAGCGCGCAGAGGCCGATGACGGCGCGCACCGTCACGCCGGAGGCGGGCACCGGCGCGACCCCCTCCTGGGGCGGGTCGACGAACATCAGCCGCAGCAGCCGCGCCGCCGAGACCGCGCCGATCACCGATGCCACCAGGGCGAGGAGCACCAGCCAGGCGTAGCCGGCGAGCACCGCCGACTGGAGCAGGAAGAGCTTGGCGAAGAAGCCGATCATCGGGGGCGCGCCGACCAGCGACACCACCCCGACAGCGAGCATGGTTGCGGCCAGCGGGCTGCGCCGGCCGAGGCCGCGGAGGCTGTCCAGGTCGTCGTCCACGGCGCCTTCGAGCCCGGCGAGCACGGCGAAGATCCCGGCGACGGTGAGGCCGCCGGTGGCGAGGGCGAAGATCAGCGCGGCGACCCCCTTCTGGTCGGGGGCGGAGCCGAGCAGCCCGAGCAGCAGGAACCCAGCCTGCCCCGCCGCGAGCAGGCCGATCAGCCGGCGCAGGCTGCCCTGGGTGAGGGCGGCGAGGTTGCCGTAGAGCAGGCTGACCGCCGCCACCAGCGCCACCAGCGCTGTCCAGGTCGAGGTGAGCTCGACGAAGGTGCCGATCACCACCCGCGCCAGCGAGCCCGCGACTGCGGTGCCGCCCACCCCCAGGGTGAGCGCGGCCACCGGGGCCGGAGCGCCCCGGAGGCTGTCGGGCAGCCACTGGTGGAAGGGCACGGCGCCGAGCTTGGTGAGCAGCGCGCAGATCACCAGCCCCATGCCCAGGGCCGCCGCCGGAGACCCGTGGCGGATGGTGCTGGCCACGTCGACGAGCACGGTGCTTCCCCCGGCGCCGTAGAGGAGGGCGAAGCCGTAGAGGAGGACCGCGCTCGCGGCGCCGCCGATCACCAGCTGCTTGACCGCCGCCTCGCTGCCGCGGCGGTCGGTCTTGACCATCGCCACCAGCACCGCGAGACAGACCGAGAGCAGCTCCAGGGCGACCCAGAGCGCCGCCATCTCGCGCGCCGCCACCAGCAGGGAGCCGCCGAGGACCGCGAGCAGGATCAGCGCGTGATACTCGGCGACATGGGTGGCGATGCGGGACATCAGCGGCCCCGAGGTCACCGCCGCGAGGAGCGCGAGCGCGCACATCACCGGCACCAGGAAGACGGTGTAGCGGTCGGTGACCAGCCCGTCGGAGTAGGCGCGGTAGCCGGCGCCGGGCATGCCCCGGAGGTACGTGAGCTGGGTCACCCCCGCCGCGAGCAGGGCGACCACGGTGATCAGCCGCACCGGTCCCGGCCGCGCCGCGCGGCGGAGCGCGAGGGCGCCGAGCAGCAGCGCGCCGAGGAGCAGGATCGCCTCGGGGATGAGGTCGACGGCGAGGCGCAGCGACGATCCGTGCATCCTCAGCCTCCGGTGAAGCGTGCGACGACCGATTGCACGCCGTTGTTGATCACGGGGAGGACGCGCCCCGGCAACAGGCCGAGGATGACCACGGCGATGGCCAGGGGCAGCAGATAGGTCAGCTCCAGGGTGCTCGCGTCCCGGAGCCGGGCGAAGGCCTCGCGGCTGGGGCCGAAGAAGACCCGCTGCATCGTCCAGAGCACGTAGCCGGTGGTGACCAGCGTGCCCGCCATGACCATGACCGTGGCCGCCCGGTGCACCGGGTAGCTGCCGGTGAAGATCATCAGCTCGGCGACGAAGCCGGCGAGGAAGGGCAGCCCGATCACCGCGAGGCCGCCGAGCACCCAGAGGGCGGCGAGCTTCGGCATCTGCCAGGCGAGGCCGCCCATCCGGGCGATGCTCCGGGTGCGGGTGCGCTCCTGCACGGCCCCGGCGAGGAGCAGGAGGAGGGCGCCGGCGAGGCCGTCGGCGACGAGCATCAGCACCGCGCCGTTGAGGGCGATCGCCGATGCGCTGGCGATGGCGAGGAGCACCATGCCCATCTGCCCCACCGCCCCGTAGGCGAGCAGCCGCCGCAGGTCGTCCTGGCCGAGGGCGGCGACCGCTCCCCAGAGCGCGGTGATCACCGCCACCACCACCATCACCAGACCGAAGCGGTGGGAGGCCTCGGGGAAGGCGGTGAGGGTGACACGCATCAGGCCGTAGCCGCCGAGGGTCATCACCGTGCCCCGCAGCAGCATCGCCACCGGGGTGGAGGCCTCGGCGAGGGCGTCGCGCGCCCAGGTGTGGAACGGCACCACGGGCAGGACCAGGGCGAATCCGAGGAAGCTGAGCCAGAAGCCCAGCGAGCCGATGCCCCTGCTCAGCGACACGGCGTTGTCACGGACGAAGTCGAAGGTGGGCGGGCTGGCGTTCACCTTGGCGGCGAGCAGCAGCGCGGTGGCCGCCAGCAGCGCCAACCCCACGGTGGCGAAGCCGAGCTGGCGCCAGGCGGCGCGCATCCGCTGCGGGCCCCCGCCCATGGCGACGAGCAGGAAGGCGGGAAGCATCTGCATCCCCCAGAAGAGCACGAGCACGAAGTAGTCCATCGAGCAGAGCACGCCGTTGACCCCGGTCTCCATCAGCAGCATCAGGACCAGGTAGAGACGCAGCTGGGCGACCACCCGCCAGGAGGCGATCATCGCGATGACGAAGAGCAGGGTGCTGAGCAGCAGCAGCGGCAGCGAGATGCCGTCGACACCGAGGTGGTAGTTGCTCTGGATCGGCAGCGCGGTCAGCCAGGGGCGCTGCTCCTCGAAGGAGGTGGTGCCGCCGATGAAGTCCTGCCCGATCTGGTAGTTGAGGCCGAAGGTGGCCAGGAGCAGGGGGATGGCGGCGCCCGCCAGGGCGACCAGGCGGAGCCGGCCGCGCTGCTCGTCGGTGCGCTCCGGCAGCACCAGGAGGATGAGCATCGTCGCCGCGGTGGTCCAGATCAGGGCGCTGAGCAGGACGGTGGGGAACTCTCCTGCGGCGGGGGTGCCGGCGGGGGTACCGGTGCCGGTGCCCGTACCCGTGCCGGTCGCGCCGGTGGCGGCGAGGAGCAGGTGGAGGGCGTTCACCGGGACGCCCCCACGCCGGGCAGGTGCCCGGTGGCGGCGAGGGTCACCCCGATGGCGAGCAGCGCGGTGGCGGCGACGGCGGTCAGCAGGTAGCTGCTGAGCCGGCCGGTCTGCAGCCGGCGGGCGCCGGTGGCGGCGACCTCGAGCCCGTCGGCGACGGCGTCGGTGACTGGGTCGACGACGCTGCGCTCCAGCAGCGGCGGCAGCGCGCCGGGGCGGGCGATCAGCAGCTCGACGGCCCGCGCCCGCAGCGGCTCGAGGGCGGCGGCGGCGGCGCCCAGCGGCACCGCGGCAGCCACCCGCGCGGCCAGCCCGGCGAGGGCCCGGTCGCGGCGCGCCCAGATCTGCCAGCCGGCGGCCGCGCCACCCGTCCCCAGCAGTGCGGTGAGCAGGAACGCCACCACCGAGAAGGGCTCGTGCTGGGGCGTCGCCCCGGCGAAGACCACGTTCCCGAAGGTGGCGCGGATCCCGGGGATGCCGGCGAAGCCGACCACGGCGCCGATCCCGGCGAGGACCAGCAGCGGCGTCCGCATGCTCCGGGGCGCCTCCCGGACCTTCTCCGGCTGGAAGCCGCGGCGCCGCGCCGGCTCGCCGAGGACGGCGACCCCGAACAGGCGGACCAGGGCGAGCGCACCCAGCCCCATCGCGGCCACGACGGCGATCAGTAGCAACGCCTGGACCACACCGGGGGCGGAGGCGCCGTTGGGCAGCCGGTTGCGGAGCACCCCGCCCACCACGCCGTCGAGCGACCAGAAGCCGGAGAGCAGCACCACCCCCGCGGAGCTGGCGCAGCCGGCGAGCATGGCGCGGGAGGTCCAGGGCATCCGCTCCCACACCCCGCCCAGCTGGCGGATGTCGCGGGTGCCGTAGGCGCGGGCGACGCTGGCGGCGGCGAGCACCAGCAGGGCCACCGCCCACGCCTGGGTGAAGAGGTGGAAGACCCCGGCGCTCAGTGCGCCCACCCCCAGCCCGACGAACGCGAGGCCGAGGTGGCTGGAGGTCGCGTACGCGATGATCCGCTGCATGTCGGTGTGGCCCAGGGCCGCCACCGCGCCGGCCACGGCACTGAGCGCGCCCAGCACGGCGAGGCCGGCCAGCACCTGCGGCACCTCGAGGAACAGCGGGTAGGCGCGCGCCACCAGGAACACGCCCATGGTGGCGACGGTCGCCGACTGGATCAGTGCCGCCGCCGGCGGGGGCGCCTCGGCGGTGCCGGCGAGCCAGCTCTGCACCGGCAGCTGGGCCGACTTGAGCGCGGCCGCCAGCAGCAGCAGCAGGGCGGTGATCACCAGGGTGCGCGGCCCCACGCCGGCGACGGCGCCGAGGTGCCCGCGGTGCCACTCCTGGCCGAGCACGGTGAAGCTCAGCGGGTCGTTGAGGTCCTGGCCGGGGGCGTTCGGCAGCAGGGCGACGTTGGAGGCGAACTTGACGTAGGTGACCACCAGCGCGAGCAGCAGCGCGACGTCGCCCACGCGGGTGACGAGGAAGGCCCGGCGGGCGGCGCGCAGGGCCGCGGGCCGGTCCCACCAGTGGCCCAACAGCAGCCAGGAGCAGACCGCCACCAGCTCCCACATCACGTAGAGGTGGAAGTAGTTGGGGCTGGAGACGAACGCCAGCATCGCGAAGGTGCTGAGGCAGAGGAGCGCGTGGTAGCGGCGCAGGGCGGTGTCGCCCCGCATCGAGCCCACCGAGTGGATCTGCACCAGCAGGCTGATCAGCGCCACCACCGGCATCATCACCGCGCTCAGCCCGTCGACACGGATCCCCAGCTGGGGATGGAAGTCGCCCACCACCCCGCCGCCGAGGTCCTGGTTGGGGGCGAAGGTGATGAACGTGATCACCGACTGGTAGGGCGCGGCGTTGTTGTGCTGGAGCCGGTAGACGAGCAGCACCAGGGAGAGCAGCAGGGTCACCCCGGTGCCGGCGATGCAGAACAGGGCCGCGCGCCGTGGCACCTCGGGCAGGTAGCTCAGGATGCAGGCGCCGAGGGGCACCAGCACCACCGCCCAGGCCAGGTTGTACATGCGCGACTCCTATCCGGAGAGCTCGTCGAGCTCGTCGACCTGCACGGTGCGGTGCCGGCGGTAGGCGAGCAGCACCAGGGCCACGGCCACCACCACCTCGGCGGCGCCGCCGAGGCTGGCGAGGAAGGCGAGGGCCATTCCGTCGAGCGGCTGCGCGGAGGCGTCGCCGAAGCGGGCGAAGCCGACCAGGGCGATCTCGGCCCCGGCGAGCATCAGCTGCAGCGCCAGCAGCACCCCGAACAGGCTGCGCCGCGCCAGCACCCCGTAGACGCCGGCGCCGAAGACGAGCGCGCTCACCACCACCAGGTGGGTGATGCCGATGCTCACCCGCCGTCCTCGTCGCCGGGCAGCGCCGCGGCCACCCCGGGATCGCCGGGGCGGCGGCCCTCGCGGGCGCGGATGCGGTCCTCACGGCGGCGGCGCACCCGCTCCTCACGCTCGGCGCGCTCGCGCTCGGCGCGGTCCATGTCGCGCTCCATCCGGTCGCGGCGGGCGATGACGGTGGCGCCGACGGCGGCGGCGAGGAGGAGGACGCCCACCCCCACGAAGGGCAGCGCGTAGCTGCTCAGCAGCACCCGCCCGAGGGTGGCGGTGGTGCCGTGGTCGAGCAGCTCGGAGGGATAGGGCCCGGTCACCCAGTCGCCGCGGCTGGCGGCGGCGGCGGCGATGATCAGCGCCGAGAATCCGGCGGCGAGCCCGAGGGCGAGCGGCCAGCGTTTCAGCACCGCGCTGAGCATCGGCCGGCGCGGCGACTCGGCCTCGTCTCCGGGCCCGGGCGGGTCGGTGGTCAGCACCATCCCGGTGAGCACCACCGCGGGCACCACCCCGGTGCAGACCAGCACCGCCAGCCCCGCCACCAGGTCGGCGCCGACCACCAGGAGCAGCAGGCCCAGCCCGAGGCCGAAGGCGGCGAAGGCGAGCACCGCAGTGCGCATGTCCTTGACCGTGACCACCGCGATCGCACCGGCCAGGGTCGCGGCGGCGCCGAGGTAGAACAGGGGGCCGTTCACGCTCACCGGCTCATCCCCAGCCGCGGGAGCCGGCACGGGCCACGTAGAGGGCGGCGGCGCCGAGCAGGGTGGCGAACAGGAGCATCTCCGCCACCGCATAGCCGTGGTCCAGTCCCCCCAGCGCGACCGCGAAGGGCACCAGGCAGGAGAGGAGCACGGCTCCGAGGGTCAGCTGGAGGAGCCGGGGCAGCTCCGGAACGGCTCCGCGCGCCTCGGATGCCACCCCTCCGAGGGCACGCGCTCCCGCCAGGAGGCCGAGTGGCAGGACGATCCCCACGACGATGGAGATGACCACGGCGGAGAGGGACGGCACGGCCCGGCAGTATAGAGAGGACCGCGGTCGCCCACCCGGCGATCAGACCGCGTCGTCCTCCTCGAGCCGGGGCAGGGGCCGGGCGCGGGACCCCGGGGCGGTGGGCGGCGCCTCGAAGAAGAGCACCAGCGAGGTGCCCGCGACCGAGAGCAGGAGGCCCGCCAGGGTGACCGGGGTGACGTGGAGCCCGAGCACCGGGATGCCCACCCCCGCGTCCCAGGGGCCGGGCACCTGGCGGTAGGCCTCGTCCTTCCCCACCCGGCTCACCGCATCGGCGGTGGGGAAGGTCCGCTGCCCGACCACGCCGAGGACGACCAGCAGGCAGCCGGTGGCGCAGATCAGCCAGAGCCGGCGGCCGCGGCGCAGGCCCGCCCGCAGCGCGTAGGCCCCGCCGGCGCAGGCGAGGACCACGGTGGCGGTGCCGATCAGGACCTCGGCGGCGCTCGGCTGCATGGGCGGGAAGCCTACAGACTAGGCTGCCGCGGCGATCACGCCTCCGCCCAGCACCTCGTCGCCGCGGTAGAGCACCACCGGCTGGCCGGCGGCGACCTGGGAGGCGGGGGGGTCGAGGCGGAGCCGCAGGCTGGAGGCGCCGGACTCCTCCACCCGCGCCGGATGGGCCTCGCCGTGGGCGCGCAGCTGGGCGGCGCACGCCTCCCCCACCGCCGGCGGATCCCCCACCCAGGAGCACGCGGTGGCCACCACGGTGTGGCGCAGCAGCGCCTGCCGGGGGCCCACCACCAGGGTGTTGCGCGCGGCGTCGAGGGCGATCACGTACAGCGGGGTGGCGTCGGCACGGCGGGGCGCGACCCCCAGCCCGGAGCGCTGACCGACGGTGTAGAAGGGCAGGCCGCGGTGCTCGCCGAGGGCGCCGCCGTCGAGGTCGACGATCGGCCCGGGCTGGAAGCGGCCGGCCAGGCGCCGCTCCAGCTCCTCGCGGATGCCGCCGTCGACGAAGCACAGCTCCTGGGAGTCGGGCTTGGAGGCGACGCCCAGCCCGAGCCGGGCCGCCTGCTCGCGCACCGCCTGCTTGCTCGCGATCGCGCCCACCGGGAACAACGCGTGCCCCAGCCGGTCCTGGCCCAGCTGGTACAGGGTGTAGGCCTGGTCCTTGCGGGGGTCGGCGCCGCGGTGCAGGGTCCAGGCGCCGTCGCGACGGCCGATCCGGGCGTAGTGCCCGGTGGCGAGATGCCCGGCGCCGAGGGCGAGGGCGCGCTCGAGGAGCACGCCGAACTTCACCCGCTGATTGCAGCGCACGCAGGGGTTGGGGGTTCGCCCGGCGGCGTACTCGGCCTCGAAGTCGGCGATCACCGCCGCCTCGAACTCCTCCTCGAGGTTCCACACGTAGTGGGGGATGCCGAGGCGGGCGGCGGTGCGGCGGGCGTCGGTGACCGCATCGACGCCGCAGCAGCCGCGGTCGCGGGTGACCTCGGCACGCCGCGGCCACATCGCCAGGGTGATGCCGACCACGTCGAGGCCGCGGGCCACGCAGCGGCCGGCGGCGACCCCGGAGTCGACCCCGCCGGACATCGCCACGGCGACGGTGGCACCGTCGGGGACCAGGTCGAGCGGGTCGTCCGGGAGCACGGGCGCGACCGCCGGCGCCGGCCTCATGTGGCCAGCTCGCCCTCCACCGGGTCGACGCGCACGCCGAGGCCGGCGCACCAGTCGAGGGCGCGCTCGACGTCGTCGGGCTCGCCCTCGACCTCGAGCACCACCCAGCCCTCGTCACGGGTGACGTCGGCGCGGCGGATGTTCGTGACCACGGCGAACCGGCTGCCCAGCTGATGGATCACGGGCTCGGTCACCAGCCGGGGGCTGAAGGTGAGCCGGACCCGTCGACGCGCCACCTCGGGGCTAGCCGCCGTCGGGGAGTCCCCCGGCGACCGCGGGAACGATCGAGAGGTCGTCGTTCTCGCCGACCGGGGTGTCGAGGCCCTGCCCGAAGCGGATGTCGGCGTCGTTGAGGTAGATGTTGATGAACTGCCGCAGCTGGCCCTCGGGGCCGTAGAGGCGGTCGTTGAACCCCGGGTAGCGCGCGTCGAGGTCGCGCAGCACCTCGGACACGGTGCCGCCGTCGACCTCGACCTCGGGCTTGCCGTCGGTGAGCCGGCGAAGCGGCCCGGGGACGCGGATGGTGACTGCCATGTGTCGTGCTGACCTCCTGCGGCGGGTGCCGAACCGCCATTGAGTATACCGGCGCCCGTTTGCCCGGGCGTCCGCTCAGGCGGGGGTGGCGGCGGCGGTGGTGGCGCGCCGGCCGGTGAGCGCGGGGGCGTCGGCGGCGGCGCCGAACCGCTCCCGGAAGGCCCGCACCGAGGGCGGGATCGCCTCCTCGAGCACGGAGCGGCCGTTCAGCACCTCGGCGGTCTTGAGCCCGTGCCCGGTGATGTACGCGACCACGGTCTCGTCGCCGCGCCAGCGCCCGGCGCGGGCGAGCTTGGCGAGCACCCCGACGGTGACGCCACCGGCGGTCTCGGTGAAGATCCCCTCGGTGCGGGCGAGCAGCTCCATGCCCTCGAGGATCTCCTCCTCGGTGACGGTGTCGACCACGCCGCCGGTGCGACGGGCGATCTGGACGACGTAGCCGCCGTCGGAGGGGTTGCCGATCGCGATCGACTTCGCGATGGTGTCAGGCCTGACCGGAACCACGTGCCCGTCGGCGCGCTGGAAGGCGGCGGCGACCGGCGAGCAGCCCAGCGCCTGGGCGCCGGTGAGCCGCGGCATCGCGGCCCCGGACCCGGTCACCAGGCCGAGGTCGATGAGCTCGTGGGCGGCGCGGTTGTGCTTGACGAACTGGCAGCCGGAGGCGATCGGGATGATGATCTCGTCGGGCAGCCGCCAGCCCAGCTGCTCGGCGGTCTCGTAGGTGAGGGTCTTGCTCCCCTCGCTGTAGAACGGCCGGATGTTGATGTTGCAGAAGGCCCAGTCGAGGAGGTCGACGAGCTCGGTGCAGAGCCGGTTGACCTCGTCGTAGTTGCCGTTGATGCGCACCATCGTCGGCCGGAACACCGCGGTGGTGGCGACCTTCGCCTCCTCGAGGTTGGCGGGGATGAAGACGTAGCCGCGCAGCCCGGCGCGGGCGGCGTAGGCGGCGACCGAGTTGGCGAGGTTGCCGGTGCTGGCGCAGGCGATGGTCTCGAAGCCCTGCCGGCGCGCCCACGACACCGCGACGCTGACCACCCTGTCCTTGAAGGAGTTGGTGGGGTTCATGGTGTCGTTCTTGATGTACAGGTTCCGCAGCCCCAGCACCTCGCCGAGGTTGGGGGCGTGGACCAGGGGGGTGAAGCCCTCGCCGAGGGTCACCGGCTCGTCGTCGTCGAGCTCGACGGGGAGCAGGTCACGGTAGCGCCAGATGCTCGGCGGCCCGGCGCTGATCGACTCCCGCGAGACCCGGCGGGCGACCTCCGCATAGTCGTAGCGGACGTCGAGCGGCCCGAAGCAGAGGTCGCAGACGTGCGTCGGCGACACCGGGATCTCGGTGCCGCACTCGCGGCATTGCAGTGACAGGATGCGGGACAAGGCTCGATCAGTCTAGCAGGGGCCCGATTCCCGACCCCCGTCCCCTCAGGGCGCGGGCTCCAGCTCCACCACCAGCGGGCTGCGCCCGGCGCGGTCGGGCGCGCCGGCGATGAGGTCGTCGTAGGCGAGCTGCGACCACGACTCCATGTTCAGGTAATGGCGGCGCATCGCCTCGAGGCCGAGCACCTCGCCCTCGAGCTTCTCGGTCTCGCGCACCGTCACCCTTCCCGCCCGGGGCTCGACCAGGAACACCAGGCCGAGATGCACCTGCGAGACCGGGGTGGTGTCGTCGTTGAGCAGGGCCACCAGCCGGGCGGTGGCGGCACTGGGGCAGCAGACCTCCTCCCGCCACTCGCGGCGCAGGCCGCCGATCACCGGGTCGCCGGCGACACCGTCACCCGGGTTGATATGGCCGCCGGCGCCCAGCGAGTAGAGGTGGTGCAGCCGGCGCTCGGTGGAGTTGCGGAGCCGGCGGGTGAGCAGGTAGGTGCCGTCGCCATGGCGGACGATGCAGTAGGGGATCACCTGCTGCTGGGCGGGGTCGTCCTCGACCAGCCGCCGGGGGCGGTACTGGGCGGCGGCCCGGATGGTGCGCAGCACCCGCTCCAGCCCGGTGGTCACCAGGCCGTGCCAGGCGCCGTCGGGGAAGATCGTGCGGCGGGGGATGCAGAGCACCTCCTCGCCGTGGCGCTCACCGGCGGTGCCGGTGGCGCGGGTGCCGGTGCGGACCGATGTGGCCACCTGTCACCTCTGAGCGCTGGCCTCGGCCGCAAGTCTACCGAGCGGAGCGATCCTCCCTCAGCCGCTCCCCGGCCGGAGCTGGTCAGCTGAAGAGCCCGGTCGATGGCCGGCTCGTCGGGCACCAGCCCCGCCCCGGTGGCGCTGCCGTCGTCGAAGAAGCAGAACGAGAGGGGCACGCCGGCGGCGATCTGCACGGTGCCGCAGTCGTACTGGACGCCGTTGCGGGTGCGGTGCTGGAAGTCGCTGGTGCTGAAGCCGACCTGCGAGGCGCCCTTGATGAAGCCCTTCTCGAAGTTGCCCAGCCCGTTGCCGCGCGACCGCACCACCACGAAGATGAAGGCGGGGATCTGGTCGCGCCCGTAGACCCCGACGAGCATGCCCTCGCCGTCGGCCCCGGCGTTGCGGCGCGCCTGCTGGGCTAGGGCGTCGACGGTTGCGCCGTGGATCTGGGGCAGCCCTTCGACCGAGGCCGGGGTGGTCAGCGCCTGGGAGTCGCGCCCCCGCAGGACGAGGACCAGCACCGCCACCAGGACGATGAGGACGATCACCGCGACCACGAGGATGCGCGCGGTGGGCAGCGGCTTCGACGCCGCCGCGGACGGTGCCGGCGGCGGGGGCGCCGGAGGCGGCGGGGGTGCACCCGGGGCGCCGGCCGACGGCGCCGACCAGGCGGCGGGGGCGGGGCCGCCGGCCACCGCGGGCGGCGAGTAGGCGGCCGGCGCCGCCGTGACCGCCGGCGGCGAGTAGGCGGACGGCGCGGGCAGGGGCGGCGCGGGGGCGGGAGCATCCGGTGCCGGTGTGGGGGCGGTCCCGGCGCTGATCGGCTCCGACCACGAGGGCGCCGGGGGTTTGACCGGCACCGCGCCCGCCGGGTCCCACGCTCCCGCCCCGCCGGGGGCCGGTGCCGACGGCCCGGGGGCGGCCGCAGGGGGCGCGGGCGCCGCCGGCGGCGCGGCGCTGCCGGGATGGCCCGACCCGCACTTCCAGCAGGCCACGGCGGCGTTCTTCGAGCCACAGCTCTCGCAGGTCCACAGCTCCATGCGTGAATTCTCCCCGGCTGGCCGCCGGCCCGCCCGGCCGCGTCCTGGCCCCCGTGCCGCGCAAGGCTACTCCACGCTGTGGGGGCTCGGTGAGCGCTACACCGCGAGCTTGAGCAGGGCGTACTCCATCGAGTCGGCGAGCGCGGCCCAGGAGGCCTCGATGATGTTCGGCGAGCAGCCGACCGTGCTCCAGCGCCGCCCGTCCCGGATGTCGCCGGACTCGATGAGCACACGGGTCACCGCGTGGGTGCCGGCGGCCTCGTCGAGGATGCGCACCTTGTAGTCGTGGAGGCGGACGTGGGCGATCTGCGGGAAGCTGGGCACCAGCGCCTTGCGCAGAGCCAGGTCGAGGGCGTTCACCGGGCCGTTGCCCTCGGCGGCGGTGTGGTGCACCTCGTCGCCGATGCGGACCTTGATGGTGCCCTCGCTGATCACCGCGCCGCTGCCGTGGCGGCGCTCGGTCAGGGCGATGAAGTCGAGCAGGGTGAAGGGCGCGGCGTAGCCCTCGCGCATCCGCCGGATCACCATCTCGAAGGAGGCGTCGGCGCCCTCGAACGAGTAGCCCCGGTGCTCGAGGTCCTTGAGCTGACGGACCAGCCGCCGGGTCATGGGGTCGTCGCGCTCGACGTCGACGCCGAACTCGCGCGCCTTGTAGAGGACGTTGCCGCGGCCGCCGAGGTCGCTGACCAGCACCCGGGCGTGGTTGCCCACCAGGGTCGGATCGATGTGCTGGTACGCGTCCTGGTTGCGCATCACCGCGGCCACGTGCTGTCCGCCCTTGTGGGCGAAGGCGCCCTCGCCCACGAACGGCTGCTGCGGCGAGGGGGTGCGGTTCGAGATCTCGGCGACGAACTGCGAGGTCTCGGTGAGATGGCGCATGCCGTCGTCACTGAGCGTGTCCATGGCCAGCTTGATGCGCAGGTTGGGCACGACGCTGCAGAGGTTCGCGTTGCCGCAGCGCTCGCCGATGCCGTTGATCGTGCCCTGCACCATGTCGGCGCCGGCCTCGACCGCCGCCAGGGTGTTGGCCACGGCGAGGTCGCAGTCGTTGTGGCAGTGGATGCCCACCCGGACGCCGCCGCCGCCCTCGCCCAGGTCCCCGAGGCGCTCGAGCAGGGCGTCGACGCCGCGCACCACCTCGTGGGGCATCCGCCCCCCGTTGGTGTCGCAGGCAACCACCCAGCTCGCTCCCGCGTCGGCGGCGGTGGCGCAGGTGGCGAGGGCGTAGGCGCCGTCGGCCTCGAAGCCGTCGAAGAAGTGCTCGGCGTCGAAGATCACCTCCCGCCCGTGCTCGCGGAGGAACCGCACCGAGTCGCGGATCATCGCCAGGTTCTCGTCGCGGCTGCAGCGCAGCACCTCGCGCACCTGCCAGGCGCTCGACTTGCCGACCAGGGTGCACACCGGGGCGCCGCTGGCGAGCAGCTCGCGGAGGTTCTCGTCGTCGGCGGCGGCGATGTGGGCCCGGCGGGTGGCGCCGAATGCGGCCAGCCGGGCCCGCTTCAGCGGCGCCTCGCGGAGCGCGGCGAAGAGCTCGGTGTCCTTCGGGTTGCTCCCCGGCCAGCCGCCCTCGACGAAGTCGAGCCCGAGGGCGTCGAGACGCCGCGCGATCTTCAGCTTGTCGGACGCGCTGAACGCGATGCCCGGGCCCTGGGCGCCGTCACGGAGGGTGGTGTCGTAGACCACCACCCGGCGGCGCGGGTCTCCCTTCCCGTTGCCGCTCATCGGTGGGCCGGGTAGGGCAGCAGGTCCAGGACCCGTTCGGTCATCTCCGCGGTGCCCAGGGCGCGGTCGTCGTCGGCGCCGAGGTCGCGGGTGCGCGCCCCCAGGCCGATGGCCTGGTCGACGGCGTGCTCCACCGCATCGGCGGCCTCGGGCTCGCCGAGCGACACCCGCAGCATCAGGGCGGCGCTGAGGATCGCCGCCAGCGGGTTCACCACCCCCTTGCCGGCGATGTCCGGGGCGCTGCCGTGGACCGGCTCGTAGAGGCCGAAGCGCCGGCCGCCGCCGCCCTCCTCGCCGCCGCCCAGCGACGCCGACGGCAGCATCCCCATCGACCCGGCGATCATCGCCGCCTCGTCGCTGAGGATGTCGCCGAAGAGGTTCTCGGTGAGCAGCACGTCGAACTGGCGGGGGTCGCGCACCAGCTGCATCGCCGCGGTGTCGACCAGCTGGTGGGTGAGGACCACGTCGGGGTAGTCGCGGCCGATCTCGGTGACCACCTCGCGCCAGAGCCGGCTGGTGGCGAGCACGTTCTGCTTGTCGACGCTGCAGACCCGCCGGCGGCGGCCGCGGGCGAGCTCGAAGGCGACCCGGGCGACCCGCTCGACCTCCGCCTCGGTGTAGACGCAGGTGTCGACCGCGCGGCGGTCGGGGGGCTCGCCCTCGCGGCCCTGCGGCTGCCCGAAGTAGAGGCCGCCGGTGAGCTCGCGGACGGTGATGAAGTCGGTGCCGAGGATGACCTCCTCGCGCAGCGTCGAGAACTGCGCCAGGGCGTCGTAGACCCGTACCGGACGGAGGTTGGCGTACAGGCCGAGGCCCTTGCGCAGCCCCAGCAGCCCCTGCTCCGGACGGACCGTGGCCCGGGGGTCGTCCCAGCGCGGGCCGCCCACGGCGCCGAGCAGCACCGCGTCGGCGGCCCGGCAGGCGTCGAGCACCCCGCCGGGCAGCGCGGTGCCGGTGGCGTCGATGGCGGCGCCGCCGATCAGCGCCTCGGTGGTCTCGATCCGGAACCCGTACCGAAGCCCCGCCTCCTCGACCACGGTGAGCGCCGCGGCGGTCACCTCCGGGCCCACGCCGTCGCCGGCGAGGATGGCGATGCGGTGCACCGCGCCGCCCTCCGTCTCCTCGCCGCTCACACGCCGGACCCCGCCGGGAGCGACACCGCCGGGCGCTCCGCGGCCACCTTGTTCAGCGCGCTGCAGTAGGCCTTGGCGCTGGCGACGATGATGTCGGTGTCGGCGCCGTGGCCGCTGAAGATGCGGTCCTCGTGGCGGACGCGCACGCTGGCCTCGCCCATCGCGTCGAGGCCGCCGGTGACGGCGCGGACGGTGAAGTCGACCAGCTCGGTGGGCATGTCGACGAGCCGGGCGATCGCGTTGCATACGGCGTCGACAGGGCCGTCGCCGATGGCGGCGTCCTCGAGGATGCGGTCGGGCCGCTCGCTGTCGTGCAGCCGCACGGTGGCGCTCGGCCGTCCCGAGGTGCCGCAGGAGACCTGCACCAGCTCGAGGTTGAACCGCTCGGGGACGGTGCGGGCCTCGTCGGCGACCAGCGCCTGGAGGTCGCGGTCGGTGACCTCCTTCTTCTTGTCGGCGAGCACGAGAAACGCCTCCCAGGCGCGGGCGAAGGCGTCGTCGGCGAGCGCGTAGCCGAGCTCCTGGAGGCGGTGGCGGAAGGCGTGGCGGCCGCTGCGCGGCGAGAGCACGATGCGGGTGTCGGCGACGCCGACGTCCTCGGGGCGCATGATCTCGTAGGTCAGCTTGTCCTTGAGCACCCCGTCCTGGTGGATGCCGCTGGCGTGGGCGAAGGCGTTGGCGCCGACGATCGCCTTGTTGGCCTGGACGTGCATCCCGGTGCGCGCCTGGACCAGCTGGCTGGTGGGGGCGAGCAGCCGGGTGTTGACGCCGGTGTGCAGCCCGAGCAGCTTCTCGCGGGTGCGCAGGATCATCACCAGCTCCTCGAGCGAGGCGTTGCCCGCCCGCTCGCCGATGCCGTTGATGGTGCACTCGACCCGGCGGGCGCCGTTGTCGATGGCCGCGAGGCTGTTCGCCACCGCGAGGCCGAGGTCGTTGTGGCAGTGGACGCTGACGATCGCGTTGCCGACGTTGCGCACGTGCCGCATCAGGTCGCCGATCATCCCCCCGAACTCGTGGGGCAGCGTGTATCCGGTGGTGTCGGGGACGTTGATCACCGTGGCGCCGGCCTCGATCATCGCCTCCACGGTCTCGTAGAGGTAGGCGCGGTCGGCACGGCCGGCGTCCTCGGGCGAGTACTCGACGAAGTCGCAGAACTGGCGCGCGTACTCGACCGCCGCGATGCCCTTCTCGAGCACCTGCTGCCGGGTGCCCAACCCCTTCTTCTCGATGTGGATGTCGCTGACGCTGAGCACGATGTGGATCTGCGAGCGCTCCGCGTCCTTGATCGAGTTCCAGACGGCGTCGATGTCCTGCGGGACGGCGCGCGCCAGCGCGGTGATGACGGGTCCGTGGACCTCGCGGGCGATCCGCTGGCAGGCCAGGAAGTCACCCGGCGAGCTGATCGGGAAGCCGGCCTCGATGACGTCGACGCCCAGGCGCGCCAGCTGGTGGGCGATCTCCACCTTCTCCTCGACGTTGAGGGCGAAGCCCGGCGCCTGCTCCCCGTCGCGCAGGGTGGTGTCGAAGATGTAGACCCGGTTGTTGTCAGTCACCGACGAGCACCCCGGCGGCCCGGCGGCCGCGGTCGGCGGCCTCCAGCGCCTCGGTCTGGCCGATCCGGCTGCCGCGGTGCTTGGCGCCCAGCCGCAGCCCCTCGCGGCCGCGGGCCATGGCGACGGTGCCGCTGCGTGCCACCTCCTTGAGGCCGAACGGCCGGACCAGCTCGAGGAAGGTCTCCACCTGGTCCTCGGCGCCGCTCATCTCCAGGATCATGGTGTCGACGCCGACGTCGGCGATCTTGGCCTTGAAGATGTCGACGATCTGCAGCAGCTCGCTGCGGTCGCCGCGGCCGCAGTTGACCTTGGCCAGCACCAGCTCCCGATCGACGATCGGGTCCTCGGTGATGTCGCTGATCTTGATGACCTCGATCAGCTTGTAGAGCTGCTTGACCGCCTGGTCGGCCTGGGCACGGCCCACGTCGATGGCGATGGTCATCCGCGAGACGGTGTCGTCGTCGGTCTCGCCGACGGCCAGCGAGGTGATGTTCATGCCGCGGCGCCGGATCATGCTCGACACCTTGTTGAGCACGCCAGGGTGGTTCTCGACCAGCAGCGAGAGCAGGCGGTGGCGGGAGCTCATCGGCCTCTCCCCTCTCCGGGCGGCCGGCGCCGGATGCGCGGCGCCACCTCGATCGGCACCGGGGCCGGCACCTGGCGCGGCGCCGCCGGCTGCAGCGCATCGTCGAGGACGTCACCGATGCGGCGTCCCAGGTCGCGCAGGCGGTCGAGCAGCCGCCGCGCCGTGAGGCGGCGGGTGCCAGGCAGGGTTTCCGACACCATGGCTAGAAACCCTCCTCGATGATCTCTTCGATGAAGTCGGGCAGGCCCGCTCCGAGTGGCACGATGGGCCGCACGTTGGCCTCGGGATCGATGATGAACTCGCCGATGCAGGGGCCGGGGTGCTCGGCCATCCTGCGCAGCACCTCCGGGACCTCCGACACCTTGTCGGTCCGCCAGCCCGGCATGCCGAAGGCGTCTGCCAGCTTGACGAAATCGGGGGTCACGGTCAGGTCGATGGCGCTGCGGACCCCCTCGTAGTAGTCGTCCTGGAACTGCCGGACCATGCCCAGGCACCAGTTGTTGAGGATGACGATCTTGACGTCGAGCTTCTGCTCCACCGCGGTGGCGAGCTCCTGCATGGTCATGACGAATCCGCCCTCGCCGGCGATGCACCAGACCGGCTTGTCGGGGCGGGCCCGCCGCGCGCCGATGGCCGCGGGGAAGGCGAAGCCCATGGTGCCGGCACCGCCGCTGTTGAGGAACAGCCCGTTGGTCTTGAAGTCCCACCAGAGCGCGCCCCAGATCTGGTTCTGGCCGACGTCGGCCACCACCACCGCGTCGCTGTTGCAGCGCTTGTACATCTCCAGGAGCACATCCTGGGGCTGGAGGATGCCGGTGTTGCGCCGGTAGCGCAGCGGATGCTCCTCCTTCCAGCGGTCGATCTGCGTGATCCAGCCGTCCAGCCGCCTGGGCTCCAGCAGCCGGGCGATCTCGCCCAGCACCTGTCTGGCATCACCGACGATGGGCAGCGTGGGTGTCACGTTCTTGCCGATCTCGGCAGGATCGATGTCGATGTGGATGATGTGCTCGACCTGCGGAGCGAAGCTGTCGATCTTGGTGGTGACGCGGTCGTCGGCGCGCATCCCCACCATCATCAGCAAGTCGCAGCCCAGCACCGCCTTGTTGGTGTACCCGGCGCCCATGAAGCCCACCATGTGCAGCGACAGCTCGTCCCCCACCGGGTAGGTCCCGGTGCCCAGCAGCGTCCAGCCCACGGGCACGCCGGCGGTGCGGGAGACGCGGAGCAGTTCCTCCTCGGCCCCGCTGATGAGCACGCCCCGCCCGGCCAGGATGACCGGCCGCTTGGCGTCGTTGATCAACTGGGCGGCGCGGCGGATCTGGAGAGGATTGCCGCGGGTGGTGGGGTTGTAGGAGCGGAGGCGGACCTGCTCCGGCCAGGTGAACGCATGCTTCTGGGCCTGGAGGTCCTTGGGAAAGTCGATCACCACCACGCCGGGGCGCCCGGTGCGCGCGATGTGGAAGGCCTCGCGAACCGTGCGCGAGATCGACTGGATGTCCTGCAGCAGGTAGCTGTGCTTGACGATCGGCATGGTGACGCCGATGACGTCCGACTCCTGGAAGGCGTCGGTACCGACCGCGATGGTGGCCACCTGCCCGGTGATCACCACCATGGGCACACTGTCGTACTGGGCGGTGGCGATGCCGGTGACGCAGTTGAGCGCGCCCGGGCCACTGGTGGCGAAGACCACGCCGACGTTGCCGCGCCTGGCCCGCGCGTAGCCGTCCGCCATGTGGGTGGCGCCCTGCTCGTGGCGCGCCAGGATGTGATGCAGGTCGGGAAACTTGGGGAGGTGACGGTAGAGCCAGAGGTTGGCCCCGCCGGGATAGCCGAAGATGGTGTCGACACCCTCGCGGCGCAGGCACTCGAGCAGGATCTCCGAGCCGGTGACCACGTCGCCCTCATTGACGACGACCGGTGGGATCGGCACCGGCGCCACGCCGTTGCGCCCGGGCCTCGGGGTGGTCTGGGTCATGGTCCGCCTCCAGAAAATCGGGATCCCTGCATCCGCAGCGACACGTCAGCTGGGACCAGGGATCACCCGGCGGTACCACCCCGCTTGGCCGCCAGCGCCGCTCCGCGCTCCATCCCCCGGTCGGTCCGGGACGTTGAGCACGGACCGCCGGATGGCGGCCCACTCGTCGGCGCTGATAACGGGCGCCAGTCCGGCCCGGCCTAGTGGGCGCAGCCGCGGTGAGCGGAAGCGCTGGTTCGACGCTCGACCTCCCGGTTCACGGAAGGTCTCGGGCTGCTCGGGGGCGAGTTCGGGATCGTGCAGACCGCCGGCTCTCACCATCCCGGCTCGCTGGACGCCTGTCGGGCGACTCCTACTACTCCCCGTCGGAGCGGTATTCAAGTGTGCGCGACAGCATATCGAATCGACGCGGCTCGTCAACCCGGCCGCAGCGCATCACCGGATCGTGACACCACCCCGAGGCTGGCACCTCAGTCACCGTTCCCGTTGCCGTTGCCGTTGCCGTTGCCGAAGGGGTTGCCGATGCCGAACGGATTGCCGTTGCCGTTGCCGAGGCCACCGAGGATGCCGCCGCCCGGTCCGGACGGACCCGGGTCGCCGGGGAGCGAGGACAGCGAGCTGCCGCAGTAGTAGTAGTGGGAGCCGTTGATGGTCCAGGTGCGGCAGTCGCCGAACCGATGGACGCCGCCCGCCGTCGGACCGGTGCCGGTGAGATAGTGGTCGGGGCCGATCACCGTGATGTCCGAGGGAGGGGGCCTCCAGGCGTCTGACAGGCCACCGACCGTCTGCTGCATGAACTGATGCCAGATGGGCGCGGCACCGGTGAGACCGGTGGTGCCCAGCATGGGCGAGTTGTCGGCATTGCCCACCCAGGTGGCCACCGCCAGCCGGGGATTCCAGCCCACGGTCAGGTTGTCCCGGAAGTCCTGTGTGGTTCCGGTCTTGGCAGCGACCACGTGGCCGCTCAGGGTCAGGTCGCTGCGAGCGCCGAACTTGAGCACCCGGTTGCTGTCGTCGGTGAGCACGGCGTTGACGATGTCGGCGACCCCGGGGTCGATGACCTGCTTCGGTGCCGCCGCCGCCGGCAGCAGCTCGCGCTGCGCGTCATCCTTGACCGACGACACCAGGTGCGCCGGGTGCAGTGTGCCGCCGGCGGCGAAGACCGTGGCCGCCTGGGCCATCTGCCAGAGCGGCACCGGATAGGTGCCGAGGGTCAGGCTGGAGCCGTAGCTGTCCGCGGGCTGATCGAGGGTGGTGACGCCCATGGCCCGGGCTGTCTCCACCACCGTCGGCGTGCCGACCAGCTGCTCGACCTTGACCGCGGGGATGTTGAGCGAGTTGGCGAAGGCCTTCTTGATGGGAAGGACCCCGTTGTAGCTCAGGTCGTAGTTGTGGACGACGTAGGCGGACTGGCCGTCCGGACCTCCGCCCCTGGGCAGCGAATAGGGGCCGTCAGTGACCGGCGTGGTCATGGTCACCTTCTTCTGGCCCAGGGCGGTGGCATAGGTGTAGAGCTTGAAGGTCGACCCCGGCTGGCGCGGGTGGGCGGCCAGGTCGATCTGGGAGGCCGGGAAGTCGGGTCCTGCGCTTCCCACGTAGGCCAGGATGTCGCCGCTCGACGGGTCCACGGCCACCAGTGCCCCGTCGGTGGCGTGGTGGTTGGCCAGCGACTTCACCTGATCCGTGACGTCCTTCTGCGCCGTGTCCTGGATCCCGGCGAGGATGGTGCTGGTGATTCGCAGGCCGGCCGTGTAGGGGTCGACGTGCAGGGTGTCCGCCACCACCTGGGCGATGCGGCGGTCGGTGAGCGGGAAGCGGTCCAGATTGTCGGCGCTGGCGTCGGCGTAGACCAGCGGTGTGGCCAGAAGGGCTGTCTCCTCCGGGCCGTTGATGACCTGGTTCTGGACCATGGCGTCGAGCACCACGTGCTGCCGCTGCAGGGCCCCCAGCGGATGGAGGAAGGGGTTGAGATCGGCGGGCGCGTTGGGCAACCCCGCCAGCATGGACGCCTGGGCGAGGTCGAGCTTGGAGGCCGGAATCCCGAAGTAGGTCCGCGCCGCCGCCTCGATGCCGTACGCACCCTGGCCGTAGTTGATGTCGTTGAGGTACTGCTCCAGGATCTGCTGCTTGCTCTGCGTCTCCGCGAGGTGACGGGCGATGAAGATCTCGTGCACCTTGCGGTCGAGGCTGCGCTGGTCCGACAGGTAGAGGACCTTGGCCAGCTGCTCGGTGATGGTGCTGGCCCCCTGCGAGTTGTCGCCGCGCCTCAGGTCGGTCCAGGCGGCGCCGATGAGGCGCTGGATGTCGACCGCCCCCTCGGACCAGAAGTTCTTGTCCTCCACCGACACCGTGGCATCGATGAGCGCCCTGCTGACCTGCGACAGCGGCACCGGGATGCGCGTCTCCCCCGGGGGATGGAGGTCGGCGATGAGGGCGCCCGAGCGGTCGTACACCATGGAGTCGGCGCCGAACTCGCGGGAGTCGGGAATGCCCCCGTAGACCGCCTGCAGGGCGGCCAGGGCGGCGACGCTGCCACCCCAGACCAGCACCGTGCTGGCGATGGCCAGCAGGGGCAGGATGACGGCGAGGCGCTGCCTGCGGCTGGTCTGGCTGGCCCTCCGGCGCGTCCGGAGCGCGGCGATCTGACGCCGTCGCTCGGCGTCACGAAGGCCCGCGCGGAGGCGGCGGCGGCGGCCGTGCACCGGCACGGTCGGAGAAGACATGGAGGACACCTGCACTGGAGGACGAGGCTGCGGCCACTGCACGCCGCCGCGATGCGGCTTGTGTGACACCCATGCTAACGGAGTAGGACAGGAGCGGTTACAGGCTGAACTCGAACGGCGCCGCGCACGGCGGGTCCCCGGTCAGCCACGCGCAGCCCCGCCGTCGAGCCGCCGCTCCAGCGTGAGCACGCGCAGCGCGGGGGTGAAGCCGGCCGCCAGATAGGTGGCGCAGCCGGCGGACGCGGCCTCGCAGGTGACCTGGACCGCGCCGGCGCCGGCGTCGCCGAGCCGGCGCACGGCGTCGAGGCAGACCGCGGTGGCGAGGCCGCGCCGCCGGTGCGCCGGGTGCGTGCCCACCGGCTCCAGCAGCCCGGTGCCATGACGGTCGTCGTACCAGGCCGTGCAGAACGCCGCCACCTCGCCGTCGGCGTCCAGCACCACCCGGTCGAGGTCTGATCGGTACGGCCACCGCGCCCGGGCCCGGCGGTACTGGGGCGCCGTCAGCGTGGAGGGGGCGAAGGCGGCGCGTTGCGCCTCGACGCGCCGGTCGACCAGCGGGTCGTCCACCCCGGCGAACCGGTAGCCGTCGGGCAGCCGCGGCTCGGCGGCGCCCGCCGCGGCCCGGCGGTTGAGGTCGTAGCTCTCCGAGGCCACCTCGGCGTACCCGCGGCCGCGCAGGGCCTCGACCATGACCGCGTCGGTCAAGGTCACGGTCAGACGGGCGCAGTCGATGGGGTCGCCCGCCGCCGCCGCCCGGCGCAGCGTCGCCTCGCCGGCGTCGATGAGCAGGCCGGCAAGCTCGCCGTCGAGCGCTGCGGGGGCGGCGAAGACGTCGATCGCCCCGTTCGGCGCCGGCCAGACCCAGGCCACGGGCTCGCCACTCGCGTCCTCGAACAGCGTGATCCAGACCTCGAGCTCGAGCTGGCTCGACCGGCGCGACATCCAGGCCAGGTCGCCGGCATGCCACGAGCTCGCCGGGTGGGCGCGCGCCACCTGCTCCTGCATGCGCAGGAGATCCGCCACTCCGGTGTACGGCCGGCTGACCACAGCGCCGGTCAGGTGGTGACCGCTCCCCGGGCGGCAGAGCTGACCGTGGCCGCGTATTTGGCGAACACGCCGCGCTGCGCCGCCCGCGCCGGAGGCTTCCAGCCGGAGGCGCGATGCATGAGCTCGGAGGCGTCCACCTCGAGGTCCAGCCGGCGGGCATCGATGTCGATGACGATGGTGTCGCCCTCCTCGATGAGGGCGATGGGGCCGCCGATGGCCGCCTCCGGCGCCACGTGACCGACCATGAGCCCGCGGGTGGCGCCGCTGAACCGGCCGTCGGTGACCAGCGCGACGCTCTCGCCCAGCCCCTGCCCGACCACCGCCGCGGTCACTCCGAGCATCTCCCGCATCCCCGGGCCACCCCGCGGGCCCTCGAAGCGGATAACGATGACGTCGCCGGCCTCGATGCGCCGCTCGGCCACGGCCGCGGCCGCCGCCTCCTCCGACTCGAAGACCCGCGCCGGCCCGCGGTGATGCGAGCGCTCGTGTCCGGCCACCTTGACCACGGCGCCGTCCGGCGCCAGCGAGCCGCGCAGGATCACCAGCCCGCCGGTGGGCTTGAGCGGCCGATCGACATCGACCACCACCCGCTGCCCGGGGGTCTCGACCGCCTCGGCGCACTCCTCGGCCAGGGTCAGGCCGGTCGGCGTCCGCTGGGTGCCGTCGAGCAGCCCGGCGTCGATGAGGCGGCGGGCCACCAGCTGGACGCCGCCGGCATCGCCGAGATCGAGGGCGACGAAACGCCCGCCCGGCTTGAGGTCGGCGATGATCGGAGTCCGCCGGCTGACGGTGTCGAAGCTGTCCAGCTCCAGCCCGATGCCCGCCTCGTGGGCGATGGCCATGAGGTGGAGGACCGCGTTGGTGGAGCCGCCGGTGGCGGCGACGCCGGCGATGGCGTTCTCGATCGACTGGGGGGTCACCAGGTCGCGCGCCGAGACGCCGCGCTCCAGCATCCCGACCACGGTGGCCCCGGCGCGCTCGGCCACCACCGACCGGCCCGGATCGGTGGCCCCCACGCTCGACGAGCCCACCAGGCTCAGCCCCAGGAACTCCAGGGCCAGCGCCATGGTGTTGGCCGTGAACTGGCCCCCGCAGGCGCCGGCGCCGGGACAGGCAACCTCCTCGAGCTCGAGCAGATCGGCATCGCTGATCCGCCCCACGGCGTGGGCGCCGACCGCCTCGAAGACGTCCTGGATGGTGACGTCGTGGCCCCGGTACCGCCCCGGGGCGATGCTGCCGCCGTAGAGGACGAGGCCGGGGAGGTCCAGGCGCATCAGGGCCATGGCCGCCGCCGGCAGCGTCTTGTCGCAGCCCACCAGGCAGATGACGGCGTCGAAGCTGTGCCCCCGGGTCACCAGCTCGATGGAGTCGGCGATCACCTCGCGGCTGATCAGGGAGGCCTTCATGCCCTCGGTGCCCATGGTGATGCCGTCGCTGACGGCGATGGTGTTGAACTCCATGGGCGTGGCACCGGCGGCCCGGATGCCGCGGGCGACGTGCTGGGCCAGCTCGCGCAGGTGGACGTTGCAGGGCATCGTCCCCGTCCAGGTGTTGGCGATGGCCACCAGCGGGCGCCGCAGGTCGTCGGCGGTGTAGCCGATGCCCTTGAGATAGCTGCGCGCGGCGGCTCGGCCGGGTCCGTCGAGGAGGGTGTGTGAGCGGTGACGCGGATCCATGCCCCCGATGGTAGTCAGATCGGGACCAGCCGGATGGCGGTCAGCGCCAGCATCCCGGCCATGGTCAGCCGCAGCGGGCGCTCCGGGATGAGCATGGCCAGCCGGCTGCCCACGATGACCCCGGGTATGGAGCCCATCGCCAGATTGAGCGCCAGGCCGAAATCGACGTGTCCCGCCCCCAGCGCGAAGGCGGCGCCCACCGGGACCAGAAGGACGCCATGGGCGAGGTCGGTGCCCACCAGGACGCGTCCGCGCAGCCCGGGGTAGAGCAGGGTCAGACCGGCCAGGGCGACCGAGCCGGCGCCCACCGAGGTGAGGCCGACCAGCAGGCCGACCACCGCGCCCACGGCGACGGTGGCCTTCAGCGGCCGTTCCAGCGGCTCCGCCGCCCGTTGCTGCGGACGCCGGTCGACGACCAGCGTCAGCGCGGTCAGGAAGAGGGCCACGGCCAGTGCCACCAGGACGATGTCGTCGCGCCGGATGGCGTCGCGCGGGATCACCATCAGGGCGAGGTTGGCGGCGCAGATGCCCGGCAGCGATCCCGCCGCCAGGGCGGCCACGATGCGCAGGTCGGCGGTGCGCTGGCGCAGGTGCACCGCGCTTCCGGCGGCGCGCGTCAGCGTCTGGTAGACCAGGTCGGTGCCGATGGCCACCACCGGGTTGACCTTGAGGATCAGGACCAGGATGGGGGTCATCAGCGACCCGCCGCCGACCGATGTCAGGCCCATGAGGAAGCCGACCAGCAGGCCGACGGCGATCAACGACAGGCTCATGGGGTCCCCGGACGCCGATTGGTGACTACGTCGATCGACTTTATCAACTTAATGGACCGTCCGTCTGCGCGGCCGTATCAGGTCAACGCGGCCCATGCCCAGGAACCTGCTGGCCGGAGAGGTCGGACCGCCGCGACGGACCGTCAGGAAGCGGCGGGCAGCCAGGCCGGCCGCCGCCGCTCGAAGGCGCTGATCTCGGCGTCGTGCGCCAGCGCCAGCGCGATCTCGTCGAGACCGCCGAGCAGGCGCCGCCGAGCCTCCGGGTCAATGTCGATGGGATGCCGCTCACCGGCCATCTCGACGAAGCCTGCCTCGAGGTCGACCACCGCGGTCAGGCCGGGCTCCTCCCTGGCGGCGTCCATCCAGCGCGCCACCACCGCCTCGGGGAGGCGTACCGGCAGCAGGCCGACCTTGAGGGCATTGGCGGTGAAGATGTCGCTGAAGCTGGGCGCGATCACCGCCCGAACGCCGTAGTCGTCGAGCGCCCAGACGGCGTGCTCCCGCGACGAGCCGCAGCCGAAATTGCGGCCGGCCAGCAGCACCGGGGCGGCGCGGTACTCGGGCCGGTTGAGCTCGAAGTCCGGGTTCTCGGTGACCCCGTCGCCGGTGTACCGCCAGTCGTGGAAGAGGAACGACCCGTAGCCGCTGCGCTCGATGCGCTTGAGGAACTGCTTGGGAATGACCTGGTCGGTGTCCACATTGGGGCGGTCGAGCGGCGCCGCCGTCCCCTCGACCCGGGTGAAGGCCCGCATCAGGAGGCCTCGACCGGCTGCAGCCGCCGGACGTCCACCAGGTGGCCGGCGATGGCCGCCGCGGCCGCCATCTCGGGGCTGACCAGGTGGGTCCGGCCGCCGCGCCCCTGGCGCCCCTCAAAGTTGCGGTTGCTGGTGCTGGCGCATCGCTCCCCCTCCGCCAGGATGTCGGGGTTCATCCCCAGGCACATCGAGCAGCCCGGCTCCCGCCAGTCGAAGCCGGCGTCGCGGAAGATCCGGTCCAGGCCCTCGGCCTCGGCCTCGCGCTTCACCCGCATCGACCCGGGGACGACCATGGCGCTGACCCTCGACGCCACCCGGCGGCCGGCCACCACCGACGCCGCCGCCCGCAGATCCTCGATGCGCCCGTTGGTGCAGGAGCCGATGAACACCCGGTCGATGCCGATCTCCTCGATCGGCGTCCCGGCGGTCAGCCCCATGTACTCCAGGCTGCGTGCCACCGCCGCCCGGTCGGAGTCGTCGGCCCACTCGTCCGGGGATGGCACGCGACCGCCCACCGGGACGACCTGCGCCGGATTGGTGCCCCAGGTGACGTGGGGCACGATGGCGGCGGCGTCGACCACGACAACGGTGTCGAAGATGGCGTCGTCGTCACTGCGCAGCCCGGCCCAGACCTCGAGCGCCGCGTCCCAGGCAGCGCCCGACGGCGCCTCCGGCCGTCCCGCCAGGTAGGCGATGGTGGTCGCGTCGGGGGCGATCATGCCGGCGCGCGCGCCCGCCTCGATGCTCATGTTGCAGACCGTCATGCGCCCCTCCATGGAGAGGGCGCGGACGGCGGCGCCGGTGTACTCGATGACATGGCCGTTGGCGCCGTCGACGCCGACCTGCCCGATGATCCCGAGGATCAGGTCCTTGGCGGTGACCCCGGCGCCGAGCGCGCCCTCGACCCGCACCTGCATGGTCCGCGGTCGCCGCTGCGGCAGCGTCTGCGTCGCCAGCACGTGCTCCACCTCGCTGGTGCCGATGCCGAAGGCCAGCGCCCCGAAGGCGCCGTGGGTGGCGGTGTGGGAGTCACCGCAGACGATGGTCATGCCCGGCAGGGTCAGCCCCTGCTCCGGCCCGATGATGTGGACGATGCCCTGGCGGGCGTCGCCGCGGCCGAAGCAGCGGATGCCGGATTCGGCACAGTTGGCGGCCAGCGTCTCCATCTGCTGGCGGCTGACCGGGTCGGCAACGGGCAGCGAGAGGTCTGTGGTCGGGACGTTGTGGTCCATGGTCGCCACCGTCAGGTCGGGGCGCCGCACCCGCCGCCCGGCCATGCGCAGCGCCTCGAAGGCCTGGGGGCTGGTGACCTCGTGGACGAGGTGCAGGTCGACATACAGGAGCGCGTTGCCCGCCTCCTCGGCGACGACGTGCGCGTCCCAGATCCGGTCGAAGAGGGTGCGCGGCATGGTGTCACCGATGCTAGCCGACGGCTCTGGCGGTGCCGCCGGACGCCGCGGCAACGCGCCCGTCAGTCACCGAAGAGGCGTCGCTCCAGGACTGCATCGAGCTCGGTGTCCGTGGCCGGCGGCGGCGGCGGCGGTTCCTTCTCCCGCTTCGGCGCCACGGCCGACTGCGCGCGCCGGGTGGGGGCCATCTCCCGAGGCTTGCGGAAGAGGCCGCGCGGCCGCGCGCGGTCCGACGCCCGGTCCATGACCTCGAAGCGCATCTGCTCGAGTTCGTCCTGCAGGGCCACCACCCGCCCTTCGGCGGAGACGTGCGCTGCGCTCTCGTCGCGCAGGCGCAGCTGCGACGCCTCCAGGCTGCCGCGCACGCCGGTGAGCTCGTCGCTCAGATGGTCACGCTCGGCGGTCCGCGCCGCCAGCTCGGTGGTCACGGCCTTGAGCCGGGTGGCCAGCTCCTCGACGACCGCCTCGGCCTGCCGGTTCAATGCCTCACGGTCCGCAGCGGCGCCGGCCAGCTGCTGGGCGTGCTCCCGGGCGGCGGCGGCGGTCTCGGCGGCATGGCCCGCGGCGGTGGTGGCGGTCTCCTCGGCGTGGCGGGCCTCGGCGGCGGCGGTCTCCTCGGCGTGGCGGGCCTCGACGGCCGCTATCTCCTCGGCGTGGCGGGCTTGGGCGGCCGCAGCCTCGTCGGCGTGGCGCGCCGTGACCACCGCCAGTTCGCCGCGCAGGCCGGCGATCTCGCCGTCGCACCAGGCTCGCAGGGCCGCGGTCTGGGCCTCGCGTCGGGCGTTCGCCTCCGCCGCTGCGCCGTGGTACAGGCCGCGCAGCTCTTCGATCTGCGCTTCACACTCGGCGGTGTTGCGCTCCGCCTCGCGCAGCCGGCGCCGGGCCTCGGCCAGCGCAGCCTCGACGAACCGGATGCTGCCTGCGTCCGCGGGCGCCGCGGCGGCCGGCACGTCCGGCTGCTGGCCTGCCTCGAACAGGTGCCGAACGTTCACAGCAGCCCCGCCAGTTCGGTCATGGCCTCCACCGCCGGAGTCCTGGTGCCGTTGAGGACCACCGGCCTGCCGGTGGTGACCGCCTCGGTGAAGGTCCCGTTGCTGACGTGGGGGATGGTCACGGTCACCGGACGCCGGAGGAAGGCCTCGACGCGGCGGGCGTCGATCCCGGCCACCTCCACCACCCGGTTGAGGACCACGGCGACGCGCTCCTCGTCCACGCCCAGCCCGGTGAGGACGCCGAGCAGGTCACGCGTGCGGCGCAGTGAGGTGATCTCGGGCGAGGTGACGACCACGACCCGGTCGGCCGCCTCGAGGATATTGAGCGAGATCTCGCCGTAGCCGGGCGGCAGGTCGGCGACGACAAAGTCGTGGAGCCCGCGCAGGCGGGCGGTGATGTCCTTGACCTGTCCCTCGTCGATCGCCGCCGCGTCGTGGGGCCGGCTGGGGGCGCCGAGCAGCCGGGGGCCGGCCGAATGCCGGGGAAGGTACTCATCCCACTGCAGGCTGTCTCCCTGCAGCGCGAGGTCCTTGACGAGGTCGCTGATGTTGAGCCTCGGCTGAAGGTCGAGGAGCACCGGCAGATCCCCGTGCTCCAGACCCAGGTCGAGTGCGCAGACCGTCTCGCTGCGCCGGCAGAGGAGGATCGACAGATTGGAGGCCAGGATGCTGACCCCCACGCCGCCCTTGGCGGCGGTGACGCAGATGAGCTTGCCGAGCCCCGGGCCGGAGACCACCGGCCCCGACATCGAGCGGCGCAGCAGCGCCTCGATCTTGAGTTTGAGCACCTCCATGTCGACCGGCTTGGGGACGTAGTCGTCGGCCCCGCACTCATAGCCGGCCACCATGGCGTCACTGTCGCGGTGGGCGCTGAGCAGGATCACCGGCGTGCTCGCCGTGGCGGGGTTTCGGCGAATGGTCCTGGTCAGCTCGTAGCCGTCCATCTCCGGCATGGAGACGTCACTGAGCACGAGGTCGGGGACCTCGTCTCGGGCCGCGTTCCAGCCGAGGACGCCGTTCTCGGCGGTCAGGACCTCGAAGCCGCGGGACGCGAAGAACCGCTGGATGAGCTTGCGGACGCTGGGTTCGTCGTCGACGACGAGGAGTTTGGTCATGCGACCTCAGTGGATGGCGCGGGGGACATGGCGTGCTTGGAGTGGTGCCGGCGCAGGCGCATCCCGGCCACCGCTGGGGGGCGCCGTGGCAGAGGTGATCGCGGCCTCGGTGGCAACCATGCGGGGCAGGGCGACGCGCATGGCGGTGCCGCGGCCGCCGGGGCCGTCCTCAACCCACACGCGGCCGCCGTGGAGGTCGACCAGCTGCCGGACCAGCCCGAGGCCGAGCCCGGAGCCGCGGATGCCACGGGTGGCATCGCCGTCGACGCGGTAGAAGCGGTCAAAGACGCGCTCGCGCTCCGGGACCGGGATCCCGATCCCCTGGTCGACGACGGACAGCAACACCTCCTCGCCGCTGGACCGGGCCGTGATCCGGACGGTGCCGCCGCCGGGGCTGTACTTCACAGCGTTGCCGACCAGGTTGACGACCACCTGGCGAAGCCGCTCGGGGTCCCCGGCGACCGGCGGCAGCCCGCGGGCGGCGACGGAGGTCAGGCGGTGACGGGGGGAGATTCCCGCCTCCAGTGAGTGCACCACCCCGCGGACCAGGGCGGCCATGTCGATGGCCTGGAGGCGCAGGCGCACCTGGCCGGCGTTGGCCTGGTCCTCATCGAGCATCTCCTCCACATAGGCGGTGAGGCGCAGCGCGTTCTGGTGGATCTCACGCGCCGAGTCGCGCGCCTCCTCCCCGTCGACCCTGCCCTCGGCGAGCAGCTGGGCGAAGCCGCTGATGCCCATGAGCGGGGTCTTGAGCTCGTGCGACACGGTCGAGACCACCTGGGTGTAGGTGCGCTCGTAGGCGTCAAGCCGCCGCAGGATCTCGCGCTCGCGCCCCAGGGTGGCCTCGACCTCGCGGAGCCGCGCGCTCAGCATGTGCTCGTGCTCCGCCAGCCGGGCGTTCTCCAGGGCGGTGGCGGCCGGCGCGCTGAGGGCGCTGACCAGCTGCAGGTCGGCGTCGATGAACGGCTCCCGGGGGGGCCGCCGGACCAGCGTGAGGACACCGATGAGGGTGGTGCCCATCAGGAGGGGGACGGCCAGCATGCTTCGCGAGGCCAGCGCGCCGGCCTGCGCGAAGCGGCCGTCCAGATCGGAATCGCCGACGATGGTGGGCTGCCGCGCCGCCCCCACCCAGCCGGCGATGCCCTCGCCGATGGGGAAGGTGCGCAGCTGCTGCAGGTCGAGCTGGTAGCCGAGCGCCGCCCGGGCCTCCAGGCGGCCGCCACCGTCGAGGATGAACAGCGTGGCGGTGTCGAGTTCGAGGTGGGCGGCGACGAGGTCGAGCAGTGCCCGGCTGGTGGCCCGCATCTCGGGGACCGCCGTCAGGCGCCGGGTGGCATCTCCGAGGAGCTCGATCCAGAGGTCCTGGGCCGCCTGACGTTGGACGCGACGCACCAGGGAGAAGAGGGCGGTGTCGATCCTGGCACCGCGCAGGGCGGCGACGTCGGCCGGGCCGAGCAGAACGATGCCGAGCCCATGCAGGCCGGGCATGGCCCGCAGCCGGGTGAGCTGCCGCTCCGCGGCCAGGCCCTGCAGCGCCGGGTCGACCAGGGCCAGCCTGGCCCCGGCGACGGCGCAGGCCACCAGCTCCTCGAGGGTGGCGGCGACGCTGACCTCTCCTCCCTCCACGGCCAGGGCCCTGGCGGCGCGACGGCACACCACGCGGTCGGGCGAGGCGATGCACAGCACAGGAGCGTCGACGGCGAGCACGCCACGGATCGTATGAATCGCGCTCCGCCTGATCCGCGACTGTTACCGAGCGGTCGCCAATCTGCGCCTCCCCGTCGCCCGTCAGGCTCCGGTGATCCGGCCGAGGTCGGAGAAGAAACCGGGATAGCTGGTGGCCACGGCGTCGGCGCCGTCGATCACCACCGGTGAGGACGCCAGACACCCCGCGACCGCCCAGGCCATGGCCAGCCGGTGGTCCAGGCCGGCATCCAGGCGAGCGCCCCGCAGCCGTGTCGGTCCCTCGACGATCAGCCCGTCGGCCGTCTCCTCCACCGTCGCGCCGAGCGCGGCGAGGCCGGCGGCGACGGTGGCGATGCGGTCCGACTCCTTGACCCGCAGCTCGGCGGCGTCGCGGATCACCGTCCGGCCCTCGGCCTGGGTGGCGACGACGGCGAGCACCGGGAGCTCGTCGATGAGCCGGGGAATGAGGTCCCCGCCGATCTCGACCGCCCGGAGGCCGCCGCCGCGCACCGACACCGTGCCCACCGGCTCGACGCCGCCGGCCGGGTCCGCCTCCTCGACCTCGACACCACCGCCCATGGCCCGCAGCACGTCGAGGATGCCGGTGCGACCGGGATTGAGCGTCACCAGCGGGCAGCACACCGCCCCACCCGGCCGGGCCGCCGCCAGGGCGAGGAGGAAGGCGGCGGAGCTGAGGTCGCCGGGGACGCGGATGCCGAAAGGCGCCAGGGGCCCGGGGACCAGCGCCGAGCGCCGGCCGTCGCTGTCGACCCGGACGCCGCACATGCGCAGCATCCGCTCGGTGTGGTCGCGGGAGGCGGCCGGCTCGATCACGCGCACCGCCGCATCGCCGCAGAGCCCGGCAAGGAGGACCGCCGACTTCAGCTGCGCGCTGGCCACGCCCAGGGTGACGGTCCCGCCGTGGAGCGGTCGCCGCCCCGTGACCCGCAGCGGCGGCCGGCCGCCGGCCGCGGTCTCCACGGTGGCGCCGAGCTGCCGCAGCGGGACCGCCACCCGCTCCATGGGACGCCGTCGCAACGAGTTGTCGCCGTCCAGCGTGGCGCTGACGCCCGCATGGCCGGCCAGTACCCCGGCGAGAAGCCGCATGGTGGTGCCGCTGTTGCCGCAGTCGAGGGCGCCGTCGGGGCTGTGCAGGCCCATGCCCGGACCGGCACCGTCGGCCACGACGCGACCGTCGCCGAAGCCGCGCACCGCGCCCCCGCAGGCCCGCAGGCAGGCGGCGGTGCCGGCCACGTCGGCGGCCGGGGAGAGGTTGCCGATGTAGCTGCGCCCCCGCGCCAGCGCCCCCAGGATCAGGGCCCGGTGGCTGATCGACTTGTCGCCGGGCACGGTCACCTCGCCGGCCACCCGCCCGGCCGGCTCGACAATGACGGTGCCCGGGACCGCGGTGCCGCTCACCTCACGGGCCGGTGGGCCGCCGCCCGCCGGTCGAGCCAGCCCTGACGGCCATCGCGTGCCTGCGCGAACCAGGCGGCGGCGGCGGCGGGATCGTCGAGCACGGCGCGGAGCCGGTCGACCTCGCCGTCGAAGGCGGCCAGCGCGGCGCGCAGCGGCCCGGCGTTGGTGGCGGCGATGGCGGCGGCCATGACCGGGTCTCCGCCTGACAGCCGGGCCATGTCGCGGAAGCCGCTCGCCGCCAGCCGCCAGGCGGTCTCCCAGGCCGGGTCGGCGCCGGCGGCACGGACCAGGGCGGCGCTGAGGGCGAGGGGAAGGTGGGAGATGAGGGCGACGGCAGCGTCGTGGGTGGCCGGATCCAGCGTCTCGACAAGCGCGCCGAGCCGGCCCACCGCCGCCGCCCAGGGCGCGATCAGCTCCGCCTCGCCGGCGTCCGCCGGGGTGAGGACCCACGCGGCGCCGCGGAACAGCCCCGCCTCGGCGGCGTCATAGCCACTGCGCTCCCGTCCCGCCATGGGGTGGCCGCCGACGAACCGGCCGGCCCCGACCAGGTCGGCGGCCCGCTGCGTGATCCAGGCCTTGGTGCTGCCGGCGTCGGTGAGCACGGCGCCGGGAGCGGCCCGGTGGGCCGCCTCCAGCCAGCCGGGCATGGCATCGACCGGCGTGCAGAGGACCACGACGTCCGCTCCGGCGAGAACGCCGGGGCCGGTCCCGGCGACTGCGGCCAGCCCGTCCGCGAGAGCGCGCGCGGCGATCTCCGGGCGCCGGGCCACCCCGACCCGCGCCACCTCCGGGGCGGCCTCGCGGAGCGCCGCCAGCAGCGAGGCGCCGATCAGGCCCAGGCCGACCACGGCGACGCATCCCGGTGGCCGCGCCTCGGGGATGCCGGGAGCCGGTGGCGCCGCCTGGGTCAACTCGCTGTCGCGGTCGCCGGCGCCGCCACCGGCGGCAGCAGCCGCCGGCCCACCGCCTCCGCCACCGCCGCCAGCTGCGGCACCAGCGCGGCGAAGTTGGCCGGGGTCAGCGACTGGGGGCCGTCGCTGAGCGCCTCGTCGGGCCGCGGGTGCACCTCGACCATGACGGCGTCCGCCCCCGCGGCCACCGCGGCGCGCGCCGTCGCGGCCACCAGGGACCACTTCCCGGTGGCATGCGAGGGGTCGACCACGATGGGCAGATGGGTCAGCTCGCGGAGCAGCGGCACGGCGGCGATGTCGAGGGTGTTGCGGGTGGCGGTGTCGAAGGTGCGGATGCCGCGCTCGCAGAGCAGGACGTTGTAGTTGCCCTGCGCCAGGATGTACTCGGCGCTCAGCAGCCACTCCTCGATGGTGCTGCTCAGGCCGCGCTTGAGCATCACCGGCTTGGGCTGCCGCCCCACCTCGCGCAGCAGATCGAAGTTCTGCATGTTGCGGGCGCCGATCTGGACCACGTCGGCGGCGTCGCTGACGCACTCGACCTCGCTGGGGGTCATCACCTCGGTGATCACCGGCAGCCCGGTGACCTCGCGGGCGCGCGCCAGGTGGGCGAGGCCGGCGCGCCCCAGCCCCTGGAACGCATAGGGCGAGGTGCGCGGCTTGAAGGCGCCCCCCCGCAGGATGTGGCCGCCGGCGTCGCGCACGGCGTTGGCGGTCTCGATCAGCATGGCCTCGTTCTCGACGCTGCACGGGCCCGCCATCACCGCCACCCCGCCGCCGCCGATCCTGATGCCGAAGGGCAGCTCGACGATGGTGTCCCGCGGGCGGAACTCGCGGCCGCTGAGCTTGTAGGGCTTGGTGATCCGGATCACGTCCGCCACCGAGGCGTCGTGGGTGAAGGCGTCCTTGACCGAGTAGGGGTTGTGGCCGATGACCCCGATGACGGTGCGGTCCTCACCGGCGCTGAGGTGCGTCTGCAGCCCCGCCTTGTGGACGCGCTCGACCACCCGCTCGATGTCGGCGCGCGCGGCGCCGGGCTTCATCACGATGATCATGGCGCCGGTACTCCCGAGGGTCGTGGGCCGCGGATCACCGTGGCCGGGGCTGGAAGCTCACCGCGCCGGGCGCGCTGCAGCTCCTCGTGGATGGCCTGCGCGCCGCGCAGATAGAGGAACTGGAACGCGGCGCGGGGTCGGTCGGTGTTGAGCAGGATCATCACCCGCACGCAGCGCGCGATGCTCGTGGGATTGTCGTAGGGGACGTCCATCTCGTGCCCGCAGAGGAGCGGGACGTCCACCCAGCCGAGCTGCCGGGCCGCCACGGCGGGGAACTCGCTGCGCAGGTCGGGCGTGGTGGTGAACCAGGCGCCGGCGATCTCCGCCTCGTCGATCTGGTTGGCCTCGATGAGGGCGGTCAGCAGCTCGCGGGTGGCGTCGACGATCTGCGCCGGGTTGTCCTCGTCGACGGTGGTGGCGCCCCGGATGCCGCGCACCGGGCTCACGATCTCACCCCTCCGAGCATGCCGGCGCAGAACCGTTCCACGGCCCCGGCGGGGTCGGCGGCGTCGCGCCCCACGGCGTCCATGAGCGCCGCGCCCACCACCGCCGCCTCGGCGCGCCCGCGCAGCGCCTCCAGGTGTTCATGCCGGCTCAGGCCGAAACCGAGGGCGCGCGGCACCGCCGTCAGCTCCCTGACCCGGTCGAGCAGCTCGAAGGCCTCGGCGGCGATGCGGTCGCGGGCGCCGGTGGTGCCGGTGACGCTGACGCAGTAGACGAAGCCGGTGGCGTGCTCGGCGGCGGTGCGGAGCCGCGGCGCGGTGGTGGTCGGCGCCACCAGCGGGATGAGGGCGAGCCCGGCCCCGTGGGCGGCGGCGCGCAGGTCCCCGGCCTCGTCGTCGGGCAGGTCGGGAACGATCAGGCCGTCCAGCCCGGCGGTCGCGGCGTCGGCGCAGAACCGCGCCAGGCCGTAGGACAGCACCGGGTTGATGTAGGTCATGGCCGCCAGCGGCAGCGTCACCCCGGCGGCCCTGGCGCCGGCGATCTGTTCCAGCGCCAGGTTGGCGCTCATCCCGTTCTGCAGCGCCTGCTGGCTGCTCCGCTGGATGGTGGGGCCGTCGGCCAGCGGGTCGCTGAAGGGGATGCCGACCTCCGCCGCCAGGCAGCCCGCCCGCTGGGCGGCGGCCAGCAGCGCGGCGGTGTCGTCGCGGCGTGGGTATCCGGCCGTGACGTAGGGGATCAGCCCCGGCAGTGCCGGCCCGGCGTCGCGGGCGGCGAAGGCGGCGGCCAGCGCAGCGCCCGGGACCCGGCCCCAGGCCGCCCCGCCGGTCGTCTCCGTGGGGGCGGCCTGGGCGGCGGGCGCGTCCATGCGGACGCATCCTAGGGGACTGGTGGCGAACGATGGCGGGCCGGCGGGTCAGGGCGCGGCTACCCGGCGGCGCCGTCCGCCTCGCGCACGCTGCCCAGGTCCTTGTCGCCGCGGCCGCTCAGGCAGACCAGCACGATGCGGTCGGAGGGCAGGGCGGTCGCGATGCGCTCGGCGACGATCAGAGCGTGCGAGCTCTCCAGCGCCGGGATGATGCCCTCGAGGCGGCAGAGCCGGTGCAGCGCCTCCAGCGCCTCGGCGTCCGACGCCGAGGTGTAGACGGCGCGCCCCGTCTCGCGGAGCCAGGAGTGCTCGGGGCCGACCCCGGGATAGTCGAGGCCGGCGCTGATGGAGTGCGTCTCCTCGACCTGGCCGTCCTCGTCCTGCATCAGGTAGCTGTAGCTGCCATGGAGCACCCCGGGGCGGCCGGCATTGAGCGGGGCGGCGTGGCGCCCCGTGCCGATGCCGTCACCGGCCGCCTCGACGCCGATCAGCCGGACCTCGGCATCGCCGATGAAGGCGAAGAAGGCGCCGATGGCATTGCTGCCACCGCCCACGCAGGCCACCACCGCGTCGGGCAGCCGGCCCCAGCGGCGCAGCCCCTCGGCGCGGGCCTCGTCGCCGATGACCCGCTGCAGGTCGCGCACCAGGGTCGGGTAGGGGTGGGGGCCGACCGCGCTGCCGATCACGTAGTGCGTGTCCCGGACGTTGGTCACCCAGTCGCGGATGGCCTCGTTGGTGGCGTCCTTGAGCGTCCGCGAGCCGCTGCTCACGGCCCGCACCTCGGCGCCGAGGAGCCGCATGCGGTCGACGTTGGGGGCCTGCCGCCGGATGTCCTCCTCGCCCATGTAGACCACGCAGGCCAGTCCGAAGGCGGCGCAGGCCGTGGCGGTGGCCACCCCGTGCTGACCGGCGCCGGTCTCGGCGATGATCCGGGTCTTGCCCATCCGGCGGGCCAGCAGCACCTGCCCGATGGCGTTGTTGATCTTGTGGGCGCCGGTGTGGAGCAGGTCCTCCCGCTTCAGCCAGATCTGGGCGCCGCCGGCGTGCGCGCTCAGCCGGCGCGCGTGGGTCAGCGGCGTCGGCCGGCCGGCGACGTCGCGCAGCCAGTCGCCCAGCTCGGCGATGAAGGCGGGATCGGCGAGGGCCTCGGTCATGACCGTCTCGAGCTCGTCGAGGGCGGGGACCAGGGTCTCGGGGACGTAGGCGCCCCCGAACGGACCGAAACGGCCCCGGCGGGTGGCGGTGGCGGTGGCGGGCTCCGTGGTCATCCTGGCCGGACACGGTAGCGGCTGACGGCGGACGCCGCCTGGCGCGCCGCGGTCACGTAGGCGACCACCAGCTCCACGTCCTTGACCCCGGGGGAGGACTCCAGGCCGCTGCTGGCGTCGACCCCCGCCGGCCGCACCCGCGCCACCGCCTCGGCCACGGTGTCCGGGCCCAGCCCTCCGGCGAGGATGATCCGCCGGCGCAGCGACACCTCGGCGGCGACGTCGAGGTCGACGCGCCGGCCGGTGCCCCCCGGCAGCCCATCCGCCGAGGCGGGGGCGGCGTCGAGGAGGATGAGCGCGTCCGGCCACCAGTCCAGCGTGTAGGCCTGGTGCGGATCGGCGACGTTGACGGCGCGGATCACCGGCACCGGTGCCAGCGCCGCGAAGGCTGGATCGACGTCGCCGTGCAACTGCAGCGCGTCGAGGCGGTGGCGGACGACCAGCTCGGCGCAGCGCTCCGCCCCGGGCGCGACCAGCACCCCGACCAGCCGGGCCCGGCCGCCGACCGCCTCGACCACCGCGTCCGCCTCGACCGGGGAGGCGCCGCGCCGGCTGCGCGGCTCGAAGACCAGGCCGATCCAGTCCGCCCCCGCCGCCACCGCCGCGTGCGCCACCGCCGCGGTGCGCACGCCGCAGACCTTGACGATCATGGGCGGCCGGTCATCCCCCGCCGACCCGCTCGTTGTAGCCGAGGCGGGCGGCGTTGGACATCTCGCGAGCGGCGCGGCCGGGGTCCGGGGCGCGCATCAGGGTCTCCCCCACGAGGACGGCGTCGGCACCGGCGGCCATCAGCCGGGTGGCCTCCTCGGGCGAGCGGATCCCCGATTCGGCCACCACGACGCAGCCCGGAGGGATGTGCCTGCGGACGCGTGCGAAGGTGGCCTGGTCGCATTGCAGCGTGCGCAGGTCGCGGTTGTTGATCCCGATCAGGGTCGCCCCCGACTCCACGGCCAGGCGCGCCTCGGCAGCGTCGTGCACCTCCACCAGGGCGTCGAGGTGGCAGCGCGCCGCCGCCTCCAGGCACTCCTCCAGCCCCGGCGCGCCGAGCACGGCGGCGATGAGCAGCACCGCGTCCGCCCCGGCCACGCGGGCCTCGGCGATCTGCACGGGGTCGACGGTGAAGTCCTTGCGCAGCACCGGGAGCTTCACCGCCCCGCGGGCGGCGACGAGGTCGTCGAGGGAACCGCCGAAATCGGGCCAGTCGGTGAGCACGCTGAGCGCCGCCACCCCGGCCGCCGCGTACTGCAGCGCGACGGCCGCCGGATCCAGGTCCAGGCGCAGGTCGCCACCGCTGGGGGAGCGGCGCTTCATCTCGGCGATGACCCGGCCGCCGGTGACCGCCCGGGCGAAGCCGCGAGCCGGCCCCATGGCCTCGGCCCGCGCCCACAGCGTGGCCGCGGCGCAGCGCAGGTGCGCCGCCTCCGCCTGCTTGCGGGCGACGATCGGCGCCAGCGCGCCCAGCGGGTCCGCCGGCATGCCGACTGCCGGCATCTCCGTCACCGGCGGCCCGCGGCGGCGGCGAGCGGCGGCTCGGCCTCGACCGCAGCTCCGGCCAGCGGGACCCCCGCGGAGACCAGGAAGGCCCGCAGCAGGTCGTGGCCGTGCTCGGTGGCGATCGACTCGGGGTGGAACTGCACCCCCTCGAGTCGCAGCTCGCGGTGACGCAGTCCCATCACCACCCCGTCGTCGGTCCAGGCTGTCACCTCCAGCTCCGCCGGCAGTCCGGCCCGGTCGACGACCAGCGAGTGGTACCGGGTCGCGGTCAGCGGGCTGGGCAGCCCGGCGAAGACGCCGGCGCCGTGGTGGTGGACCGCGCTGGTCTTGCCGTGCATCACCCGCGGAGCCCGCACCACCCGACCGCCACAGGCCTGGCCGATGCTCTGATGGCCCAGGCAGACGCCGAGAACCGGCGTGTCCCGGCCCAGCAGCCGCACCACGTCCAGCGAGATGCCGGCGTCGTCGGGCGTGCAGGGCCCCGGGCTGATGACCACCGCCGCCGGCTCCAGCTCGTGGAGCTCCTCGGCGGTCATGGCGTCGTTGCGCAGCACGGCGGCGCGGGCGCCCAGCTCGCCGAGGAACTGGACCAGGTTGTAGGTGAAGGAGTCGTAGTTGTCGACCACCGCCACCACCCCGCGCAGCCCGGCCGTCCTCACAGCTCCAGACCCGCGTTGGCCCGGGCCACGGCGAGCAGCGGCGCCCCCAGCTTGTTGTCGATCTCCAGCGCCTCCTCCTCCGGGGTGGAGTCGGCCACGATCCCGGCCGCCGCCTGGGCATAGGCCACGCCGTCCTGGACCAGCAGGGTGCGCAGCGCGATGGCGGTGTCCAGGTTGCCGCCGAAGCCGAGGTAGCCGGCGGCGCCGGCGTAGACGCCGCGCACCTCGGCCTCGATCTCGGCGATCACCTCCATGGCGCGGATCTTGGGGGCCCCGGTGACGGTGCCGGCGGGGAAGGTGGCCCGCAACGCGTCGGCGGCGGTGACGCCCTGGCGCAGCTCGCCCTCGATGTGGCTGACCAGGTGCATGACGTGGCTGTAGCGCTCCACCGTCATCAGGTCGCGCACCCGGACCGAGCCGGTGCGGCAGACGCGGCCCAGGTCGTTGCGCCCGAGGTCGACGAGCATGAGGTGCTCGGCCCGCTCCTTCTCGCTCTCGCGCATCTCGGTCTCGAGCTCGAGGTCGCGCTCCGGTGTGCGCCCCCGGCGGCGCGTCCCCGCGATGGGGTGGTAGTCGACGTGGCGACCCGTCACCCGGACGAGCATCTCCGGCGAGGCCGCCACCACCGCCCCGGCGGGGGTATCGAGGAAGAACATGTAGGGGCTCGGATTGAGGCTTCGGAGCGCCCGGTACACGTCGAAGGGCGAGGCCCGCAGCGGCAGCGCGAAGCGGCGCGAGATCTGCACCTGGAAGATGTCACCGGCCAGGATGTAGTCGCGACAGCGCTCCACGGCGGTCATGAAGTCGGCCCGTGACATCGAGGCCACGGCGTCGAGGTCGGCGGGCACGGCGTACCGCTCCCGGTCGGCGTCGCCCGCTGCCGGCGCCGGCGCCGGCAGCTCGGAGCGCAGCCGCGCACGCAGCCCGAGCAGGCGCTCCACCGCCTGCTGGTAGGCGGCTTCGACGTCGGCGCCGCCGCCGACGCGGGCATGGGTCACCAGCGTCATGCGGTGGGTGACATGGTCGAAGACGATCAGTGTGTCGACCACGGAGAACCAGGCCTGCGGCACCCCCAGCGGATCTCGGCCGGGCACCGGGATGCGCTCGAAGCAGGTGGCGGCCTCGTAGCTGAGCATGCCGATGGCGCCGCCGAGAAAGGGTGCCTGAACCCCCGGCAGCCGCGCCACCCGGAGCGCCGTGGTCTCGCGCTCGACCACCGTCAGCGGATCGGAGCAGGGCTCGCTGCGCTCGCCGTTCTGGTCGCGGATGACGGCGACGCCCCGGTTCACGCTGATGGTGGCCAGCGGCTCGCCGCCCAGGAAGCTGTAGCGCGCCAGGCGCTCGCCTCCCTCCACCGACTCGAGCAGGAAGGCGCCCTCGCCGAGGCGCAGGCGGAGGAAGGCGCTCACCGGCGTGTCGCAGTCGGCCAGCAGCTCGCTGACCACGGGGACGAGGTCGTGGTCGGCGGCGAGTGCCCGCACCTCCTCCAGCGAGGGGTGGACCGGGGCCCGCGCCGGGGCCGGAGCCGAGGTCACGGAGCCGCTGCGGTGGCCAGGCTGAAGGTGATGTGGGCCTCGATGCGCTCCAGCGCCCCCGCGATGTTCTCGCGTGAGTTGGCGTAGCTGAGCCGCAGGTGGCCGGCGCCATGGGAGCCGAAGGCGGTCCCCCAGAGCAGGGCGACACCGGCGCGGTCGAGGAGCTCCTGTGCCAGCCGGCGCTCGGGGATGCCCGTGCCCTCGACGTTGGGGAAGACATAGAAGGCACCCCGGGGCCGTTGGCAGCGCACCCCGGGGATGCGGTTGAGCCCGTCCACGATGAGGTCGCGCCGGGCCCGGAACTCCTCGAGCATGACCGCCACCGCGGCATCGGACTCGGCCGACTCGAAGGCCTCCACCGCGGCCATCTGGGTGAACGCCGCCGAGCAGGAGGAGGTGTTGATCATCAGGGTGTCGAAGCGCCGCGCCAGCTCCGCCGGCATGACCCCGAATCCCAGCCGCCAGCCGCACATCGCCCAGGCCTTGCTGACCCCGTCCATGTAGACGGTGCGCTCCGCCATGCCCGGCACCGAGCGGATGCTGTGGTGCTCGCCGTCGTAGACCATGCGCGAGTAGATCTCGTCGCTGACCACCACGATGTCGTGGCGGATGCAGAGCTCGGCGACGGCCTCGACGTCGGCACGCTCCATGCAGCCGCCGGTGGGGTTGGCCGGGCTGTTGAGGATCAGGAGCCGGGTCCGGCCGGTGATCAGGGAGGCCAGCTCCTCGACGTCGAGCCGGAAGTCGTTGGCCTCGCGGATGGGCACGGGCACCGCCCGGGCGCCGGTGAAGTCGGTCAGCGACCGGTAGATCGGGTAGCCGGGATCGGGAAGCAGGACCTCGTCGCCCTCCTCGACCAGGGCCAGCAGCGCGAAATGGAGCAGGTGCTTGCTGCCGGGGGTGAGCACCACCTCCTCGGCGCTCGCCGCCACGCCGGTCCTGCGGGCCACGTAGCGTGCCGTCGCCTCGCGCGCCGCCATGATCCCGCTGGCGGGCGTGTAGTGGGTGTAGCCCTCGCGCATCGCGGCCACGGCGGCCTCGATGATGTTGTCAGGAGTGGCAAAATCGGGTTCACCGATCTCGAGGTGGATGATCGGACGCCCCAGCGCCTCGAGGCGGCGCGCCTGGGCGAGCACCTCGAAGGCGCCCTCGGTGCCGCAGCGCGCCATCCGCTCGGTGAACCGCAGGGTCATCCCCGGCCCCGCGTCGGCGGCGGCGAGCCGGCCACCGGCATCCGGGCGCGAAGTCGAACGGTGGACGACGGCATGGTCCGCGGATTATCCATGACTACCCCTCGTCGTCCTCGGCGCGGCGGATCCGCTCACCGGGCGGGAACCGCCACGACATCTCGGCGGCGAGCAGGCCGCCGTGGCCGAGCCCGGCAAGGAAGGAACGATCCAGGCTGTGGCCGGTGGCCAGCCGGGCCAGCAGCAGGTCCAGGGCGGTCCGGCGCGAGAACATGCCGCACGAGGCCACCCCGATGAGTGGCCGTCCCGCCAGTTCCGCGACCCAGTAGCTCGAGCCCGGATGGACCGGCAGCCCGCGGCGGATGACGCGGGCGCCGAGGTCGACGGCGGTGCGCCAGGCGGTCTCGAGTGGGTCGGTCGAGGCGACGCCGGCGACGAGGACGACGTCGGCTGCCGGCGCGCCGCCCGTGGCCGCGCCGGCGGCGATCAGCCCGTGGCGGAGCGCCTCGGGGTCGGAGCCGCAGTAGGCGATCTGCGGCGAACTGGAGCCGAACCACTCGAGTTTGAGCCGGAGCGAGCGCTCGAAGCGCTCGCGCGCCCGCTCACCGAGATGCTCGCGGACCACGACCGCCACCCGCAGGGGCAGGAAGGGCAGCACGCCGACCACCCCGGCGGCGGCCGCGGCGGCCGCGTCCTCGGCCCGGCGCAGCGCCTCCTCGGGGATGGCCAGGGGGGTCACCTTGATCCCCGCCAGGGTCCGGCCCGCCTCCACCGGCATCCCGTCCATGAGGCAGAACACCGTGCAGCCGTCGACGGCGTTGACGCGGTCGAGCGCCGCCTGGTCGACGCGGAGCAGGCCGCGGTGGGCGGCGCTGAGGCGCACCTGGGACTCGACCGGCGGGTGGCGCTCGGCACCGGCCCCGGCGACGGCCGCGGCCAGCCGGACGGCGGCGGTGTCCTCGTCGACGTCGCCGGGTTCGAGCCACAGCAGGTGGMCCCCGCCGCTGCCCTCCAGAGTCAGCGCGTCGGCCCGCTCCAGCCGGCGGCCCTTGAGCAGTGCCGGCCGGCCGTCGGGTCCGAGCACGTCGCCGCAGAGCACTGCGCCCACCCACCGCGAGGGGGGGCCGAGCAGCTCGACGCCCTCGAGGGCTTCCAGCCGCATCCCGCTCAGCCCGGCGCGGCCGCGGCGGCGACGGGCTCGCGCAGCGACGCCCCGGTGCGGCCGCGGCGGGTGGCCACGGCCTCGGCGAGGATGCTGAGCGCGATCTCGGCCGGGGTACGGGAGCCGATGTCGAGCCCCACCGGGCTGTGGACTCGCCCGATGGCCTCGTCAGAGTGCCCCATGACGCGAAGGCGCTCGACCCGCTTGGCGGCGGTCCGGCGGCTGCCGATGGCGCCGATGTAGCCGACCTCGCCGGCCAGGAGCGCGTCCAGCGTGGGCTCGTCGAACTTGGGGTCGTGGGAGAGGCAGGCGGCGGCGTCGCGCGGGCCCAGGGTGAGCCCCGCCAGCGCCTCGTCGGGCCACCTGGCGATCAGCACCTCGGCAGTGGGAAAGCGCTCGCGCGTCAGGAAGGCGGTCCGTGGGTCGACGACCGTGACCTGGTAGCCGCAGGTCTGGGCCATGGTGGTGAGCGCGGCGCCGATGTCGCTGGCCCCGATGACCACCAGGTGGGGTCGGGCCACGAAGGGCTCGACGTAGAGGTGCATGCCGTCGCGCTCCTCGAGGGCGGCCATGCCGGTGTCGATGCGGTCGAGGCCCAGGGAGAGCGCGACGGCGTCGGCCTCGGCGCTCCCCAGGGTGCCGACCAGGCGGTCGCCGTCGACCAGCGCCCGGGCGCCCGCGTGCTCGCCGTCCACCAGGCTCACCAGCGCGACGGGATCGCCCGAGCGGAGCGCCTCGCCCAGCCGCGCCACCACGGCGTCGGCCTGCGCGTCCCAGCGCCAGGCCTCGATGAGCACATCAACGCTGCCGCCGCAGCTGAGGCCGACGCTGAAGCCCATCTCGTCGCTGATCCCGTAGTGGAGGATGCGCGCCGGCTGCTCACCACTCAGCGTGCGCATCGCCTCCTCGACCACGTCGGCCTCCAGGCAGCCGCCGCTCACCGACCCGGCCAGTCGCTGGTCGGCGGTGATGGCGAGTCGCGCACCCACCGGCCTCGGGGTGGAGCCGCTGGTCCTGACCACGGTGGCCAGGGCGACGGCGGGATCGGTCGAGGACCATTCGTCGAGGACGTCGAGAAGTTCACGCATGACAGAGCCGAGTATCCGCGAGCGATGCCGGCCGATCAACTCCGCGGTGCGCGCGCGCCACAATCAGCCGGTGCAGATCGAGAACCGCTTCAGCGTCGCGGCACCGCCCCCGCGTGTGTTCGCCTACCTCCTGGACGTCAACGCCGTGGCCGGCTGCGTGCCCGGTGCCCAGCTCAGTGAGATCGTCGACCCCACCACCTTCAAGGGCAAGGTCAAGATCAAGGTCGGTCCCATCGGCGTCGCCTACAACGGCACCGCGCGCATCACCTCGCGCGACGACGACGCCCACACCGCCACGCTGGCGGCGGAGGGCCGTGAGATCGGCGGCCAGGGCTCGGCCAAGGCCACCGTGACCATGAGCGTGAGCCCGGCGGCCGGGGCGTCGGAGGTCACCTTCGTGACCGACTTCACCGTCGCCGGCCGGGTCGCGCAGTTCGGACGCGGCATCATGGAGGACGTCTCGCGTCGGCTCGTCGGCCAGATGGCCGAGTGCATCCAGAAGCACCTCGAGGGCGGTGGCGACCAGCCGGCAGACGGCGCCGTGCCCGAGCCGACGGACACCGGCGAGGCAGCGGATCCAGCCGCGTCAACGCCGGCCGCCGAGGTGCCGGCCACCCCGGTCGCGGCTCCGGCACCCCCCGCCCCGGCCCCGCCGCGACCGGCGCCCGCGCCCGCCGCGGCGGCGGAGATCGACGCGGTGTCGCTGGCGGCGGCGATGGCCAGGGACCGGGTCAAGAGCAACCCTGTTCCCGTTGCCGCCGGCCTGGCCGGCCTGCTGGCGCTGGCCGTCCTCCTGCTGCGCCGCCGCCTCAAGCGGTGACGCAAGCGGTGGCGGTGCCGGCCGAGGCGCTGGCGGCGCCCTGAGCCGTCAGCGGCGGACGGCGCGGCGCCGCGGCAGGTTGGCGAGGAGCCGGCCGAGGTCGTCAAGCGCCTGGACGCTGTTGGCGGCGAGGAAGTCGTCGACATGGGGGAGCGCCGCCGCCATGCCGCGCGTCTCGGGCCGGTACCGGGGGTCGCCGAGCAGGGGGTTGAGCCAGATGAGGCGATGGCAGGAGCGCCGCAGGCGCGACAGCTCGGCCTCCAGCAGGGCCACGTCGCCACGGTCCCAACCGTCGCTGATGACCAGCACCACGGCGCCGTGGCCCAGCACGCGCCGCGCGTAGCGCCGGTTGAAGACGGCCAGGGCATCGCCGATCCGCGTCCCCCCGCCGATGTCGTGGACGGTGCGGGCCGTCTCCTTCAGGGCGGTGTCGAGGTCGCGCCGCCGCAGCCGATGAGTGATGCGGGTGAGCCGGGTGCTGAAGACGAAGGTCTCGACCCTCTCCCGCCTGGCAATGGTGTGGGCGAAGACCAGCAGCGCCCGCGAGTAGCTGTCCATGGAGCCGCTGACGTCGCAGAGCACCACCAGTGGCCGGCGGTCGCGCCGTGCCCGGGTGCGGTGCAGCCGGACGATCTCACCCTGGGTGCGGCTGACGCCACGCAGCGTCCGGCGCATGTCCACCGAGCCACCGTGCCGGGCCGCGATGCGGCGCCGGGTGCGGCGCTCCGCCAGCCTCCAGGGGGACTGCTCGAGCAGTCTCCGCACCTGACGGGTCTCCTCCCAGGTCAGCCCGGCGAAGTCACGCGCCCGGAGCAGCTCCTCATCACTCCAGCCGGAGGAGACGGTGGGCTGGGTCTCCTCCCGGGTCATGGGCAGCTGAGGCGTGGGCAGCTTGAGGGCGTCCGCCCAGGCCCGGGCCAGCTCCGGATTCATGGTCAAGGGCCGCGGCCGGCCGGGGATGGCGCCGGCGGCCACGCCGGAGTCGGGCCGGCTCCAGAACAGATCGAAGGCCGCCTCGAAGGTGGGCACGTCCTCGCGCCGCGAGACCAGCGTGACCGCCAGCGCGTCGCGCAGCTGCGAGGAGGCGCGCAGGTCCACCCGGGTGAGGGCGGTGGTGGCCGCGAGCAGGCGGTCGGGCCCGGTGGCCACGCCGGCGTCGCGCAGCAGCCGGGCGAAGAGCACCACCCGGCGCACCAGGTTGGACCCGGCCACGAGGTCCGGCTCGGGCCCCGCCTCCACCGGCTTCGGGCTCACGGCACCAGGGCTCGGGCCACCAGCTCCGCGGTCCCGGCGCGGACGCGCTCGATGTCCTCCTGGTACTTGAGGGCCGCGCCCAGGGTGGCGTCGACCAGCGCCGGGTCGACCCGCTCGGCGCCGAGCACCGACAGGGCGCGCGCCCAGTCCACCGTCTCGGCCACCCCGGGAAGCTTGTAGAGGTCGAGGGTGCGCAGCTCGGCGACCAGCCGGGCCACCTGGCGAGCGAGTTGCGCCGGCACCTCGGGGGCGCGGACACGGACGATCTCGACCTCCCTGTCGAGGTCGGGGTAGTCGATCCAGTGGTAGAGGCAGCGCCGCTTCAGGGCGTCGTGGACCTCGCGGGTGCGGTTGCCGGTGAGCACCACCAGCGGCGGCCGCTCGGCCCGGATGGTGCCCAGCTCGGGGATGCTGATGGCGAAGTCGGCGAGCACCTCCAGCAGGAAGGCCTCGAACTCCTCGTCGCTGCGGTCCACCTCGTCGATCAGGAGCACCGGGGGGATGGCGTCCGTGTGGCCGACGGCGTCGAGCAGCGGCCGTCGCAGTAGAAAGGCATCGGAGAAGATGTCGTGCTCGGCAGCAACCCGGTCGGTGGTGTCGCCGAGGAGGCGGATGTGGAGGAGCTGCCGGGCGTAGTTCCACTCGTAGGCGGCGTGGGCCAGATCGATGCCCTCGTAGCACTGCAGGCGGATGAGGCGGGCACCGAGCGCGGCCGCCAGAGCGCGCGCCGCCTCGGTCTTGCCGACGCCCGCCTCGCCCTCCAGGAACAGCGGCCTGCCCAGGCGCAGTGCCAGCAGGATGGCGGTGGCCAGCCGCGTGTCGCACAGGTATCCCTGGGTGGCGAGCAGCTGGGAGACATCGCCGACGCTGCGGGGCTCGGCGCGGAGCGGCCCCGTCGCGGGGCCGTCCACGCCGTTGCCCGGCATCACCGGTGGTGCACGCTCATCCGGCGCCGGCCCGCTCCAGCGCCCGCCGCGTGATCACCGTGGCCAGGTGGCTGCGATATTCGGCGGTGGCCCGCACGTCGTCGCGGGGCTCGATGTCCTTGGTGGCCTCCAGGGAGGCGTCGGCCGGGCCGGCGCCCTCCGACAGGGCCTTCTCGACCGAGGTGCCGCGCAGAGGGGTGGCGCCCAGCGCCACATAGCCGACCCGCCAGCCCTCACCGTCCTTCTGGACGGCCACGCCGGCCAGCGCCCAGTCATACATGCGGCGGCGCCACTTGATGTAGGCGTGACCACCGTCGATGATTGGAAAGCGCACCTCGGTGACGATCTCGTCGGGCTCGAGCGCCGTGGTGAAGACGTCCTGGAAGAAGTCGGCCGCCGCGTGCGTCCGCCGGGTGGTGACGATCTGGGCGTCGAGCATCCGGGCCAGCGCGCAATAGTCCCCGGCGGCGTCGCCGTGGGCCATGACGCCGCCCATGGTGCCGAGGTTGCGCACCTGCTGGTCGCCGACCTCGCCCGCCATCTCGGCCAGCAGCGGCACCGAGTCGCGGACCACGTCGCTGCGCGCCATGTCGACGTGCCTGGCCAGCGCCCCGACCACCAGGGTGCCGTTCTCGCGCCGGATGTGATCGAGGCCGCCGACCCTGCCGACGTCGACCAGCATCGACGGCTGGGCCAGCCGCAGCCGCATCAGCGGGATCAGGCTCTGGCCGCCGGCCAGGAGCTTGGCCTCGTCGCCGTGCTGCGCCAGTGCCGCCACCGCCTCGTCGAGCGTGGCGGCCTGGAGGTAGTCGAAGGCGGCGGGGATCACTGGACGCCCTCCGTCGAGGTCTGGCCGTTGGAGCCGCCACGCGCTCGGGCGTCGCGGATCATCGCCCAGACGCGGTCCGGTCGCGCCGGCATCTCGACGTGGCGGATGCCGAAGGGCGCCAGCGCGTCGGCGACGGCGTTGATGACCGCGCCGCTGCTGGCGATGGTGCCCGCCTCGCCGATGCCCTTGACGCCGAGCTCGTTGGTCGGGCTGGGGGTGACGGTGCGGTCGGTCTCGAAATGCGGCATCTCGGCCATGGTGGGGATCATGTAGTCGAGGAAGCTGCCGGTCAGCAGGGCGCCGGAGTCGTCGTCGTAGCGCACCTCCTCGAAGAGCGCCTGCGCGATCCCCTGGGCGATGCCGCCGTGGATCTGCCCGTCGACGATCATGGGGTTGATGACGTTGCCGCAGTCGTCGACGGCGACGTAGCGCTTGATGTCGACGCCGCCGGTCTCGGCGTCCACCTCGACCACGCACGCGTGGGCGCCGAAGGGCCAGACGAAGTTGGGCGGGTCGAAGTAGGTGACCGCCTCGAGGCCGTGCTCCATCCCCTGGGGGAGGCTGCCGCCGTAGGTGGCGAAGGCGATCTCGCCGAGCGGCTTGGCGCCGGCCTCGTTGCCCTTGACGAAGAGCTTGCCGTTCTCGAAGACGACGTCCTCCTCGGCCGCCTCGAAGACGTGGGCGGCCATCCTCTTTGCCTTCTCCACTACCTTGTGGCAGCTGTTGAGGATGGCCATGCCGCCCACCGCCAGGGAGCGGCTGCCGTAGGTCCCGTAGCCGAAGGGGGTCTGGTCGGTGTCGCCATGGCGGATCTCGACGGTCTCGTAGGGGACCCCGAGGGCGTCGGCCACGATCTGCGCGAAGGTGGTCTCGTGGCCCTGGCCGTGGGCGTGCGTGCCCGTGGTCACGGTCACCGCGCCGGTCGGGTGCACCCGCACCACGCCGGACTCAACCAGAGCCACGCCGGCCGCCGGGGTGGTCGCCGCCGACGGGCCCAGACCGCAGATCTCGACGTAGGTGCTGAGGCCGATGCCGAGATAGCGACCCTTGGTCCGCGCCTCCGCCTGCTCCTTGCGGAACGCCTCGTAGTCGACCAGCTCGAGGCAGCGGGTGAGCGACTTGTCGTAGTCCCCCGAGTCATAGACCAGGCCGAAGTTGTTGGGGTGCGGGAACTCCTTGACGAAGTTCTTGCGCCGCACCTCGACCGGGTCCATGCCGATCTCGCGGGCGAAGAGGTCGACGGCCCGCTCGCAGAGGTGGGCGGCCTCGGGCCGGCCCGCGCCCCGGTAGGGGTCCGTGGAGGTGCGGTTGGTGAAGACGCCGATGCTGTGCCCGTGCACCGCCTTGAAGGTGTAACAGCCGCCGGCGACCAGCGAGGCCACCGCCTGGAAGGCGCTGAAGACGCCGTGGTAGGCGCCGATGTCGAGCAGCTGTGTCAGCTTGAGCCCCAGCAGGGTGCCGTCGCGCTTGCCCGCCACCTCGACATCGAAGATCTGGCCGCGGCCGTGGGTGGTGGCCACCAGGCTCTCGGTGCGGTCCTCGATCCACTTCACGGGGCGCCCGATCAACTTGCTGGCGGCGCACGCCAGATACTCCTCCGGGTAGGGCCGGATCTTGGCGCCGAAGCCGCCCCCCACATCCGGTGAGACCACGCGCATCTGCGCCTCAGTGAGGCCCATGCAGCCGCTGATGAAGAGGCGGACAAAGTGCGGGACCTGGGTGGAGGTCCACAGCGTCAGCTTGTTGTCGTAGGGCACGAACTCGGCGATGCAGCCGCGCCCCTCCATGGCCGTGGGGAAGACGCGCTGCTGGGTGATGCGCTCCTTGACGGTGACCTCCGCCTCGGCGAAGGCGGCCTCGATGTCGCCGCCGGGGAACACGGTGTCCCACCCGATGTTGTCCGACATCGAGCTGTGCGCCGTGGGGGCCCCGGCCAGCGCCTTCTCCAGGTCCATGACCGCGGGCAGCGGGTCGTAGTCCACCTGCACCAGCTGGGCCGCGTCGGCGGCCGCGTAGCGCTGGTCGGCCAGCACCACGGCGACCGGCTCCCCCTGGTACACCACCTCGTCGCGGGCGATGGGGAACTGGTCGGGGATGGCCTTCTTGTCGGGGACGAAGCTGTTGGTCACCGGAAGGAATCCAGACAGGACTGTCGAAAACTCCTGGTGCGTCAGCACGGCGACCACGCCGGGCGCCTCCCTGGCGGCGGTCAGATCCATGCCCGTCACCCGGGCATGCGCGAAGGGGCTGCGGATCACCGACATCCAGAGCATCGCCGGCCGCTTGATGTCGTCGACGTAGGTGCCGTGCCCGGTGACCAGGCGAGGGTCCTCGCGACGCGCGATGTGGGCGCCGATCATCGTGGTGACGGTCATCGGCCGGCTCCCGCGCCCACCGGGGCGGCATTGGGAGCGACGGCGGCGGCGGAGGTGGCACCGCCGCGCATGGCCCGGGCCGCGCTCTTCACCGCCTTGCGGATGTTGTGGTATCCCGTGCAGCGGCAGAGGTTGCCCTCCAGCCCCTTCTCGATGTCGGCGTCGGAGGGGTCGGGGTTGTCCTCGATCAGCGCCACCGCCGCCATGATGAAGCCGGGCGTGCAAAAACCGCACTGGAGCCCGTGCTCGTCCCAGAAGCCCTGCTGCATGGGGTGCATGGAGCCGTGCGGCGCCAGCCCCTCGATGGTCATGACGCTGTGGCCGCTTGCCTGCACCGCGAAGACGCTGCAGGACTTCACGGCCTTGCCGTCGAGGTGGACGATGCAGGCGCCGCACTGGCTGGTGTCGCACGCCACGTGGGTGCCGGTGAGCTCGGCCACCTCGCGGAGGTAGTGCACGAGGAGAAGCCTGGGCTCCACCTCGTCGCGGCGTGCCACGCCGTTGACGGTCATCGCGATGGACTGCTTCACTGGGCTCCTTCGCCCCACCGGCACTGCCCGGGGAGGGTCATCTGCTGACGCTCCCGCGTCCGACGCGGGGGCACACCAATCGGCTGTGGTCAGGTGTGGCGTCGAGCCCCTCCGGCTCGACGCGGATGCGCCCCGCTACGGCGGCGCATGCCCCCAGGCTGCGACTGCGGGCACGATTGCAGGCGGTCGACGAGACAGCCTCACAACGAACAACGGCCCTCCGGGAGGGGGCGGTTCCAACGCGGCTTGATGCTAGCAGCCTGTCACCGCAGGGCAGGTCTGCACGATGGCAGCCGCCGGTTCCGCTCAGCGGCCGCCGGGCCGGGCGCGGCGCGGCCGCGCCCAGGGCTCAGGCGGCGGCGTGCACGCGGAGCTGGGGGAGGATGTCCTTGACCTTGGTCATCTCCACCCCGGTCAGCTGGCTGAGGGTGGCCAGGACGCGGCGCTGTACAGGAGCCTCGTGGTCGCGGCCGGGCAGGTACATGGAGAGCATGCGCCGGATGTAGGTCGGGTCCTCGAGCATGCCCACCACCGAGGGCTCGGTCAGCGTGGTGGGGTGCTTGGGCGCGTCGTTGGTGCTCCGCAGCATCCAGAGCGACATCTTGAGGATGTCGATCAGGCACTCCGGCTTGTTCTTCACCGCCTTGCGCAGGTAGGTGGCGTAGCAGGCGGCGTGGCGCAGCTCGTCGGCGGCGAGGGTGCCGAAGATCTGCCGCAGGACCGGCTCGGGGGCGCTGCGGCTGAAGGCCTGGTACCAATGGGCCAGACGCTGCTCGCCGACGTAGTGCATGGTCAGGGTCTCGATCGCCGGCCCCTCCTGGAAGGTGAGGCGGAGCTTGGGCAGCTCGTCGACATCGTCGAACTTCTCACCGACGCGCTCCAGGTAGCGGCGCAGCGTCAGGTAGTGCTTCATCTCCTCGTAGAACCAGATCGAGATGAAGCTGCAGAAGTCGATGTCCGTGTAGAAGTCGCGCAGGAACATCTCGGTGGCGTAGAGCGCGCTCAGCTCGGTGAGGCACATCTGGCGGAGGTCGTGGACCCACTGCGAGGTCAACAGCGACTCGTCGATGGTGTCGTAGGGGATATCCGTCCGCAGCTCCCAGCGCGCGCGCTCGAGGCGGTCGAAGAGGACGTCGTAAGTGTGTTCAGTGGCCATGCCACCATGGTGCGGTGCCGGACCGGCCAGGTCATGGGCCGCGGACGCCGGTCTCAGGGCGTAGATTTGGCCCTCATGGCCATACGGTCCGACTCCGCCCGCCGCCGGCCGGCCCCCGGGAGGCTCGTCCTCCCCGCCGCAGCGCCGCCACGCCCCGACCTGCGCCTGCCCGAGTCGGTCAACACCCGGCTTCGCGCCGAGGCGCCCGCCATGGCCCGTCGGATGAGCCTGCGCATCGCCACCGAGATCCCCCTGGGCGAGTACTTCCGCTCGGTCGGATACCTGCGGCTCCTCCTCAAGGCATGCCGGCAGGGGGTCGATGCCCTCATCCGCAATCTTCACGACGGCCGCCGGCCCCACCCGGCGGAGCTCGCCGCGCTGGGCGCAGCCGGGGCCCGGCAGGCGGAGATGGACGTCCCGCTGGAGGTCCTCCTGGCCGCCTACCGCCTGGCTGCCAAGATGATCTGGCGGGAGGTGGTGGACGAGGCGACGCGGGTCGGCGGCCTCGACCCCCAGACCGTGGTGGCCCTCACCGAGCAGGTCCTGGAGTACCTCGACGACATCAGCGCCGCCGTGGGCAGCGCCTACCTGGCCCGGCGCGAGGAGGTGGTGCGCCGCCGCGACCGCGAGCGCGACAACCTCCTGCGCCGGCTGCTCGCCGGCGACGCCGGCAGCGAGGTGCGGCGGCTGGCGGTCACCGCCGGGCTCGAGCTCAGCCCTCCGTACCGCGCCCTGGCCGTCTGGGACGCCGGCATCGACGGCCTGGACCGGCTGGTGAGCACGGTCTGGCGCTCGGCCGCACCCTTGACCGTCGCCGAGGAGCCGGGGCGCTGGGTGGTGCTGGTCGACGCCGCCGCCGATGTCGAGCGGCTGGTGGCCGATGCCCTCGCCTCCTCCACCGCCGGCCCCGACGGCCGCCGGGTGTCGATCGGGATCGGCCCGGTGGCGGCGACCCTCGAGGAGGTGGGGGCCGCGGCCACGCGAGCGCGCCGGGCGCTCAATGCCGGACGGCGCCTCGACCCCGAGGGCCGCGCCTTCGACGACCGCGACCTGAGCGTGGTGGCCGCGCTGGCCGAGCACCCCGACGAGGCGCGCACCTTCGTGGAGCGCTACCTGGGGGTGCTGGCCGCCGACGGCACCAGGTCGGAGCTGCTCTCCACGGTCGCCGCCGTGGTCGCCACCCGCGGGCTGGCCGAGGCGGCCACCTCGCTCGGGGTGCACCGCCATACCGTGGTCTACCGGCTGGAGCGGMTGCGCGAGCTGACCGGCCTYAACCTCGACGAGCCCGAGGTGCGCCACCGTGTCTGGCTGGCGCTGGCGCTGCGCCGCCTGCTCGCCACCTGAGCGGAGCGCCGCCCGCGCTACTTGGGAGTGGTGGCGCCGTCCTCGGCCTGCCGCGCCAGCATGAAGACCAGGTCGCTGCAGCGGTTGAGATAGCGCACCACGTCGTCGTTGTCGAGGCCACCCTGGGCGCGCAGCCGGACGGCGGCACGCTCGGTGCGGCGGACCAGGGTGCGGGCCACGTCCAGCGCCGCCGCCGCCGGGGTGCCGCCGGGGATGATGAACGAGGTAACGGGGAATCGCGCCTCGAGCGCGTGGATCTCGTCCGCCATGCGCTCGACCAGCTCGGGCGTGACCGTGTCGAAGTGTCTGGTCAGCTTGTCGCGCTGGCCCGAGCGGGTGGCCAGCTCGGCGCCCACGGTGAAGAGCTCGCGCTGGAGGGCCTCGATGCGCGTCCGCTGCGCCTCGTCGGTGGTCAGCGCCCGGGCCAGGCCCAGGGCTGAGACGGTCTCGTCGAGCGCCCCGTAGGCCTCGATGTGGAGGTCGTCCTTGCGCACCCGGCCCCCGTAGAGGAGCCCGGTCTCGCCGCCGTCGCCGTGGCCGGTGGTGATGCTGCCGGGCACCGGGCGGCTCCAGTCAGCCGGCCGCGGCGGCCGCCTGCTCCCGGCCGCGGGTCAGCGGGCAGGCGCCATCGCAGTCCGGCTCCGGGATGTCGCCACCGATCGCATACCCCGTGGAGCCATGGCCGACCAGGGCAAACGGGTCGGGGTTGCCCTTGGCGCGCTCCTCCACCCACTTGGTGGCCGCCAGCGTGGCGGTGGTGGCGTCGCCCACCGCGGTGGTGACCTGGCGCGTCAGCTGGGCACGGACGTCGCCGGCCGCGAAGAGCCCGGGGACGGTGGTCATCATGCTGAAGGGGTCGGTCCGGTAGTAGCCACCGGCGTCGTGGGCGACGTGCTGGTCGACCAGGTTGGTGTTGGGCAGGAAGCCGACGAAGATGAAGACGCCGCCGACGTCGAGCGTGCTCTCAGCCCCCGTGTTGACGTTGCGCAGCCGCATGTGGGTCACCCGGCCGCTGTGGCCCTCCAGTGGCGTGCCCTCGATGGCCTCCACGACAGTGTCCATGAGCAGCGCGACCTTGTCGTGCTCCCTGGCCTCGCGGACCAGCACCGGCGAGGCACGGAACTGGTCGCGCCGGTGGATGATCGTCACCTTCGACGCGTACCGGGTCAGGAAGAGCGCCTCCTCGACCGCGGCGTCACCGCCGCCCACAACGGCCAGGTGCTCACCCTTGAAGAAGGCGCCGTCGCAGACGGCGCAGTAGCTGACGCCGCGTCCCGCGTACTCCGCCTCGCCCGGCACGTCGAGCTTGCGGGGCATGCCGCCGGCGGTGAGCACCACGGCCGGGGCGAACCAGTCGCCCGACTCGGTGCGGATCACCTTCATGCCGTCCTGGCGGACCTGGATGTTCTCCACGGTCTCGTAGACCAGCTGGGCGCCGAAGCGCTCGGCCTGCTCGGTCATGGCCGCGGCCAGGGCGTGGCCCTCGACGCTGACGAAGCCGGGGTAGTCCTCGAGCAGCTCGGTGTTGAGCAGCTGGCCGCCCGGGGCCTTGGACTCGAAGAGGACGCTGCGCACCTCGCTGCGCCCGGCGTAGAGCGCCGCCGTGAGGCCGGCCGGGCCGCCGCCCACGATGGCGATGTCGAAGGTGCGGTCGGTGGCGTCCACAGGGGACCTCGTGTGGGGCGCCGTGCCGGCGCCGGGTGGTTGCCTGCGAGGCAGTATGGCCGGTAGCACGGGGCGCCCAAACCTGATCAGTGGCGCGGAGGCTCCGGCTCAGTGGCGGGCGGCGAAGGCCGTCAGCTCGTCGATGACGCGACCGATGGGGATGGCGAACGCCTGCGGGGTGCCCTCGCTGGCCAGAGTGATCACGCCGATGACCATGCCGCGCCCGTCGAGCACGGGGCCGCCACTGTTCCCCCGGTAGATCACCTGGCCCTTGAGCACCATCATGTCCAGGTAGGTGGTGGGCTGACCCGGCACCGGCGGCGCGCCCGGCTGGGTGGCATCCAGCGGGATGGTCTGATGGAGGCGCACCAGCATCTCGCTGGTGCGGTCGCCGTGACCGGTGGCGCGCGCGCTCGCCAGCACCACCACCGGCTCGGGCAGCGGCGGCTCCGCGGCGCGATCGACGGGAAGCGGGCTGCTGCCGAAGCCGTCCTGGGCGCGGATGACGGCGACGTCGGCGGCGGCGTCCACACCCATGATCACGCCGGGATGCGAGTTGCCCTGACGGTCGACCATGCGCAGGCCGCGCTGCTCGGCCACCACGTGCTGGTTGGTCACGTAGTCGCCGTGGCTGTCGAGGAGCCAGCCGGTGCCGAGCGCCACGTTGGTGTCGCCGGAGGCCACCTCGATGGTCACAACCCGGTCCAGGGCCCTGGCGGCGATGGTGTCGAGCGAGAGCGCCACCGGGCTCGGCGACGGGGTGCGCGGGGCCGTCGGCGCATTGGCGGCGATCTCCGACGCTCCCACCCCGCCCAGGCGGACGGTGACCTCGAAGGCGAGCGCGCCGATGACGACCAGCACCACACCGGTGATCAGACCGGTGCGCAAGCCGGTGCGCCGCCGCGCCGTGCCGTGCGCCGGCGTGAGATCCACAGCGCCCATTCTCCGTCACCACCACCGGTCGCCGGCACTGGGGTTCGTAGACTTGGCGGCCATGCGCCCCGACGGCCGTGATCCGGCCGGCCTCCGACCCACCGTCATCGAGACCGGCGCCGTGCCCTACGCCGAGGGCAGCGCCCTGATCACCCAGGGCGAGACCAGGGTCCTCTGCGCCGCCACGGTGGAGGAGCGCGTCCCGCCCTACCGCAAGGGAAGCGGCCGTGGCTGGGTGACCGCCGAGTACTCCATGCTGCCGCGCAGCACCCAGACGCGCACCGAGCGCGACGGCCGCAAGGGCCGCGTCGACGGCCGCGTCCAGGAGATCCAGCGCCTGATCGGCCGCAGCCTGCGGGCGGCAGTGGACTTCGAGGCCCTGGGCGAGCGCACCATCACCATCGACTGCGACGTCCTGGTGGCCGACGGCGGCACCCGCTGTGCGTCCATCACCGGCGGCCTGGTGGCCCTGGCCGTGGCCCTCGACCGGCTCACCGAGGCCGGGGTGGTGCGCCGGCCGCCGCTTCGCGAGGAGATTGCCGCCATCAGCGTCGGCATCGTCGCCGGCGAGCCACGGCTCGACCTCTGCTATCTCGAGGACTCGGCGGCGGACACCGACCTGAACTGCGTCGGCACCGCCGGTGGCCGCTACATCGAGTTGCAGGGCACGGCCGAGCGCGAGCCCTTCACCCGCGCCGAGCTCGACGTCCTCCTGGAGCTCGCCGCCGGCGGGCTGACCGAGCTGGTCACCCTCCAGAGGGCCGCCATCGCCGCCGCTCGCCACCAGTGACGTCCGCTGCTGTCCGGTGACGTCCGCCGTGATCCCCGCTGTTTCCGGTGCCGCTGACCGGCCGGCGGCGCCGCTGGTGCTGGCGACGCGCAACCCCGGCAAGCTGGCCGAGTTCCGGCGGCTCCTCGCCCCGCACGGCCGGCGCCTCATCGGTCTCGACCAGGCGGGCGTCAGCGGCGAGCTCCCCGAGCCCGGACCTGGATACGTCGAGAACGCCATCTCCAAGGCCGCAGCGGTCTCCGCGGCGACCGGCCTCGACGCGCTGGCCGACGACAGCGGCATCGAGGTCGAGGCACTGCGCGGCTGGCCGGGGCCGCGGTCGGCGCGCTGGATGGAGGGCACCGACGCGGATCGCCTGCGCGGTCTGCTCGAGGAGGTGGCGCGGCGCACCCCCGAGGACCGGCGCGTCCGCTACGTGGCCGTCATCGCCCTGACGCGCGAGGGCGCGGAGCCGGTCATCGGTCGGGGCCGCTGCGAGGGGGTCCTGGTGGAGCCCCGTGGCGATGCCGGTTTCGGCTACGACCCGTCATTCCTCAGCCACGACCTGGGCATCACCTTTGGCGAGGCCCTCGCCGAGCACAAGGACCGGATCAGCCACCGGGCGCGGGCGCTGCGGCGGCTCGGCGAGGCCGGCCTGCTCGACTGGCCGGTGGTCCACCCAGGCGGCCCAGGCGGGGCGTAACCTCGGCGCGTATCCCGCATGGATGACCTGCCCCGTACGGACGACAGCCCCATGAGCGCTTGCGAGCCGGTGCTGGACGCGACCACATCCGGCCTGGGGGCCGTGCGGCTGCCCCTGCGGACGGGGCGCCCGGCGCCGCCCTCGCCGCCGCTGCACCTCATGGGGGTGCCCCTGGAGCAGCCCGACCGCAACGCCCCGGCGGAGGCGTCGCCGGATCGGGCGGCCGCCTGGGATGCCGTCTACCGCGAGCACGTGACCCCGGTCTACCGGTTCATCGTCGCGCGCACCGGCAACCGGCCGGACGCCGAGGACGTCACCGCCCAGGTCTTCCTCCGTGCCCTGCCCCGGCTTCGCGCCGACGCCACGCCCGGCGAGGTCCGCGGTTACCTGTTGCAGACGGCACGCACCACCCTGGCCGAGCACTGGGCCCAGCGCTTCGGGCCTGGCTTCGAGGCTCTCGACGAGGAGCGCGATCAGACCCCCGCGCCGGCCCGTGAGGCGCCCTCCGAGACGGCGGCCTCCAGCAGCGGTGAGCACCGGGTGGCCGCCATCCTCAATCTCCTGCCGGACAACTATCGGCGTGTCCTCGAGCTGCGCTTCCTGCGCGGGCTGTCCGTCCGGGAGACCGCGGACGGGCTCGGAATCACCGTTGCCAATGCCAAGGTCCTCCAGTTTCGGGCCCTGCGGCGGGCCGCCCAGCTGGGCGCGGAGGTGATGCCGTGACCGACCCGGCGGAGCGGATCGACAAGGTGGTGGATGCGATGCTCGACGATCAGCGGCCCGAGGGCTTCGCGGCGACCGGCGAGGAGGTCGAGGCGCTGCAGGCGGCGGCAGCCCTCAGCGCCGCGCGGCCGGGCGCCGCCGAGCCCGACGCCGGCTTCGTCGAGGCGCTCGCCGGCCGGCTGCGTGCCGCCGCCAATGCGGAGGGCGGGGGCGCCGAACCGGCCGCCGCCGATCGCCACCGGGTTGCCCCGCAGGTCCTCCCCCTCCGCACCGGCCGGCGCGGATTCCTCCGCGTCGCCGGGCTGGCGGCGGCCGCCGCCGCGGCCGGTGTCATCGGCGACCGCGTCGCCCAGCGCGTGGCCAACTCCGCCGACACCGACGGCACTCCGGTCAGCGTGCTCAGCCCCGAGAACGCGGTCTGGCACGACGTGGCCGCCCTCGCCGACGTCCGCAGCGCCGGTCCGGTGCGCTTCCGGGCGGGCGCCGTCGAGGGGGTCGTGGCCCTCGCCGCCGGCGGCGGGGTGATCGCCGTCAGCGCCATCTGCACCCACCTGGGGTGCGTCCTCGACGTGGCCGCTGCCGACCGCCTGCGCTGCCCGTGCCACGGGGCCGAGTTCTCCACCGACGGCACGCCGCGAACCGGTGGCTACGCCATCGCCCCGCTGCCGCGACTGGAGAGCCGGATCGCCGGCGACCGGGTCCAGGTCCTGGCCTGAACACCGGTCGCCCGACGCCCTCGCCGCCTCAGCGTTTGAGGAACTTGTCCAGGATGATGATGCTGGCCTCGTAGAAGAACAGCAGTGGGATGCCCAGCGCCGCCGGAGTGAACGGGTCCGCCCCCGGGGTGATGACGATGGCCGCGCCGATGATGCAGACGTAGGCTGCCTTGCGCCGCTTGCGCAGCCATTTCGAGCTGATGATGCCCAGCACGCCGAGCAGGATCAGCACCACCGGCAGCTCGAAGGTGGTGCCGAAGATGGCGATGAGGATGACGAAGAAGCTCAGGTAGCTGTTGAGGTCGGGGAGCACCGTCGCCTGGTCGCCCAGGAACCCCAGGATGAAGCTCAGTCCCAGCGGCATGATGAAGTAGGCAAAGGCGCCGCCGGCCGCGAAGAGGGCGATCGAGCTGCCGATGAACGGAACCGCGAACTTGCGCTCCACCGGCCGCAGCCCGGGGCTGATGAAGAGCCAGACCTGCCAGATGATGACCGGCAGCGCCACGATGATCCCCGTCACCGCCGCCACCTTGAAGGGGATGGAGATGGGGTCGATGACCCCGGTGACGATGGGAGTCTTGGTGGAGTACTTGCTGTTCTCCAGCACCGAGTTGATGGGCCGCTCCAGCAGCGCGATGATCTGCTTGCTGAAGATGAAGGCCACGATGGTCGCGACCAGCCACGCAGCACCCGAGATGATGAGAACGCGCCGGAGCTCCTCGAGGTGCTCCATGACGGTCATCCGGCGATCGTCGTCTGCCACTGCCTGCACAGCCTAGTCATCAGCCTCATACAAAGCGCACCAGAAAGGTCGCGCGTTGGGGGTCAGAGCGCGCCCCGATGGGACGCGCGCGGGGGGTGGGGCCGGCGGGCTCTGCCCGTCGGCGGTGTCTCGGGGGGCTGAATGCCCCGGTCAGGGGCGTGCGGACGCGAGGTCATGCATGCCGTGTCGGGTGGGCGGCGGCCACGCGCCATCGGCGCGGAGCCGGGGGCGCTCCCGGCCCGACGGGGAGCGGGTGGCTGTCAGGCGCCGCGGTCGGCGCTGACGGTCGCGGGCCTGGCGTCGTCCCGCGCTGGGGCCGGCGTCGCCGGCGGCGTCGCCGAGGACGCGGGGGCCGGCGCCACGGGAGGCGCCGGAGGTGCGGTCAGCGGCGCGGTCGGGGCGGCCGCCAGCGGCGCCGGCTCCACAGCGGTCACCGCGGTCGGGGGGACGACGGTCACCGGGACGGGGGGGACGACCGCCGCGGGGGCGTTCTTGTCGTCATGGTTCATGACGGCGTCCTTGACCTCGCTGCTGGCCTTGCGGAACTCGCGGATGCCCTTGCCCATGGCGCCGCCGATGTCGGGAAGCTTGCCCGGGCCAAAGATGATCAAAACGATCACCAGGAAGACGACCAGGAGGAGGATGTGGTTGCCGCTGACGAAGCCCATGGATGAATTTCTCCGATTGGCCCGGGAACGTGGGACTCCGGACCCAGTCTAACACTGGCCTCGCGCGCCACCTGATGAGTTCCTGAGGCCAATCATGACTACGCGGTCAGTACCGCCGCGGATCATCCCGGCAGCGCCGCGCCGAAGACCTCCACGATGTGGTCGATGTCGGAGTCGGTGTGGGCCGTGCTCAGGAAGGCGGCCTCGAACTGGGACGGGGGCCAGTACACGCCGGCGCCGAGCCACGCCGCGTGGAGACGCGCGAAGCTCTCGCGATCCGCGCCCCGGGCCTGTGCGTAGTCGCTCACCGAGCCGACGCCGACAAACGGCGTCAGCATGCTGCCGACGCGATTGACGGCGCAGGGCACGCCGGCGGCCTCGGCCGCCGCCTCGATGCCGGCGGCCAGCCGGGCGCCGAGCCGCTCCAGGGTGGCGTAGGCATCCGTGGTGCGCAGCTCGTCGAGGGCCGCGCAGCCGGCCGCCATGGCCAGGGGGTTGCCGCTCAGCGTTCCCGCCTGGTAGACCGACCCGCTCGGGGCCACGCGCCGCATCAGGTCGGCACCGCCGCCGTAGGCGCCGACCGGCAGACCCCCGCCGATCACCTTGCCCAGCGCGGTCAGGTCGGGCCGGACCCCGGCCGCCGCCTGGGCGCCGCCGTAGGCCACCCGGAAGCCGGTCATGACCTCGTCGAACACCAGCAGGGCCCCGGCCTGGTCGCAGGCGGCGCGCAGTCCGGACAGGAAGCCCGGCGCCGGGGGCACACAGCCCATGTTGCCGGCCACCGGCTCGACGATCACCGCGGCGACCTCGCCCGGCCGGGCGGCGAGAGCGGCCTCGACGGCATCGAGATCGTTGTACGGGACGGTCAGGGCCTGGGCGGCCACCACCGCGGGGACGCCGGGGGAACCGGGAATGCCCAGAGTCGCCACCCCGCTCCCGGCGTCGCTGAGCAGCAGGTCGGAATGGCCGTGGTACCCGCCCTCGAACTTGAGCACCAGGTCGCGCCCGGTCGCGGCTCGCGCCAGACGCAGGGCCGACATGGTGGCCTCGGTGCCACTGTTCACGAAGCGCACCATCTCGACGCTGGCCACGGCATCCACGACCCGCCGCGCCAGCTCCACCTCCAGGCGGGTGGGCGCGCCGTAGGCCGTGCCCAGCCGCAGCTGCGCCTCCAGGGCGGCGAGGATGCGGGGGTGGTTGTGGCCCAGAATGTGCGGCCCGTAGGCGAGCACGCAGTCCAGGTATTGGTTGCCGTCCTCGTCCCGCAACCGGGCGCCCTGTGCGGAAATCATGAACGGTGGCGTGCCGCCGACGGCGCGGAAGGCGCGCACCGGGCTGCTCACCCCCCCCGGCATGAGCGCCTCCGCCTCCTCGAGCAGGGCGCGCGACCGGGGGAGCGCGCTCACGGCGACTGCGCCACCGTGACAGTGGTCATGGCGTCACTCCTGGCGATGGTGCCGGCCACGTCCTGGCCGCTGTGGACCACGCCGAAGAGGTTGTACTGGGGCGGCAGCGGTGCGCACTGCGGGCCGATGCAGATGAAGAACTGCGAGCCGTTGGTGTTGGGGCCGGCGTTGGCCATGGCCAGCGCGCCGGCGATGTACTCGCCCTGCACCGGCTCATCCTCGAAGCGATAGCCGGGACCGCCGCGTCCGGTTCCCTCGGGGCATCCGCCCTGGATGACGAAATCATTGACCACCCGGTGGAAGGTGAGCCCGTCGTAGAAGCCGTCGCGGGCGAGGTAGACGAAGTTGTTGACCGATTTGGGCGCGCGCGCAGGGTCCAGCGAGAGGACGATGTCCCCCTTGTCGGTTGCTATGGTTGCCTCATACTTGACCGACGGGTCGATCACCTCGGCCGGTGCGGCGTACTGCTTCTTCTGCATCGGCCGAGTGTACCGGGACGGCCCCGCAGGAAGGATTGCAAGGCGGGTTCCGAATGAACGTCCACGCGCCGGGGGGGAGACGGCGGCGGATGGCGATCCCGATCGCGCTCATGCTCCTCGCGGTGGGAGTGCCCGCGGTGGCCGCGCGCACCACGCCGCCCCGGGCGACGGCCAGGCCCACCGCAGCACCGACGCCCGCCGACCCGCTGGCGCAGCAGCTCCAGGATGCGATGCGACGCCGGGCCTCCATCGACGCCACCAAGAAGAAGCTCACCGTCGGGGTGCAGGCCGCCCAGGACCAGCAGCAGAGCCTGGCCTCGCTGGTGGCCGCGAACCGCAAGACCATCGCCGACACGATCAAGCAGATCGCCGCCTCCGAGCAGGCCTTCCACGAGGCCACCATCCGCGAGGGGAGGGAGCGGGCGCGCCAGGCGGACTTCGAGCGGCAGGCGGTCGCCGACCGGGCGGTGCTCTCCGCCTTCGTGCGCAGCCGGTACGTCCACTCCGAGAGCTTCCTCGAGTACCTGGTGAACAGCGAGTCCTTCGGCGAGCTGCTCTCCCGGGCCGCCATCCTCAGCCACCTCACCGACCGCGGCACCGAGCTGATGCGCAAGGTGCGCGACGACCTCGCCGCCGCCGCCGCCGCCGCCGCCGCCGCCGCCGCCGACGCCGCCGCCGCCCGGCTGGCCGCCGCCGAGCTGGCCGATCAGGAGCGGCAGCTCACGGCGCAGGTGGCCAGGGAGCAGGCGCTGATCGCCAGCCTGGGCAGCGGCATCAACGCCGCCAACGCCGAGATCGCCGCCGCCGACGCCCAGGACGCCGCCCTCGCCCAGTCGATCGCCGAGCTGCGCATCCAGGAGATCGACCGCGCCATCCTCGCCGCCGAGCAGGCCGCCTGGGACGAGGGCGAGTACTACTACCAGCACCACCTCTTCGTGGGCACCGCGCCGCCGCCGCCGCCCGGACAGGCACGCTTCATCTGGCCGGTGCCGGGCTCGGAGATCAGCCAGTACTGGGGGCCCTGCGGCTACCCGTTCGAGCCGCCGTACTTCGGCTATCCCCACTTCCACACCGGCATCGACCTGGCCACCCCATTCGGGCGCCCGGTGTACGCCGCCGCCGACGGCGTGGTGGTGGCCGCCTCGCGGAGCTCCGAGGGCTACGGCGACCACGTGATCATCGCCCACGACAGCCACACCTTCACCCTCTACGGGCACCTGCAGACCTTCGGCGTCCATCCCGGAGACCAGGTGAAGCAGGGCCAGATCATCGGTCTGGTCGGCTCGACCGGCAACTCCACCGGGCCGCACACCCATTTCGAGGTGCGCGTCGACCGCACTCCCACCGACCCCGGGCCCTACCTGCCGCCGCGGCCCCAGGGGGCCAAGGGGCCGCCCTCGCAATGACCGCAGGGGGAGGGCTGTCGGCGACGAAGGAGCCGATGGCCTGGGGGAGGCCCCTCAACCATTGAGCGCGTCAGCGCTCAGAGCGAGAGGCCGTCCCGCAGAACCGATTCGGTAGAGTAGCGCCGCCGGTTTGGGACCGCAGCAGGCCGGGTCCCGGGCCAGGGCGAGGAAGCACGGGAGCGCTCATGAACGTCGTCGTCTGTGTCAAGCAGGTCCCGGACCCCAACTCGGTGGGCCAGCTCGACCCCAGCACCCACAACCTGAAGCGCGACGGGGTCGAGGTGGTCCTCGACCCCGGCGACGAGTTCGGCATCGAGGCGGGGCTCCAGCTCGCCGAGGCCCATGGCGGCCAGGTCACGGTGGTGTCGATGGCGCCCGAGAAGGGGCTCGACGCGATCCGCAAGGCGCTCGCCATGGGGGCCGCCAAGGGGGTGCTGGTCAGCGACCCGTCGCTCGCCGGGGCCGACGCTCTGACCACCGCGAAGGTGCTCGCCGCGGCGATCGCGCGGGAGGGCTTCGACGTTGTGATCACCGCGACGGAGTCGACCGACGGCTACACCGGGGTGGTCCCACAGGCGCTGGCCGAGTACCTCGGGGTCCCTGCGGTGACCTTCGCCAAGACGGTGGAGAGCGACGGCACCTCCCTGAAGGTGCGCCGCCAGACCGAGGCCGGGTACGACAACGTCGAGGCGAGCCTGCCCGCGGTGGTCAGCGTCACCGCCGGCGTCAACGAGCCCCGCTACCCCTCGCTGAAGGGGATCATGGCCGCCAAGTCGAAGCCGGTCGACCGCCTCACGGTCGCCGACCTGGGCCTCGACGGGCTCACGCCGGGACAGGCGATCGTCTCCGTCCAGGCCGCCGAGCAGCGCAAGGCGGGGGAGGTGGTGGAGGACGACGGCACCGCCGCCCACCGCGTCGTCGAGTTCCTCGCCGCCAAGAAGGTGATCTGAGCCATGGCACTGAGCAGGGTCTGGGTCTTCGCCGAGGTCCTCGACGGACAGCCGATCACGCCCGCCCTCGAGCTGCTCACCCGGGCGCGCAGCCTGGGTGACACCGTCGAGGCGGTGTGCCTGAGCCCCGAGGCCGAGCCGGCCGCGGCGGCGCTGGGCGATCACGGCGCCACCACCGTGTACGCGGGCACCGACCCCGCCTACGCCGACCTGCTCCTGGGCGGGCCGGGAGCCGACGCCCTGGCCGCGCTCGCGGCCGAGCATTCGCCCGACCTCATCCTCTTCCCGACCACGTACACCAGCCGCGACGTGGCCGGCCGCCTCGCCGCCAAGCTCGACGTGCCGGTGATCTCCAACGGCCTGGACGTCAGCCTCGACGGCGGCATCAGCGTCGAGAGCTCGATCTTCGGCGCCAGCCAGAACGTCAGCACCCGCTTCGAGGGGAAGGGGCCCGCGCTCGTGCTGATCCGGCCCAAGTCGTTCGCGGCCGAGCCCTCCGGCGGCGGCGCCCCCACCATCGTCCCCGTCGACCTGCCCATCGCCGACCAGCACCGGTCGGCCCGGGTGGTCGAGCGGGTGGTCGACAAGGCCACCGGGCCCAAGCTCGAGGAGGCTCCGATCGTCATCAGCGGCGGCCGCGGCCTCGGCGACCCCAAGAACTTCGCCCTGCTCGAGGAGTTCGCCTCCCTGGTGGGCGGGGCGGTCGGCGCCAGCCGCGCCGTGGTCGACGCCGGCTGGGTGCCCTACGCGATGCAGGTCGGCCAGACCGGCAAGACGGTGAAGCCCACCGTCTACATCGCCTGCGGCATCAGTGGGGCGATGCAGCACACCGTGGGGATGAAGGGGGCCAAGAACATCGTCGCCATCAACAAGGACGCCGAGGCCCCGATCTTCAAGCTGGCAGACCTCGGCATCGTCGGCGACGCCCTCAAGGTGATCGGCCAGGTCATCGAGGAGCTCAAAGCCCGCCCGGGCTGATCCGCGGCGCTGGACGCGAACGCGACAGGCGGTCTGTCACCCTTTGTCTGAATTCGGGAGAGTGTCGCTTATACTCGCCGGTCGGATGGATGACAAGGTAATAGTCGACCTGCTGGGTCAGGTGGGGAAGCTCTTCACTTCGTCGCTGGAGCTGAAGGAGACCATCGACTTCATGCTCAAGGCGACCTCCCAACTGGTCGCCTGCGACGCCGCCACGGTGTTCCTCGCCGATCCCGAGGGGCGCACGCTCGCTGCCATGGCCACCTTCCCGTACGTGGAGAGCGTGGGCCGGGTCGCCCGGTTCGACGTCGGCGAGGGCATCGTCGGCTGGGCGGTCAAGCACCGCACCACCGTGGCCGTCGACGACGCCACCCGCGACCAGCGCTTCAAGACCCTGGACCTCGCCTACGCCCCCCGCTCCACCCTGGTGATGCCGCTGGAGTCGCCTCGGCACCTGGTCGGCGCCCTCTGCCTGGCCCGGCGTACGGTCCAGCCCTTCACCAGCCTGGAGCAGGCCATGGTCGGGATCATCGCCAACCAGGCGGCGATCAGCATCGACAACGCCCGCCTCTACGCCCAGCAGAAGGAGCAGCTGGCCGAGATCGAGCTGCAGAAGCGCGAGGTCGAGGTGGCGAACACCCAGATCCGCGAGATCAGCCGCCACAAGAGCGAGTTCCTGGCCAACATGAGCCACGAGCTCCGGACCCCGCTGAACGCGATCCTGGGGTTCAGCGAGATCCTCAAGGACAACCTGGTCGGCAACCTCACCCCCCAGCAGCGCCAGGACTGCCTCGAGAACATCCACACCTCGGGCCGGCACCTGCTCGAGCTGGTGAACGACGTGCTCGACCTCAGCAAGGTCGAGGCGGGCCGGATGGAGCTCGCCTATGAGACCTTCGCCGTGTCCGCCGCGTTCCGCGAGGTGCGCAACGTCATCCGCTCGCTGAGCGAGCGCCGCGACCTCACCCTCAGCGACGACATCCAGCCCGCAGACCTGGAAGTTCGTGCCGACAAGAGCAAATTCAAGCAGGTGATGTACAACCTGCTGAGCAACGCCATCAAGTTCACGCCCGCCGGGGGCAAGGTCTGGGTGCACGCCCGGGCCAACGGTCCCGAGCTGATGGTGGAGGTGGGCGACACCGGGGTGGGGATCGCCGCCGAGCACCAGGAGCTGATCTTCACCGAGTTCTTCCAGGTCGACGGTGAGCCCACCCACCAGGTCCAGGGCACCGGCCTGGGGCTCTCCCTGACCCGCCGCCTGGTGCAGCTCCACGGCGGCACCATCAGCGTCGAGAGCGGTCGCGGCCACGGCTCGGTCTTCACCTTCCGCATGCCACTGCTCGGCATCGACGGTGACAACGGGCACGCCCGCAACCGCATCCTGCTGATCGAGGACAATGCCAGCAACCGAGAATTGACCAGGATGGTCCTCAACGGCAATGGATTCCGCGTCGATGTGGCCATCGACGGCAACGAGGGGCTGGAGAAGGCCCGCACGGAGCTCTACGATCTGGTGCTCATGGATGTCAAGCTTCCCGGACTGGATGGCATCACCCTGACCCGAATGCTCAAGTCCGACCCCAAGACGGCCAGGATCCCCGTGGTCGCCCTGTCCGCCCATGCCATGAAGGGCGACGAGCAGGAGGCTCTGGCCGCCGGCTGTGCCGCCTACATCACCAAGCCCATCGAAGTCGCACAATTCGTCCGTCGGATCTCGAGCTTCCTGGAGGCGGGCCGCGTATGAGCAGCAATGCGGGGAAGACCATCCTCATCGTCGAGGACGATCAGCCCAGCCGTGAGGTGGTCAGGCTCGCTTGCTCCGCCCAGAACCACACCCTGATCGAGGCCGGCAACGGCACCGAGGGGCTGGAGATGGCGCGGGAGAGCAGCCCGGACCTGGTGATCCTCGACGTCAACCTGCCCGGGATGAGCGGCCTCGACGTCTGCCGGCGGCTCCGCGCCGACGGCTCCCGGGTGCCGATCATCATGCTCACCGCCAAGGCCGACACCATCGACGTGGTGGTGGGGCTGGAGCTGGGCGCCGACGACTACGTCACCAAGCCCTTCGAGGTCCGCGAGCTGATGGCCCGCATCGGCGCCCATCTGCGCCGGGCCGAGATCACCCCCCAGGAGCAGCCCCGGGACCGGTTCGAATTCACCGGGCTGATCATCGACCTCGGCCGCCGCCAGGTGTTCCGCGACGGCGAGGAGGTGCTCCTCACCCTCACCGAGTTCAACCTCCTGGCCCTGCTCGCCTCCCGCCCCGGCCAGGTGATGAGCCGCGGCGAGCTGCTCCGCCGGGTCTGGGGCTACGAGGTGGAGATCGAGACCCGCACCGTCGACGCCCACGTCTACCGGCTACGCCGCAAGATCGAGCCCGAGCCCGACAAACCCACCTACATCCACTCGGTACCGGGCATCGGGTACCGCTTCGCGGGCTGAGCCGCCTCGCTCGGGCTGCTCCGTCTTCTGATCCATCATTGCGAGGCTCCGTGCCGCGAGCCGCCACCGCCCCACTGCTGCCCGGGCTCCGCGTTGCCGTGCCCATGGCCCGAGGGGCTCCGCGTCCCTACGAAGACGACGCCGACCCCGTCGGTCCGTGCGGCAGATCCGCCATCGGCTGAACCAGGAGACGCACTCGGGACACGGCGAGCTCGCGGCCGTCGGGGTCACGCATGATCACGTCCCAGCTCTGGGTGCGGCGGCCGGCCTGGCGGGGGAGGGCCTCGGCGTGGATCTCGGTGCCGATCCGCGTGGCCCACAGGAAGGTGGTGTGATTGTCGAGGCCGACGACGGCGGTGCCGGGGACGCGGCTGGAGGCGTTGACCGAGGCCCCGATGCTGGCGATGGCCTCGGCGATGGCCGCGTAGACGCCGCCGTGGACGATGCCCATGGGCTGGAGGTGGCGCTCGTCGACGGTGAGGCGGGCGGTCACCCGGGTCGGGCTGATCTCGTCGACGACGAGCCCGAGCGCCCGGTTGTGTCCCGAGCCGGTGAAGAAGGAGGGGTCGGTGCTCAGTAGATGAAGCCGATGAGGGGGATGCTGTTCACCGTCATGGTGCGCTCGTCGCGCACCCCGACGCCCTTCACGTTCATCTCCGAGACGACGAAGCTGCCGTCCGGGTTGACCCGCTCGACGTAGGCCACGTGGCCGTACCAGCTGCCCCACATCACCGCGATGGCGCCCTGCACCGGCACCTTGCCCTCGGGCCTGCCATAGGCACGGGCGTTGCTGTACCAGGTCCAGGCGTCGCCGTTCCAGGGCACGTTGCGCTTGGTGGAGACGTAATAGGTGCACTGCCCCCAGGGGAACTTGGGATTGACGCCGTGCGACGCCTGCGAGGTCGGCACCCCGGGCACCCCGGTGGGCAGCGGCACCACCGCGCCGGAGGGAACCGCGCCCGCCGGCGCCGCCGCCGCCGGCACCTGGATCCAGGTGTTGGTGGGCAGCGGGCTGTCGCTGTGGAGGCTGTTGTAGTCGAGGATCACCCGAGGGTCGAGGCGGAGCCGGCCAGCGAGGTGGCTGGGCAGCTCGCCGGGTTCCGCCTGCACCAGCGCGCCGGGACCGGGGGGAAGCAGCAGCGGCGTGTCGGGCCGGGGCTGGCTCTGATCGACCAGGCCGTTGGCCCAGCGCATCGCGCCGGCGTCGGCGTGGAAGGATGCGGCCAGGCTCTGCAGGTTGTCGCCCGTGGACACCCTCACGGTCTGCGCCGGCCGCTCGTTGTCGATGGCGGGGAGCGGAGGACGGACCACCGTGGCTCCGACCCGGGCGGCGCTGCCGTCGACCTCCGCCCTCACCGACAGGGAGGGGAGGTGGGCTGCGGCCCTCGGAACCAGGAGGGGAATCGCCAGCGCTGCCACCGCTGCGCAGGCGTGGCGCAGGAGTCGATCACGCACCGGCAATAGGGTTCCCTTCAACGCTCAGGTTGATGGCCGCTTCCGGAAAGGGCCTGAGAGGAGGGCCTCCGGAGAAGTTGGCGGGAGGCTAGCAGAGCGCCGAATCGGGTGTCAAAGCGATGTGCGCTGTCCCGACCCGTTTCTTTGCCAGGTGTTAACGGTGATTATTTGACACATGAGTACTCATATGACCTGCTAGAGACCGCGCGCGGTGAGTTCAGCCCTCCGCACCGCGCCCGGCCTGTGCATCATGCGGGGGTGAGCGCCGATCCGCTGCCGCCCGCCCGTCAGCCGCCGACCGCGGCGCGGCTGCGCCGGTCCACCTGGTGGTGGATCCGCGCCGCGGCGGTGATGGCCACCGCGGTGCTCGCCTACCAGCTGCTGGTGATCGCCGGGTCGGTGGCGCGCGCGGTGCTCAGCGTCATCCTCTATGTGATCTTCGGCGCCGTCGTCGCCTTCATCGTCGGTCCCGCGGTCGACGGCATGGTCCGCTGGCTGCGGGTGCCCCGTACCGTCGCCATCCTCGTCGCCCTGGTCGGCGGCCTGGTGACGATCGGTCTGCTCGTCTACGTGGTGGCCGGCCCGGTGGTCACCGAGGCGCGGACCCTGGCCGGGGAGGTGCCGCAGCTGGTGGGCCGCGCCCAGTCCCAGCTCACCCGGCTCACCGACTTCCTCAAGCAGCGCAGCATCCCGGTCAGCGGTCTCGACATCGGCGGCAGCGATCGCACGATCTCGTCGCAGCTCTCCAGCCTGCTGCTCAGCAGCCTGACCGGCACGCTCAGCGCCGTCGTCGACACCGTGATCGTCTTCGTGGTGGCGTTCTGGCTGCTGAAGGACGGCGACCGGCTCCGCGCCGGTCTGCTCCACGTGCTCCCGGCGCGGCTGCGGGTGAACACCGAGTTCGCGCTCGACGCCATGGCCGTGGTGGTCGGCGGCTACGTCCGGGCGCAGCTGCTGCTGGCGCTGATGATCGGCACCCTCGCCGGGGTCGGCTGCGCGGTGATCGGCGTGCCCTTCCCGCTCGTGGTCGGGCTCGCCGCCGGCGTCTTCGAGCTCATCCCCATCGTCGGCCCCTTCGTCGGCGGGGCGGTGGCGCTGCTGCTCGCCGCCACTGTCAGCCCGCTGCTGGCGGTCGCCACCCTGGTCCTCTTCCTCGTCATCCACGTCATCGAAGGCTACGTGCTCGCCCCCCGGATCCAGGCGCGCTTCGTGCAACTGCACCCGCTCATCGCCCTGCTCGCCCTCTTCGCCGGGGTGGAGGTCGCGGGCTTCCTCGGCGCGCTTTTCGCCGTCCCCGCCGCCAGCCTGGTGGCGGTCTACGTGCGCGCCGCCATCGGCGACATCCGGGCCAGCCGGCCCGAGCTGTTCGCGGTGCGCCGCGCCGACGTCCCCCGCGACCACCGCCGCCAGCGCCTGCTCAGCGAGTTCCGCCTCTTCTCGCACTCGCCGGTGGCCCGGCTGCGCGCCCGCGTCGCCCGCTCCGCCCCGAAACGCGGACGACGCAATTCATGACACCGGCGCTATCATTGCCTTGCTACAATTCCAAGCAGGAAGCGCCCCCCGATGGGGTGGGCCGCAGCGGTTCTCAGGGAAGAGAGATGAGGAAGTACAAGCCGGTTGAGCTCCCCCTCCGCAACGTCCCCGGGGAATATGCCCAGATGAACGCCGTCTGTCCGAACTGTCAGAGTCGCGAACCCTTCGTGATCGGGCGCCTGGGCCTGCGGCTGGTCTTCCGCTGCGACCAGTGCCGGGTGCGTTTCCACCGCACCCAGCCGCTGTCCCGGGCGATCTGACCGGGGCGCCGGACCCCGGCGAGGCCGTCGCGAAGCCGGTCGCATCTACACTGCCCGGTCGTGGTCATCGATCCCCCGGCGCCCGACTCCGTGCTGGTGGTGATGGCGCACCCCGACGACGCCGAGTTCTCCGCCGGGGGCACCCTGGCGCGCTGGACCCGCGCCGGCACCCGGGTGGCCTACTGCGTCTGCACCGACGGCGACAAGGGCACCTCCGACCCCGGCCGTGATCCCCGCGCCGTCGCCGAGGAGCGGATCGCCGAGCAGCGCGCCGCCGCCGCGGTGCTGGGGGTCGAGGAGGTCGTCTTCCTCGGTTACCCCGACGGCATCCTCCAGGCCACCCTGGAGCTGCGCCGCGACATCGTGCGGGTGATCCGGCGGGTGCGGCCGGAGGCGGTGCTCACCTCCGACCCGACCCGCCGCTTCGGCCCGGGATACATCAACCACCCCGACCACCGCGCCGCCGGGGAGGTCACCCTCGACGCCGTCTATCCGTCGGCGCGCGACCCGCTGGTGTTCCCCGAGCTGGTGGAGGAGGGGCTGCCGCCGCACAAGGTGACCCAGGTCTTCCTCTCCGCCCCGACCGAGCCCAACTGCCTGGTGGACATCTCCGGCACCCTCGAGCGGAAGCTCGACGCGCTCCGCCAGCACCGCAGCCAGATCACCGAGGACCGGCTGCGCGAGCTGGTCCCGCGCCGCGCCGCCGACGTCGGTGCGCCCCACGGCCTGGCCGCTGCCGAGGCCTTCCACCACATCACCCTTGGGGTGAGCGCGCCCGGCGCCGCGGCGCCGCCGGCGGTGACCCTCGTGCTGCTCACCGGCGGGGCCAGCCGGCGGATGGGGCGGGACAAGGCGAGCATGGAGGTGGACGGCCGGCCGCTCGGGATGCGTCCGGTCGAGGCGCTCCGGGGTCTGGTCGACGAGGTGGTGGTGGCCGGGCACCCGGTGCCCGGGCTGGCGGGCCGGGTGGTGGCCGACACCGTCGCCGGCGCCGGGCCCCTCGGCGGGGTGGTCGCCGGGCTCGCCGCGATCCGCACCCCGCTGGCTGTGGCGGTGGCCTGCGACATGCCGACGCTGGTCCCCGCCGTGGTCGAGCTGCTGCTCGACCGGCTCGCCGGGGATCCCGAGCTTCTCGCCGCCTGCTGCGCCGGGCGGCACGGCCTCGAGCCGCTGCCGCTCGCGCTCCGGGCGGCGGCGGTGACATCGCTCGGGGCGGCGCTGGCGCGGGGCGAGCGGGCGCTGCGGACGGCGCTGGGCGGTCTCGCGCTCGGGATCGTGGAGGAGGCGGCCTGGCACGCGGTCGACCCCGAGGGCCGCTGCTTCGCGAACTGGAACCGCCCCGAGGAGGTGGGCGGCGCGATTCGTTGACACGAATGCCGCGCCGCGTTACATCGGCCGGTGATAGCATTGACATCCGTGTCAATATCCGGGGGGGCAGACGACGTGGGGGAGACGAGCGGGCGTGGCATCCTCGCGGGTGCCGGCGCCAGAGTTCCCGGCAGCGAGGTGTGTGATGCCTGATCCCAGCCATGTCGGACGCGTGTACCGGGCGCCCGGCCTGGTCGTCGAGGCGGAGCGCGCCCGCGCCTTCGCTGAGGCCATCGCCGGCGACGACTCCGTCGCCGAGCCCGACGCGGTGGCGCCCACCTTCGCCGCCGTCTACTGCCTGTTTCCCACCCTCGGCCAGCTCTTCGGCGACCCCGAGGTGGGCCTGAATTTGGCCGGGCTGGTCCACGGCGAGCAGCAGTTCAGCTTCCACGAGCCGGTGCGGCCGGGCGACGTGGTCGACAGCCAGGCGCGGATCGCCTCGGTGCAGGAGAAGCGGGGCATGACCTTCATCGGTGTCGAGCTCGAGGCCGCCCGGGACGATGGCCGCCCGGTCTGCAGCGGTCGTGCCCTGCTGATCGTGCGGGGTGCGGCGTCGTGAGCGAGGCCGTGCTCACCGTGAAGGTCGGCGACGTGATGACCCCGCTCAGCCGCCGGGTGACCCAGGACCAGATCAACGCCTACGCGGTGGCGTCCGGCGACCACAACCCCATCCACGTCAACGAGCAGTTCGCCCGCATGGTGGGCCTACCCGGCACCATCGCCCACGGCATGCTCGACCTCGGCATCCTCACCGACGCCGTCGCCCGCTGGGCGGGTGGCAGCGATCGCGTCGCCGCGATCGGCTGCCGCTTCAGCAAGCCCCTCCTTCCCGGCGACACCATCACCTGCACCGGCACCGTGGTCGAGGTGAACGAGGAGGCCGGCACCGCCGTGCTCTCGCTCGAGGCCGTCTCCGACCGCGGCGACCGCGTGCTCACCAACGGGCGGGCCGAGATCCGGCTCGGTCCACCGAGGTCCTAGACAGATGCCACTCGACTTCAGCCTCACCTCCGAGCAGGAGGAGATCCGCGCCCTGGTGCGCGAGTTCGCCGAGAGGGAGATGCGGCCCCTCGCCGATCACTTCGACGAGCACGAGGAGACTCCCTGGGAGGTCATGCGCAAGGCCCACGAGATCGGCATCGGCCCGGCCGCGATGTTCCCCACCCAGTACGGCGGCGGCGGCCTCGACCGGATCACCGAGCTGATCCTCGCCGAGGAGCTCACCTTCGGCGACGCCGGGATGGCGATCTCGATCCTCGCCAGCGGCCTCGCCGGCGCCGGCATCATCGCGATGGGGACCGAGGAGCAGAAGGAGCGCTACATCTCCCAGCTCTGCGACCCCAAGAACCTGAGGATCGCGGCAATGGGCCTGACCGAGCCCGACTCGGGCTCGGACTCGCTGGCGCTGCGGACCACCGCCACCCGGGTCGACGGCGGCTACCTGCTCAACGGCACCAAGCAGTTCTGCACCAACGGCGGCATCGCCGACCTCCAGGTGGCCTTCGCGACCACCGACCGCAGCGCCGGCCCGGCGGCCATCACCGGCTTCGTCATCGAGAAGGACAACCCGGGGATGCGCCAGGGCCGCAAGGAGCGCAAGCTCGGGGTCCGCGCCTCGCACACCGCCCAGGTGATCTTCGAGGACTGCTTCGTCCCCGACGAGGCCCGGCTGGGCTTCGACAGGGACGGCAAGGCCACCGGGCCCGGGGCGATCGGCGCGATGCTGATGCTCGAGGCCACCCGGCCGGCCGTCGCCATCGGCGCCATCGGCATCGCCCGCGCCGCCTTCGAGTTCGCGCGCGACTACGCCCTCGAGCGCGAGCAGTTCGGCAAGCCGATCGCCAAGCACGAGGCGATCGCCTTCAAGCTCGCCGACATGGCCACCGAGATCGACGCCGCCTGGCTGCTGACTCTGCGCTCGGCGTGGATGGCGCAGAACGGCATCCCCTTCGCCCGCGGTGAGGGGTCGATGGCCAAGCTGATGGCGGGCGACGTCGCCATGCGCGTGACCACCGACGCCGTGCAGGTGCTCGGCGGTTACGGATACATCAAGGAGTACCCAGTGGAGCGCTTTATGCGCGACGCCAAGATCTACCAGATCTGGGAGGGCACGGCGGAGATCCAGCGCCTGGTGATCAGCCGGCTCATCCTGGGCGAGCGCAAGGCACTGTCCGCGCGCCCGCGGGTGATCAAGGGGGACACTGGAGTGACCGTGGTGGCCGCCGCCAGCTGATCGTGTCGAGGGGAACAGGTCCCCTCGCACACCCCATGTGAGCGCGTCGTGTCCATGCCGGGCGACTATAGACTCTGCGGCCAGCACGACACTCAGAGTCACTGGAGATCGAGGCATGTTCGACCTCACCGGCAGGGTCGCCGTCGTCACCGGCGGATCGCGCGGACTTGGCCGCGCCGACTGTCTCGCGCTGGCGCACGCCGGGGCCGACGTTGTGGTCACCGACATCCTCATCGAGTCGGACCCCAACATCCAGCAGGCGGCGGAGGGCGCTAACTCCGCACTCGCGCAGCTGTTCACGTCGCAGCGCGCGGTGTACTCCGAGCAGACCAGCGAGGAGATCCGCCGCATGGGGCGGCGCTCGGTGGCGATGAAGATGGACGTCACCGACCGCGACCAGGTGCACGACGTCTTCGAGCAGGTGAAGAAGGAGTTTGGCTCCCTCGACATCCTGGTGAACAACGCGGGCACCCTCGACCACGTCGCCCAGATCGAGAACCAGAGCGACGACCTGTGGGCGCGGGATCTTCGCGTCAACCTCACCGGGGCGATGCTCTGCACCAAGGCGGCGTGGCCGTATATGCGTGAGCAGAACTGGGGCCGGGTCATCTACATGGCGTCCGTCGCCGGGACCCTCGGCGGGTTCGGGCAGGCCTCGTACGCGACGACCAAGGCGGGGCTGATCGGACTCGGCAAGTCGATGGCGTTGGAAGGCGCTCGCTACGGGATCACGGCAAACGTGATCGCCCCGGGGATCATCAGCACCGAGGCGTTCAAAGCCGGCAGCCCCAAGATGAACGATCGCATGGTGCTGCGCACTGCGCTGCGCACCGCCGGTGCACCCGAGGACATCGCGTACGCCATCTGTTTCCTGGTGTCAGCTGAGGCGCGCTACATCACCGGGCAGGTGCTCACGGTGGCAGGGGGAATCGACCTGTTCGTCTACTAGCCGCGACGATGGAGCGGCGAGGTCACGACCAGCTCGAGGTGGGCGTGGCGTATGTGCCCGCTGCCGTGGGGCCGTACCTGTGGCACGAGTTCAGCGCGGAGGCGGTGACGCGCGACCTGGCGGCAATCGCCGCACATCGCATCGCTGTGGTCAGGGTCGGCCTCAGCTGGGACGCGTTCATGCCCACGGACCGCGCCCCCAGCCCACGCCGCATGCGCGACCTGGAGACGCTGCTGGCGGCTGCGCGCGAGCTCGGGCTTGGTGTGGTGCCGAGCATGTTCGCGCAGTCGATCGGTGACAGCGTCATGCTCCCGGCGTACGCGATTGATCGCCGCGCACCGCGGGCAGGCGTACGTTGCATCACCGACACGCGCGTCGTCGACGGAGGCCCGCGGGACATCTACGCCGACCCGCTCATGCTCGAGGTGCAGGTGCGCTGGCTGGACGCGCTTCTGGCGGCGTTTGCCCATCATCCGGCGATCGTGGCCTGGGACCTCGGTCACGACCCGGCGAGCACGGTCAGGCCACGCCGCATCGTCGAGATGGCCGCGTGGGCGGCGCTGCTCGCCGAGCGCGTACATGCGCAGGACGAGGAATGCCGGCTGACGCTCGGCCAGGGTGACGTGGTGCGCGGACGGGGCGTACGGCTTGCCGCCGTGGCGGCACACGTCGATGCGCTCGGCCTGGTGCTCAACCCGCACCGGCTGCCACTGCCCGGCCATGCTCGCGCCGCCAGCCGCACTGTCTTCATCGCCGACCTCGCCCGGGAACTGGCCGGACCCAGTGTACCGCTGCTCGTCGATGTCGAAGTTGCGTCGGGGGAGCCCGCGCGCGTTGACGGCGACAGTGTGCCCGACCTGGACACGCTGCCGTCCGATGTTGCGCGAACTCTCTGCGATGAACTGTTGCAACGCCTGCCGTCGTCGGGTGTCGCAGGCATCGCCGCAGGGGCGTGGTCGGACTGGGGCGAGCGTCTGCTGGAATCGCCGCCGGCCGACCTGCGGCCATCGCTGGCGCGACTGGGAATCGTTGACAGCACGGGCAATTCCAAGCTGGTGGCCGAAGCGTGGGAGGGGCTCGCCGCCACGGAACGCGCCGTGGCTGTGCACGACACCTTCCCGGTTGCCGTCGATGTCGAGTCGTACTACTCGAACCTCCCCGATTCGCTCCGCGACCTGTACACGTCATGGCAGGGCGATCGAGGTGACACGCCTGCTATCCTGAGTTGAGCGCCGACACGGAACCGAAAGACTGGACCGGTCGGTGCTCTCGGTTGTGCTGCCGCAGGCCCCCGGTGCTGACCCGGGGCGTCCCCTACTGGGGTCGGTGAGGCGACCGTGTCGTGTGTGTCGATGTCAGCATCCTGTCCTGGAGGACTACAAGTGCCCGCTGGCCGAATCAAGATGATCAGCCCCGACCGCGGTTTTGGTTTCGTCCGCGGTGATGATGGCGCCGAGGCCTTCTTCCACCGCACCGAGCTCACGACTGTGGATTTCGACAGCCTCGAGGAGGGTGAGTCGGTCACATTCGAGGTGGTGGAGAGCCCCAAGGGACCGCGCGCCCGCAACCTCCAGAAGGCCGGCTGAAGAGAAGCGGGCCGGCTAACCGGCTTCTCCGCGACCGCGTCCGGGCGCGCTGAGCAGTTCGCCGCGTGGGTCGAGCTCGATCATCCGCCGCGCTGCGGCGTCGACCCGCGCCACGTCACCACCGCGCAGCCGCACGACCACGCGGCGCAACTCGGTCTGCGGATACGAGCCGGCCACCACGTCGTCGAACTCGGCCGCCAGTTGACGCAGCGGCGTGTACAGTTCCGCCTCGGGCACTGACTGGTAGCGCAGCTCCTCGACCACTGTTGGGGTGCCACCGCGGAAGAAGCGCGGGATCAGCTCCTCCTCGATGATGGTTGTGAACTCGCGCGGCACGCCGGGCAGGATGAAGAGCCAGCGACCGTCGCCAACCTCATAGGCCATCGGAGGCGCCATCCCGCGGCGATTGACAAGAACCGTGCCTCCGGCGGGCACCATCGCGCTTCGACGGTTGCCGTCGCTGACCTCGTCGGTGTTCACCCACCCGGCGGCATGCATGCGCGCCACGATGCCGGTGATATGAGCCAGCGCCAGCTCGTTCTCCTCGAGTGGTCTGTCCAGTGCGCGCGCGACCGCTTCGAAGGTGCGGTCGTCAGGCGTGGGACCGATGCCCCCGCACACCGCGATCCTGCTCACGCCGCTGTCCGCGGTGGCGCGGTGCACCGCCTCCACCACGTCGTCGATCCGGTCGGCGACGACCTCGATCCGCCGCACCGGGAACCCGGCCGCAAAGACGCGCTGGGCGAGGAAGAACGAATTGCTGTCCTGGGTGTGGCCGGAGAGCACCTCGTCACCCACGGCGATGATCACCGTGGCCGGGCTGGCTGCCATGTCTTCGAGCCTACACGCGCGCATCGGGTCAGGGTCGCCGGTCGGTACAATCTGCCCGCTCGTCTACCGGCGGCCGCCCCGTGCCGTGCCCGCCTGTTCGGAAGGACCCGATGACAATCAATGTCCTGCTGCCCATCGCCGCCGCAGGCGTGCTCGGGCTGGCCTATGCCATCTACCTGATCTTCTGGGTGCTCCGGCAGCCCGAGGGCAACGAGCGCATGCGCGAGATCGCCGCAGCCATCCAGGAGGGCGCGCAGGCGTACCTCAACCGGCAGTACTCCATCATCGCGGCCATCGGGGCGGTGATCTTCGTCTTCCTGCTGATCGCGCTTGGCTGGCAGACCGCAATCCTCTTCCTGCTCGGGGCCGCGCTCAGCGCGGCGGCGGGGTACGTCGGCATGAACATCTCGGTGCGCAGCAACCTGCGCACCGCAGAGGCGGCCCGCGGTGGCCTGCAGCCGGCGCTGCGCGTCGCCTTCCGGGGGGGCGCCGTCACCGGGATGATGGTGGTGGCCTTCGGCCTGATCGGGGTGGCCATCGCGTACGGCATCTTCGAGAACATCGACTACATCGTGGGCTTCGCCTTCGGTGCGTCGCTGATCTCGGTGTTCGCGCGGCTCGGCGGCGGCATCTACACCAAGGCCGCCGATGTCGGCGCCGACCTCGTCGGCAAGGTCGAGGCGGGCATTCCCGAGGACGATCCGCGCAACCCGGCGGTCATCGCCGACAACGTCGGTGACAATGTCGGCGACTGCGCGGGCATGGCCGCCGACCTCTTCGAGACCTACGGTGTCACCGCGGTCGCGGCCATGCTGCTCGGCGGCCTACTCTACAAGAGCAGCACCGGTCACAACCTGGCCTTCATCATGTACCCGCTGATCCTGGGGTCGATCAGCATCATCGCGTCGATCGTCGGCACCTGGTTCGTGCGCATCCCGCGCAACGGCTGGATCATGGGAGCCCTCTACAAGGGGCTGTTCGCCGCCGTCATCGTGGCCATCCCGCTCTTCTACCTGGCCACGCACATCCTCGATTCCAACGGCGAGTTCAACAACACTGCCTTCACCGCCGGGGCCAACAGCCTCTTCTGGTGTGCGGTGGTGGGGATCATCATCACCGTGCTGATCGTCGCCATCACCGAGTTCTTCACCGGCTCGCAGTTCTGGCCGGTGAAGACGATCGCGCGCGCCTCGCAGACCGGCCACGCCACCAACATCATCGCGGGCCTCGCCATCGGCATGGAGGGCACCGCCCTCCCGGTGCTGGTGATCGGCATCGGCATCATCGTCTCAGCGTCGCTCGCCGGGCTGTACGGAATCGCGATCGCCGCCATGTCGATGCTGTCGATGACCGGCATCATCGTCGCCATCGACTCCTATGGGCCGATCACCGACAACGCCGGCGGCATCGCGGAGATGGCCAAGCTTCCCGAGGAGGTGCGCGCGGTGACCGACCCGCTCGACGCCGTGGGGAACACCACCAAGGCGGTCACCAAGGGCTACGCGATCGGCTCCGCCGGGCTCGCCGCGCTGGTGCTGTTCGCCAGCTACACCGACGTCCTGCGCAACCACCACGGCGGCGTCCCGTTCAGCTTCGACCTGTCGCTGCCCAACGGCGTGATCATCGTGGGCCTCTTCCTCGGCGGCATCATGCCGTTTCTCTTCGGCGCCCTCTGCATGCTCGCCGTCGGCCGTGCCGCGGGAGGCGTGGTCATCGAGGTTCGACGCCAGTTCCGCGAGATCCCCGGCATCATGGAGGGCACCGCCAAACCGGAGTACGCGCGCTGCGTCGCCCTGGTGACCGCGGCCGCGCAGCGAGAGATGATCCTGCCGGGGCTGCTGCCGGTGGCCGCACCGCTTGTGGTCGGCTTCCTCCTTGGGCCGCAGGCGCTGGGCGCGATGCTGCTCGGCACCATCGTCGTCGGGTTGTTCGTGGCCCTGCAGATGACCACGGGCGGCGGTGCGTGGGACAACGCCAAGAAGTACATCGAGGACGGCCACTTCGGCGGCAAGGGGACCGACACCCACGCCGCGGCCGTCACCGGCGACACCGTGGGCGACCCCTACAAGGACACCGCCGGCCCGGCGATCAACCCGATGATCAAGGTGATGAACATCATCGCCATCCTGGCGGCCCCGAGCATTGCCCTGCATCACGTCTTCTTCTGATCGTTCTGGGGAATTGAGCCATCATGGGCACCGACCTGGACGAGTATCAGCTCGAGATCCAGTCGATCCGATCGACGCTGACCCAGCTGCGCGCTGACGAAGCCGACCCGGAGCTGATCGAGGAGTACGAGGCCGAGCTGCGCATCCTCATGGCGCTGTACGCCGCGGCGACGGAGACGATCGAGACGGGCCTCACCGACGGCCGGCTGCGCACGGTCCTCGAGGAGCTGGGCTTCGGCGAGTGGACCATGGAGAACGTGTACTCGTTCATCTACGACGCTGCGCTCGACATGGACGTGGCCGGCCACGACCTCGCGGCGCGCGTGTCCCAGACGGATTTCGTGGGCGCCCTGCTGAGCGCGGAGGACTAGGCTGCGCGTTTGGTCGCTTGCCCAACCGCCGGTCACGGCCGATACTCCGGGAAAACGTGCCGTCACCTGCGGGCACGCAGCGTTGAGCGGGGGACGCGGACATGGCGGTTGCCGACCCACGGACCGACGATGGGGACGACGCCAGTCGTCTCGAGCAACTCGGTTACAGGCAGGAGCTGAAGCGGGCTCTCAACCTCTTCGGCAACTTCGCCGTCGCCTTTTGCTACATCTCCCCGGTCGTCGGCATCTATTCGCTCTTCACGCTGGGCCTGGGAGCGGGAGGCCCGCGGTATCTGTTCCTGCTGCCGATCGTGGTCATCGGGCAGATGTTCGTGGCCCTCGTCTTCGCCGAGCTGGGCAGCCACTATCCAATCGCCGGCGCTCTGTTCCAGTGGGGCAAGCACCTCTTGGGACGGGGCTACGGCTGGTGGGTCGGATGGATGTACGGATGGGCCTTGATCATCACGGTGGCGTCGGTCGACACCGGCTTCGTCATCTACGCCGGACCGCTGATCAATCAGCTGTTCAAGACCAACATCGTGCCCACCGACCCCAACGCGATCCTGGTCTTCACGGTCTGCCTCCTCGCCGTGCAGACGTTCTTCAACATCGTCGGGGTCAACCTGCTCGGATTCATCTCGAAGATCGGGGTTTATGTCGAGATCCTCGGCACCTTCGGCGTGGCCATCCTGCTGGCGATCACGGGCTTCCACCATGGGCTCGACTACCTCGTCAGCACCCAGGGTGCGGAGAGCGCCGCGAGCAACGCACTCGGTGTCGACTTCGGCGGAGAGTGGTGGCTCGGTGCCGCCTTCGTGGCCATCCTCGCCCACGTGTACATCTTCTATGGATTCGAGTCCGCGGGCGACGTGGCCGAGGAGGTGGTGAGCGCATCGCGACGGGTGCCTCGGGCGATCATCTCCTCGCTGGCGGTCGCCGGCATGACCAGCTTCATCCTGGTCGCCGCGCTGATCCTGGCGGTGCCGTCCGGCAACGACGGGATCGCCAGCACAGTCAAGGGCGGCGTCCCATTCCTGATCAGCAATGCCGAGTCAGCCCAGGCTGTCCAGGACATCGTGCTGGCCCTGGTGGCGTTTGCGTTCTTCAGCTGCGGCCTGGCGATCCAGGCTGCCGCGGCCCGGCTGATCTATTCCTACGCACGCGACCGGGCTYTGCCCGCAAGCGGCGCGCTCGCCCATGTATCGCGGCGCTTCCGCACCCCGGTGCTGGCGCTGGTGGTCGCGGCCATTCTTCCCGCAGCGTTCGCGGTGCTGGCGAGGTTCACCCCGTCGAGCAACATCAGCATCCTCGGCTTCATCACCATACCGGCAAACGTCAACGCACTCTTCCTGCTGGTGTCATTCGCCGTGTCGGGGATCTACCTATCGTTCCTGATGGTGGTGCTTGCCTCATTGATCGCGCGCATCCGCGGTTGGGAGCCGCAGGGCGTGTTCCGCCTCGGTGCGTGGGCGTACCCGGTGACGATTGCCGGCATCGTGTGGCTCGGTGCGATGCTGGTCAACATCCTCATTCCCACCGGCGTCACCAGCCCCCGTGGCGCACTGTTCAACTACGACTGGATCACGCTGCTGGTCGTGGTGGTGATCATCCTTCTCGGTGCCATCTACTTCGTGCTGTCGCGACCTGCGCGGCGCATCCCAGTGGCTGTCGTTCCTGACCCGCCCGAGGCGGCGCAGGGGCGGGCGGTCACTTAGTGCGTGCCGCTGCCGAAGGCAGGGCGCGGGCTCGGTAGAACCAGGGGGGCCTCCATCAGCGTGTGGTGGCCGCCTCCAGGGCCGCTCCCGCGACCTCAGTGGGGACCTGCGAGTGGGCGGGGATCTTCTTTGCCGGGTTGAGGATCCCCGCCGGGTCGAAGGCGTGCTTGAGGCGGCGCATCAGCGCCACCTGGGCGCTGCCCAGCTGTTGCTCGACGAAGGCGAGCTTGGCGATGCCCACCCCGTGCTCCCCGCTCAACGCGCCGCCCATCGACAGCACGACAGCGAAGAGCTGCTCGGCGGCGGCGGCGGCGGCCAGCCGGTCACCGGGCACGCGCGGGTCGATCAGGAAAGTGGTGTGGATGTTGCCGTCGCCGAGGTGGCCGAAGTTGACCACCCCGAGGTGGTTGGCGGCGCCGATCTGCCGGCTGCGCGCGACCAGCTCGGCGACCCGATCGCGCGGTACCACCACGTCCTCGTTCACCTTGCCGACCTGCACCTTGGCCACCGCCGCGCTCACCGACTTGCGCAGCTTCCAGAGCCGGGCCGCCTCATCGGCGTTGGTGGCGTGCTCGAGGGTGCGCGAGCCTGCGCGCGCCAGTGCGGCGCGCACTTGCGCGGCATGGGTGTTGACCTCGGTGGCGGCGCCCTCCACCTCGACGATCAAGAGCGCGCCCGCGCCGGGGGCGACGTGCCCGGCGCCGGTGGCCGCGACGGCGTCGAGCGCGGCCCGGTCGAGGAACTCCAGGGCTGCGGGTACGAACCCGGAGTCGCTGATCGCTGCGACGGCGGCAGCCGCGGCGTCCATGTCGTCGAAGGTCCCGGCCAGCGTGGCGCGCGCGCCCGGCGCCTCAACCAGGCGCAACACCACCTCGGTGACCACCGCGAGGGTGCCCTCGGACGCGCAGATGAGCGGCACCAGCTGGGGGGCGTCGCCGCCTTCCCCGAGGTGCACCACCCGGCCGTCAGCGAGCACCACGGTGAGCCCGGCGACGTAGTCGGCAGTGCTGCCGTAGCGCAGGGCGTGCGGGCCGGCCGCGTTGCAGGCGACATTCCCGCCGATCGTCGATGTGCTCGATGAGCCCGGGTCGGGCGGGTAGTACAACCCTGCCCGGGCCGCCGCTTCGTGGATGTCGTGGGTGATCACGCCGGCCTCCGCGGCAACGCGCTGGGCCTCCACGGCGACCCCGCTGAGCTGCGTCATCAGCGAGAGGTTGAGGATCACCCCCCCATCGCCCGTGGCTCCGCCCGCGTAGCCGGTGCCCGCCCCGCGCGGCACCACCGCCACGTCGTGCGCGGCGCAGACCGTCACGACGCCGGCCACCTCGGCGGTGGAGCCGGGGAAGACGATGGCGTCGGCGATGCGGCGCAGGCCCGAGGCGCCGTAGGCGTCGTAGGCGTAGGCGGCGAGGTCCGCCGGCCGCGTGTAGACGCGTTTGGCGCCCACCACGCCCTCGAACGCGCGGAGAACCTGCCGGGCGAGCATGACCGGCAATTCTAGTGGCAGGGAAGGGCGGGCCCGATGTGGCACAGGCTGGGCTGGTGGCGGCCTCTGCCATACTCGAAGGCGAATGAGTGACGCGTCGCCGACGGCTGTCCTCGAGCAGGCGCTCGCGACGGTCATCGATCCTGAGCTGCGCCAGCCCATGCTCGAGCTGGGCATGCTCAAAGACCTGAGGATCGACGGTTCGACGGCCCACATCCGGGTGGTTCTGACCACCCCGGCGTGTCCGCTCAAGGACCGCATCCGCAGCGAGATCGAGGCTGCAGTGATCGGCCGCGTCCCCGCGATCAGCGCAGTCGAGATCACCTGGGATGCCAACGTCACCTCGACGCGCGGCCTGCCGGGACGCCAGGAGATCCCGGGTGTGCGCAACGTGCTCGCTGTCAGCGCCGGAAAGGGCGGCGTCGGCAAGACCACGGTGAGCGTCAACACCGCCATCGCGTTGAGCCTCACCGGGGCCCGTGTCGGGTTGCTCGACGCCGACGTCTACGGCCCCAATGTGCCGATCATGATGGGCATCACCGCCCAGCCCGAGCCGGGCGGCTCCAACCGCATCAGCCCACTGAGCGCATACGGCATCAAGGTGATGTCGTTCGGCACCATTCTCAAGCCCGGCCAGCCGGTGATCTGGCGCGGCCCCATGCTCGCCAAGGGATTGCGCGAGTTCCTGTACGAGGTGGAGTGGGGCGAGCTCGACTACCTGGTGGTCGACCTGCCGCCGGGCACGGGCGACGTGCAGCTCAGCCTGGCCCAGAGCGTGCCGATGACTGGCGCGGTGATCGTCACCACCCCCCAGGATGTCTCCCTCGCCGACGTGAGCAGGGGCATCGAGATGTTCCGCCAGGTCAAGGTGCCGGTCCTTGGCATAGTCGAGAACATGAGCGGCTTCGTCTGCGCGCACTGCCACGAGACCACCGACATCTTCGGCAGCGGCGGTGGCCAAGCACTCGCCGAGAAGTACGGCGTGCCCTTCCTGGGCACCATTTCGCTCGACCCGCGCATCCGCCTCGGCGGCGGCGACGGCCAACCGCTCATGGCGGCGGCGCCGGACAGCATCGTCGGCGGGGTGTTCCGCGAGGTGGCCACGCATATAGCCGGCCGCGTCAGCCAGGAGAACTTCGCCAGCGCCGCCGGACCCGTGATGCCCTCGGGCCCGCGCATCCCGCTGCGCTCCTAGCGGCCGATGGCGACGTCACCTGCGGCAGGTCGGGCCGTCGCGGCGGTTCCTCCGCCGGTGACGCCCGTCGACGCCGTCGCAGCGGCGGTGCCCGACGCGAGCCGGCGCACCCGCTGGCTGCTGACCGCGCTCGCGGTCGGTGCCTTCATCAGCATGGCCGACGCCACCATCGTGTCGGTTGCTCTCGACCCGCTGGTCCACCACTTCGCCGTCTCGCTCAGCGCCGGCCAGGAGGTGATCAGCGTTTACCTGGTGGCGATCACCGCGACGCTACCGACCCTGGGGAGGCTCGGCGACCGCTTCGGCCGGCGGCGCGTCTACCTCGCCGGTTTTGCGGTGTTCGCGGCCGGCTCGGTGATGGCCGCGCTGGCACCGTCGTTCGGTGTCCTCCTGGCCGCGCGCGCGGTGCAAGCGGTCGGTGGCGGCGTCCTGACGGCCGGCAGCCTCTCGCTCATCGCCCAGCACGCACCGCGCGGACGGACGGGCAGGTCGGTGGCGGTGCTGGTGATCACCCAGGCGCTCGCCGGGCTGGCCGGTCCGCCGCTGGGCGGCCTGCTCGTCGCCCTCGGCGGCTGGCAGGCGATCTTCTGGGCGGGCGTTCCGATGGCGGCGGTTGGCGCGGGTCTGGCGATCCGCTTCCTTCCCCGCGCTGACGAGCGGCGGCCCGTCAAGCTCGACATCGCCGGCTCGATCCTCACGGCGACGCTTCTGCTGGGCATCGGCGCCGGCATCGCGTCGATCGCGGGTCCTGTGGTGGGGGATCTCGGCCCCGAGGCCTGGTTCGCGATGGCGTGGCTCAGCCTGCTGCTGCTGGTTCCGACCGAATTGATCGCTCGCCGGCCGGTGATCGACGGGCGCCTGCTGCGCAATCCCCGCTTCGCGGCCGCTACGACGGCCACGCTGCTGAGCACGGGGACCCTGATGTCGTGCTTCGCGCTGCTGCCCTACTGGCTCGAGCAGGCGCATGGTGCCCCCCCCGTCGTGGCCGGGCTCGCTTTCGTCCCAATCGCGGTCGGCATCGGCGCCACCTCGCGGCGAGGGGGCAGGCTGAGCGACGCGGGGCGCACTCAGCTGAGCACGGCGACGGGCATGGGGCTGGCCGCGCTGGGTTTCGGACTCGCCGCCACCGCCGCGCACCTGGATGCGTGGTGGCTGCTGCTGCTCGGGATGCTCGTGCTCGGGCTGGGCAACGGGTACTTCTCGTCTCCGAACACATCGGCTGCGATCCGGGTGGCGCCGCGCGACGCTCTGGGCAGCGCGGCGGGGTTCCTGTCGACGGCGCGCAATGCCGGCGTGATCATCGGCCTGGCTGTCACCGGGGCCGTCTACACCGCGACCGTACACGGCAGCGCGGCCGCAGCCGACTCAGTGGCGACGGGGGTGTTCGCGGTTGCCGCGGCCGTCTGCGTTGTGGTTGCCGCGCTGACCGCCCGCGCCTATCGCGAGCGCAGCGAGGCCGCCTAGTTCAACAGCCGCTGCGCGGCGCGATGCAGCGCCGGGATGGCAGCGACGTCGTCCGTGAACACGCGGACGAGCTGGTTGTGCTGGGGCAGTCGCTCGATCATCTCGGCGGTGTTCCGGCGTTCGACAGTGCCCTTGATGGGGTCGTACATGGCAACAAATCCGTGCTCGGCCATGGGGTTGTGGGGGGCGATCTTGGCGGACACCACATCCACCTGGACGCGTCCGGTGACCTCGGGGGTCTGCGCGAACAGCCGCTCGCGCAGGGTGGACAGGTCGGCGTCGCGATGGGCGATGGTCTCGTACGCGAGGTGCCAGTGGAGGTCGCGACCGAGAAGGCGATCCCAGGCCTCACCGAGCCGGCTCTCCTCACTGGTCTGCGGGGATCGCGCCCAGCGATGCACAGCCTCGATGACCGCCCAGTCGGTGAGCTGCAGGTAATCGTCGGGGTGGTCGAGCGGGTTGCCGGGCAGGAGCAACGCGATGGTGTCGGCGAAGATTTCCTGCATGGACAGGTCGAACCTCCGTCCGGTGCGGTGGTGGTACACCTGCGTGTACATGTAGAGACGCGACGCCAGGAACATCTGCAGCGCGCCGGCCGCGTGCATGTGCAGTGCCATGGTGCCGCCGGTCACGAATGAGTAGTGGATGAGCCGCTGGACGTCGACGGGACCGAGCGAGATGCCGCACATGTAGGCGTCGCGGCGCACGTAGTCGAGGTTGTCCACGGTGGCCGGCCCGCAGAGTATCGGCTTGCAGGCCGCCAGCCAGCCGGGCGGCTCGTAGCCCGAGATGTCCGCATCGGCCATCACCCAGGCCACCCAGCGGGGATCGACGCACTCGCCCTCGTCGAACACACCGGACGGCGACGAACGCAGGCCGCGGATCGTTTCTGCGAGTTGGTTCTCCACCAGCCAGCGGCTGATGTCCTCGTGGTCGAGGCCCCACTTGGCCAGCACCTCCTGGTCGAAGAAATGCCCGAAGGGACCGTGACCGACGTCGTGGAGAAGCCCGGCGAGCCGCAGTGTCTCCTCGACGCACGCGGGCGAGGGTGCGTCGGGGAAGGCGGCTCGCAGCGATGCATCGATGCGGCGGGCGAAGAGGCTCGCCAAGTGCATTGTGCCGAGGAGATGCACGAACCGCGAATGCTCGGCTGATGGAAACACCCACCAGGCTGACTGGAGCTGGTGGATGCGTCGCAGCCGCTGCAGCCACGGGTTGTCGAGGAGGGTGCGTTCGCCAGGCTCTGTGTCGCTGCCCTTGGTGATCTCGATGTAGCCGTACAGCGGGTCGGCGATGAGGTTGACCTCGCTGAACCGCTCCGCCGCGGGCAGCGAGTGGTTAGCCACCGGACCTCGACATGGCGTGTTTATACGCCACCGCGCCGCAGCGCAGCCCGGACAGTCCCGGAACGGGCGATGATCACGCCATGGAGTCGGCCACCACGCTCGCCGCCTTGGCTGTGACCGCCGACGCCATCGCGGCAACGGGATCCAAGAAGGCCAAGGTGCGGCTCCTCGCCGATCACCTGGTGAGGCTCGACCCGCCGCGCCTGCTGCTGGCAACGCGCTACTTCGCAGGGCGCGTGTTCGCGCCCGGCGATCCGCGGTCGCTCAATGTCGGCGGGGCGGCCCTGTACAAGGTGCTGCGCGAGGCGACCGGTGTCGCCGACGCTGAGCTGAGCGCGATCTACCGGCGGCACGGCGACAGCGGTGACACCGCTGCCGAGGTGCTCGCCAGGGCGCGCCCCACCTCGACGTACGACGGTGTCGACCTGCTCGACCTCGACGCCTCTTTCTCCGCCATCGCCACCGCGCCCGGGCCGAAGGCGCGTGAGGCGGCGCTGGCCTCCCTTCTCGGCCGCTGCTCGCCCGGCGAGGGGCGCTACGTGGTCAAGCTGGTCACCGGCGACATGCGCATCGGTCTGCGCGAGGGCCTCGTCGAGGAGGCGATCGGCATCGCGTTCGACCGGCCGCCGGCGGACGTCGCCCGGGCGGTCATGCTGCTCGGTGACCTCGGCGAGGTGGCCTGCCTGGTGGCCCGCGGCGAGAGTGCCGAGAAACCCAGGTACTTCGCCCCGCTCCGCTTCATGCTGGCGTCGCCGGTCGCCGACGCCGCTGAGGCGGTGCGGCGCATGGGCGACGAGGTGTGGGTCGAGGACAAGTACGACGGTGTGCGCTGCCAGACGCACCGGGCCGACGGACGGGTAACGCTGTACAGCCGCGACCTCAACGACGTCACCGCGCAGTTTCCCGAGGTCGTAGAAGCGGCCGCGCACATCCCCGATGTGATCCTCGACGGCGAGGTGCTTGCCTTCCGCGAGGGTCGCGTGCTCCCGTTCCATGACCTGCAGACGCGGCTGGGACGGCGCAATCCATCAGCGGCGATGCGCGAGAGCGTACCGGTCATCTACCTGGCCTGGGACGTGCTCCTGCACGGCGACGAGTCATTGCTCGACATGCCTCTGCGGGAGCGGCGCCGGCGCTTGGAGTCGCTCTCGCTGGGCGACGGGTTCGCACTGGCGCACCTCGAAGCCGCAGTCGGCGCCGACGCCGTCGACGAGCGTTTCAGCGCGGCACGGGCACGGCGCAACGAGGGGCTCATGCTGAAAGACCCGGACTCGGCATACACGCCGGGACGGCGAGGGCTGGCCTGGCTGAAGTTGAAGCGACCGCTGGATACGCTCGACGTCGTGGTGGTGGGCGCCGAATGGGGCCACGGCAAACGTCACGGTGTCCTCAGCGACGTGACCTTTGCGGTCCCCGACCATAGTGGCGAGCTCGTCGCCATCGGCAAGGCGTACACGGGCCTCACCGATGCCGAGATCGCCGAGATGACCGCGCTGCTGCTCGACATCACCACCGAGGACCACGGCCACCACCGCAGCGTGCGCCCGCAGGTCGTGATCGAGGTGGCCTTTGACGCGGTGCAGCGGTCCACCCGTCATCGCTCCGGCTACGCGCTACGGTTTCCGCGGATCGCGCGCTGGCGACACGACAAGCCGGTCGAGGAGATCGACACACTCGAGCGCGTTGCCGCCATCGCCGCCAGCCAGGCACATGATCGCGAACAGCTCATCGATTCCGCCGGGTGAGCTGGCTCTCGCTGGCCTACGTCTTGTTGAAACCGATCACCGCGGCAAAGAGGTCGGGCGTGTCCATGGCGGGATCGCCCACCTGCACGAACTTGTCGAAGCGGGCTCGCAGGGCGGCGTACTGTGAGGCGACTGCGGGATCGCCATACGCCTCGGTGGGATCCCAGGGGTGCAGGTAGTGAACCTCGTTGATCCCCGCCTGGAGCATCTCCTTGAGGCAGCCGAAGCAGGGTTGCGTGGTTGAGGTTAGCGACGAGCCGAGCGTTTGCTGACCGAAGCGGGCGGCGGTGAGGATGGCGTTCTGCTCCGCGTGCACGCAGACGCAGATGTCGTACGCACCGCCGCGAAGGGAGGTGTTGACGTCGCGCTGCGAGCACCGGTGGCAGCCGCCGTCGCTGCAGTTGGGCACGCCGAACGGCGTGCCGTTGTACCCGGTGCTGACCACGCGGCCATCGCGGGTGATGACCGCGCCGACCCGGCGGCCCAGGCAGTCGGCGCGGCTCCGCGCCGCCAGGGCGATCAGCAGGAAGTAGAGGTTCTTGTCGGGACGATGGGTGCGCCCGACCGGTTGGGTGGAGGCGTCGACGGTCATGGCCGCACACTATCGCGCCTGAGCCGTCGGCCCGCCTGGGTGACGACGGGGTAGGCTGTCGGCCCGCGGGCGGGTAGCTCAGCCGGTTAGAGCACGGGGCTCATAACCCCAGGGTCGCAGGTTCGAATCCTGCCCCGCCCACGTTCAAACCACCCTTTTTGACTTGTCGCGTGGCATCATTGATATCAAATATGTATCAATACGTCGGCGAATGCCGGCAGACGCGAGAGGACGATGGCGAACAAGCGACGCGGACGGCATGAAGGGTCGATCGGCTTCTACGACGGGCGCTGGATAGCGCAGGTAACCGTGGAGACGGGACAGCGTCGACGCTTCTACGGACGCACCCGGGCGGAAGCGAACGACAAGCTCCAGGCCGCGCTCGGCGCGGTGCGGTCGGGCCTCCCGGTCCCTACCGACAAGGTCACCGTCGCCGAGTATCTCGACGACTGGCTGACCGGGGCGCGGCGGTCGCTGCGGCCATCCACCGCCGGCACGTACGAGCGCCATATCCGCCTCCATATCCTCCCAGCCCTCGGACGGCTGCCCGTCGCGCGCGTGCGTCCGGAGCAGCTGGACCGCCTGTACGCAGGGCTCCTGGCCAAGGGCCTGAGCCGAACCACAGTGCAGCACGTGCACGCCATCCTGCGGCGCTCGCTGTCGCAGGCGACAAGGCGTGGTGTCATCGCTCGCAACCCCACCGACCTCGTGGACCCGCCGGGGCGCGATCACCCCGAAATGCAGGTCCTCTCCGTCCGCCAGGCGCGCGCACTGCTCTCTGCAGCCAAGACGCCTCGATACGCCGGACTCGAGGCGGTGTACGTGCTGGCGCTGACCACGGGGATGCGTCGCGGGGAGCTCCTGGCACTGCGATGGGCGGACGTCGACCTCCCGGGGCGAATGCTGACGGTCACCGGCACGCTTCAGCGCGTGAAGCGCGCGGACGGAACGTCCGTCCTTGAGCGGGCGCAGCCCAAGACGAAGACATCAATGCGCCGGATTCCGCTGACGTCCGTCGCTGTCGATGCCTTGAGTCGACGCGCGCGCGGCCATGAGCGCCAAAGGGACATCGCGGGAACCGAATGGGTCGACAGCGGCTTCGTATTCACGAACGAGCTGGGCGGGCCCATTGAGCCGCGAAATCTCATCGCTCGCTCGTTCGCGCCGCTGCTTGCCGACGCTGGGATCCCCCACGTTCGCTTCCACGACCTCCGCCACACAGCGGCAACGCTTATGGCGGCCCAGGGCGTGCACACCAAGGTGGTGTCCGAAGTGCTTGGGCACGCGTCAGTGGGCATCACGCTCGACCTGTACTCGCATGTGACACCGTCGATGGCTCAGCAGGCGGTGACGGCCATGGAAGACGTATTCAGTGGCTCTCTTGGGCATTGACGGGCGCGGCATACGAGCTGGAGTTCTACCGCGACGCCGACGGCCGTCGGCCGGTCCTCGACTGGCTGCA
>JRHI01000072.1_pt1 | contig 101096 bp, 78 predicted proteins | sample 215371 | NCBI WGS metagenome assembly JRHI01 (sample SAMN02929681, study PRJNA255918) | sediment metagenome | biome: cave system; feature: Ice Cave; material: Sediment; isolation source: sediment from deep within a dark volcanic ice cave with no known source of... ...
TTCTCATAGTTGTAGCGAGGATGTCAACAGAGCCGAGATAGGTCTATATATGTTTTTAGTCCTCTGGGAGTTCGAAGTCAAGTCAGGTTGTACTGAGCGCTTTCAATCTGCCTACGGCCCATCGGGCGACTGGGTACGTCTTTTTCGCACCGATCATAGTTTTCTTGAGACGCGCCTGTTGCAGGACCCTTCCTCGCCAAACAAATTCATAACCCTTGATTTTTGGCGCTCCCGCAGCGCATATGAATCGTTCACAGAAAATAGAGCCGCCGCTTATTCCGCCCTGGACAAAAATTGCGAAAATCTGACAGACCGTGAAACTCATCTAGGCAACTTTGAAAATTAATCGAGCATTTCCAGTGTTGTACGGGGTCCAGCCAGCCGCTGAACCACTAGGCTTTTTCTGCGGCCTGCTTTCCCACCCACAACGACATCAATCCGTCCGGCGCCAGATCCCGCTGTAAAAATCGTTGCGGCATCCCCGCTTCCCGCAACACCGCTTCCGCCGCAAGATACCCACTGCGCACCGCGCCTTCCATCGTCGCCGGCCATCTCGTGGCCGTCCAATCCCCGGCAAAAAACAATCCCGGCACTTTCGTGTGCTGCTTCGGTCTCCAGCGATCCACGCCCGGTTGCGGCGAAAACGTTGCGCCCACCTCTTTAATCACCGTAGCCTTCATCAGTTGCGCGCCTTGCGCCCTCGGAAGCGCTTGCCGAACTTCGCGTAAACATAAATCGATAATTTCCTGCCGCGATTTCTTCATCAAATCGTAGGAAGCGCTGATCACCATTTGCAGGTACTGCTCCTGATTCTTGTTCACATCACCCGCGTCGCCATAAAGCATCGTCTTGTTAAAAATCCATTGCGTGGTGGTATCCAACAGCGTCACGAACGGATCGTCCATCACCACGCGATCGAACCAGAAGTGCACTCCGGTGATTGGCGCAACCTTGATCTTCTCTAGGTTCCCCAGTGAGGCCTCTGCACGCTTGATGCTCTGCGGCATCAGCTCTAGGAGCGCGTCGTGCGGCACGGTGAAAACGTAGGCGTCCGCCGATTCTTCGCGTTCCCCATCAAAACGCACCCCGCTGATCGCAGCGCCTTCCGTCGTGTTCACTCCACGCACCGGCGATTTCAGCATCACTTCCCCGCCTCGCGCTGCAATCGCCGATTTGCAGCCTTCATACAATTCCGACAGCGGAACGATTGGAACGCCCATGCGGTATCCGGTGCGATTCGAAAGAAACGCCTTCCAGAAAACCTCCACGCCGTAGCGTGCGTCCGTGCGCTCCAGTTCTTCGTCCAGCGCGCTCACCAGCACCACGCGCCAGAATCTCTCGATCGCTGCGGGAGTTTGTTTCCGCCGCCGCAGCCACTCCAGCATCGTTATTCCGCCGGCTTCCCTCAAATCGCTGGTCTGGCCTTTGGCTGCCAGGATGCTCAGCATCGCGCGCGCAATCGACAATTTGTCCCGCATCGCGAGCGGCGCAAATCCGGCAAACGACCCCACCATGTGAAATGGAGCCGGCAACAATCCAGCTTTCATCTCCCCTCGCCGCCCTTGCGGATCGAGAAATAACAGCCGGTCAAAAAATTTTATTTTGTCTGTGGAACCCACGCGCCGGTAAAAATCCGCGAGGTTGGTGCAGCAGCCCAGCGTCACGTGCTGGCAATTGTCAACGTGTTCGCCGTTGGGTAAAACGTAGGAGGTTGCCCGGCCGCCGAGAAACGGTTTCTGTTCGAACAGCCGTACACGCCAGCCTGCTTCAGCCAGCGCGACGCCGCACGCCAGTCCCGCCAAACCGCCGCCGATCACGATTGCGCTTTTCAAGAATATTCTCTTCCGTCAGGCGTCCGAATCGCGCCTTCGCGATAAAAACCATTTTCTCCGCGCGCGATAGCCGCACGCGTTCCCCAAATACGCCGAAGTCTTCCGATTCGATACGCGCCAGCAACGCGCTATACGTGTGCACTAGCAGCCACAAAGCTCCGCGGCTATCCTCGTCCACCAACCCGAGGAGCTTCGCGCCTTCTTGATAACACTGCCATGCGCGTTCCGCTTCAAACCGTAGCAATTCTCGCATTCCCAGTGTAGCTTCGCTTAACCCGAAATCCGTTTTCGAGACTTTATAGCGTGTCAGGTCTTCTTCCGGCAGATACACGCGCCCCAGTTTGTAATCTTCGTGTACGTCGCGAATGATATTCGTTAACTGAAACGCTAAACCAAGTTTCTCCGCCAGGTCCAGCGCCCGCGAATCGCGAAATCCAAAAACATGCGTGCACGTGAGACCCACCGTCCCCGCCACGCGGTAACAATATTCTTTCAGCCGCTCAAAGCTCGGATACGGCTGCACCGTCAAATCCATTTCCGCGCCGGATATTAAATCGTGCAGGTAGCGCGATGGCATCCGGTATCGCGCCATGGTATCGACGAGCGCGGGCATAACCGCTGCCCCTGCGGGCGACGCGTCCAATTCCAGAACACGCTGATGCGTTAATGCGCGATCGAAGGCCGCTCGCCATTTCGCCAGCCCGCGCTGCTTGGCGGCCACATTGTCGCCTTCATCCGCGACGTCATCCACCAGCCGCATGAACGCATACAATGCCGCAAGTCCGTCCCGCTTCGGCTTAGGCAGCAGAAAAAAGGCGTAGTAGAAGTTGCTGTGCGCGGATCGCACGATTCTCTGGCATTCCTCATACGAATCCGCGAGAGAAGATCCGCCTTCGGAACTGTTCGATACTTCGATTGTCGGATTTTTTGCAATGGCCCGCGTAACCAGCGCGCGGCCCAGCAGCCTCGCCTGTTTGCCCTTGCTCACCGACGGCCGCAGATGCAGCGTGTCGTAACCCATGTTTTCAATCGCATCCAGAACCGCCAGCCCGCCTTTGCTGAACATTTCCAGATCGATGCTCAATCTCGTGTCCACCATCTTCGCCAGCGGCGCGCCTTGCGCGAACAAGACTCTGGTTCTCGCAATCAAATCCTCCATCAACTTCACGTAGCGCTCGTCGAATTGCCGCTCGGCAATATCTTTTTCTTTCAATCCGTGCGCCGCCGCCACATCCAGCGGAATATAAATCCGCCCTTTTTCCAGGTCGCGCGAAACATCCTGCCAAAAATTAGCCAGCTGCAACGCCGTGCACGTCGCATCCGACAATCGCTGGCGCTGCTCATCGCGGTAGCCGCAAAGGTACAGCACCAGTCGCCCAACGGGATTCGCGGAATACACGCAGTAATCCAGCAACTCGTCCCACGCGGCATAGCGCTTCACTTTTTGATCTTGCCGGAACGCTTTCAGCAAATCCGCAAACAGGTGTTCGGGAATATCCTTGGCAACAACCGTTTCTCTCAGCGCCACAAAAACCGGATGCGCAGGTTTTCCGTCATAACACGCCTGCAATTCCTGCCCCCACCAATGCAGCAATTGCAGCGCACGCGCCGTTTCCGGTACTTCGTCTCCCAAATCATCCGCCCACCGGCAATAGGCGTACACATTGTAGAAATGCTGGTGCAGTTCTCGCGGCAAAAGCCAGGACACCACATTGAAATTTTCGTAATGATGAGTGGCCAGCCAGCGCGTGTATTTCTGCGCTTCCTCCACGGAGCAGCCGTTGCGCGGCACGTTTCCGGCGATTTGAAGTTCGTTGGGGCGCAACATCGGTCGAATAAAACCTCGGATAACCGGAAGAAACCGCTGGAATCAAATTCGACGCTAATGGTCGCTAGTAAGTTTACAACCGAAGGACCAATTCTCGCCGGGCTGCAAAAACATTCATCCCACAGTACGAAGTTGCACAATGCGAAATTGAAGGAGGAATAGGGCGTACAGCGTATTACGGCCTGACGGCCAGCTTGATCTGCCCGCTCCGCGTTTTCATCCGCTCAAAAGCCTTCGGCAAATCCGCCAGGCGAATTTCTTCAGTAACGAAATCCGGCGCGGATATGTCGCCTCGCCGGATCGCTTCCAGAGCGTCGCGAATAAATCGCGGTGTGTGATGAAAGGGAGAAATCAGTTTTATTTCCGCGTAGTGAATCGCCGCCGGCTCAATTTCCACATGCGTGCCGCTGGGCAGCCCGCTGAAGAAATTCACCACGCCGCCGCGCCGTACCATTGCCAGCGCCTGTTTCCATGTTGCAGGATTGCCCGCTGCTTCGACGACTCCGTCCGGCCCGCGCCGTTCATCCGTCAGAGCTTTCACCGCCGCCACAATATCCGCCGATTCGTTGACGTTAATCGTAGCTGCCGCGCCCAGACGTTTTGCCACTTCCAGTGCCGCTGCCCGCCGCGCCAGCGCGATCACGCGTATCCCGCGGCGTGAAAGCATGCGCACATATTTCAATCCGATCGGTCCGCAGCCAATCACCGCAGCAGTATCGCCGGTGCGCAATTCCATTTCGTGAATCCCGCGCAACACGCACGCCAGCGGCTCCGCCAATGCCGCGCTTGCGTCATCCACCGACTGCGGCACTTCCAGCATATTTTCCGTCGCGATGCGCCCGGGAATACGCATGTACTCCGCATACGCGCCGTTATTGAACAATAAATCTTCGCAAAGATTTTCCTGCCCGCGCCGGCAATGAAAACATCGCAAACACGGCGCGGAGTTCGCCGCCACCACCCGCATGCCGATGTGCCACCGCGCATCTACCCGCTTGCCGACCGCCGCAATTTCTCCGACCACTTCGTGCCCGAAGACCGCCGGCGTCTGGATCATCTTCGCGTGATATCCGCGCTTCCAGACTTTCAGGTCCGTGCCGTCCGTCAGCGCCAGCCGCACGCGGATCAACACTTCGTCCGCGGTCAGCGCCGGCACATCGATCTGCTCGACGCGCAAGTCTTCGCTGCCGTACAGGACGGCCGCCTTCATCTTGCTTGGAACCGCAGCCCACGCTGCGGCGGCTCTCACGTCTTCACCGATTTCCGCTTTTCTTGTGGTTGTCGATCTCATTCGTGTGTGATCAATATTTTCAGTGATTCTACTGTTGGCCGCGCTGCTAGATCCAACCCTTCTTGGATTCGCGCCAGCGGAAAACGATGCGTCACCAATTCCATCACCCGAAGCTTCTTCTCCAGCACCAATTCCGCCGCTGTATCTTGGATGTCCGCCGCCGCGCTATAGCTGCCTAGAATTTCTTTCTCGTCGATCCCCACCGCCGCCGCGGGAAACTCAATCCTCGTCACCGGATCGTTCGCCGCGAACAGCAGAACTCGCCCGCCCGGCCTTGCCGCCGCAAGCGCGTCCGCCACTACTGCGGGATGCGCAACGGCCACCAGCACCGCGTCCGCGCCTCGCCCTTCCGTTCGGGCCTTAATTTCGTCCACCAGCTTACCACCACTGTTTGCATCGAACGACTCTAGTGCCCCTAACGTCAAGCTCTTCGCCCGCCGCACAGCCATCGGGTCGCTGGTATAGAGTTTGGCACCTTGTAGCTTCGCCACCATCAAGAGTTGCAATCCAATCGGCCCACATCCGAGGACCAGTACCGTTTCTCCGGTCGTCACCCGCGCCTTTTGCACCGCTTTCACAATAGTGTTAATCGGCTCGATGAACGTCGCTTCCTCAAAACTTACATTGTCCGGCAGGGCCACGATGCCGCGCTCGGCCACCCACGGCATGGCTTTCACATATTCGCCGAACCCGCCGCCATTGGGCGTAAATCCGCCCGTTAATCCCGTCGACTTATATTGTTTGCACTGCGAAAAAAGCCGCCGTTCACAATAAAAACATTTCCCGCACGGCACGTGATGAAAGCTCATCACCCGGTCGCCCAATTTCCATTTGGTTACGCCGCGCCCGACGGCTACGACTGTGCCAGCCAGCTCGTGTCCCAGAATTTGCGGCGGCGTCACGTACGCCTGAAATATTTTTTTTATGTCCGTACCGCAAATTCCGCAGGCCGCGACTTTGATCAGCACTTCGCCGTCGCTCACGTCCGGCACCGGCACTTCCTCCACGCGCACTTGGCCCTTTTCGCGGTACACGCCGGCGCGCATGGTTTTCGGCACCGGCATCGTCTCACGCCCTGCTGTTTTGGCCGGTTCCAGCATCATTTTCGTGTCGCTCATGTTGCCGCCACTTCCTGCAGTTCCGGGGGAGGCCAGCCATGCGTCGCAAAAGACATTTTTCTAATGTACGCCTCAAGAAAATTTGTCAATGCCTGAGCCGCCGTTTTGCTTTCGCGTCCCAATCGCACCAGCGCAGGAAGCACCAGCGGATGCTTCACAACGTAGCGCACCACGCCGCCCATCTTCACATTTCCTTCTGCGTCCACCAGCGTGTCGATCTCCACCGGCAGGTCGCGGTCAAACGCATCCGAGATGACGCGAATCGCCACGCCCGGCAATCTCCTTTCGTGCGCCACGCAAAGAATCGCGTAACTTTCCATATCCACCGCTTCTGCGAAGGGAGAAAGACGCTCTTTCTCTTTCGCGGTACTTACCAAATGGTCCGCAGTGAGCAAAGTGTGAATCCGTTTCGCGCCATCCTGACCGGCGCAGGTCACCAGATTCCGCGCACATTCTTCAATCGGAGCCTTCCCGTCCTGTTGAACCTTCTCCGCCACCACTACATCTCCCAATTTACACGACGCTCTCAACGCGCCCGCAAACCCCGAAACAATACAAAAAGAATACTCCGGAGAAATAACCGCTTCCGCCACCCGCCGCGCATTTTCGAGTCCGACACCGCTAGCCGCAAAATCCACGTTTGCTCTTCCCACTTGCGCGCGATGTGCTGTAATGCCACCGATGTTAATTTCTTCCATATTCAGCAGCCCTCGCCAGGGAGCGAACTCCGCTTCTACCGCGTAAGTAACCAGCGCTTTCATCGAATGTCGCAATTCATTAATTTCATTTCCGCTAGGCAGTCACCGCATGCGCAATACGCTTGGCCCGCCGCGCACTCACGTACCCGTTCGCCTCATACCAGCGCACCGCGCGTTCCAGCGCGTCAACAACCGGTCCAGATTTAAATCCCAACTCTCGCTGTGCCCGCGTGCAATCCACGAACATAACGTGTGCCGCGATCTTCACGCCCTCAACCGGAATCTGCGGTTCGCGCCCGATCAACCGCGAAAAAGCCGTCTCCGCATAGGCTACACCCAACGCCAGTGCATGCGGAATTTTGAGTTTCGGGGCTGGTAATCCCGTCAACCTCGCCAGCGTATCGAGCGCCTGCTTCAGCGTCAGGTTCTCGCCGCCCAGCAGATACCGTTCCCCAATTTTCCCTTTTTCCGCCACCAGCAGATGCCCCACCGCGCAGTCTTCCACGCCGATGAAGTTCAACCCGGTTTCCACGTATCCCGGCATCTTGCCGTTCAGAAAATCCACAATAATTTTCCCCGTGGGAGTCGGCTTCCAGTCCCACGGCCCTACCGGCGTAGTCGGCATGGCCACAATTACCGGCATCCCGTCTTTCGCGGCCTGTAAAACCTCGCGCTCCGCCATCCACTTCGAGCGCTTGTAATGCCCAACCATCTCTCCCAGCTTCGCGTCCGTAAACTCATTCGGCAGCGCCGGACGGTCGACCGCGATCGTCGCCACCGTGCTGGTATAAATCAACCGCTCGATGCTTGCCTGCTTTGCCGCCTCCAGTAAATTCTGCGTTCCGCCGACATTCGAATCGTAAATGTCCTGCGGATTCTTGGCCCACAGGCGGTAATCGGCGGCGACATGAAAAACGCGATGCACGCCGTTCATCGCGCGCTGCAATGAAGTTTTGTCCCGCAACTCTCCCGTAACATATTCCAGCGGCAAATCCGCAATCGCGCGATTGGAGCTTGACGCGCGAACCAGTACGCGCACATTTTCTCCGCGAGCCGTCAGCTGCCGCGCCACATGGCTACCCAGAAATCCCGCCGCGCCCGTCACCAGCGTCGTCATCGCACGCGCATTCCTTCGCTGCTTTCGCGCAATTCTTCTTCGGCTAACTGCGCATCTTTGGCCTTTGCAAACTGCGGCACCGTCGTGTCTGCAGCACGATCAAGCAGCTCCGAAAACTTTCTCCATCGCCAGCTCGGTATCAGATGTCGCGCCAGTAGAAGCTCGTCGTTCGACAGCGCTTCGCGCTCGCCTGCCGCAAATTGCGCCTGCACCCAACCATCCACGTTCATTTTGGAAATATATTCTTTCAACCTTCGCAGCTCTTCCATTTCCGTATCCGCGAACATCGTCGTCAGCACGCAAATGTGAAAACCTGAAAGTTTTGCAGCCCGGACACCTTCAATTGTCGCCCGAAATATTCCTGCCGCCCCCGCGCGTCGATCATGCGATGCTTCCAAGCCATTCAACTGAACCGTAACGTAAAGCCGCGACACCGGGCGAAATTCATGGATCCGCCTCCGCAAAAGTCTTCCATCCGTTTCAATGAACGCGGTACGTCCGCTATCCACAATTCCCCGCGTCAATTGGCCAATCCGCGGAAATTGTAGCGGCGTCTCGCCGCCAATCCACACCACCGGCGCCGAGCTGCCATGAACCAGTGAAAGCATCCGCGTATATAAAGGATCCGATTCGGAAGTGGATGAAGAGGCAACATCCGGGGACTCTGAAGTAACTTCACGCTGTGCTGAAAATTCCGCCGGATTCAGCCGCAGTACCAGCGGGTGTTTCTCTGTTCCTGGGATTTTTTGGGTAATGAGGGCCTTCAGCAGGTCCACGGTAAGCCGCGGCGAAAAGCGCATCATGCGCTTTAAAATCCGCTGCGCAGCCGGAACTCGTTAGGCTGGAACTTCACCGAACAATACTCTTCGGTTTTGTGCGTCTGGTTGTAGTAGCGCGCCAACGCGTACACCGGGAAGGAATTCCGGTACAGGTGATATTTCAGGTAAAACACGCACGGAAATCCCGTTCCGGTAAATTCCGGCTCGCTCCACGAACCATCTTCACTCTGTTGCTGCACCAGGTAGGAAACCGCTCTCGTGATCGAAGGATCGCTTGCCTTCGCGCCCGCCAGCAATCCAATCAATCCCCAGGCCGTTTGCGAAGGTGTGCTCGCGCCTTGACCCTTGGTAGATACGTCCGAATATGTTTTCAGCGACTCGCCAAAACTTCCATCCGGCTTCTGCACCGTTTTCAGCCACGTCACCGCGCGCTTGCAGTAATCCTGGGCCGTCAACGAAACTGTTTCCATCGCGCGAAGCACTCCGCTGGTTCCGTAAACGTAATTAACGCCCCAGCGCCCGAACCACGACCCATCTCCGCATTGGTCTTTCAGCAAAAACTTCAAGCTCTTCTGTACCGCCACGTGATCAGCGGGCCAGCCGAATCGTCCCAGGCATTCCAGCACGCGCGCCGTCACGTCCGCCGTGGACGGATCGATCATCGCGTTGTGATCGGCGAACGGAATATTGCACAGGAATCTCCGGTCGTTATCGCGGTCGAACGCGCCCCATCCGCCATCGCGGTTCTGCATGCTCAGCAGCCACTGCAGCCCTCGGCGAATCGCGTTTTCCATGCGTTGCGCGTCAGGAAACTTCACGCGTTGCAACGCCATCAGCACGAAAGCGGTATCGTCCACGTCTGGATAAAAATCATTGCGAAACTCGAACGCCCAGCCACCCGGATCGGCGTCCTTATTCTTCACTTGCCAATCGCCCGGCCCAAGAATCTGCTTCGACAAAATCCAGTCCGCGGCCTTCACCAGCGCAGGATCGTCGGCGGGCACTCCGGCTTCCTCCAGCGCCACCATGGCGATGCACGTATCCCAAACCGGGGAAACACACGGTTGGAGACGAATCGTATCGTCGTTTTCAATTTCAAATCGCGCGAATTCTCTGGTTTCGCGGCACGTCAGCGGATCGTCCGGACCATATCCCAGCGCCACCAGCGCGAAAATCGAATTCATCATCGCCGGATAAATTGTGGCCAGGCCTTCCGACCGCTCCATGTGCTCAAGCAGCCAGGATTTTGCTTCGCGCAGCGCGCGCTGTCTTAACGGCTTCCACGGCAGCCGCTCGTAAAACTTCAGCCCGCGGTCCAGCGCCAGGAAAAAATTCCGCCACGAAATAAGTTCCGTGCTCCAGTCAAACGCCGCTTTTTTCCGGCTGGGATCTTTGAACAGCTCATCGACCTGCGCGCGTTCCGGCAGTTGCCAGTTGGGACGAAGCGCGGATAGAATCATCATCGGAATCACGATCCCGCGCGTCCACGAAGAAAATTCGTAAATGTTGATGTAGAACCAATTCGGCAGGAGCATCAGCTCCGGGGGAATCGCCGGCACCAGCTCCCAACCGACAGCTCCGACCAGCGCCAGATAAAATCGCGTATAAGAATTCGTTAATTCCAGCCCGCCCAGCCGGTGCACAGCCGCCCGCGCGCGTATCATTTGCGGCGCATCCACGGCATTCCCAGCCAGTTTCAAGGCGAAATACGCCTTGCTCGTCGCATTCAATTCCGACGGACCGCCGGGATAAATGCTCCACCCGCCGTCCTCAAGCTGCCGGCGTCGCACATAATTTGCCAGCTTGGCAATCCGCTCGGGATCGGCCTTTCCCAAAACGAACAGGTAGTAAATGTAATCCGACTCAAGAGTGGTGTCCGCTTCCAGTTCGCCCAGCCAGTAGCCTTCGTCGTTTTGCAGCGAAAGAAGATGGTTGGCCCCGCGCTCAATGGTGTTTTCGAGCCGCTCAGCCCAGTTCTGCTCGCGCCACGACAGCGGCGCTGGCGCGACTGAAACTTCTTCTCCCATCCGGACAGAGGACGCCATTAGACTCCCTTCCTGAAGACCACACGCAGCCAGAGGGGCTGGCCGCGATCAACCTAACTTCTGTGTTGCTCAAGACTTCCCTAGACCCGAACCGAACGCCCTACCTTAGACGACCTTAATATGCTGCCCGACCTAAGATAAGTACTAGTAAATTATCGCCGCCAGAGGCCCAATGGTCAACGTTATTGTCTCGTTTGGTACAGGAGGGCTTACCCGGTGAGTGCGGAAGGCTTTTCCGGACTCTACCAGCGATGCCACCGAGGCCGCCCACCCGGTTGCTTCCTAAACCCACACGTCAACCGGTCCTTCCAGCGTCCGCCTCACCAGCACCTGTAAGGGCGCGGGCAGAGGCTCCCCTTCCAGTTGCCTTACCGAAGGCACCTGTCGCAGCAATTGCGACGGCAGCTTCATCCATTGCGGGGCAGCAGTCGCACTCTCGTCATCGCTCCCTCGCAAAACCAGCGCATCCGCTCTGTCCAATGCCGCCCGCGCCGAATCCTTAAAATCTTCCCGCCGCGAGTCGATTACCGCGAAATACAAACTGGGGTTTACAAACTGCAGCACTGAATTGCTCTCCAGAATCAACGTGGGAGGCTCTGAAGCTCCGAGCGAGCCGCCGCCAACCGTTTCGCCAAGCGCCTCACGCAATATCGGCAACCCCTCCGCCAAAAATCCCTGCTTGGTGCGCAGCCAGAAAGAATGTTTCGCTCCAGCGGCGAGAAATCGCGAACTGTCGGTGCCCGATGCTTCGTTCTTCTCCCAACTTATTGCGTACCCGTGCTCGTCGGGAGCGCAGTCGCAGTTCTCGCCATTCCGCGCGCAAACTCCATGCCCATATTGCGTAATCTTCCCCGCAATCCAATTCTCTTCGGGAAATGCGGAAATCACGTCGCACACCAGTTGCGTTTTACCAATGCTCCGCGTATGCCCGCCAACCACAATCACCCGCCACTGTCGTCTATTCCCCGCCACGTGTTATTCCATTTCGCTAAACCCGAGCTATGATCCCTATTTTTCGATGCCGCCCTCGAGCTTCTTGATACGCTTCGCCAGTTCCGGCAGCCTCGCCTGCCACACATACTGCTCCTTAAACTTGTCCAGCGCACGCGCCGGAGTCCCCCACACCGTTTCTCCGTGCCGTATCGTTTTCCCTCCCAGAACGCCCGCCTGCCCGCCGATGATCGCGCCATCTTCCAACTCACAGCGCTCGCCGAATCCCGCTTGTCCTCCTACCACCACGTGCTTCCCAAACACGCACGATCCCGATAACCCGGCCTGTGCGGCGATCACCGTGTGCTCACCGATCTCGCAGTTATGTCCGATGTGCACCAGATTATCCAGCTTCACGCCGGATCCGATCCGCGTATCCGCAAGCGATCCGCGGTCGATGGTCGTGTTGGCCCCGATCTCCACGTCGTCGCCAATCTCCACGATTCCCGCCTGCGGAAATTTCCAGTAACGGCCTTCACCGAAAGCGTAGCCGAACCCGTCCGCACCAATCACCGCACCCGAATGAATTTCCGTCCGGTCTCCTATGCGCGTTCCGCCGTACAAAGTCACTCGCGCATGAATGCGGCAATCCTTTCCGATCCAGCATCCTGCGCCCACTACCGCATGAGCGCCGATCTGAGTGCCTTCGCCGATGTGCGCATCCTCTCCAATTATGGCGAACGGTCCGATGGCGGCGTTCACACCGACTTGCGCCAGCGGCGCGACAACCGCCGTCGCATGAATACCGGGCGCCGCAATTGCTCCTCTTTCCATTAACAATACCGCGGCTTTTGCGAACGCCAGCTTCGGCGCCGCACTTCGCAACACCGTCTTCCCAACCAGCGAGACACCCTTTTCCGCAATCACGCAAAGTGCCGCCGAGGCCGCCGCGCGCCCTGCGTACTTCACGGAGTCCACGTAAATCAAATCGCGCGCGCCGGCCCGCTCTGGTGAAGCAATGCCGCCCAGTTCGATGTTCCCGTCGCCTTCCACCGTGGCGCCAACCGCCGCCGCCAATTCCTTCGCCGTTTTTTTCATCGCTGCTTTACCCCCAAGACCTCGACCCAACGCTCTCGACGCATCGAATAAAATACTCCACCCGTTTTTCAATTAAATTTGTATAGCGGCGGCTCGCCCGTCGGACGCGTGTTCCACCGCCCATGTAGCCACACCCATTGGTCCGGGTGCTTGCGAATAATTTCCTCAATCACCTTCGCGAATTTCTGTGTGTTCTCCAAAATATCGCGTTCCGCATTTCCCGTCCGCGTCAATTCCACCGCCGGCTCAAATCTCAATCGGTACTTCTCGATGCTTTCGTCCCAGTAAACGTATCCCGGCACCACCGCTGCTCCCGTGTGTAGCGCCACGCGCGCGATCCCCGTCGTCGTGCACGCCAACGTCCCGAAAAAATCCACGAACACCCCTTCTTCCGGCATGGTGTTCTGATCCGCCAGAATGCCCACCGTTCCCGATTCCTTCAATATCTTCAGCACCGCGCGCGCCGATTCATTCTTAAAGATTGGCCGATTGCCAGACAGCGAGCGGTAGCCATTCACCAGCGCATCCAACCTGCGGTTATCCAGCGGTCGCGCGATGTAATGCAAAGGAAACCCATACAGCGCGTGTGCAAACGACGATAACTCCCACGCTCCAATATGCCCTGTCAAATACAGGACGCCCTTTCCCAGCGCTTGCCCGTTTAAAAAATTCTCATGTCCATCCAGCACCACCACATCCGCAATATTTTCCTTCGAATATTTCGGCAGGCGCGCAAATTCCGCCGCCATCCAGCCCAGGTTGCGCACCATGTTGGCGGTCACTTCCGCTCGCTGAGAGCCATTCCATTCCGGAAACGCGAGCTGAAGATTAAATTCCGCCGTTTTTTGCAGTTTGCGAGACGCCGAAAACAACAGCTGCGCGACGGAAGCCGCCAAGGTGCGCGCCACTCCACGCGGCAAAATCTCCAGCGCCTTCAGCATTACGCGCACCACCGCGTACTCCAGCCATTCCTTCATCGATTCGCAGCCACCCATTCATTTTCCATTGCCTCGACAGTATGCCTTCTCCGCCCAATCACTCGCCACTCGCAGCGTGCATTATCAAGTTCGCTGGAATGTCCCTTCCCCTCGGGGCTGACGCATCTTCCCACCGATGCTAGACTCACGTTCCGATGAACGCCACACCCCCCTCCTTCACTCAAAACCATCGCAGCGCATCGCTGGAAAAAATCGCCTGGGGCGTCCTGATCGTCATCACGCTTTACGTTTGCTACTTCAGCCATCTCGGCGTTCTCGGATTCGTTGGTCCCGACGAACCGCGCTATGCCTGGATTGCGCGCGAAATGGCGGAAACCGGCGACTGGGTCACACCTCGCCTTTACGGCCAGCCGTGGTTTGAGAAGCCCGTCCTCTACTACTGGACCGCGGCCGTCACCTTCAAGCTGTTCGGAGTTAGTGAAGTGGCTGCTCGACTCCCAAGCGCGTTCGCCGCGCTTTTCGCCACGTTGGCCATGGCGTGGCTCGCGCTTCGTCTCGCTGGCGGGGACGCCGCCCGCTGGCTCCTCGTGCTTCTGCCCTCCACCGTCGGCATGATCGGCTTCTCCCGCGCCGCCACACCCGACATGCTATTCAGCGCTGCACTCGCGCTCGCCATGATCTCCGCCGCCGCTGTGCTGAAGCTAATTCCAGTGCAAATCACCAATCGCGGCAACACAGATTCCCTCCGCGAAAAATATCCCGTTGCACCTGTCGAAAATTCTTCTAGCAAATCTCTGCAATCGCTGCCGTCGAATCCATCCACACAACTCTCATTTCTCACCCTATTCCTCTTCGGCTTTTTTCTCGGCGCCGCAGTACTCGCCAAAGGACCCGCCGCCGTCATTCTTGCCGGCGGCGCAATTTTGCCATGGGCTTTGCTCACCGGACGCTGGCGCGATTCTCTGCGTCTTTTCCACCCGCTCGCCATCGTAGCGTTCCTTCTAACTTCCCTCCCCTGGTATATCCTGTGCGCCCGTCGCAATCCTGATTTTTTTCACATCTTCATCATCAAGCACAATTTCAACCGCTACCTGACGCCGCAATTCCAGCACATTCAGCCGTTCTGGTATTACCTCCCGATTACATTCCTCGCCCTCCTCCCCTGGACCGTGTGGCTAGCGTGGTTCGCCATCCGCGAAGCACGTACATCCCAAAACCAATTACAGCGTGCGCAAATACTTTTCGTCGCTGCCTGGACGCTGTTCCCACTGATATTTTTTTCGCTTTCGCAATCTAAGCTGCCCGGCTACATTCTCCCTGCCGTCCCGGCATTGGCGCTTCTGATTTCTCTGGCAGTCGCGCACAGCCTGAAATCCTATAGCTCGTTACCCCGTTACGCCCTTGCTGCAATCGGAATCCTCTTCTCAGTGTCCGCGTGCTGGGTCGCCATTGCCGCGTCCACGCATCGTGCAAGCAAGAGCCTGCACTGGACCGCCGAACTCGGCAGCACCCTGATATTTCTTTTTATCTTTTTTGCCGGACTAGGAGGCTTGGCTGTGCTCGCCGCCGGCGTACTGCGCAGGGCACGCACCGGTTTAGTTACCGCCATAATGCTAATGCTAATCCTGCTAACACTCGGCTACGTCTCACTCGGCAGGCTCGACCCGCAACTCTCGGCGCGCAATGCCGCCGCGCAAATCAGCCCGGCCCGCGCGCCAATCACGTACTCCTTCAAACTACAGCGCGCCTGGCAATATCACCTGAACTTCTATCTCCACCGCGAAATTCCTGAATGGAATCCCGCTATACCCGGCCGGGCCGTCGTGCTGACCAACGAAAGAAATCTCCCCGAACTCCGAAAATTCGCGGAAATAATCACAATACTTTCCGATCATTCCTCGCAAGCCGAAATTGTCGAAATCGCACCGTTACCGTGTCACGTGTCCGCTGGCGGGCAGCCGCTCTAGGAAAAACGACACTACGCGATTCTCATACGTCCGCTTATCTTCATCGTCCATCGCCACAAAATTTCCGTAACCGATGATTGCTTGTTCCCCTGGCTCTTGCGCTTTCAAAAACATCTGATGCGTAATCTCCGCAAGTTCCGGATCGTCCGCCGCCTGGATAAAAAGTATGGGCACATGCGAAAGCATGTTGAACTTTGCCGACAACGGCGGATCGTTTCGATACGTCAGATTCAGCAACTTAAAGCTTAATTTCGCCGCGCGTACCATTAGCGGAAATCCCGCCAATCCCGTTCGCTCCACGCCGACTTTCACCATCTGCTCCGGCGAGTCATACACCGAGTCCAGCACCAGCGCGCGAATACGCGGATCCCGTTCCGCTTCTCGCAACGCCGCATACGCGCCCAGATTGTATCCCCACACTCCAAAACTTCGCGGATTCACATCGTTCCGCGCCGCCAGCACCCCCAGTGCTGCGCCCAGTTCGTCCGCCTCGCGGTAACCGAACGCCGTCGCTCCCTCGTTGCCACCATGCGCCGCGAAATCAAACAGAAAAACGTTGTATTGGTGCTCCTGCAGCGCCGATACCAGCGTCAAAAGTTCTCCCCGGCTCGATCCGTACCCGTGACAGAGCAAAATCGTCGGCGCGCCGCGTATCCCCGGAAAAAACCAGCCTTCTCGCGGCCCAATTCCTGGCACGCTGAACTGCACCGCCTCCGGTCTTCCCGGAAATCCCACCAGATTAATTTCCGAGCTGGTACGTGGCGGTTTAACGATCCGATAGACCAAAAATCCCGCAACGCCGGCCGTCGCCAGCGCTGCAAAAAAGATCAGCGCAAGAAACGCCGTTATAAGTTTTGTATACCACCGCGTGGGATAACGTAGTTCTAAGAGGATCGACATGCGTGGTCAGCGCAACTCCGGCCGTGACTCTAGCCGAAACTCGGGCTGCCACTTAGGCCGCAATTTAGACATCGTAGCGCGCAACTTTTCCATCCCTGGCGTGAAAAATCCAATAATTCGCATGCTAGCACACCTTTTCTACGCTCCAGGATTGCGTGCCGCGTGGCTGTGTCGCATTTATATCGCTGGCCCGATCGTTTCTGTCGGCCATTCGACCCCTCGTTACCGCCCACATCCCAATGCTTCAAGCTCGGAACTTCTCGCCGCACGCACAATCCACGCCATTCCGCGAATCGGCTATCATATGAAAGCACGCGGCAGGGGCCGCGTGGCAACTCCCACCCGCCATGAATATTGTCGACTTGCGCCAGACCACCGTGCGGCAAATTGAGCCTCTCCTCGAAGAGGAAGCCCGTCATTGGCGTGAAGAATTGCATTGGGATTATCGCGGCGCTTTAGAGCTCATCAAGCGCTTCCTTGAAGCACGCGCTCTTTCCGGCAGCGTGGCTTTTGAAAACGGTAGCGCCGCCGGTTATTCCTTCTACGTGATGGAAGAGCAAAAAGGTCTCATCGGCGGTCTCTACGTTTCCGCGAACTTCCCGCAATCGCCCATCGCCAAGCGCTTGATCGAAGAAACTCTTTTCTCCATGCGCGCGGTGCCGCAGCTTTCCCGCATCGAAGCGCAGCTCATGCCGTTCAGCGGCCCGGTGGACTCGCCGCTCCGTGATCAGGGTTTTCGCTTATACACGCGGCAGTTCATGCTGCTGGATTTGCAGAAGCCATCGAAGAACAATTCTCATTCGTCAGCGGGATTGCGTTTGGACCGCTGGAATGACCGTTATTTCGAACCGTGCGCCCGATTGATTTATCTTTCTTATGCGGATCACGTTGATGGGGAAATCAATGACCAGTATCGCAGTGTTCCCGGCGCGCTCAAATTTCTAAAAAATATTATTTTGCTTCCTGGCTGCGGCCAATTCATTCCGGCGGCATCGTTTGTGCTTCGCCAGCCCGGCAGCGACGATCTCGTGGCCGCCGTACTTACCAGTGAAGTCTCGCCGGGCGTTGGCCACACCACGCAGATTTGCGTGATGCCCGGCTTTCAGGGCCACGGTCTCGGCCGCATGCTCATGCAAAAATCCAGCGACGCCTTGCGCGCACTCAAGTTCAGGGAATTGACGCTGACCGTCACCTCCGAAAACCGCTCCGCTGTGCAGCTTTACGATCGCCTCGGCTTTCGCACCATTAAATCCTTTACCGCCGGTGTCTGGCCCCGCTAGCTCCCGACCAGCAGCTACCGTTGGCTCGCTTTGCCCGACGCCACGCGCTCATTGAACTTGGCCGAAGCGCTGCGTGGGATGCTCAGTGATTTCCAGCGCGAATGTTGCAAGTGCTTGGCCAGAAACACAATCTGTCCCACATGGTGAGCATAGTGAGCAATCTGGCGGTTCACCGCCTGCATCACCGAATGAACTTCGCCTCGAATAGTCACCGTGCGACCGACGTCTGCGTCGGTTAGCGGCTCCAGCGCGGAAAATAAACAATTCCAACCGGATTCCCACTCCCTCATCAGCGCCTCGCGCGTCGTGGCAGGTTCTAAGAACTCGCTGTCACGGTTGCGGTCCGGTTTTTCCCCATCGCTGCTAAGAAAATTTGTCCAGCGCGAACGCATATTGCCCGCCATATGCTTCACGATCAGCGCGATCGAATTCATCTCCGGATCGAGCACCGCGACGAGTTGCTCATCGGTGACCTGGTCCATCGCGCGTTCTGCCAGTGTCTTATAGTAACGAAATAGCGATAACGAATCTTCAAGGTACGAGGTCGTGAATTTGTGTGCCATGGATTTCACTCCAGAAAAATCTAGCCAAGAAGTTTTTGCAATAACAGTTTTGCAAAAACAATCGATGCTGCGCTTCCGGCTTTCTCAGTGCCCACTTTTTTTCCGGGCCGCTTCAAACTCATCTCCAGCCTGCCAGCCAATCAAATCCCCCTGCGTCGCCGCCTGCATTCCCAGTTCATATCCAAATTGCGCGACCTTCGCCAGTCCGGTGAAATCCATGCTCTCGCGATACTCGTCACTCGGCTGGTGATAGTGATGCTCCACGTAATCCTTCGCTTGCTCCCGGCCCCACGCAGCATCGTGTCCTTTAAATTTCATTCCTTCACCGATCGAAAACGACGGAATCCCCACGCGCGCCAGACTAAAGTGGTCCGAGCGATAGTAGTGTCCCGCCTCCGGCGTCGCATCTGGTTGAATCGCCAAACCAAATTTTTGCGCGGTCTTTTCCACTTGCGGATAAAACGTCGTCCGATCCGCGCCGCTGACGTCCACTTGTTCCGGATCACCAATGGGCGCAACCGCGTCATAATTTATGTCTAGCGTGACTTTGCCCGCGGGCACCGGCGCGTGTTTCCCCAAATATTCCGAACCTAGCAATCCCTGTTCTTCCGCGGTCACCGCCGCGAACAAAATCGACCGTGGCACTCGCGCTTCGGCATCCGGCCGCGCCCAGAAGCGCGCCAGTTCCAGCAAAATTCCGCAACCTGTCGCGTTATCGACGGCCCCGTTATAAATATTGTCGCCTTTCATCGTGGAATCGATTCCCAGGTGGTCGTAATGCGCGGTGTACATCACTGTCTCGCCGTTGCGCTTCGCATCGTTACCCGGCAGCATCGCCAGAACATTCTTCGAGATAAATGGCCGGACGGTGCTGGCCACGTGAGCCTTTAAGTGCACCGGCAACTCCACCGGCTTAAAATCCCGCGATTGCGCCTGCTGAAACATTTTGTCTACATCCGTGCCCGCCATCGCTGCCAGTTTTTTCGCCACCTCCAGTTGAATCCACGACGCGCCTTGCAACTTCGGCGTTCCATCCAGCTTCAAATATGATTTTTCTTTCCCCGAAGAATTTCGCACCACGCCCCAACCATAGCTCGCCAGGTCGGTGCGATGAATAATCAGCGTGGCCACTGCGCCGTGACGCGCCGTCTCTTCAAACTTATAAGTCCACCGCCCGTAATACGTCAGCGCTTTCCCCTTAAAAAATTGCGGATCATCCGACGTCGGCTCATTCACGAACAGCAGCGCGACCTTTCCCTTTAAATCGACGCCTTTGTAGTCATCCCATCTGTATTCCGGCGCGGTAATCCCGTAGCCCACGAACACGATGGGCGCATCGATGTCCGCCACATCCGTCTGGGTTTCATTGTGCGTCACGAAATCATCCAGATTCTTTAGCGTCAACGCTTCGCCATTCTTGGGCGCCAGCGAAAACGTGGTCTCCGGCTCCGTCGTTACAATTACCATTGGCACTTCCTGAAAATAGCTTCCCTTATCCCCTGCCGGTTTCAATCCATCCAGCGCGAATTGCGTCGCGATATATTCCGCCGCGATGTCGCTGCCGCGCTGGCCCATGCCGCGGCCCTCCAGCAGGTCGCTCGCCAGAAATTTCACATGCGCGCGAATTTTCTCGGCATCAACCGCTGCCTTTTCACTTTGCTTGTGCGTTTGGGCCTCAAGATACAAGCCGCTCGCCGCGATAAATATTCCCACCGTCAACCCAATCGATTTCCGCATCAACCCATCCCTTTTTGATTTCCCCACGACGTAGCTCTGCTACTTCTTCGACCGGTCCTTCAACAAATTTTTCAGCTCCGACATAAACTCCTGCACATCTTTAAAATCCATGTACACCGAAGCGAACCGTACATACGCGACCTTATCCAGCTTCTTCAAGCCCACCATGATCATTTCGCCGATCTCGGTGGTCGTGAGTTCGCGCTCCGTGGCCTCGTGCACCACTCCCTCAATCTCATCTACAATTTCTTCCAGCTTTGGCGTCGCCACCGGCCTTTTCTCGCACGCCTTCAGCAAGCCCTGCAAAATTTTCTGCCGTTCGAAGCGCTCGCGCCGCCCGTCTTTCTTGATCACCATGTACGGAATCTCATCGATCCGCTCGTACGTGGTAAACCTTCGCCCACATTTCAGGCATTCCCGCCGCCGCCGGATGGTGTCGCCAACGCGGCCTTCACGGGAATCGATCACTTTGTCGTCAACGTGCGCGCAGAAAGGACACTTCACTCGTGTTTATCTCCTTGAGCTACAGCTGTTTTCCCCGCATCATCCGATACGCATTTGCTACGAAGCCGCCAGTTCTTTCTTCTCTTCAACCGCCATGCGCTTTAATTCGCGCAGCGACCACCCTTCACGAATCAACAGCGGCACCCCTGCGATGCTGCACGACGCAAACGTGATCAACCACACCACCATGGCCGCCGCCACTGCGGGTTCTCTTTCTACTCCAAAAATCGCCGTGTACGCAATGATCGACCCCGCCTGCGATCCGCCGCCTACTCCCGGCAACTGCACTGAGGCACCCACCAGCGTAAAAGCCAGCACCATCAGCGCGTCGCTCACGCTCAGCGTGTGAAGGGTCCCAGCAAAACTATGTGTGACCCAGTAATAGACCATCGCAATGAGAAACCAATGCACGCCCGAATACACCGTCGCCAGCGCCAGGTCTCCAAAGGTACGAATCGTCTGCACGCCGCGCGCAAATCCCAGCACCATGCGCGCGACAACTCCGCGCCAACCTGTGTCGTGTGCCGAAACGTGCAGGCGGCGTTCCAGCACCATTGTTCCGTGTAGCCGCAAATAAACCAGTCCGCCTGCGGCTGCCGCCACGCCCACAAACAAAAGTGTCCCCGTAGTTTTCGCCGCACTCTCCAACTTGAGAGCAGTTTCTCCGGAGTGCCCGCGCGACCCAAACAACAGCAAAGCCCCCGCCGCTATCACCGCCACGCTGGCCATATCGAAAATTCTTTCCAGGACGTAAATACCCACAGTGTCCGCAATCGGCAGGTCTTGTTTTTTAGCGAGCAACAACGGACGCACCGGCTCACCGGCTCGGCCTAGCAGGAAAATCGCAGAAAATCCCGCCAGCGTCAGCGCATAAATTTTCCAAAGATTCGCTGGTCCTATATTTCGTTGAAAAACTTGCCACCGCAAAGACCGGATCGCATAGCACGCATAAATCGTGACCAGGGAAAGAATCAGGTAGTAAGGATTGGCCTCGCGTACCGTATGCAGCAATTTCGGCCCGCTGAACCCGCCCAGGTGAAGCGCTCCGCCCGCCTCGTAAACCAAAAAGCCCAACACCACCAGTCCGAGCACTACAAAAATGGGCTTCCTTGCAGACGCGCGCATGAGCCACGAGCCTACTGGCCGCACCCACCCTCGTCAAGTTTCCATCGCCGCCGTCTGCACACTCTGTTCCTTCTCCTCCGGCCCAACAAACTTGTATCTGCCACCGCTCCCCGGTAATATGCCCCCATTAACGGTTGCTAGCGACGCAAGTCTCACCGGTAGATGGGCCCAACAGTCGTAGGGAACTTTTTACCCTCCGTTTACGTTCCCTTTATGCAGGCCGAGTTTGGCTGCTCTGCGATTTGCGGAAAGCGGTCACCCTTGCACCGTAGCGGGATTTTGAGGCTGATGATACGTTGGAGCAGGATGCCCAACTGGTCCAGCAATGCCTCCAGGGCGACGGATCGGCCTGGGAGGAACTTGTGCGTCGCCACACGCGTCGCATCTATAACATCTGTTATAGGTTTACCGGCAATGGAGCGGAAGCCGAAGACCTGTCCCAGGATGTGTTCCTCCGCGTTTACAAGACCCTGGGCAGTTACTGCTCGGCATACGGCGGTTTTGCCACTTGGATGACTAGCGTGACTCGCAACTTGTTAATCGACCACTATCGCCGCACGAAACGCGACCGCGTCACCGATTCGCTCGATGACGCCATGCCCGTCGTCGAAAACAAAGCCTCCTCGGCGCGCCGCCCGGATGAGCTGGCGCTTCTCGCTGAACTAAGCTCCCAGATTCAAACCGCCTTGACCAAACTTTCTCCCGAACTTCGCGAAGCCGTCATCTTGCGCGACTTGCAGCAGCTCGAGTACGGAGAAATTCAGCGCACTTTGTCCGTGCCCGAAGGCACCGTGAAATCCAGAATCAATCGCGGCCGTATCGAATTGGCGCGCATCCTGCAACAAATGGGAGTGCGCCCGTCATGACTACCCTAATGGATTGGACCTGCGAACAAACCGAAGCGCGCCTCACCGATTATCTCGACGGTGTTTTGCAACCCGGAGAGCAACTCGCCTTTGACGCCCACGTTTCGGACTGCCCGCGTTGCGCGCCGTTGCTAGCCGGCGTTTCTCATCTGCTTACCGATCTTCATTCTCTGGACGAAGTCGAACCGCCTCCGCGTCTTATCTACGCCATCCTTGATAAAACTCTTGGGCCTCGTGACGCCGTTACCGGTTGGCGCGCCGCGCTGGCCTGGCTCGGCGCTCTCGCCAATCCGCGCGTTGGCTATGGCTTCGCTTCCATCGCGGCCACTTTCTTGATCGTAGTTTCCGCCTCCGGTTTTAATTGGCGCAAACCGAAGCTCGCGGACTTGACGCCCGCCAGCGTCTATCGCAATGCCGATCGTCAGGCGCATCTGGTTTACGCGCGCGGCACAAAGTTCGTCAGCGATCTTCGTGTGGTGTATGAAATTCAGTCGCGCCTGAATCAGGACGAGCAGCCACCCCAAAACCAGGATCAAAACCGCCCGCAATCTTCGCCCAACCGCGAACCCGGCCGGACTGACGGCACGAATCCCTCTTCGCCTAAGCAGCAGAACCGCGCCAATGGCATTGGCAAAAATTTGCAGCTGCTTGCTGCCGGCCTGCCCGTCTCGTTCGAGAGGAGAATTCGATGAAGTGTGCCGTCCATTCTGAAGTGGACGCTACCGGCTATTGCCGCAATTGCGGCAAAGCACTGTGTACCTTGTGTGCTCGACCGATTCGCGACGTGCTGTATTGCGAAGATTGCCTGGCTGGTGCCGTCGGCATTCCTGCCACTCCGCCCGCCGCGCATTTTGTTCCCGGAGTTACGCCCGAACCTTCGGCTTACGTTCCAACATCCAACGCGCCCTATTTTCCGCCACCCGTTACTTCATCGCCTGCGCGTGCGTCGTTAGGTAGCCCGGGCATCGCATTTGTCCTTGGACTTTTTCCCGGCCTCGGTGCCGTTTATAACGGTGAATACAACAAGGCCCTGATTCACATCGTAGTGTTCGCCGCCATGATCGTCGGCCTCAGCAGCGATCTCGGTGGCGGCGCTGACACCGCGCTCGCGCTCCTGCTTGCCGGTTTTATTTTCTACATGGCTTTCGACGCCATGCGCACCGCCAAAGCCAAGCAGCTTGGCGAAGTTCCCGTCGATCCGCTGGAATCCTGGAGCAAAGATCGTCCTATCGGCCCCATCATCCTGATCGGCCTCGGCATTCTTTTTCTGCTGAACAATTTTTCCTGGTTTCCGTTTTATAGGATAGAGCGTCTCTGGCCGTTAATCCTGATCGCCGTTGGCGTATTGATGTTCCGCAACAGGCTCGGACGCCGCTGGTAATAACGCAGCACGTAAACGCATAAAGTTGTCGGAGGTTGGTGAATGAGCAATCGAAGCAACTTCAGTTGCAGTTGCCGCCGCTGTACCATTCGCAGCCTGATGGGCCCCGCTGCCATCATCACTGTTGGCGTGCTCTTTCTGCTGCAGCAAACTCACAGCGGCAATTTCAACTTCGGCCGCACGTGGCCCGTCATCATGGTGGTCCTTGGCGTAATCAGCCTGGCCTCCGCTCTTGCTCCCATGGATGGACACATCGCTCCTCCGATTCCACCCGCTGTCACACCCGGCGCGCCCGTTCCTCCGCAGAGTCCCGCCCCCGGTTCTTTCCCGAGACAAGGGCAATAATCCTCCATGTCCAGGATCAGACCACGCAGCAGTGGAATTTTCGGCGGCCTGCTTCTCATCATTTTTGGCGTGCTCTTCCTGCTCCGCAATTATCGTGGCTTCGAATTTCACGATGTATTCCTTCGCTGGTGGCCCGTCCTGCTCATTTTCTGGGGCCTCGTCAAGATTTACGAACGCACCACCAGCCGCGCCATCGAACCCGGCGCCGCCCGTGTTTCCGTCGGCGAAATATTCCTGATCCTCGGTTTGCTCGCCCTCGTGGGCATCGTTATCGGTGTTGACGCCGTAAAAGGAAAATTTCCCAACGCCAACATTGAATTTGGCGATTTCGGTAGGAATTCTTACGTCTACGATATCGAGGTCCCGCCGAAAGCCATTCCGCCCAACGCGCGCATTTCCATTCGTGCCACCCGCGGCGATATCACCGTGCGTTCTTCGGACACCTCCGAAATCCGTATCTCTGGAAAAAAGAACGTCCGCGCCTGGAATGAAGAAGACGCCGTGAAAGTTTCCGACAATTCCTCCGTGGAAATTGTTCAGAATGGCGACGCCTACGAAATTCGCCCCACCGGCTTCAATAACGGTGACTCGCGCCTGGCCTTTGATATGGAAGTAGCGGTACCCAAAAAATCTTCGCTCACCATTCGCAATGAAAAAGGCGACATAGTGGTGTCCGATATGTCTGGCTCGGTTACCGTCAACAATCACAATGGCGACGTGGAAGTTCGCGACACCACCGGTGACGTCAATATCGATATGCGCCACGGCGACGTAAAAGTTTCCGACACTAAGGGCGACATCAAATTATCTGGCAAAGGCGGCGAAGTCGCCGTCGCCGCCGCTACCGGCGGCCTCACCATCGATGGCGATTTCTACGGACCCATTCGCGCCGACAAAATTGCCAAGGGCGTGCGCTACATTTCGCAGCGCAGCGATCTCACCCTCTCGCAGCTCAGCGGCCATCTTGAGCTGGGTTCGGGAAACCTTGAAATCACCGACGCGCCCGGTAATCTGCAGCTCCGCACCAATCGCTACAATGTCGATGTCGAAAACGTCGGCGGCAAAACAAAAATCGACAATCGCGATGGCAACATCGAGGTTCGTTTCCCTACGCAGCCCAAAGACGACATCGAAATCACCAATACCAACTCCACGATTTCGTTGAGTATCCCCAGCTCATCCAGTTTCGAAATCAGCGCGGATTGCCACTCCTGCGACATCGATTCAGATTTTTCCGCGCCCACTCTCGCAAAAACCTCTGGCAAATCCGGCGACTCGCATTTGCAGGGAAAGTACGGCAGCGGTCACGCCGCCAAGATCAATTTAAAAACCAGTTACGGCTCCATCTCCGTGCGCAAAACCAGCGGCGATTCCATGGAGATGCCCCGGCCGCCTCGCATGCCGGCGGTTCCTCTCCCCCGCGCTCCCGCCCTTCCCAACCCCGAAGAAAATTAATTAAAGTTCACCACGCAACCAACGCGTGACCTACCAATGACACAAATCACGGAGGACCTGCCTGCCGCAGGCAGGGTATGAACCTGGGTCTTGGGTTGCCTTTTTCTTTACAGGGTTCACACCAACCACAAAAAACCGGCATCCCGACCGAAGCGGGCCGACGTCTTTTTCCCTCCTGCGCAGCTTGCCCGGACCTCTCTTCACCTTCTTCCGGTATTTCACTTCTTTCGGTCTCTTCGTCTTTTTACCGTTCTGCCAGCCGGTTCAATTCCGCAAAAAAAATAGGATAAGAAACTCCCGCGCACTCCGCGCCGCGAATCACCGTATCTCCCTCCGCCGCCAACCCCGCCACCGCAAACGCCATGGCGATACGATGATCCCCTCGCGGATCGATCTCCGCGCCGTGCAGCTTCCCCGCTTTGCGCCCCTCCACCTTCAATCCATCGGGCCGCTCTTCCACTGTCGCGCCCATCCGTTTCAAATTTTCCACCAGCGCCGCAATCCGGTCGCTCTCCTTCACTCGTAGTTCCCCCGCGTTCCGAATTTCAATGCCCTTCTCGGTAAAAGGTCCGAGCGCTGCCAGCATCGGCAATTCATCGATCAGCAGTGCGATCTGATCGCCTTCAATCACTCCGCCTTGCAACAGCGCTCCCTTGATGGCCAGGTCCCCAACCACTTCCCCGTGCGCAGTGCGCAACGTCGGCATCTGAATCGCCGCGCCCATCGACGCAAACACATCCAGAATTGCCGTGCGTGTGGGATTCAAACCCACGTTGTGAATCAGCAAAGTCGATTCCGGAAACAGCGACGCCGCCGCAATAAAAAATACCGCCGAAGATAAATCCCCCGGCACATCCAGCGACTTGCCAATCAGCTTTCCGCTCCCGTTGGAGCCGCCCTGCGCGCTTCTGTCTAATCCATGAACACTCGTAGTCTTACCGTGCTTCTCAATCGTCGCGCCAAACTCTTCCAGCGCCAGCTCCGTGTGGTCGCGCGTGCGTGCCGGCTCCGTCACCACCGTTACGCCATCCGCGAATAACCCCGCCAGCAGTACTGCGGACTTCACTTGCGCGCTGGCCATCGGCATTTTGTAATCGATGGCCCTCAGTTTCGCCCCGCGAATTTCCAGCGGCGCGAAATTATCTTCGCGCGCGCGAATGTCCGCGCCCATTTCCCGCAGCGGACCAACGATCCGTTTCATCGGTCGTTGTTGCAGCGAATCGTCGCCCGTCAAACGCGTAGTAAAATTCTGGCCCGCCAAGATTCCCGCGAGCAAACGCATCGTAGTCCCGGAGTTTCCCGCATCCAGCGCTCTCCACGAGCTTTTCAGTCCGCGCGATCCGCGGCCGGTAACCTTGACTGAATTTTGTTCGACTTTCACATCCGCACCTAGCGCGCTCATGCATTTCAGCGTGCTGTGGCAATCCACCGCCGCGGAAAAATTCCGCAACTCGCTCGTTCCTTCCGCCAGCCCCGCCAGCATCGCGTAGCGGTGCGAAATGGATTTGTCGCCCGGCAGCTCCACGCCGCCGGCAATATTTTTTGCTGGGTATATCGTCTCTTTTTTCACCCGCAGATTTTACCACGCCGCTTTCGTACGCGGCCTTCATCGTAACTATCGTCTAAAAGCGCAACCCATTAGCTCCGAGCGAACATCCTGACCCGAGGGACAGGTCTTTCTCGCAACACCGCTGCGCTAACCCATGAAATCTTTAGCGCTCGCCACCCGTATCATAAGAAGGGAGAAACACTATGGCTGCTCGTAATACCATCATTCACATCATCAGCAGAGCCTCAATTGTCTTTGGCGCTCTTTTTCTGGTCGGCGTTCTGCTCGCCGCCATTCCCGCCCATAAAAATGCATCATCCTCCATGCTCTTGACGCAGGAATCTTCCGCCCCGCAATCGTCCTCGAACAGCATGCCGGGAATGGACATGAGCGGCGATCATGCCAATGAAATCACCGCCGTGCACGACATGACTCTCGGCGGCCATGATCCTCACAGTCTTCACATGTACATGACCGCGCCGCGCCCGCAAATTCCCGAAGACCTTCAACGCGCCAACGAAATCGTAAGCCAGCTCCGCTCCGGCATTGCAAAATACCGCGATTATCAAGTCGCGCTGGACGATGGCTTCAAAATTTTCATGCCTGATATTCCGCAACCCGAATATCACTTCACGAACTACAAAAACGGCTTTCTCGAATCTGTCACTTTCGATGCCGCGCGCCCCACGTCGTTGTTGTACAAGAAAACTTCCACCGGCTACGAGCTGGTAGGCGCCATGTACACCATGCCCAAGCGTGCTAAGGAAGATCAGCTCAACACACGCGTGCCCTTAAGCATCGCCAGCTGGCACTTGCACACCAATCTCTGTTTGCCTGCCCGTGAGCAGATGCGTTCAGCTGATTACTCCAAATTCGGCCTCAAAGGCTCTCTCGCCACGCAGGAAGCTTGCGACGCAGCAGGCGGCCGCTTCAAGCCTTCCATTTTCGGCTGGATGGTACACGTCTATCCTTACGAAGACGGCCTCGACAAAATCTTCGCCATGCATCACCACATGGACTGAAGCGCTTGAGTTAACGAAAGCTTAATTCAATCTTTTGGCCGCTGGCTGGCCCATCCAATTATTTCTTGCCGCCACCCTTTTGCTTTACGTCCGCGGTTTGTTCCGCAAATTGCGGATCACCCAGCTGCCACAACAAAAACGAAAATTGATCCGTCAGCAACGCCGTATGCTGCGATCGCGTGGCGCCGATCCCGCCATGCCCGGCGTCGTAATCCACGCGCAACAGCACCGGCTTCCCGCTCGAGCTTGCCGCTTGCAACCGTGCGGTCATCTTGTTCATCTGCCACGGATCAACGCGCGGATCATTGATTCCCGTCGTCAGTAGCACTGCGGGATACCCGGTGTGATCCTTGATCCGGTGAAACGCGCTGATTGCCAGCAAGTTTTTGAAATCGTCGGCGTTCTTCACCGTGCCGAATTCCGGAATGTTGGCGGGACCGTTGATCTGCAATTCCGCGCGCAGATCGTCCGACATCCCCACATTGTCCAGCGCTGCTGCAAACAGATCCGGCCGCTCCGTGATCGCTCCTCCGATGGTGATCCCGCCTGCACTGGTTCCTTCGCCTGCCAGATGCCTTGGCGAAGTGTATTTGTGATCGATCAAATACTGCGCGCACGCCAGGAAATCCGTAATGGTGTTTTCCTTTGTGCCCTTGCGGCCTCCGTTGTGCCAGTCTTCGCCATACTCTCCGCCGCCCCTCACATGCGCCACCGCCACCACCCCGCCGCGTTCCAGCCACGCCAGTGAACTCGGATCAAATCGTGGATCCAGAGTGATCCCGTACGATCCATACCCATGCAGGAGCGTCGGGTGCGAACCATTCAGCGGTAGTCCACGCTTGTGAACGATTGATAACGGCACCATAGTGCCGTCCGAAGCCTTGGCTTTCACTTCCTGAGATTCGATGCCAGAAAAATCCACAGGCGATGGCGGAATGATTTTTGTGTCCGCCAGGGTGTTGGTCTTCGCATCGTAATGAAAAAAGATCGACGACTTGGTCCACGAAGCCAGCCGCACAAAAACTCCCGGCTCGGCGGGATCCACGAAAATCTCCTGAATGGCGCCTTCAAACGGCAACTGGATTTCTTTTGCCGTAGCGCTGTCGTACGGCAAACGCCACAATCGTCCCAGGCCGCCATCGAGTTTCTGCACATATAGCGCATCGGCTGCCGCTTGCACGCCGGTCACTACTGCATCCGACGCCTGCATCACCACGCGCGCATGCGCCACTTCATCTTTCGGCAGATCGATGCTCGATACCTTGAAACGCGACGCCTCGTGATGCGAAAGCAAATACACTTTGTCGCCGTGAATGTCGAAGCCCGTTACCTCGTCACCAATGTCCGCAAGCTTTCGCCACGAAGCGCTCGCGTCGTGCAGGCTGTCGCGGCTCGTCACATAAATCGTCGCTTCGTTCTGTACCCCATGCGCCACCACGCCGAAAGCGTATTTCGATCCCGGAGGCAGTGAAACAAACGGAAAATCGCTGTCCGTCATGGTCACGCCGGACGATAGTCCGTTTCCGAAGATCGCTACATCTTTTTCCGGATCGTCTCCCACGTGATGCAAATAATCTTTGCTGTTCAGGTAGTACGTGCTGCGCGCTTCATCCGCTCCCGGTTTCTTCAACCGGTTATAGAAAAAACTGCGATTATCCGGCAGCCAGTACACCGCTCCAAATTGCGCGCGGTCAATGCTCGCGCCTACATCCTGGCCGTTGTTCGCGTCCAGCACATGCAGCACGCTGTTTTCCGACCCGCCCGGAGAGATGCCCACCGCCACCAGCTTGCCGTCCGGTGATGCCTGAAAATAATCGATCGAGTAGTGCACACCATTCGCCGTGCGCGTTTGCGGATCCAGCAGCAGCCGCTCCGCGCCATCGGCCCCTTCGCGCACATAAAGCCTTCGATTGTCTTCGCCGGCGCTCTGCTTGAGATAGAACCACCGGCCGGCAAATGCTTGCAGTCCGCTTACGCGAACGCCGCTGTCATCCAGTTGCGCGATGCGCGTGCGCAATTTTTCGCGCCCCGGTATGGCGTCCAGAATCCCGTGCGTGTAATCGTTCTGCGCCCGCATCCACGAAGCCACCTCCGGGCTCTTCAGATCCTCCAGCCAGCGATACGGGTCGGTAACTTCTGTACCGAAAAATGTTTCCTTTACGTCGCGCACCGGCGTCTCCGGAGGCGTCGGACGATTTGCGGTCGCTTGCTTCTGCGCCATCGCAGAACCCGCAGCCGCCAGAAGTAATGCGGTCGTCATTCCAATGTGCATTGCGCGCATATCAATTCCTCTTTCGCAAACAATTAAACTTCTGCTGGGCGGGGTATGCAGCGATTATACTTCACGGGTTTCACCCTGCGGACATCCGAATCTAGGAAGGTGATCATTCGAATGCCAGGCAGAAACGGATAAGACTATTCGAACGTTATACCTTATCGGTAAATACTTAAAGTAGTACTTCACTTGTCGGAGCGCCGACATTTACAGTGTTACTTGAGATGTCGGACTGCCGACATTTGCGGTAACGCTTGAGATTTTCCAGAAACCTGTTTTGCTCCCGCTAAACCTCCAACAGCGTGTCCTTCGCGACACTAAATCTGTTACTAGCTCATTCCGGCTTCCTGGCTATCCCCAACCGAAGTCCTGGAACGCCTAGCCATCTCCTCCTAGTCCGGCCCCTCTGCCGGTTCGATTGCGCCCCTGTACCCTGCCGCGTATCATTATTTGTTCATGCACCCGGCTCGGTTTCAGTTCTCCACTTCCCGTCCGTTATTCATCCGTTCCCTTTTTCATGTTCTCCTGATGTTCGCGTGTCTCCTGGCTGCGCCCAAGCCGTCGCACGCGCAGCGGCCTACGGAAATACTTCCGCTCGACCAGGTCCACGCCGGGATGCAAGGCTACGCCTACACGATATTTGCAGGTGACCAGATCGAGAAATTCGATTTGGAAGTGCTCGGCGTCATGCCCAATTTTATGGGCCCGCGGCAATCCATCATTCTCGTGCAGCTAAAAGGCCCGAAAGTTGAGCACACCGGTGTCGTTGCTGGCATGAGCGGCAGTCCCGTATACATCGAAGGCAAGCTGGCTGGCGCGCTTTCGCTAAAGCTCGGCGTCTTCACCAAAGAGCCCATCGCCGGAGTCACCCCGATCGCGGATGTCTTGAATCCCGCGGAGCAAAACAAGATATCGCCATCCAATTCGCCGCCTCCGAACGGCGCAACACCTTCAACTAGTCCACAGGCGCAAAACAATTCGCCGCAAATTAATCAGTCGCCGCAGCTCAATCAGCCGGCGCAAAACAATACGCCGCAATATTTTCCGTCGTCCGGTGTTCCCAATAATTACTCTGCCAGTGCATCCGGCAATTTCGGGGAACAGCACCTCACATTGCCGATCGGCTCAGCGCTCGAACCGATTCAGACTCCGCTGGTGTTTTCCGGTTTCCAGGCTTCCGCGATGCAGCAATTTTCCTCGCAGATTCAGGGCTACGGATTCGTAGCCGCACAGGGCGGTACCGCAACGCCACGTGCGGATGACTCGCAGCTGAAGCCCGGCGATATGGCCGGTATGGTTCTGGTGCAGGGCGACGCGTCAATAAACTCCGCGTGCACCGTCACCGCCGTGCAAGCTGACCGCGTTTATTTGTGCGGGCACCCCTTTCTAAGCTTAGGGAATGTGCAGATGCCCATGGCTCGCAGCCGCGTGCTAACTACTCTTTCTTCCGATCTCGCTTCCACCAAGATCGTAAATGTTGGCGGCACTATCGGCACCATAACCGGCGATCACATCACCGCGGTAACCGGAAAACTGGGCGCGCCGCCGTCCATGATTCCCCTCGACATCACGGTGGTTTCGGGTGGTGGAGAAAAAAATCTTCATTTCCAGCTGATCAATCATCCGCGTCTCACTCCGCTGTTGATCGCGCTTACCACCTTCAATGGCATCACGCAGAATTCGCTTTACGGCGAAGGAACTACCCTGCATCTGTCCGGCGAAATTCGTTTGCAGAATCATGCGCCGGTACAAATCGAAAATACTTTCGCGCCCGGCGACGCCCTGTCTCCCGACGGCTTGCCGATTGCGATTAGCATGCAAAACATCTTTTCCCGCCTCTTTACCAACAACTTTGAATCGGCAGGCATCGAGCGCGTTTCCTTGCGGGTAGAAAGCGTGCCGGGAAGGCATTCGTTCACGATCGAAAGCGCGTGGCTGGAAAAAGGCGAGGCCGTGCCAGGAGAAACTTTGCGCGTGCGCGTGCTGTTGCGTCCTTATCGCGGCGTGGCGCGCGTGGAAGAAACTACCGTTCGCGTTCCGGACCAGGTCGCGCACGGCAGCATGCTGCGCGTTCTTGTCAGCGACGCCGACATGCTCAATCGCGCGTCACATGGATTTGCAGCTGCCGGAAGCGGCGGTTCCACCGGTCTTGATCAACTCATCGCGCTGCTCAATCGCGAACGGCGCAACGACCGTTTGTACGTCGGATTGTTTGTGCCCTCTCCGACCATGCTCTGGGATGACAAGGAATTGCCTAACGTGCCGCTCTCTCAAATCAATATTGTGGATGGCCGCCCGGCACCGGGAAGCGTGCAAGTGCTCCGCGAATCGCTCGCCAGCGAAGCTTCCATCCCGCTCGGCGGTCCAGTCGCGGGGGTAATTTCTTTAAATCTGCAAATTCGATGAAGCGTCTTGAGAAAAGTTTTATGGAAAGCGCGATAAATTTTCTCGTCTTCCTGCAGCCAGGTGAAGGTCATAAATAGACAAATGCGAATTCGATCTTGGCGATTTTATTTGTTGTGTATTTTTGCTGTTTCGTGCACCTTTGCCGCGCGCGCGGAACATACGCGCCGCTGGCGCCTGACCACCTACGAAGAATTCATGAGGGGTACCGCGCACGGTGTGGCCGTGCGCAGCGATGGCCGCATCGAGCTTGCTCCCAAGTTCACGCTGATCGCCGACGCGGACGCGTCGTATCTGTGGGCCCTGCGCGTAGACGCCAAGGGAATTCTTTATGCCGGAGGAGGATCTCCGGCAAAAGTTTTTCGCTTCGATGCCGCAGGCAAGCCCCGCACGGTATTTGAGTCGTCGGACCTTTCTGCGCAAGCCATCGCCTTCGACGCACAAGGCAATCTCTATGTGGGCACTTCGCCCGACGGCAAGGTGTATCGTGTTACGGCATCCGGCGAGAAAACAGTATTTTTTGATCCGAAAACAAAATACATCTGGGACCTGGCATTCGCTTCGGACGGAACTCTGTACGTGGCTACCGGTGATAAAGGCCAGATTTTTACCGTAACACCCAACGGCAAGAGCGAACTTTTTTATTCCAGCGACGAAGCGCACATTCGAGTACTGGCGTTCGATCCCAAAGGCAACCTGATTGCCGGAACCGAACCCAGCGGAAGAGTACTGCGCGTTTCGCGAAATAAATCCGTAAATTCTCACGACAACAGGAAAGATTCCACGACGGACAATTCAACGGCGGAAGGTTTCGTGCTGTACGAAACATCGAAGCGCGAAATCACCGCGCTGGCCGTTGCGCCGGACGGAACCATTTACGCTTCCGCGATTGGCGAGAAGCAGCGCAATGTCACCACCACCGCTCCCTCCGCGGTGATCACGACTCCGCAAGGAAGCACAACAGTAACCAGCGGCCCGGTGATCACGTCGAGTCAGTCCACTTCGCAAACCGTTTTCGTGGCCTTCCCTCCCCTGCTTTCATCCAGCATTTATCGCATCAGCGCGGCAGGTGCCCCCGACGAACTTTGGACTTCGCGCGAAGACGTAGTTTATGGATTGGGGCTTGCCGCCGACGGGCGACTGCTTGCGGGCACCGGCAATAATGGTGCGTTGCTGGCGATTAACTCCGGCGGTGTGTTTGCGCAACTGGCGAAAGCGGGCTCCGCGCAAATCACCGGAATTGCGCGCGGCAAAGACGGACGAGTTTTTGTGTGCACCGCCAATCCGGGAAAAGTTTTTTCCGTGGGTCCGGAGTTTGAAGCTGACGGCACCTACGAATCGCATTCTTTCGACGCGCAGAACTTTTCGCGATGGGGGCGACTGGAATGGTGGAGCCCAAAAGTCGCTGAATCCGCTGCCGGGGCGCCGGCAACAAAACCCGGCGCTAAGGTTTCATCGCACGACAACGAGCCGCGTGTGGAATTTTTCGCGCGCTCCGGCAACACGGAAGATCCCGGCAAAGAGTGGTCGCGCTGGTACGGCCCATATACGCGCTCGGGTTCCGCGGTCGAAGTTCCGCCCGCCCGATTCGCGCAGTGGAAGGCGGTGATTCACGGCGGCCGGCCTGGCGATGGAGTGGACTGGGCCAGCCTGGCGTATTTGCCGCGCAATGTCGCGCCGATCATCGATGGCATCGCCCTGCAGGAACCGGGCGTGCGCGCAAACGCCACCGTGATTGTTTCCGCCGGGCAACCTGCAAACGTAAATCTAAAAATGCCGCCTTCGCCAAATACTTCCGGCGTGATCATCACGCAAACGGGCACGCCGCCAAGATTCGAGCCGTCCCCGCAAGGGGTGCAGCAAAAAGGCTACGCTACGGTGCTTTGGAGCGCACATGACGACAACGAAGACGAATTGCGCTACACCGTTTACTACCGCGGAGAAAACGAACAGGACTGGAAAATGTTGAAGGACAAACTGGAGCAGAAATTTTATTCCTGGGACACCACTTACTTTGCCGATGGAGCTTATTATCTGAAAATCGTAGCCACGGACGCGCCGTCCAATCCAGCGGCGACTGCGCTGACAGCGGAGCGCGTGAGCGAGCGCTTCGAAGTGGATAACACTCCGCCGGTGATCGAGCATTTGGAAGCAACAATGATTATTTCTCGGCGCGCTACCGTCGAGGTCAATTCCGTGGAAGTTAAATTTACGGCGCGCGATGCTGCAAGCAGCGTCGAACGCGCGCAATACAGCGTCGACGGCGGCGACTGGATCCTGGTTTCACCGGCGGGAAATATCAGCGATGCGCCGGAAGAAAAATACGACTTTACGGTGAGCGGGCTTAGCGCTGGAGAGCACACGATTGCGGTGCGCGCTTACGACCGGTTTGAAAATGTGGGGAGTGCGAAAACCACGGTGACGTCTGGCAGCGAGCACTAATTCTACGTTGCGAACTATTTCGCACCGTAAGCACTAACTAGACCATCCAGCGTTCCGGTCCTTCTTTACTGTGCAGCTTTTCGATTTCGGCGCCGAAGCCGATGCGCCCGTCTCCGTACGGCTCGTTGCGCGCATGGACGACGCGCGCGGTACAGCGCGTTTCCTGCTCGCTGGTTCCGGTAATTTCTTTGGGCATGCGCAGGGTGACTTCGAGCGGAATGCCCACCTGCAAGGGCGCAGACGACGCAAAGAAAAATCCACCGCGCGAAACGTTCAGCGCTTCGGTAAAATGCTCACTGGTATCCGGGGCAACTCCGATGGCACGAAAACGCAAAGGCGTTCGTAAGCTGTAGCGGGTCAACTGCCGGCGTTCCGGGACTTTCACTTTCACCTGCTCCGCGTGTGGTAACGCAAAACGCGAACCTCGTAAATGCGTGACTCGCCTTGAAGCGTAGCAAAGCTGCGGGACAGGTCAAGCGTCAAATTGATCTGGCGACGGACACTCAAGATGCCACTAATGGTTTCCGCCGGAGCGTTCATCGCGTATTCTTTTTTTCACCGGGACCAGGGGTTTGTGGCGTATGCACCGCAGCAGCAAAACACTCGGCCAGGGATTATTCATGATGGCGACTAACACTCCAACACAGACTGAAGGTTTTACCGCACCGCAGTGGGCGTCGATCGTGGAAGCGCATGCGCGCATTGCGCCGAGAATCCATCGCACCCCGCTACTCACCAATGCGTCGCTGAACGCGTTGACGGGGGCGGATATTTTATTTAAATGCGAAAATTTCCAGAAGACCGGCTCGTTTAAGATCCGGGGCGCAACGAATGCTATTTTTTCCCTGACCGATGCGGAAGTTTCGCGCGGTATCGTGACGCAATCGAGCGGCAATCATGGCGCGGCGATTGCCCGCGCGGCAGCGTGGCGCGGCGTGAAGGCGTGGGTGGTGATGCCGAAAAATGTTTCGGCGGTAAAACATCGCGCGGTGGAAGGATACGGTGCACAAATTATTTTGTGCGAGCCGACAGTGAGCTCGCGCAATGAAACTTGTGCGCGGACACAGACGGAAACGGGTGCGCACCTGGTGCATCCGTACGATGACGATCGCATCATCGCGGGACAGGCTACCGCCGCGAAAGAGTTGCTGGAGGAGGTTGAGGACCTGGACGCGGTGTTTGCTCCCGTGAGCGGCGGCGGGCTGTTGAGCGGAACGTGCCTCGGCGCTAAAGGCATTCGCGGCGATGTACGCGTATTCGGATGCGAACCGGATCGCGCGGATGATGCGTACCGGTCCATTACGAGTGGAACGCTGCAGTCTCAGGAATCGAGCGATACGATTGCGGATGGCTTGCGCGCGAGTCTGGCGCCACGAACATTTGCGATTTTGCGGCGGCATGTTTCCGGGATATTGCTGGCGAGTGAAGAGGAGATTATTGCGGCGACGCGACTGGTCTGGGAGCGCATGAAAATTATTATTGAGCCATCTGCGGCGGTGGCGATTGCTCCGCTGTTGCGAATGGGAGTGGTTGATGGGTTGGGATTGAAAGGAAGAAGGATCGGAGTGATTTTTTCGGGAGGAAATGTGGATTTGTCGGCGCTTCCGTTTTAACCAGGTTAATTTGGTAAAGAAACCTGAACGAGAAAAAAAAGTACAAGCGAAGAGAGGTCCCCCACCTCGACGGGCAGGCTCCACCCGTCTCGGCGAGCAAGCACAAAGCGAACGAGGGGAAAAAGCGTCGGCCCGCTCCGGTCGGGATGACAGGTTCTTTCTTGTTCGGCGAAAGGGACGAGCGACTAGGTTTCTTTTAGTTTCAACTTGCCGGCGGACTTATTTTCTTCGAGGAACGCGCGCAGGTCCGGTGTGGCTTCGAGCAGGCGAGTCCACTGTTCGTAATACAGGGTGACCGGAAAGCGGCCGAGACCGTAGACGCTGACCCCGCCTTTTTCACCTACACGAAATTCGAGCGCGCCAGTGCGGCGGCCAGTTCCCTTCTTCTCCAGTTCCGCAATTTTAGCTTTTAATTCTTCGTATGACGGTTCAGCCATAAATCCTCCGAGTGAATTCCAGAATTATAGCGGAGTACGGGATGGTGTGTCGCGGGTCAGAATTGCGCACGACGAGATAGCGCGACAAATTATTTTAAATTTACTTTTTGGTCTAGCGGCAAATCCTGCGATGAGCCGCCAACCATAAACGAATAGCTACCCGGAACGAGCTTCCAGGAACTCGCGGCTTCGTCGTAGATCGACAGATACGCGGGATCGATGCTCACGCTAACTTCCTTATTTTCTCCGGGATTTAACTGGACTTTGCTAAAGCCCACCAAGCGCTTGGGTGGCTCGCCGGCTTCAGCGGGAAGCGCGRCGTAAACTTCCGCGATCTNCGCTCCTGCGCGGTTTCCGGTGTTTTTTACCGTGAAGCTGACCACGGTCTGCTTGCCGGGCTTCACTTTCAAATCGGAGTAGGCATAGCTGGTGTAAGACAGACCAAATCCAAACGGAAACAGTACGGTTTTCTTTTCCGCGTCGTACCACTTGTAGCCGACTTTCAAACCCTCGTCGTAGCGAACTTCGAATGTGGGCTTGGCTTCGCCGGATTTCATGACGGCTTCGATGCCGGTCGCTCCCGGCGGAGGAGTTACGAATTGCGGATGCGGCAGATCGGCTTCGCTGCGCGGAAAGGTCATGGGTAGTTTCGCGCCGGGATTTACATCGCCGAAAAGAATGTTGGCCACGGCATCGGCGCCTTTGCTTCCGGCATACCACGATTCCAGTACCGCGCCGACTTTATCAAGCCACGGCATGGTGACAGCAGTGCCCGTTTCAAGGACCACGATGGTGTGCGGATTTGCGGCCGCTACCTGATCGATCAACGCATTTTGATTATCGGGAAGAGCGAGGTCAGGCAAATCCATATCCTCGCTGGTCCACTGATGCGCGAAAACGATAGCGATATCCGAGTTTTTCGCAAGGGTTGCAACGGCGTTGGGATTATCGCCGGATTCAAACTTTACATTTATTCCGGGCGCTCTTGCGGTAATAGATTTCAACGGCGAAGTGGGAAACCACACATGGGCCTGCCATTTGGGCGCAGATGATCCAGGCGGATCGACCTGCGCGGAACCGCCGCCGGAAATCATTCCGGTGTCGGCGTGCGCGCCGATGATGGCGATGGAGTGCACTTTTGCGCGGTCGAGCGGAAGGAGCGCATTGTTATTTTTCAGCAGGACGATACTTTGTTCCGCGGTGCGGCGCGCGGTTTCCAGGCCGCCCTCAGCGTCGACGACACTTTTTTTCGGGGGAAAATCGACGATGCCGCTCGCAAATTCCGAGCGGAGAATGCGGCGTGCATGGTCATCGAGCTCGGCGAGAGGAACTTTTCCGTCCTGCACGGCTTTCTTTAATGGCTCGCCGAAGAAATCTTCCATCGGTTCTTCATTATCGAGTCCTGCGGCCGAAGCTTTCACCACGCTATGCGTGCCGCCCCAATCGGACAGGACAAACCCTTTGAACTTCCAGGAATTTTTCAGTACATCGGTGAGGAGATATTTATTTTCACAGGCGAAGTCATTATTCACCGCGTTGTACGAGCACATCACGGCCGCGGGATTGCCAATTTCGATGCCGATGTGAAAAGCGAGCAAGTCGGATTCCTGCAGCGCACGCTTGTCGATCAGAACGTTGACTTCATTACGGCCGCTTTCCTGATCGTTGGCGGCGTAATGCTTGATGTCGCCGATAACATGCTGGGCCTGTTCGCACTTGATGCGATTGCCGACCAGCGTTCCGGCAAGAATGGGATCCTCACCCATGTATTCGAAGGTGCGGCCGTTGCGCGGATCGCGTGTGACGTTCGTGCCGCCGCCGAGGGTCATGTTGTAGCCTTGCGCGCGAAGCTCGCGGCCGATGAGCGCGCCATATTCACAGGCGGCTTGCGGATCCCAGGTTGCGGCAGAAGCGAGATTGGAGGGAAGCGCGGTAGAATAGCGGCCATTTTCCGCGCTGCTGCGCACACCGTAGGCTGCGTCGCTCATCAGTATTTTTGGAATGCCCAGACGCGGGATACCGAGGACAAAACCTGCACCACCGTTGCCGAGGTTTTGATTCGGATGCGGTTTGCTCCAACCAGGCATGCCATTTCCGTGAACGAGTACGATTTTTTCGTCGAGGGTTAATTGCTTCAGCACCATTTCGGCACGCTCATCGGGCGAGAGGTTGGTGTTCATCCACGGACGTGCTTGCGCGTCGTCGTCAGCAGCATTGTGCAAGAGATGTTGCGCGAGAGACGGCGCGGTGGCCAGAAACAGCGCAACGATCGCAGGAAATGAAACGCGCAGCCAGTGAGAATGCTTCATGATTTTAACGGCCTTCCCGCAGCTAGAAATTGTGACTCGCTATAGTACCCGGTTTGGCGCGAATATTGCGGTGTTTTGAAGGATTGAGAAGCATCCAGGGACAACAATGGCGGCATCCTATTTTTGGCGACGATCAGCGCGATGGTCGCGGCAGTGCAAATCCCGACTCACATAGATGCTTTGTAAAGTGAAAAAAGAGTCGACGTGATAGCCTGCTGGAATTGGGATGGACGCGGATTGGCGTGTGCTCCTTGCACTGGACAACCCGAATAAAAAAATATTGCTACGGGCGGGAAAATGAAAGCTAAGGCAGGGGCGGTGCGCGGGGTTGCGTTGATTATAGCGCTAGCTTTGGCAGGAGCGGTGTTTCCTGCAATGGCGCAAACGAACGCGCACAGCGGCGGTAGCGAGCGAGCAACTCCCGTCAAAACGTCGCGCATCACCGAAGCGATCGATGAACGGCGCCTGGTGCGTGTTCGTGGAAATGTGCATCCGCTGGCGCAGGCGAAGTTCGATCAGGGCGCGGTGAACGACGCGCAACCGATGGATCGCGTGTTACTGCTGCTGCAGCGGGGCCCAGCGGAGGAGGCGGCGCTTCGGCAATTGCTGGATGACCAGCAGACAACGAATTCGCCGAAACATCATGCGTGGTTAACACCGGAACAATTCGGAGCGGAATTCGGTCCGTCGGATGCGGACATTCAAGCGACGACGGAGTGGCTGGGCTCGCGCGGATTTCATGGAATTAAAGTTGGGCCGGGGCGGACGGTGATTGAGTTTTCGGGGACGGCACGGCAGGTGCGCGAGGCGTTTCATACGGAGATGCGGCGTTACCTGGTGAAGGACTCGGAACACTTTGCGAATGCGAGCGATCCGCAGATTCCCGCGGCATTGTCACCGGTTGTGGCCGGCGTGGTGTCGCTGCACAATTTTCCGAAATTTGCGCACACGCATTCGCTGGGAACATTTCAGCGCGCGCGGGAGACGGGCGCGATTGAGCCGATGTTTTCGTTTGCCGGATGCGGAAGCAGTACGGGAGGCAAGTGCAATGGTCTTGGGCCGGCGGACTTGGCGAAAATTTACAATATTCCGGCCAGCCTAGACGGGACAGGACAAAGCATCGCGGTTGTCGGGCAATCGAATATCAATCTTCAGGACGCGCGCGATTATCGAAACATATTTGGTCTGCCGGTTAACGACCCGACAATTATTTTGAATGGTCCGGACCCAGGATTGATCGCGGACGAAGGGGAAGCCGATCTGGACACACAGGTGGCGGGCGCGGTGGCGCCGCGCGCGGCGGTGAAGTTTGTAGTATCGGAGACGCCGTCAACCGCGGCGTCGGCGGGGATCGATTTATCGGCGCTGTACATCGTCGACAATAATATTGCGGCGGTGCTGAGCGAAAGCTATGGCGCGTGCGAGGCAGGGCTGGGCACGACGGGCAATGCGTTTTATAACGCGCTGTGGGAACAGGCCGCGGCACAAGGGATCACCGTGCTGGTCTCGACAGGCGATAACGGGTCGGCCGGCTGCGACGATCCAAATAAAGTGGACTTTGCTTCCGGCGGGCTGGCCATCAACGGCATTTCGTCCACGCCATTTAACGTGGCGGTGGGCGGCACCGATTTTTCGTACACCACGGCAAGTCCTTTTTCCGTGTACTGGAGTGCGACGAATGGCGGCACATCCGGGACACTGTCGGCGAAATCGTATATCCCGGAGTCCACCTGGAATGATTCGTGCGCGTTGGCGGGAATAAGTGGATGCACTGCGGCGATTATCAACGCGAATAGTACAAGCTTCGTCGATCTGGTGGCGGGGAGCGGCGGGCCAAGTTCCATTTACGCGAAACCGGCGTGGCAAAGCGGCGTCACCGGAATGCCCAACGACAGCAAACGGGACACGCCAGACGTTTCCTTGTTTGCGAGCAATGGCCAAAATAACAGCTTTTATATTGTTTGCCAGAAAGATGCCACGAAGACGAATTCGTGCGATCTAAATTCTCCGTTTACAAATTTCCAAGGCGTAGGCGGAACGTCAGCGTCGGTGCAGGCGTTCGCGGGAATCATGGCGCTGATCAACCAGAGCCAGGCCACAGTGCAAAATCCGGCGCCGCGCCAGGGCAACGCGAATTACATTTTGTACAAACTGTATAAGCAGAATGCGACGGGGATTTGTACTTCGAACGCGGCGTCAGTAAGCGCGTCCGGCTGCATTTTTTACGACGCAGTAACGGGAAATATTTCGGTGGCTTGCAAAGGCGGCACGGCGAACTGCAGCAATACCAGCACAGCGGCGAATCAATATGGCGTGCTGGTGAGTGGCGGCGTTCCGGCGTGGAAAGCGACGCCGGGATATGACCTGGCCACAGGGTTGGGCACGGTGAACGTGGCGAATCTGGCTAGCGCGTGGTCTACGGCGGGATTGACGGCAACGACGACGACGATTACGGCTTCACCGAGCGGCACACTGGCGCACGGAAGCAACGCGAACTTTACAGTGCACGTCGCGGCGGCAGCGGGAAGTCCGAGCGGGCAAGTATCGCTGATTGCGACTCCCGCGGGATCGGCGCAAACGGGTATTGGACCATTCACCTTAAGCAGCGGTACGGCTACATTTAATACAAATATGCTGCCGGGCGGGACCGCGTACAACGTGGTTGCACATTACAGCGGCGATGGAACATTTGCCCAGAGCGATTCGGCGCCGGTTTTGGTGACGGTGAGTAAGGAAAGCAGCAAGACAATGGTAGGACTGGTGACGTTTGATTTCGCGACCGGCGCTATCACCAGCACGGCGGCGCATGCCGCGGCGTACGGGTCGCCGTACATTATGCGGATTGATGTGAGCAATGCGGCGTCGGTGTTGTGCACCGACAATTTGAAAAACGGAACGGTGCCGCCAATCGACACGATTCCCTGCCCCACGGGGAATGTGGCGGTGACGGATAACGGCGCGCCGCTGAACGATTTTATCAACACGAATATAGGTACCGCGTCGAATGTGGTGCCGCTGAACGGACAAGGATTTTTTGAGGATCAGCCCATCCAGCTTCCGGCGGGAAATCACAGCATCGTTGCAGCGTATGCGGGTGACAACAGCTACACCGCGAGCACTTCGGCGGCAGACACCATCGCAATCAGCCAGGCGACCACAAACATCGCGGCGTCGGGGCCGGCATCCGCGACTGCAAATCAGTCGATATCGCTGACGGCGACGATAACCACGAACAGCAACGGCGCGGCGCCGACGGGTACGGTGACATTCAATTCCGGAACGACGACGCTGGGGACAGCGCCGGTGGTGGGGACGGCGGCGAATCCCAATACAGGGGTGTCGGCATCTGGCAGCGCTAACCTGTCGGCGACGTTTGCGACTACGGGGACGAAGAGTGTTACCGCGACGTACAGCGGAGACGCAAACTACTCGGCGTCCGGGCCTTCGACGGCGCTGTCGGTAAACGTTACGACAGCGGCGGCGGCGGGAGCGTTCACGATAAGTGCTACGCCGGTGACGGTGACTGCGGGCGGCAATGGGGTCTCGACAATTACCATCACACCCGGTGCGGGTTTTGTTGGCGGCGACGTGCAGGTGACTTGCGCTGCGACGGGGTTGCCTCCCGGAGTTACGTGCACGCCAAATCCCTTGACGATTACAGTTCCGGGAACGACGCCGGTGAGTGGACAGATGACGGTTGCGGTGCAAGGACCGTCTGCGAAATTGTCGGCGGCAGTGCAAACCGACACGCGGACAATGCTAGCTGCGGGAGCAACTTTTCCGTGGACTGGAAATTCCGGCGGTGGCTGGTGGACGCTGAGTGCGGGTACGGGTTTGGGTGCAATGTTGCTGCTGCTAATGCCCGGATTGGGTCGGCGAAAACAAATTCGCGCGGCGCTGGGGCTGGGGCTGCTTTGTGTGTTGAGCTTTACGTTGGGATGTGGAGGCGGCAGCAGCGGAGGGGGCGGCGGTGTGGGCGCGGTGGCCACGCACACCAGCATTTCGGTGACGACGGCGAAATTGCCGTCGAGCGCGAATAATTTTGCATTTACCGTGACGGTGACTTCATCGGGTACCGCGCCAACCGGACAGGTACAACTATTCGACGGAGTGACCGCGCTGGGTTTGCCGGCAGCGGTGTCCAACGGAACTGTAATGTTCAACAGTGGCTTGGGGGCGGTGGGGACCCACGCGATCAGCGCGCATTATTTGGGGAACACAACCACGTTGGCTTCGGCGAGTGGAGCGCTGAATTTAACGGTGACAGGGACGACCACGGTACCGCTTACTACGATGCCGAGCGGATCGGGAAATATAAATCTGACCATTCAGTAGGGCGGAAGTATTGCGCAAGAATAAATGCGCGGCCCTTAATTAAGGGCCGGGGGAAAGAAGACGCTCCAGAAGATTGGAGACGGGGACAAGAATTCTACGGGGACGAGCATACCGCCCTGGGCCTGTTGCGGAGCGCGCACGATGCGAGCGTCCACGCGTTTTTGATTGTGGGGATTCTCGAGTGAGAGCTTAGTGCCTTCCGCCAGGGATTCAGGGATCAGGATCATCGCGCCGTTCTGGCTGACCGTGTGGGTCTCGGCGTCGAGCGGTTTGGGTCTGCCGACGATGTGTAGTAACAGCGGCATGCGCAGAAGTACACGCTGAGCGCGGCGGCGTTCTTCGGACGTTGGCGGGCGCGTGATAGCCGCGCGTGTAGCCGTGGCTGCCGAGCGGATTATAGCGCCAGCGGGCGTTGAAGAGTTTCCGTTTGCCTTGGAATTGGCGTTTCCGGTTGTAGCGGCTCGCGATTGATTTCCGTGTGAAGTGGCGGCAGAGCGGTTGGCGTTTCCGTTTGCTGCTACTGGCGAGTGATTGCCGCTTACCTGTGTCTTCATAATTCCAGGCCCCAAAAATCCATCTCCGGTGTTACCAGCTCAATTCCGTATTCCCAGCCATCGGGGCGCGCGCCGCCTTTCCAGACCACGACAGCAGGGTTGCTGCAATTGCTGGCGAGATTGGTGAGCTCGAGGCGATGATCCAGTTCGAGGGAATGTTTCAGCACCACCATGCAGCCATAGGGATTCACGACCCGCGTATGCGCTTCCACCTCAATATGGTCGCTAGGAGTAGTGCCCCATTCCAGGCGAACGTGGACGCGGGAATTCATGCGCTGGCCGCGGCGTTTTTCGCGGTAGCGCGCACCAACTGGTTTGGTTTCGCTTACTTTCACGGACATATCTGGCCTCAAATTTTCTTCGGTGAGCCCATGTTAAAGTTGGGAACGAAAAGGGTCAATGGTACGTGTTTCATACTGGTACTGAAGGCGTAGCTGCCCGATAGGACAGGTCAAAGAAAAGTGAAGAATCTGATTGTCAACGCGGATGACCTGGGATGGGCGGATGGCGTAAACCGCGGAATCGCGGAGGCGCATCGCAACGGAATTGTAACCAGCGCTTCCCTGCTGGCGAACGGCCGGGCCTTCGCTTCGGCTGTGGAACTGGCGCGCGCAACTCCGGCACTCGGCGTGGGCGTGCACCTGAATCTAAGCGATGGCAAACCGGTATCCGCGGTGGCGGCGGTCCCGAGCCTTGTGAACGAGCACGGTGAGTTTGCGGGCGGGCCAGAAAATTTGTTGCTGCAAATGGCGCGAAGGAAACTGCGCTTGAAAGAAGTGGAAGGCGAATGGGAGCTGCAGATTCAGAAAATTTCGCACGCGGGAATTCAGGCCACTCATCTGGATGGGCACAAACATGTGCACATGCTGCCGGGACTATTTGAGATCGCGCTGCGGCTGGCGAAACGCCATGGCATTGGAGCGGTGCGGGTTTCGCATGAAGCCTCCCCATTGCGCGCCGCGCTATCCAAGGGGAAAAAACAAAATGCGCCGGTGGTGCTGAAGCAAGGGGTACAGGCGCGCGCGCTGAAATTTTTTGTGCGGGATGCGCGAGCGCTGGCCGAACGCGCGGGGATCGCTACGGCAGATTATTTCTGCGGCATTGCACAGACCGGCGAACTGACGATAGAAGGCGTGGGGCAATTGCTGCGCAGCCTGCCGCAAGGCACGACAGAAATGATGTGCCATCCGGGATTCATGGATGCGGAGCTGGGGAAGTCTGCGACCAGGTTGCAGGATTCGCGCCGGGTGGAAGTGAGCATTCTTACGAACCGGGAGATTCGAAATCTTGTCGCGTCGCAAGGGATTCGCCTGATAGACTATGCTTTTGCCGCACAAAAGGCATAAGAAGGCGTGCGAACTGGAAGCATGAGAAGCGAATCCCCTATCCGCTACTCGATCGTTGTTCCGTTCTTCAACGAACAGGAAAACATTCCTCCCCTGTACATGAAGCTTACGGAAGTAATGGACGCCATCGGCGATCCGTATGAACTGGTGTTTGTGGATGACGGGAGTCGCGACAATACCTTCAAAGTGTTGTCGGATATTTATGAACACGACCGCCGGGTGAACCTGGTGCGGCTGCGCCGTAATTTTGGACAAACCGCGGGATTGAAAGCGGGCTTCGATTTCGCGCGCGGCGAAATTATCATTTCCATGGATGGCGACCTGCAACACGACCCGGAAGAGATTCCCCGGTTCCTGGAAAAAATCGAAGAGGGCTACGACCTGGTCAGCGGCTGGCGGAATGCGCGGCGGGACCACTGGCTGATGCGGCAACTGCCGAGCCGCACCGCAAACTGGATGATGGCAAAGCTCTCGGGCATCGATTTGCACGATTTTGGAACAACGTTCAAAGCGTACCGGCGGGAAATTATTCAGGAAATTCAGCTGTACGGAGAGCTGCACCGATTCATTCCGGCGCTGGCCAGCTCGACGGGCGCGAAAATCGCGGAAGTGCCGATCACCAACATGAACCGCAAAAGCGGCAAGTCCAATTACGGCATCGGGCGGACGATACGCGTATTCCTGGACTTATTGATCGTAAAATTTTTGCTGGATTACTCCACTCGCCCACTGCAATTTTTTGGATTGCTGGGCGTAGCCGGAGCAGGTTCGGGAATGGCCATCGGAACTTTTCTGGCATTTGAAAAGGTTCACGGCAAGGCCATCATGCTGGAGCATGGACCGCTGATGCTGTTAGCGGTAGCGCTGTTTATCAGCGGTGTGCAATTAATTTCCATGGGACTGCTGGGCGAGATTATTGCGCGGACCTACTACGAGTCCCAGAACAAGCCCATCTATTCTCTGCGAGAAGTGAAGAGCCATCGCAAAGAGATGAACGATCCCGCCGAACCGGCGCGCCCTTCGGGCAGCTCCGAGCGATAAATTTCACATAACTATTCGTAAAGCCATAAGCTGACTGGCGCGCGCAAAGTGCGGTGTTTTGCTGCGGCCTGAACAGTGCGGAGGTTCGATGGATCGGCAACATTTTTACGCGATGATGAATGGCGAAGGCACCCTGGATTACGAGCTATACCTGAACACCAAGGCGCTGCTGTCCTGCCAGACGAAGTATGAAGAGCTGTGCAATGCGGATGAATTGCAGTTTCAGGTGATCCACCAGGTGGAAGAACTGTGGATGAAATTGATCGCGTATACGCTGCTGGATATTGACGAATATTTGCAGCAGGAAAATACCAACCGGGTGATCACATTGTTCCGGCGAGTGCATCTCACACAACGATTGATGATCCAGCAGATCGCGCTGCTGGAAACGATGTCGCCGAAAGAATACCAGGCCATCCGCACGCGGCTGGGGAATGGCAGTGGGCAGGAGTCGCCGGGATTCCGCGTGCTGCTGAAAATGTACCAGCCGATCTGGAATTCGTTCAAGACCAGTTATCTCGAAAGGAATGGGCTCACGATCGAGAAGATTTATGACTCGGAGTATTCGCACGGCGACGCGTACGTGGTGGCGGAAGCGTTGGCGGAATTCGACGCGTTGTTTCAGAAATTCCGTTACGAGCATATGCAACTGATTCACCGGACGATTGGGTTCGGCGCGAAATCGCTGAAGGGGCGCGCGGTAGAAATTCTGGAAGAAGGGATGAGACAGAAATTTTTTCCAGAATTGTGGGAGATTCGCGGACAGATGACCGATAAATGGGGCGCGCAGTATGGATTGAAGCGCGATCCGCTGGGCGGACATCACTGACGGGATGAAACGCAAATACGGGGAATTTTGGAAAACAAGACCCAGGTTCATACGCTGCCTGCGGCGGGCAGGTTCAACTGGGAACCTGGGGCGCTCTGCGAGTTTGTTAATTGGAAAGAGTTAGCCGGGGGCGATGCGGCGGTAACTTCCGCGGAAGAAAAGCAGCGGCTCGCCGTCGAAGACATCCGCGGTTTCCACCTGGCCAAGGAAGATGGTGTGGTCACCCGTGAGATGCGAAGCCACCACGGAACAACTTAGTTGCACGAGGGTGTTTGCCAGCACGGGAATGCCCGTGGCGGTCCACTCAAAGCGAATGCCCAAGGATCGCTCGGCGTCAGCGTCCTGCTCGGGCTGAGCGAAAAATTCCGAAATGGCGCGCTGGTTGTCTTTTAATACGCTGACTCCGAAGCGCTGCGCTTTTGTCAGCACCGGAAGCATAAGCGCTTGTTCATCCACGCAGATAAGAATCAAAAGCGGATCAAGAGAAACGGAAGTGAACGAGTTTGCGGTCATGCCGTGAACCTGGCCAGGGGCATGTTCGGCGGTGACGACTGTTACGCCGGTGGCAAAGCGACCGAGCGCCTGACGGAATACTGTGGAAGTGAGCAAACCGGAATTCATAATTTTTTTGACGATACCACAGTGAAGGAGTTTTTCTAACGGGGTTTAGGCGGCGTTGTGCCAGGCGCGAAGGATTGTAGACGGCTTCGAGAATACTGGACCGTAAAGCAAAGCGGACGGAGCGTTGGCCGACTGGCCACGCCCCGCCCGAGTTCGCAACATATTTGGTTAAGTTAACCCTTGGGTGGTTTTTCTTTGTCTTTGTCCTGCTGTCTTTTCTTGTCCTGAGCTTCCTTCTGCTGCTGCGCTGTTGGTGGCGGCGCTGGGCGATCAGACGGATGGGCAGACGGTTCTGGACGCGGCGCTGGACGATCAGCGGGGCGTTCGGCGGGGCGTTCGGCTGGACGCGCAGCTGGCGGTTCCGGGCGTGTAGCTGGACGATCCGCTGGGCGCTCCGTTGGATGTGTTGGTTGTGGCGCAGGGCGTTCCGCAGGACGCGCAGCAGGCGGCTCCGATCGCGTTGCAGGACGATCCGCAGGGCGTTCCGTTGGACGGTCAGCCGGGCGATTGGCAGGCTGCGCCGTGTTCGGTGCTGGGCGTTCGGCGGGACGCGCGGCTGGCGGTTCCGGTCGCGTTACTGGCCGATCTGCCGGGCGTTCTGTTGGACGATCAACCGGACGATTGCCAGGCTGAGCCGTATTCGTTGTGTTCGGCGCAGGGCGTTCCGCTGGACGCGCGGCTGGCGGCTCCGGTCGCGTTACTGGACGGTCTGCGGGACGTTCTGTTGGACGATCCGCCGGGCGATTGCCAGGCTGCGCGGTGTTCGGTGTCACCGGGCGATCCCCGGGACGATTCTGCGGCGGCACAGTATTGGGCGCTCCGGGACGGTCGACCGGACGATCAGCGGGGCGTTCATTGGGACGATTGCCCGGTTGATTTACGTTCGGTTGTGCGGTGTTCGGTTGCGTCGTCGGGCGATTCTGCGGCTCATTGGCCTTTGGCGGCACCGGTTGATTTGGCTGCGGTTGGCCGGGGCGATTTTGTTGTGTTGCGTTCGGCGCTACGCCCGGGCGGTTTGCGTTTTGCGGTTGTTCGCCGGGGCGATTTTGTTGTGTGGCATTCGGTGCGACGCCTGGACGATTCGTGTTTTGCGGCTGCTCGCCGGGGCGGGTGCCTTGCGAGGGCTGTTGCTGATTGCTCGGCAGTTGATTTGGCTGCTGCGCCGTCGGGGGCTGACCGGGCCTCTGCGCGTTCGGCTGCTGAGCGTTAGGCTGTGGTCCGCGAGCCTGGATAGGTGCCGCAGGCTTTGCTGGAGGCGGAGCTACTTTCACTGCAGCTTGCGGCTGAGCGGCGGGGGCCGGCTGAATCTGACGGATCTGCGCTACGGACAGTGGCTTGCCGCCGTTGCTTTTTATGGCTTCCTGGCGCTTTTCGAACGCAGGAGGCGGCGGTGGCGGAGGAACCTTGGCAACTACGGCGCGCTGCTGAACAGCTTCCGGTGGTCTGGCTACCGCGGTCGTCGTGGTTGCGGATGTACCGAGCACCGCTTGCTTTGTGGGCACGTAGGTCGGCTGAACCACACGCACGGGCGCGGTGGCCATTTGCTTCTGGTCGACTCTTACCACGTTGCGTGAAACGGATTGCGCGCTGGTGAACGCCTGCGGAGTAGTGGCTACTACCGCGCCCGGCACATTCTGGTTCACGTAGGTGACGTGCGAAACGTTGGTGTTGGTGTTGTTATTGTTGTTCACCACGGTCGTGTTGTAGTAATTGTTCACGACGGTGGAATTCACGTTGGTATTCGAGACGTTCACGTTTTCCACGTAACGCGGACTGGTGCGGTAAGACGGGACGTAGACTTCACGCGGGCCAAGCGGGAACCAGCCTACTGCGCCGCCTCCATCGCCATAGCCACCGCCACCACCAATGGAAACACCAATGCTGAAATTAGAGCCACCGACGAAAGCCACCAATGCAGGTGCGTAGACAGGACGGACATATGCAACGCCTTCTACGTACGGGCGAGACGGAATCCAACCCCAGCGTCCTTCGATATTAGCCCAGCGTCCATAGTGGAACGGCGCGAAACCCCAAGGCTCATCGTCTACCCAGGTATATCCCCAAGGCTCGATATAAGCCCAGTGGCCGTAGTGGTACGGCGCCCAGTTGGCGACAGTTACGCGCGGGTACCAAATGTGCCCATACTCGCGCGAATCTCCCCAGGTACCGTGATCATCAAGGTCTTCGTAGCCGACCACGTCGGAGGAAACATAGCGAGAAGAGGTGGAACGCTCATAACGGCGATCGCGATTGGAACTCCAGCGATCAAAATCGTCTTCGTTGTTATTGTTATTATTGTTGTAATCGTCGACGTAGGCTTCGAGCTGATCGGTGCCGCTGAAGGTAGCGTAGTCATTGGCGCGAACGGTGTAGGAGGTGCCGCCGCCGGTTACTTCGCCTTCACCGTTGCGGATCCTGATGGCCGTGGAATCGCCATTCTGGTTCACGGTGACTCGGTAGTTGCCCGGGCGATAGATTGAGAATGCGAGATTCGGGGTGTCAACCTCGTAGGATTCGCCTCTGGTGTCGAAGCGCCGGACATGAATATCTACCCGGCCTTCAGTCAAACGGATTTGAGTGACATGATCACCCAAATTCAAGAACGAGAAACCGGTGTTGTTGGCGATATGTATTGTTGAACCATCCAGCTGCAGTTCGATGCGGCCATTATTGTCGGACCAGAGCTTGTCGCCCGTGGTGATGGGGCGGTTGATGGTAGCGGCGACCCAATCATCGGTGCCACCCGGTTGAAACGAAACGGAACCCTGGGCGTAAGCCAGACGAGCCACGCGCGACGGCGGATCGTCGTAATCGTCGGCAGCGGCTTGTTTGGGAACGAACAAGGACAAGGTCATTGCCATTCCAAGCAGAGCAGCCACTTTTAAGGCATGTTTTCTCAGCATTATTCCTCTCTCCTGAACTTATCGCACCATTCATAAACCTGGAACACCGTCAAAGGGCGGGGGCGTGAGTAGACAGTGCACCAAAGGCTGTAGATGACCTATCCGTATTTCACCTTAGAGCCGGAGAAGAAATTCCGGACAGCCTAACACACAGTTAAACCCCTGTTGGAGGGAACAGTTGTGGAGGGTTACTCGCCCGTTGGATTTTCAGAAGACAGGAAACATCGAGATAAAAAAGACCCGCTCGGTGGGAGCGGGTCTTTTGTTTTCACGAGTAAATGTTGGTTTTGATTAGTGCCTGCTATGCGGGTTTGCGCCATTGTTGGAACCGCCGCCTGATTGGCTGGGCGCAGAATAACTGCGCTGTGCCGGCGCTGAATAGCTGCGCTGCGGCGGTGCGGAGTAGCTACGCTGTTGCGGCGCGGAGTAACTACGCTGTTGCGGCGCGGAATAGCTGCGCTCCGGAGCGGAGTACGCGCGAGGCGATGGTTGACGCGATGGCGCAGAGTATCCGCGATCAGGCGCCGAATAGGCGCGGGGCGAAGACTGACGCTGCGGTGCATCGTAGGAGCGCGACGACGGTGCCGAGTAGCTGCGGCTTGGCGCCGCGTTCGAACGCTGCGGAGCAGCGTAGCCGCGATCCGGCGACGAGTATGACCGGGGCGAAGCCGATTGCTGACGCTGCGGTGCCTGGTTCGATGGCGAAGAGAAGGGGCGTTGAGAAGAAGCGCCACGGTCGTTGTAGCTGCGACCGCCGTTGGTGTTCGCCGAGGGCGGCCGGTTGTTGTAATTCGACGTGGAACGATTCCCACCTTGCGAGTATTGCGTATTCGCGGATGGATTGGAGCCGCTGCCTGCCCACGCGGGTCGATCTGCACGAACGCGTGCCGCGGATGCAGAGTTATTCACGGCGGAATTGTTCGCCGGTTGATTGGACGCCCGATTTGGATAAGCGTTCTGGCTAGTTGCATTGGGGCGATTGGTATTGTTGTTCATCCCTGGCGTCACGCGATTGTTGTTGTACGCGCCGGAAGGACGAGTAGTCTGCGCGCCTGTTTGAGTCTGCGCGGATGGCGGACGGTTCAGAGACAGTTGGCGATCACGCGTGGTCTGAGCATTATTCCCAACAACGGCGCGGTTGTTTCCAACGGTTGCGCGATTGTTGTTGCCGTTAATGGCTGCACTGCTGCCGATGGCGGCGCGGTTATTGCCGACCGTCGGTGCGTTCGTGCCCACGGCGGCGCGGCCATTGGTCGCGACAGTTCCGTTGCGAGTGGCAGTCGCACCGGTACTAACGGTGCGGACGGGCAGGTGCGAAGCAGCCGCGGCTGGAGCAGTGCGCGCGATCACTGCGCGGTTTTGCACCGCAACAGGAGGCGTCGCAACGCGAGCATGGCCGTTCGCCGGACCCGTGAAGCTTTGCTTGGTGGGAGTCAGGGCTACCCGATTGGTGACCTGAACGCCCTTCAGGGAAGCCGCGGTAACGCGCGTGGCGCCGCGATTGACCAGCTGACCGTTGACGAAGTTATTGTGCGACGTCGCGGTCACAGCTGCCGGATTGTGCGCGTAGGCGTAGTTGGCCGAATTCACGTTGTTATTAATAATGGTGGTGTTGTTGATGTAGGTGTTGTTGATATTTATGTTGTGGATGTAGGTGCTGCCGGCGCCGTACCACGGATGATAGACTTCGCCGTAGCCGAGCGGGAACCAGCCGATTCCGAGGCTGAAGCCGCCGCCGTACCCGAAGCCACCTCCGAAGCCGAAGCCTCCACCATAACCGCCGCCGAGAAATCCGACAAAAGCCGGTCCATAGATTGGATAGCCGCCGATTGGGCCCGGGCACCATCCCCAACGATCACCGAACTGATTCCAGCGCCCATAGTGGAAAGGCGCGAATCCCCAAGGTGAATCATCAACCCAAGTCCAGCCCCACGGGCCGACCCAGTTCCAGGCGCCGTAGCTATACGGAGCCCAGCCAACATCAACGGAGCGGGGATACCACACGTGGCCGTATTCGGGAACGTCGTCCCAGTCGCCATAATCGTCGAGGTCGGAATAACCTACGGTGTCACGTGAAACGTAGCGCGCGGAAACAGAACGCTCTTCTCTCAAATCGCGTTCACTCGCCCAACGATCGAGATCGTCTTCGCCCGGTGCGCGTTCGGTGTTGTATTCCACGTTGCCATCGGTGCCGTTGAATTCGGCGCGTTCGCCCTGGTGCACGTCGTAGGTCCTGCCACCGGCGGTAACTTCTCCGTCACCGCGAAGCACGGTGATGCGTGTGCCATCGCCATTTTCATTGACGTCGATGTGAAATGCGCCGGCTTGCCTTACGGTAAACGCAGCGTTCGGCGTGTCAACTTCGTATTGATCACCCTCACGAAGTTCGCGCACGCGGAAATTCAGGCTGCCTTCAGCGAGGCGCATCTGAGTAATATTTTGATCGAGATTGAGAAAGGAAAGCGCGGTCAGTCCGCCAATGTGGATGGAGGCTTGTCCAGCCTGCAATTCGGCACGAGCGCCTTTATCAACCCAAAGTTTGTCGCCAACGGTCACCGGTCGATTGCGCGCCGCTGCGCCCCAATCGCCCTGCCCGCCCGACTGCAAAGAAACGGAGCCGTCGATGGAGCTCATTCTCGCAACGCGAGAAGGAGGATCCTGGCCGTTGTAACCGTCCTCGTCTGCGCGGACGTTCGTAGCTGCAAAAGAAAGAAGACCGGTCAAACACAGCAGCCACGCCAGCCTGCTTTTACCGGTGAATGTGGTCTTCAACATGATATTTCCCCTGTTCTTGGCCAGACCCGAGCCCGGCCGGTGGGATCCTACCTCAGGTAGTTGTCCCATGGGGTATAACCCAGGGGTGGGAAATAAGTTGCCATAAGAAGGTTAGCGACCAATCGGGTTGGGGCGTGTACTAGTACGGTGCGTGAACGTAACTTGCACTTAATCTGACCTTTGGTGCAGGAGATTTCGGAGGAACGCTTGGGTAGACTCAGGGTTGTCGGCGCATGCGCGCTCTGGGAGAATAGGGTCTTATGAACGGAAAACGAAACGCAAAATGGCTCGGACTGATAGCAATCACGATGACGGCGGCGGTTCCTGCCAACGCGCAATCATGGCGGCAAGTGGGTCCTCCGGGCGGCACGGTCATCTCCCTGGAAGCCGATTCCCACAATGTAAAGAAAATTTATCTTGGCACGTCGGACGGGCACGTATTTTTTTCGAACGATGAAGGCGCGCATTGGCAGTTGCTGAGCCGCATCGGTACCGGGCAGGACGACGTCATCACGCACATTCTCGTGGACCCGCGAGATGCCAACCGGCTGTACGCCAGCACCTGGACTTTGTACTCGGGCGGCGGCGGCGTTTACCGCAGCGAGGACGCGGGCCACACGTGGAAAATTATCGGACTGGCGCATGAAACCGTGCGGGCGTTGGCGCAAGCGCCGACGAATCCCAAAATTTTACTAGCTGGCTCCTTGACCGGCGTTTACCGTTCTTCGGACGAAGGCGCGACGTGGGAATTGATTACGCCGGCGCATCACGAAGACCTGCGCAATTTTGATTCGGTGGCTTTCGATCCGCGCGACGAAAAAATTATCTATGCCGGAACGTATCACCTGCCGTGGAAAACCAGCAACGGCGGCAAAGACTGGTTTCCGATTCAGAAAGGCATGATCGACGATTCCGACGTGATGAGCATCGTGATCGATCCGGCCAATCCCGAGAATGTACACGCCACGGCGTGCTCCGGAATTTATCACAGCGTGAACGCCGCGGAGACGTGGACCAAGTACAAAGGCATCCCATTCGTTTTCCGGCGCACGCAATTGATTCGCCAGGATCCGCAACATCCGCAAGTGCTGTACGCGGGAACGACCAGCGGCTTGTGGAAGACCACGAATGAAAATGATTGGAAGCGCATCACTCCGGGCGATTGGGTGATCAACGCGATCATCATCGATCCGAACAATTCCGAGCGTTTGATCCTGGGCACCGAGCGCCAGGGCGTACAAATCAGCGAAAATGGCGGCGGAACATTTACCTCCTCCAACGTGGGATTCCAGCACCAGCACATTCTGGATGTGGCCATCGATCATGAGAGCCCGGAACGCGCGCTGGTGGTACTGACATTCGATACCGACGCATTTCTAGCCACGCACGATGGCGGAGCTTCGTGGGCGGCGCTGGGACCTGGATTGAAGCGCACGGATCTGCGGCACGTTTACGCGGCGCCGGGAGGCTGGTGGGCTTCGTTGAACAACGGCGGTTGGATGCAGTATGACGAGAGCGCCCACAAATGGGTGAAGGCTGGATTGTATATTCCGGAACCGACGGTTACGGCGGCTGCAGCTCCGGCTCCAGCAACGAAAACAAGGAAGGGCGTGCCCGCAAAGAAGACGACTACCGTTGCGAAACGCGCTGCTCCGAAGGCTAAAGCGCCACAACTGGTGGCACTGCAAGTTAACGATATGGCGTTCGGCCACGACGCGTGGTTCGCTGCGACGGCCGGCGGCATTTTGGTTTCGAAGGATCACGGCACCACGTGGAAGACGGCGGGAACGGAAGCGTTCCTAAAACTGCCGGCGACATCGTTAGAAAGCAATCTGGACGGGACGCAAGTGTGGGGCATTTCGCAGCGCAGCCTGATTTACTCCGCGGATGGCGGAGCGCATTGGGATAGTAAAGACCTGTCATTCGCGTCGGCCGGAAATTTGCGGCTGCACCGTGTGGACGATAGCAACCTGTTCATCACCTCGAACATGGGGCTCTACACGTCGCACGATGCGGGACGCAACTGGACCCGCTCCGATGTACGTGAACTGCAATTCCAGGACGTAGCAGGCAACGGCAACGCGATGGTGCTTTCGCTGCAGAAACACGGCTTGCTGGCCTCGTTTGACGCGGGCAAATCGTGGAAGCGTGTGAACGATCCGCTGGCCGAAGGCTTCTTCCCGGTGGTGAGCGTACGCCGCAATGGAGCGTTAGTGGCTGCGTCGGCTACGGAAGGCCTGTTATCGCTTGAGCTGGAAGGCCACTCGGCGAGCGGTGGCGTTGGGTCATCGCAGCTGATGATGCTGTCACCGAGCGGAGTGCAGAAGCCGAAGGATTAAGAGAGCGGTTGACGAGCTAGAGCACGTTGAAAAAAAAGGCGAGAGGGGATTTCGAATAATTCCCTTTCGCCGTTTTTGTTTTTTGGATAGAAACAAAAAAGTGACAGGCTTACGTATCGGTGAAGGTAGCGTGCAGTTTATGCGGCGTTTCCGTTGGTGCCGATCTGGTAGCCGACGCCGCGGATCGTGCGGATAAGAGAAAAATCATAACCGAAGTCCACTTTGCGCCGCAGATAGTTGATGTACACGTCGACTACGTTGGTCATGGTGTCGAAATTCAGCTTCCACACTTGCGAGACGATCTCCGCGCGGGATAAGGGCTGACCGGCATGGCGCATCAGCAATTCGAGCAGCGAAAACTCTTTGGGGCTGAGCTCGATGGTGTGACCGTGGCGCCTTACCACGTGGGTGATGCGATCCAATTCCAGGTCGTGGACTTGCAAAACGGCTCGCGCGGGGCGATTGCCGCGACGCAGCACCGCGCGAATGCGCGCGGCGAGCTCTTCGACCGCTACCGGCTTGGCGACATAGTCGTCGGCGCCGGCGTCGAGTGCGCGGACGCGTTCCTCAACGACGTTAGCTCCAGCCAGCATGAGCACCGGCAAATCGGGTTTCGAGGAGCGAATGCCGCGAAGCACATCCAATCCAGCCGATTCATTCAGATTTAAATCCAGCACGACCAGGTCGTACGAGTGGTCGGAAGCAAGGCGTTGCGCTTCCGAGCCGGTGGTAGCGAGTTGAACAGCGAACTGCTCCTGCAGCAACCGGTGATGGAGAGACTCCGCCAGCGGTGCGTGATCCTCAGCAACAAGAATGCGCATCGAGACACCAAAGGAATTAGATTTGAAAGGGGGTACGGGTAGTTTCCACGCAGGCAGGATTCGTGTCAACAAAGGTTGCGGCAGAGTTGCCGGAACGATTACTGGTTTGTCGCGGGATCGGAGGACGTTGTTGGGCGCTGGTCGGGAGTGGCGATCAGGGTTGGTTGAACTTTTCGATGATTTCGTGCGGAATGGGTTGGCTTTGAATGGATTTTTTGCCGGGCGTGTGGATTACCCAGACGCGTTTCTCAAATCCTTCGACGCCGAGCACGTCAGCGCGAAAAAGTTTGTGGAGCACGGAGAAGCTGCTTTTGCCCCATTCGGTGATGGTGGACTCTACAACCACGGTATCGCCAAACGCAGACGGTGCGAAGAATTGAGCGCGCGCTTCGACGAGCGGGATGCCGGCGATCGCGTATTTTTGCAGCATTTCGGGCTTGGGCAGGCCGGCGCGTTCGAAGAGCGCGTTGGTGCAGGCGTCGAAAAATTCAAAATAGCGCGGGAAATAGACGATGCCCAGCGGATCGCAGTCGCCCCACTCGATATGGATGGTACGTTTGTTAACGAGCATGTTTGCGAGGTGCCGCGGTCATTTTGCGAAATGGAGTTTTAGGGTGCTCGCGGAAGAGTCTACCTTAGTGTGTTCGAGTGCGGGATCGATTTTCTTATGTGACGAGTGGGAGGCCAACGTGCGGCCAGTAGGATAGAGTAATGGGATATTCGGCGGGGAATTTTGTACGGTTAATTCTGAACTGTTATTTTTTAGCGGGTATAAATCGGCGAGTACGACACGGGGACGATGGCGAAGATGAAACATCTTGCGGGCTATCGCAGGCCGGAACCGGGAACGCAGCCTGAGTTGCTGCATCGGCCGTATGTCTCGTCGGTGGACCGGGCGCCGAGCAGGCCGCTGATTACGATCCCACAGACATTGTCGGAAATTACCGGGCCGCTCTTCGGGCGGGACATTCTCGAATCCAAAACGCTTGATATGACACGGCCGAACTCCGGATCGAGAGAAGCCATCGGGGAACGAATTGTGGTGAGCGGCCGCGTGCTGGATGAAGATGGCCGGCCCGTGGCGTCGTCGCTGGTGGAGATCTGGCAAGCGAACGCCGCGGGGAGATACCTGCATGGCGTCGATCAACATGACGCGCCGCTGGACCCCAACTTTACGGGCGTGGGACAAACGATGACCGACGAGACGGGGACATATCGCTTCGTGACGATTCTGCCGGGGAAATACCCGTGGCGGAATCATTACAATGCGTGGCGGCCGGCGCATATACATTTTTCATTGTTCGGGCCGGCGGTGGCGACGCGGTTGATAACGCAAATGTATTTTCCCGGCGATCCGCTGCTGCCGTTCGATTCGATTTTTAATGCGACGGCGGATGAGGCGGCGCGCGCTCGGCTGATTGCGGAGTTCGATTGGGAGACGACGATTCCGGAAAACGCACTGGGATATAAATTTGATATTGTGCTGCGCGGGCGGGATGCGACGCCGTTGGAAGACAAATGAAGTTGCGGGCGACTCCTTCGCAGACCATTGGGCCGTTTTTTCAGATTGGGCTGGCGCGATTGTATGACGACGACATCGCCAAGGGCGCGAAGGCGGGAGAGCGGGTTGTGGTTCGCGGGCGCGTGCTGGATGGAAAAGGAGCAGGCGTGCCCGACGCGGTTATCGAGATATGGCAAGCAAACGCACACGGAAAATATGCGCATCCGGACGACGCGCAGGCGATGCCGGTCGAGGATGCATTTACCGGATTTGGACGCGTGCCAACCGGAGAGCACGGCGAATTTATTTTTAAGACAATCAAACCGGGCACAGTGGCGGGTCCGGATGGAAATGAGCAGGCGCCGCACCTGGTGATTTCGATTTTTATGCGCGGGCTGCTGACGCGATTGTTGACGCGGATGTATTTTCCCGATGATGCGCGGAATGAAGAGGACTTTGTTTTGCGCATGGTCGCTCCGGAACGGCGCGGGGCGCTGATTGCGCGGCGTGGAGTGACTGCAGAGGACGGCGTGCTGGAATGGAATATTATTTTGCAAGGTGAACGCGAAACGGTTTTTTTTGATTGCTAGGCAGCGATTGAGAAGTGACGGGAGCGATTGAGAGTAAAGATGAAGCTGCTTGATCCGCTATTTCGTTGGGAAGAGGTCGCGAAACTTTTTCGCGACGAGGCGTGCTTGCAGGCGATGCTGGATTTCGAGGCGGCGCTGGCACGCGCGGAAGCCAGCGCGGGTGTGATTCCCTCTTCGGCGGCGGCGGCGATTGCCGCAAAATGCCGCGCGGAGCTATTCGATCAGAAACAACTGGGATCGGGCGCGGCGCTGGCGGGCAATCTGGCGATTCCCCTGATTAAACAACTGAAAGAGTTGGTGGCCGCGGACGATGAGAAAGCCGCAGGCTTCGTGCATTGGGGAGCCACCAGCCAGGATGCGATCGATACGGCGGCGATGCTGCAATTGCGGGCGGCGCTTCCATTGATCGGCGGGGATTTGGAAAAATTGTGCGGCACGCTTGCGAAACTGGCTGTGGAACATCGCGCGACGATGATTGTTGGACGCACGTGGATGCAGCACGCGATCCCGACGACGCTGGGAGTGAAATTCGCGGGTTGGCTGGATGCTTTGACGCGGCACCGCGAGCGATTGCGCGAAACGCAGGAGCGCTGCCTGGTGCTGCAATTTGGCGGCGCGGTGGGCACGCTGGCGGCGCTGGGTGCGCACGGCGAAAAGGTTGCAGTAAACCTGGCCGGTGAGCTGAAGTTTTCTTTGCCAGAAATTCCGTGGCACAGCCATCGCGACCGCTTGGCGGAAATTGCCACGACGATGGGATTACTGGCGGGCACGCTGGGAAAGATTACGCGCGATATTTCTTTGCACATGCAAACGGAGATAGGAGAAATCTTCGAACCCGCCGGTGAAGGCCGCGGTGGCTCTTCGACGATGTCGCACAAACGCAATCCGGTCGGCTCGACAGTGATTCTTGCGGCGGCTGCGCGCGTGCCCGGACTGGTAAGCACGATGCTAAGAGCAATGGTGCAGGAGGAAGAAAGAGGTTTGGGCGGCTGGCATGCGGAATGGGAGACGCTGCCCGAGATTGTTGACCTTGTCGCGGGTGCGTTGCACCACCTGACGAATATGATTCCGAATCTGGAGATAGACGTCGAACGGATGCGGACTAATCTGGAGCTGAGCAAAGGGCTGATTTTTGCTGAGGCGATCACCGCGGCGTTGGGCGAAAAGATTGGGCGGGCGCAGGCGCGCGCATGGATGGACGTAGCGTCTTTGCGCGCGGGCAAGGAAAAGCGGCATCTGCGTCAAGTTATCGAAACAGATGCGGAGATCAGTAAGCATTTTTCGCGCGCGGAATTGGACGGACTTTTTGAAGCGCGCAATTATATTGGCTCGGCAAACCGATTTATCGATCAAGTACTTGCGAGCAACGAATCGCGCGACAAAAGTTAGCGGGTGGTTCGTGCCGTTTATTGAGACGAGAGACCTTCGGATACATTACAGAATTGACGGGCCAGCCGAGGTGCCGCCGCTGGTGCTGTCCAATTCGCTGGGGACCACACTGGAGTTGTGGGAACCGCAAATTCCGGCATTCTCCAGGACTTTTCGTGTGCTGCGTTATGACGCACGCGGCCATGGCCAGACTTCTATCACGCCGGGTGAATATTCGATCGAGCTGCTGGCGAAGGATGTGGTTGCGCTGCTCGATGCATTAAAAATCCAGCGCGCGCATTTCTGCGGATTATCGATCGGCGGCATGACCGGAATGTGGCTGGCGGCGAACGCGCCAGAACGATTGAACAAGCTGGTGCTGTGCAACACCGCGGCAAAGATTGGGACGGGCGAAACCTGGAACGCGCGCATTGAGACGGTGCAAAAGGGCGGAACGAAAAGCATTGCGGCTTCGGTGACGGAACGATGGTTTACGGCGGAGTTTCGCGCAAAAGAACCGGGCGCGGTAGCGAAGGCGCGAGGGATGATCGAAGGTACGGATGCAGTTGGGTACGCGGCATCCTGCGCGGCGGTGCGCGATTTTGATTTCGGCAAACAATTACGGACGATTCGTGCACCTACTTTGGTGATTGCGGGAGCGAAAGATCCAGTAACACCACCGGCGGACGGGCAACAGCTGGCTCGTGAAATTGCGGGAGCGCAGTATGCGGAATTGGATGCGGCGCATATCTCCAACATTGAAGCCGCCGAACGGTTCACTACGCAAGTCAGCGCGTTTCTGAAGGATTGAGGAGATCGCATGGATGAACGCGAGCGATATGAAGCTGGGATGAAGGTGCGGCGCGCAGTGCTGGGCGACGCGCATGTAGACGCGGCGATTGCAAAACGCAATGAGTTCAGCGCGGAATTCCAGGATTTGATTACGCGGTATGCGTGGGGCGAAATCTGGAGCCGACCAGGGCTTCCTCGCCAGACGCGCAGTTTGATTACGGTGGCGATGCTGGTGGCGCTTAACCGGGAAGAGGAATTGCGAATGCATTTGCGAGGAGCGCGGAAAAACGGCGTGAGCCAGGAGGAAATTCGCGAAGCGCTTTTGCAGTCGGCAATTTACTGCGGAGTGCCCGCGGCGAATTCAGCGTTTCGGATTGCGCAGGAAGTTTTTGGCGAAAAAAGTTAAATTGCGACCGATCTTGAACGGTAGATCTTGGGTGTTTGGCCGAGCAACTTGGAGGCGGGACACGTGTTTTGTAGGACGCCTTACAGCTAAAAATTGAGCACTTCCACAGACCCTAGTCGCAAGCTTTTACGTTGCCCTACACCGGCATAAAGTCTATTCTGTCAGCTATATGCGACACCCCTCCTGCTTTTTTGCTCCCGTGGCACCACGTGTGAGTTCCAACCTTAAACGACTGATCTTTTTGGCGGCTCTGCTCTGCCTTACGAACGCGATGCCGGCGGTGGCGGGTCCGGATGCGGCGGAAAATTCACGCGGGCTGGGTCCGATCCGTTCATACATTTCGACGGGTTGGGACACGCTCACGCGGTCGATGAACGAATGCGGAACAGTGGTGGATACCAAGCTTGCGGCGACGTCGGTGATGTATCTCCCGGCAGATTTCCCCGAGCCATCAGCGCTGGGAGCGTTGCAGAAACAATGCAAATTTGAAGTGAAGCATCTGCCGGTGGTGATCAAGCATTCCGGCGAAGTGGATGCCAACAGTTTGAATCCTCCGGGCCTGTTGTACTTGGAAAACCGCTACGTGGTGCCGGGCGGGCGATTCAATGAAATGTACGGCTGGGATAGCTACTTCATTATCCGCGGACTGGTGAATGACGGAAGAGTTGAACTGGCGCGCGGCATGGTGGAGAATTTCTTTTTTGAGATTGAACATTATGGGAACGTGCTGAACGCGAACCGCAGTTATTACCTGAGCCGCTCGCAACCGCCATTTCTTACGTCGATGATTTTGTCGGTGTATGACGCGCAAAAGGCCGCGGGGCATGAGGACAAGAAGTGGCTGGGCAGGGCGTACGCCTTCGCGGTGAAAGATCACGATATGTGGACGCGCGAACCGCACCTGGCGGGAACGACAGAGCTGTCCCGGTATTACGACCGGGGCGACGGCCCTTCGCCGGAAAGCATAAAAGACGAGACAGGACATTATCGCGAGGTGGTGGCGTTCTTTTTGAGACATCCAGAACTGGATACGCATTATCTGGTTCGCAAGGATCCGGGACAGCCGTCGCGTGCGGAGTTTGGCTCGCAATATTCCGTGCAAGTATGCGACGCATCCCATGCAGGCGCGAAGGCGGAGTGCAACACGGCGGAAGACGTCGCGCTAAGCGGCGACTTTTATAAAGGTGACCGCTCGATGCGCGAATCGGGCTATGACATTTCCTTTCGATTTGGGCCTTATGGCGCGGGCACGCAGAACTATGCTCCGGTGTGCCTGAATAGCTTGTTGTACAAGACAGAAAAAGACCTGGAGCAAATAAGCGAGGCGCTGGGACACGCTGACGAAGCGCAACGGTGGAAGCATCTGGCAGCCGAACGAAAAGAAAAAGTGGACAAGTATATGTGGGACGAGAAGCGCGGAATGTATTTCGATTACAATTTCGCGAAACAGGAACGCTCCACCTACGAATACGTCACGGTGTTTTACCCGCTCTGGGCGGGCCTGGCCACGCCGGAACAAGCTCGTGCAGTGGTAAAGAATCTTTCTATCTTCGAACAGCCCGGCGGGCTGGTGATGAGTCCGAAGGAGTCCGGCGGGCAGTGGGATTTTCCTTACGCCTGGGCGCCGAACCAGTTGCTCGCGAATGAAGGCATGCGGCGCTATGGATTTAGCAAGGAAGCGGATCGCGTGTCTTATGAATTCTTGTCCACGGTGGCGGAAAATTTCCGGCGCGACGGCACCATTCGAGAAAAATACAATGCCGTGACGCGATCTTCGGAGACGGCAGTGACCGCCGGGTATCACGTAAATATTGTCGGTTTCGGATGGACCAACGGCGCGTTCCTGAATCTGCTGCATGATTTACCGCAGGAGATGAAGGATCGATTGGCCAGGGAGCAGGATGCCGCGCCGCCGGTCGCACATTAACATCGCTTCAATCGATCGGCCGAACGCTCGGATGGCGGACAGTTTTGAGCATGACGACATTCGGCTTGGGCGTTGCGCCTACTTGCGACGCTACCCACGAACCCATGCGATTGGCGGCTTCGTTCATGGTTTTTAAAGAGGCGCCGCGCAGATAGTGATGAATTAATGCGGCAGTGAAGGCGTCGCCCGCGCCGACGGTGTCAGCGACTTGAGTGGGAAATCCTGGATGTCTATTAATTCCCTTCGCGCTTACCAGGTAACTTCCTTTTGGACCTTCCGTGACGCAAATCAACTTCAGACCACACTTGCGCAGTAACCACGGAGCCGGCGCTTCTTTTGCGTCGAGCGGCAATCCCAACATTTCCGCAACGCGAGGCAGCTCTTCGTGGTTGAGTTTCATTACATTGGCGAGCTTTACCGATTCCAGCAATAGTCCGGGAGTGAAAAAGCATTGCCGCAGATTCACGTCGAACACTTTGAGGGCATCGGGACGGAGAGCCCGGAGAAACGCGCGGATGGTTTCGCACGACGGCCTGGATCGCTGCGCGAGCGAGCCGAAGCACACGGCATCAGCGCGTTGCGCGAGCGCTTGCCATTGCGGCGTCCACTCGAAATGATCCCAGGCCACGGACTCGGTAATTTGAAATTTCGGCTGACCATCGGCGGCAACTTCGATATTGACGGTGCCAGTGGGGTGCTGCGAATCCAATTGCAAGTACTCATGAGAGATCCCGAGGCGCGCGAGTCTGCGCGCCGCGGCATTACCTAAACGATCTTTACCGACGCGGCTGGCGACGACACCCTGATCGCCAAGCAGACTGGTCATGTAGGCAAAATTCGCAGGGGCGCCGCCGAGCTGTTTGCCTTTGGGAAAAACATCCCAGAGCAATTCTCCGAGACCAACAATCAGATGTTTAGTGAGCATGCCGGGTTTCGCAGGATGTTTGACTTTGCGCTTGTCAGAAGTGTCGGCGGTTTTGGCCACGGTTAAGGTTTCTCATTCTGCCCCGATTGCAAGCCTTCGGCAAGCTTCAGTTCGCGCTCGGCGTCGTCCGCCCGGCCCAGGGTGCGATAAGACTGTCCAAGAAGGTGGTGCGGAATGGGATTGTTAGGATCCATGGCCAAGGCACGCTGCAAAGCGCGAACGGCGAGCTCCGGCTCACCTTTTTTCTCGAGAACTTTTCCCAGCAAAATGTACGGGCCAGTGGACGTCGCATCGAGCCAGATGGAGCGCTGCAACAACTTTTCCGCATCGTCATATTTTTGTACGCGCGAGTAGGCGTCGGCAAGCTTGTAGTATGCGGGCGCGTAACCGGGATTGATGGCGAGCTCGGCCTGGAATTGCGAAGTGGCTTCGGGAATCTTGGATTGGTAGAGGTAGAGTTCGCCCAACAAATGATGCGCTAGCGGAAGTTTGGGATCGAGGGTAATGGCCCTTTGAATATGCTCTTCCGCGACCGGCCCAAAATCCTGACGGAGAAGCATGCGCGCGGTGAACAGGTAGCTGGCCGCGGAGTCCGGTCCTACGCCGAACATTTTGGCAAAGGACTGGCGGGCTTGCGGGTAGGCCTTGGTCTGGATGTAACAAATGCCGAGGATATAGGAAGCGTCGACGTTGGCGCTGGGATACCACGTCTGCACTTTTTCGAGCGACGGAATGGCTTCCGCGGGCTTCCCCGCAAGGTAGTAAGAGAGGCCGAGGAGTTGGGTTGCCTCGCTGTCGGCGGGATCAGCGGCCAAAGCTTTATTGAAATATGCGATGGCATTGAGGTAATCGCCCTTGCGGTAATAAGCGATACCGAGCTCATGAGCGAGACCGCGCGCGTCCGGCGATTTTTCTTCCAGGGTTTTTAGCAGAGACAACGCTTCGTCATACTTGCCAAGATGCAAAAGACGTTGCGCGTCGGCGAATTGCGAGTCGGGCTGACGAGAGGGGGTTTGCGCCGGGGCCGCCGGTATTGATGGTTGGCCCAGCGAAATTCCCCGTCCACCTGAAGAGGCGAGTGCAGTAACAAAAAATAGAAATCCGGTAATTCGATGCGTCATAAAATTCGGACTAAGAATCGAACGTTGCGATTAAACTACAAGAAAAATGTTCGAGTATCAAAAGTTGTAACCGAGCTGAATGTACGCCATGGCCTGCGTCGAAACCAGCAACCTCTGGAATTTGAGAACGGGGACCCTGACTCGGGCACGTCGTTGCCTGTCGTTGGGACAAAAAAAAACGGGGAGCGGTGAGGCTCCCCGTTTGAAGTGGTGAAAGGGTTCGACCCTCTCGTGGTTAGAAGGAGAAGCGCACGCCGAATGTTAGCAGGCGCATCTGCGTGTCCGCTTCTATGTTGGTAATCCGGCCTGCATCGCTGCCGGTGCAATCGATACAGTGATTTCCCTGGTTGGCATTAAAGCCCAACACCGGGTGGTTGAAGATGTTGTTCGCATCAGCGCGGAATTCACCTCGGAAGCGCTCGGTAATGCGGAAGCTTTTCGCGAGCGAGAGATTGGAGGTGAACAGGCGCGGTCCGCGGAACGAGTCGAACCCGATGTTGCCGAGTGTACCCGCCGCTGGTCGAGCAAAAACCCCGCCGGTGGCACCGTTACTAGCGAGCTCAGGAACTGGTGTATACCAGTTGATGTTTCCAGCTGCGTCTCGGGTCTTGCCGAAAGCGAACGAGCCGGAAGCGCGGTTCGGACGGCAAACGCCTACGTCCTGGTCCTTGTCGCAGTCTTTATAGCTTGGAGTCCAGGGCAGACCGCCGCTCCAGTTGGTGGTGCTGGATATACGCCAGCCGCCGATAAGGTAATCGGTCAACGTGTTGGCACCAGACATGTACTTCTTGCCCTTACCGAAAGGCAGTTCGTACAAAATGTTGGTTACCCAAACGTGATTGCGATTCTGGTCGTCAGGGCCGTACGACACTGACGGATCGATCGCGTAATAATCACTGGCATGGAATCTTGCTCGGGAGAAAGTATAGAAAGAAACGAATTGCAGCCCGTTTGAGAGGCGCTTTTCCAGCTTAAGCTGCAACGCGTGATAATTGCTGCTTGCGTCCATGCCGAAGTAGTCCCCAATGTCTGAAGAGCAACACCGAAGCTGATCGGCAAGGGGAACTCCAGTAAGGCCGCAAACGGCTAGTGAGGCCGAGCAGTCAGGATAGATGAAACGGTTGAAGTAGGGACGCCGGGTGTCTGGAGCGACGTTCGGGTCACCAAAACCGACGATGGATCTCGGATTGGGCTGGTAGGCAGGGCCGTCACCCGCGAACCCATGTGTCGCTTTGTTTCCGAGGTACGCCACTTCCACGGTCATTGTTGAGGTCAACTGGTGCTGAACCGTGACGTTCCACATATCGATCGTTGCGATCCGTTGTTTGGTTGGACGAATCCTGGGGGCGATCGAGTTTGTCGGACCGCGCAGAGGGATGGTGCCATTCGCAGAAACGGCCGGAAAAGCAGCTGGCTGTGGACCGTTGGGATCATCCAGCATGTATACAGGAACGTTGTCATTGATACCGAGCGGATTGACGTCGTTCGCGCTGATGTTCTGGTGAACGAGGACGGGCAGGTTCTGAGTGACGGCGTGACCAAAGTTCGAGCCGAACACTCCGATGTCAAAACTGCGTCCGTAGCCGATACGCACTACGGTTTTCGGCCTTACCTGGTACGCGATGCCTACCCGCGGTGCGAATGCGCCGAGGTAATTTCCAATGTTGCCGTTCAGGCCGTACGGGCCGAAACCCGCTACACGGATGACGCCCTGGTCAAGGTTCGCAAATCCACCGTTACCCTTTTTGTTGACAGATTCGGGAGCGTAATCCTCCCAACGAATGCCGTAGGTCACCGAAAGCTTGTTGGTAACCCGGAATTTGTCCTGAGCGTAAAGGAAGAAACGTTTCTGACTTTCCGCGGCTGTCGCACTAGTGCTGGCGAACCGTTCGAAGTGGGAAACATCGCCGAGCAAGAACGAGGCGAGATCCAATCCGCCGACGTTGCTACCGCCAACCGGATCGAAAAGAGATGTTTCTTTGTGGTTGAAGGATAATTGCCCGGTTCGATTCGCGTCGCTTGGGAAGCGCAGGTTATGCGCGAAGCGTATGTCCACGCCAAATTTCATCTCATGGTTGCCGGCGATCTTGGTCCAGTTGTTCACGAATTGGTATTGGTGTTCGTTTTCAATCAGCGGACAATTGCAACGCGAAGGATCTAGGCCGTCACCGAAATTGGTCAGCGTGCCGTCAAATCGGAAACCGGGGAGACCACCGGTGGACGGATCGCTTGCGAGATTCAGACCGTGCAACCCCAAAGCTTCCGCTGCCGCGGTAGTCGCATCCGGCTTAATGGAATGGGGATTATATTTGAAATAACCGAAACGGAAGTCGGTCAGCAGGGTGCTGCTGATTGCCTTGTCGAAGCCCGCTGCCAAACTGTGGTTGTGAATGATTGAGCTGCCGCTCAAACCGCCGATGCCCCCTCCAGGACCTCCCAACCCGATGCCTAAGTTTGGCTCACCATTAAGGCTGTAATAAGCGCGGGTGTAGCGACCGAAGATGTGCAAGTTTCCAGGAGCCTGATAGTCGCCACGGACGTCGAACGAATTTCCGTGAAAGGGGCCAGAGCCTGAACCGAAAAAGTTAGGAGCCGTAACGTTGCCATTGGCCGGTGCTGGGAAACGCTTAAGGATGGCGACGGCCGCAGGAGAGAGCCGACCTACGGGAATCAAATTCCCCGCGAAAGGCACCCGCCCCGCACCGGTATTGGGGTTCCCAGTGGCTGGATCATAGATCTGCCCGCTGCTGTTATTAACCACTCCCAGGTACTGGCTAAGGTCGCAGAATCCAGTTGATGCGGTACAGGTGCTGAGAACCGTGGCAGTTGGGATCGTTATGTTGTTAGTGACGCCGTTTGCCTGCCGCGTTCCCTGATAGTCGGCGAAATAAAACAATTTATTCTTGATCACCGCGCCGCCGACCGAACCGCCAAACTGATTAAACTTCGAATGGGGCAGAGGAACGCCTGGTGGCTGGTTGAACGGATTGCGCGCTTGAGTGGCATCGCTATTTCGGAAGTAGAAGACGCTGCCGTGAATATCATTGGTACCGGACTTCGTGGATGCAACCATCAAGCCGGCAATGGCTTTGCCGAATTCAGCGTCAAAGTTTTGCAGGGTGATCTTGGCTTCTCCAACCGAGTCCAAGTTGGGGTTGATGATGATGATGCCCAGGATGGGGTCCTGGTTATCGGTGCCGTCCAGCTCATAACCCGTGCCGCTAAAGTGCTGGCCATTGACGAAAATCTGCTCTGAACCCTGCGGATTTTCGGTCGCGGCGTGAGACCAGCCCACTAGCCGTTGCGTTCCGGGCGCGGAAAGCAGCAGTGACTGAAAATTGCGGTTGGCGATTGGGAGTTTTTCAATGTAGTCGGAGTTGAAGTCAAACGAAACGTCCGCGCGGTCGGTCTTGAGCTGCGGAATATCGCCGGTGACTTCAACAGTCTGGTTCACCGAACCGACCTGTAATTGACTGTCAACGCGCGAAGCAGTGTCGACCTGCACCAGGACGTTGGCGATATCGGAAACCTTAAAACCGGTGGCCTCGATCCGTAGGGAGTACGTGTCCGGGATCAAGTGAATGACGGAAAAGTTCCCGCTCTCATTCGTAGTGGTATCGTCACTCGTCCCTTTGGTAGTGGACGTAACAGTGACTTTTGCTCCTGTCACTGCGTTGCCTTGCGCGTCAGTGACGGTACCGATGATGCTGCCGTACACGGCTTGACCAGAAGCTGTGTAGGTGCACAAATTTAAGCTGAAGCACAAAATTACGAGAACAACCCAGACCGACCGTTTTGCCATGCCACCCCTCCTAAAGAAAGACATATCAATATTTGGAAACACACACCCTCGCAACGTGACCCCTCGACGGGTAATTCAGCTTGAAATGGGTTCGTGAAAACTGTGCGGACAGTAAAAAAAGCAGGCAACTACCAATCCTGCGTAAGCCCCCTCGACTGACACAGAAACTCGAAGCCATCGACTCCCGGGGTAAACCGGTCAAGTCCACCCGCAAAAACACAACAGAATCAACAGCGGATGGGCAATCGAGCAATAATGTAAGTGCTTAATAGCAATAAATTTGATGCTAGAGAAGTCTCATGCCGTAAGACACGGTTACATGATTTAAAGCTATGGCTTGCAGTAAGATGGCACCCTTGATACCCTCACGTTACATGGCTGTGACCGGGGCGGACTTGATAGATAAAACGCAAATTAACGCGCAAATTGAGAAATTGGCGAACAGTACCGTTTTGCACGGTTCCGAATCGCTGTGCAAACTGCTGCGCTATATTGCCAAGCAAGCGCTGGATCATCCGGGCGCGGCGCTGAAGGAATATCAAATTGCGACGGAAGTTTTTGGGCGGCCCGATGATTTCGATCCGCAGGTAGATTCGATGGTTCGCGTGCAGGCGGGGCGACTGCGCGCCAAGTTAGCCGAGTATTATAGCGGCGCGGATGCGGCGGACGATCCAATTTTCGTCGACATGCCGAAGGGCGCGTACGTACTATCGTTTCACGAGCGCGGAGCAGATGGCAAAAATCACGGAGCCGGAACGGTCGAGGCGCAACCACAGCAGCATGTAAGTAAGCCCGGGCATCAGCAAGAGCTTGAGGACACCACACAACAGATCCCCCGTACATGGGCGATCGCGGTTGGAGTATTAGCGCTGTTGCTGGTGGCGGCGTTAACCGTGACGGGCGCACTTCTGCTCACGAGGAGAACGGGCGAAAATATCGGTGGTGCGGACAGGGGCGAGGTTCCTGCGGTGTTTTCCACCTTCTGGCGCGGTTTTGTGACGGGACCGGAGGAGCCATGGGTAATCTTCAGCAACGCGGCGTTCGTGGGGCGGCCCGATGTGGGGATGCGTTACTACGATGCTTTACGGGATTTGCACGCGCCGATATTGGATCACTACACCGGGGTGGGCGAAGTTTTGGCGGTGCACGAACTGGATAAAGTGTTTGGAATGCTGCATCAGGATATTCGGCTGAAGCGCGGCAGCTTGTTTTCGCTGGACGATGCGAAAAATAACGATCTGATTTTCATTGGCTCGCCATCGGAAAATTTAACGCTGCTGGAGATTCCCGGGAGCCAGCAGTTTGTGTTCAAGCAAGTGCAATCGGGAGCGCGCCGCGGGAACATGGAAATTATTAACGTTCATCCGGAGAACGGCGAAGCGAAAGAGTTTCTGGCAAGTCCGTCTGATCAGGCGCTGACGGAGGATTACTCGGTGGTGGCGCTGGTGCGAGGCTTGACCCGGACGCGATCGGAATTGATTCTGGCGGGAACTACCACCATCGGCACGCAGGCTGCTGTGGAATTCGTTTCGCGACAACAAACTCTGGAGGAGTTGCTGCAAAGGATGTCGGTTTCAAAAGCAAGCGAGCTGAAACCGTTTGAAGCAGTGCTGCGCGTGAGAGTGGTGCGCGGCGTTCCAGTCGAGACCAAAATCGTGGCGCTACGCAAGAGCAATTAAAGAAGTTTTGCTGATGCGCGAGAAGTGTTCGCGCGATGCAAACGATCCTTCGATACTTTGCGAAATTTTAATTACGGAGAAGCGGGCTTTACTTCCGGATTTAATTCTGCGGCTTTCTTTAGTTCCCTGCTGGATTCCTCGTGTTCGCCCTTCCGCTGCAGAGCCAAACCCAGTTGGTAGTGAGCCGGCGCGAATTTTGGGCTGGAAGTGATCGCGGAACGAAACTGCGAAATGGCGCCGTCGAGATCGCCGGCGTTCATCAAGCGCTTGCCGGAGTTGGTGGCAAAAACCGTGGCCTGCATATCGGTAGTTTTTTTAGCGATAGCCACGCCGGCGCGGGATTCTTCGGCGGCACCCTGCGCGTCTCCGAGCTGGCGCAACACGGCAGCGAGCGTGGTGTGCGCACCCGCAAAATCGGGTTGCAGGCGGATGGCTTCGCGTAGTGCGGTTGCGGCATCCGGCCATTTCTCTTCCTGCTTAAGCACGGTGCCGAGCGTGTAATAAGCCTCGGAATAATCAGGCTTCACGCGGATGGCGGAGCGAAGCTCAGTCTCCGCGGCGGCAAAGTCTCCCTGCTGCCACAGGGTGACTCCCAAGGTGTAATGGGCGTCGGCTTGCGCGGGATCTAATTCCGCGGCGGCGCGCAACTCAACGATGGCTTCGGGGAGCTTGTCCTTCAATTTCAACGCGAGACCGAGATCGTAATGAAGTGTGGCGTCCTGGGGAGTTCGCTTGAGAGCCGATTGAAATTCCGCGATGGCGGCGTCGAAATCGGTTTTTTGCAAATATGCCGCGCCGAGATTGGCCTGGTATCCGGTATCTTCGGGCCGTAAGCGCAAGGCGAATTGAAATTCCCGGATCGCGCCGTCGCCATCGCCGATCTGCAAAAGTGCCAATCCCAAATTATTGTGTGCGTCCGAATTCTCTGGTTGCAGGCGGACGGACTGCCGAAATGCTTCGGCGGCACCGTCGCCATTTCCCAGTCGTTGCAACAATAGTCCGAGTTCGTACTGCGCGTCGGGAAAATCGGCTTTAATTTTTACTGCCAGCTGAAGTTCCGCGGCAGCTTCGTTATTATTGCCCGCTTGCTGCAGCGCCTTCGCGAGGTAGTAGTGGCTTTGAGGACTCTTAGGATCCAGGCGAGTTGCGCTGCGCAGCTCGACGATCGCCGAATCGATGGACGCGTTCCTGAGCTTGAGCACGCCGAGGTGAAGGTGCGGGGACGGGAGTTCTGGCGCAAGGCGAACGGCTTCTTCGAACTGGACGTCCGCTGCGTCAAAATTTGATTGCTGCATCAGCAGCGAGCCCAGTTCATCGCGCAGATCAGCGCGGGCGGGATCAAGTTCGGAGGCGGCGCGCAGTTCGGACGTAGCGGCATTTATATCGCCCGAGAAAGCGAGAGCGCGTCCCAACGCGCGATGCGCTTCCGAATCGTTCGGAGTGGATTGAATGGCTTCGCGTCCCTCGCTTACGGCGCCCTGCCGGTCGCCTTTTTGCACCAATGCATTGGACAGGTTGATGTGAGCTTGTGCAAATGCGGGCATGGCGCGAAGTGCGGAACGAAACTGGATGATGGCGTTGTCGATTTGTCCCTGGGCCAGCAAAACCCAGCCGAGCGAATTGTGTCCCTCGGGACTGCCCGGCGCGAGGAGAACGACTTCTTCAAACGCCGATTGCGCGGCTTGAAGATCGCCCCCTTGCAGCGCGGCCATGCCTTGGGCGTAAACGGCGTTCGCCTGTTTGGATGAATCCTTTTTGACTGACGGCAATGTCTGGGCGAGCAATGACGTGGACAACAGCAACGAGGTAAGCAGCCATCGAACAAAAAGTATGAATGAAAAACCCTCAGGTCGTTGGCGGCGAGAATGGAAACGCGACATTGATGATTCGGCCGGTAGTGCCACAAGCAAATCTTAACATTTTGACTGGATGCGCGTGGATGCGAAAAACTTCTCACCCACCTGCCAGAGGGTGCTTCGATCGGATTGCGCGGCGGAGATGCGCTGATTGGAGTTCTTAAGTTATGGTTATCAAATGCAAAGGATGACTGCAATTATTCGGTTTGCCGCTGGTGCCATGCTTATTTTTAATTTGCCGGCGCACGCGCAGAGCCCAAAAGAGCCGGAGACCAAGCCCATCGTGCAGTTTATTGACGTGGCTGCGAAGGCCGGACTCGGCGCCGCGAATGTGTTCGGTGGGGTGGACACGAAGAAATACATCATTGAAACCACCGGTACCGGAGTAGCGATCTTCGATTACGACAACGACGGCTGGCCGGATATTTTCCTGGTGAACGGCACCACACTGGAAAAATTTCCGCCGGGCAAAGGACCAACGAGCCACCTTTATCACAACAATAAGGACGGAACATTTACGGATGTGACCGAAAAGTCCGGACTGACAAGATCCGGATGGGGACAAGGCGTGTGCGTCGGGGACTATGACAACGATGGCTGGGAAGATTTGTACGTGACGTATTACGGATCCAATGTGCTGTACCACAATAATGGCGATGGAACGTTTACGGATGTGAGCGACAAAGCGGGCGTGGCGGGCACCGGCAAAGTGTGGGGCACGGGCTGCGCTTTTGTGGATTACGACCGCGACGGGAAGCTGGATTTAATGGTCGCGAATTACGTGGACTTCGATCTGGACAAAACTCCCGCGCCCGGAGAAAGACCATCGTGCATCTGGAAAGGCGTGCCGGTGATGTGCGGCCCCCGGGGATTACCGTGGACGAAAAATACGCTGTACCACAATTTAGGCAATGGAAAGTTTGAAGATACAACCGCCAAGGCGCATATCGATAAAACCACTGGCCATTATGCGTTCAGCGTTTCCACGCTGGATTTTAATGATGACGGGTGGCCGGACATTTACGTGGCGTGCGACAGCACACCAAGCATTTTGTACCGTAACAATCGCGACGGAACCTTTACCGACGTGGCGGTGCTTTCCGGAGCAGCATTCAACGAAGACGGTAAAGAACAGGCGGGGATGGGGTCCACGGTCGCGGATTTCAATGGCGACGGCAAGCTCGACATTTTCAAGACCAATTTTTCCGACGACACCTCGACCCTCTATCGCAACGACGGCGACGGAAATTTTGACGATGTGACCTTTGCCGCGGGATTGGGGCTGCACACGCAGTATTTAGGTTGGGGAACGATGTTTCTGGATTTCGACAATGATGGTTGGCCGGACTTGTTGCTGGTGAACGGGCACGTGTACCCGGAGGTAGATAAACAGCATCTAGGCAGCAATTATCAGGAGCCGCGCATTCTGTATCACAACAATGGCAACGGCACGTTTACCGATATTTCGGAAAGCGCGGGAGCGGGAATCACAGCGGTAAATTCGTCGCGCGGCCTGGCGGTCGGCGATTTGTGGAATGACGGGAGAATCTCCGCAGTCATCAGCAACATGAGCGCGCCAGCCAGTCTGCTGGTGAACCAGGTGCGTTCAAGCAATCACTGGATTGCGATTCGAACGGTAGGAACGAAATCGAATCGGGATGGCATCGGGGCGAAGATTACGGTGAAGACGGGAACTCGCTCGCTGGTCGACGAAGTGCGCAGCGGGAGCAGCTACATTTCGAACAACGACATGCGGGTGCATTTCGGTTTAGGCAGCGCCGCGACGGTGGAGTGGGTACAGGTGCGCTGGCCCAGCGGGCTAACGGAGAAGTTCACTTCCCTGGAAGTGGACAAAATTCACACGGTAAAGGAAGGGTTAGGCACGGCAGTAAGCTCTGAAGAAAAGAAACCGTGAGAAAAGTTTAGGAATACCTGGATCGCGAGTATTCCGCACATGTTTTATTTAGTTCAGGCGGGGCGCTTGGTTTCCGGGAATTGCATGGTGCGCACGATTCCCTGCCCTTCTTTCACGAAGACGGCCTGATTGGGTTTTATGTTCTCCAGTTTTTCGAGCAAGCCGCTGGGCCAGCGAATTTCCAGCAAATCAACTTTCTCCGCCTTGCCGATCCCAAAATGCACGCGCAGATCATTCTGAGAATAATACCCGCCGCCGCTGCGCACTTCGTCGGTCTGCTGATGCGGTTTTATTTCGCCCGGCGGATGAGTGACGCACCGCACACGGGCGCCGATGCCGCTGCGATTTGATTTCACGCCGATGGTGCGAACCTTCAGCCAGTTGTTCTGATTTTTCAGATCACAGCGCAAAAGCTGCGGGTAGTCGTTGACCGTGTTGACGACCACATCCATGTCGCCGTCGTTATCAAAATCGCCGAAAGCGCAGCCGCGGGCCGCCACGGGAGCGGAAATGCCGGGGCCTGCGTCCATGGACACATCTTCGAAACGGCCGTTGCGCAGATTGCGGTACAGCAATTTGCGTTGCGCATAGCCGGCTTCGGTGCGCAACTGCTCTACTTCCGGGTACACATGGCCGTTGCAGATGAGAATGTCTGGCCAGCCGTCGTTGTCCATGTCAAAAAAACCGCAGCCCCAGCCGAGATATTGCGTGTGCTTCCCGAGGCCGGCGGGAAAAGTGGCATCCTCAAAATTTCCACCGCCGATGTTGCGGTAGAGCGAAGGAGTATCGCCGGCGAAATTTGTTTTGACGATGTCCAGATTGCCGTCGAGATCGTAATCGACGGCGGAAACACCCATGCCGGCCTGCGGTTTGCCGTCGGGGCTGAGCGCGCAGCCGGCTTCCATGGCGACGTCGGTGAATTTACCATTGCCAAGATTTTTGTATAACGCGCTGGCGGTGGAGTCGTTCGCGACGTAAATGTCGGGCCAGCCATCGTTATCGAAGTCACCGGTCAGCACGCCGAGGCCGTAGGTGCCGTTGGCGGCGAGAATTCCGGCAGATTGCGAAACGTCGGTGAAGGTGCCGTCACCGTTATTGTGATACAGGATATTTTTTCCGCCGTTCAATCCCGGAGGACCGCAGGCGACGAGCATTCCTTTATAATTGCAGGGCCCGGACTCGGGGACGGGAGCGGTGGCGAGATCGAGATCGATGTAATTGGCGACGAAGAGATCGAGATGGCCGTCGCGATCGTAATCGACGAACGCGCAGCCGCTGTTCCAGCGCTTGCCATTGCCGGCTACTCCGGACTTTTCGCTGACGTCGGTAAAAGTACCGTTGCCGTTGTTGTGATAGAGGAGATTTTTTCCGAAGTAGGTGACAAAAAGATCGTCAAAGCCGTCGTTGTCGTAGTCTCCGACGCACACGCCCTGTCCCCAACCGGTATGCGTTAAGCCCGCTTTCACGGTGACGTCGGTGAACGTTCCATCGCGATTATTCTTGAAGAGATGCGAAGAAGGCTCCTGGCCGGCCGGGAATCCCTCCAGACGCGAGCCGTTGACCATAAAAATGTCCAGCCAGCCGTCGTTATCGTAATCGTAAAACGCGACGCCGCATCCGGTAGTCTCGAGCAGATATTTGTTTTTATGTTCGCCGCCAAAGATTGTTTTGGCGTTGAGACCGGCGTCGTGCGCTACATTCAGAAAACTGACACCCAGGGGAGTACCCTCGATCGATGCGGGCACGGGGTGAGGGTCCTGGGAGATAGCATGCGACGCTGCCGGTGTCAGCGTGCGGCGTCCAAGGGCCAAAATGTTTTCGAGCGAAAGTACGGTCGCGGAACGGCTTAGCGACTTCAGGAATGCGCGGCGTGAAGAAAACAAAAGGAGAAGTACCTGCCCGACTTTGGCTCGTGCTAGAATCTGCCGCTTTCCTTTATAAAGAGGCGCGTGCTAGTTTGCAAGCGCCTGCGGCAGTAAAGTGATTCCCGCGCACCGAAGAATCCAAGTCATGAAGAGCAAGATGTGAAGAACAGGAATTCCGCATGGCAAAACGATCGATGAACATAGTTCGCGCAGTAGCCGCAATGCTGTTGGTTGCGCTGGGGGTGAGCGGCGCAGCCAGAGAGCCCAGCAATCAGTTGGAGCTGGCGCGGCCGGCGCGGACGTGGGAGTTTCTGTCAGCCGTAGGAACGCGCGCGGGAATTTTCGGAAACGAAACGGGCCGCGTAGAAGCGTGGGTTTATCCGCTGAAACTTTTCCGGGATTTTCATCTGCGCTTTCATACCGAGGGAAGAGTAATGGCCGCGGAGACGCTGACACGCACGGTCACGGTACGTCCGGAGTCGACGACGATTCTTTACAGCGGAGACACTTTCTCGGTGCGAGAAACGTTTTTTGTGCCGGTAGATGAGCCGGGGGGCGTGGTGCTGTTCGATGTGGATACAGAATTTCCGCTAGAAATTGAAGCGGCATTCCACCGGGATTTTCAATTGGAATGGCCGGCGGCGCTGGGTGCGACGTATATCAACTGGGATGCGACGCGAAACGCGTTTTATTTTGGCGAAGAGCAGAAGAAATTTTCAGCGTTTGTGGGATCGCCGACCGCTCAGGAGGAAAGGCAAGAATTTCAAACCAACTATTCGAGCGGGGCGGAAAATTCTTTTCGCCTGGGCGTAACGGAAAAAGGCAAGGACACAAAAGTAATCGTGGTGGCGGCTTCAGTGGAGGGACGCGCCGCAGCGGAGAATACCTACCAGCATCTCGCAACGGGATATAAGGACCTGCTTCGCGACTCAGGGGAATATTACCGGAAGTACCTTTCGCAAACCGTGAGTGTTGAACTGCCCGATGAGGAATTGCAGCGTGCGTACGACTGGTCGCGGGTGAGCATGGTGCAAGGGATGGTGAACAATCCGTACCTGGGCACCGGACTGGTTGCGGGGTACCGGACTTCGGGAGAAAGCCAGCGTCCGGGCTTTGCGTGGTTTTTCGGGCGCGATTCCATGTGGACGGCGCTGGCGTTGAACGCGGATGGCGATTTCGCGAATACGCGGAAGGCCTTGGAATTTGTAGGCAAGTACCAGCGCGAAGATGGAAAAATCCCGCACGAGATTGCGCAGGGAGCGAGTTTTGTTCCGTGGTTTAAAGAGTATCCGTACGGGTATGCCTCGGCGGATGCGACGCCGCTTTACATCATCACGCTGAACGATTACGTGGTGGAGAGCGGAGACACCGCGTTCGCGCAAGCGAAGTGGGACAGCGCCTGGAAGGCGTATCAATTCATGCGCTCGACATATGATGCGCAGGGACTACCGCAGAATTTTGGAATCGGCCACGGGTGGGTAGAAGGCGGGCCATTGCTGCCGGTGAAGAGCGAGCTATATCAGAGCGGTTTAGGCGCGGAGGCTTTGCGAGCGCTGTCGAACCTTGCGCGGGTGGCGGGAAAAGAAAATGAAAGCAAGGAGTTGACAGCAGCGTTCGAGCGGCAAAGATCGCTGGTGAACAGCGCGTTCTGGATGGCGGATAAAAAACGATTCGCGTTCGCACTGGACAAAGACAACAAAATGGTGGATGAGGCGACCGTGCTTGCGACGGTGCCCATGTGGTTCGGCTTGCTCGATGAGGAAAAAGCGGGCGCGATGATTACGCAGCTTGCCGATGCAGACCATCAAACGGATTGGGGCATGCGTATTATTTCGGGCGCGTCCGAAAAGTTCAGTGGCGGGGGCTACCACTATGGCGCGGTGTGGCCGCTATTCACGGGTTGGGCTGCGGTGGGCGAATACCGCTACCATCGCGAACATGCGGCGTACGCGAATCTGCGCGCGAATGCGCTGCTGGCGCTGGATGGATCGCCCGGACATGTGACGGAAGTGCTTTCGGGCGATTACTACCAGGGACTGTCGACGAGTTCACCGCACCAGATCTGGTCGGCGGCGATGGTGGTATCGCCGATACTTCGCGGGATGCTTGGCCTGTCGACGGACGCGGAGAAAGGGACGCTTACGTTGGCACCACATCTGCCGGCCGATTGGAACACATTCGCGATACACGACGTGCACGTTGGAGCCGCGACGTGGGATTTGCAGTATGCCAAGACGGCGGACGGCATCGAGCTCCAGGTGAAACGCAGCGGCGGCCAGGACGGCGCGATGGAATTTGAACCGGCGATCAGCGTGCGGGCGAAGGTAATTTCCGCGGAACTCAATGGACGCGGCGTACCGTTCCGCGTGGCCAGAAATGACGAGGATCAACACGTCATTGTGCGCGTGGCAACGGGCACGGGAGCGAGCACGTTGCGAATTCGAGTGCGTGACGATTTCGGCGTGAGCTATCGCTCGCAACTGCCACAACTGGGAAGCGAGAGCGAAGGGCTTAGGATTATTTCTGAGAGTTGGACGCCATCGAGAGACAAGTTGACGTTGTCGGTTTCAGGAATTGCCGGGCGGCAATACGAGCTTTCCGCGTGGAATGCGAGCCAGGTGAGCAGCGTGGATGGAGCGGCACTAGTCCGAGAAGGCGATGGTTCGGCCAAACTGCGCGTTGCGATTCTCGCGAAAGATGGGCGCGCTGTGGGCCAACCTGCGCAAGAGCATGAACACAGCGGGAGATCGAATTCAGCAGGGCCTCGAGCACAGACACAGATTGTTCTGCACTTCGCAGCGAGTCGCGGACGCGAGCATTCCGAGAAGCGGTAGTACACTCTTACGAGTTCCCCCCGGGCTACGAAAACAAGGAGTACCCAGATGATGATCCAGAAAATTGCAGTCAGTGCGGCGATGATAGTTTGTTTCTGCCTGAGTGCCGACACGTCCAATGCGCAGCAAAAAAGCGATGCGCAGGGGCGGCAGTGGTGGCAGAACGCGGTCTTTTATGAAATTTATCCGCGCAGTTTTGCGGACAGCAACAACGACGGTATCGGCGATCTCAACGGAATTACCTCGAAGCTCGATTACCTGCACGAATTAGGCGTGGACGCCATCTGGATCACACCGTGCTTCCCTTCCCCACAAGTGGATTTTGGATATGACGTGTCGGACTACGAAGCTATAGATCCAATGTACGGAACGCTGAAAGATTTCGACCGGCTGATGAGCGAGGCGAAGAAGAGAAACATCCGCGTGATTCTGGACTTCGTGGTGAATCACTCTTCGGATCAGCACAAGTGGTTTATCGATTCCAGGTCATCGCGAACTTCTAAACATCGCGACTGGTACATCTGGCGCGACGGAAAAGGGAAAAATCAACCACCGAACAACTGGCAATCCGAATTTGGCGGCCCGGCGTGGACGTTCGATCAGAAAACCGGTCAGTATTATTACAATTATTTTTACCCCGAGCAGCCGGACCTGAACTGGCGAAATCCGGCGGTAAAGGAAGCGATGCTGGACGCGACACGCTTCTGGTATAAGCGCGGCGTTGCCGGATTTCGTCTGGACGCGGTGGACACGTTATTCGAAGATCCGAATTTGACGGATAACCCTCCACTGCCCGGCAAGGACAAATTCGGCCGGCCGCGACAAGAGAGAAAGTTCAACACAAAGTTGCCGGAAGTCCACGACGTGCTCCAGGATCTTCGTAAGGCCGCGGACGAATATGACGCGGTGTTGATCGGCGAGACGTGGACAAAAGGTATCTCAGAGCTGAAACAGTATTACGGAGAGCACAGCAACGAGCTCCAAATGCCCATGGATTTGATGTTCGGAACGGTGAATAAGCTTTCGGCGCCCGAATTTCGCAGGCAGATTGCGGCGGTAGAACAGGCGGGCGGGTGGCCGGTATTCGTGATCAGCAACCACGACATGGACCGCTCGTACAATCGCTACGGCGACGGAACCCACAACGAGCAAATTGCCAAGCTGATGGCGTCGATGTATTTAACGTTGCGGGGCACGCCAATCATGTACTACGGCGAAGAACTCGGGATGGAAAACAATGATCCGAAGCGCAAGGAAGACGTGAAAGATCCGCAGGGAAAAATTGGATGGCCAAAAGAAATCGGCCGTGACGGAGAACGAACTCCGATGCAGTGGACTGCCGGCACGAATGCGGGCTTCAGCGAGGCAAAGCCCTGGCTGCCGGTACCGCCGAGCTTTAAAACACATAACGTGGAGACGGAAAGCAAGGATGCGAATTCGGTGCTGGAAGTCTACCGGCAGCTTCTGGGTTTCCGGCATAAAGAGCCCGCGTTGATCAACGGAAGCTATGTGGCGCTGAATGCGGACGATGCCAACGTGCTTGCGTATCTGCGGCAGGATAAAGACGAAACAATTCTGGTCGCTCTAAATATGTCCGGCACACCGCAGAAACTTCGATTCAATTTGGGCGCGGCTGGATTCAGCACGGCGAAGCTGTCGAAAATGCTAACAAGTTCACAACCCGCCGCGACGATCTCGGCGGACGAACTGGCGTTGGAACCGTTTGGCGTAATAATCGCGAAAGTGACGAAATAGTTTTCCGCGCGGAGCGTGCGAGTGCAGGTTGATGAATTCGTGCGCTCCCGGCGGAGAAGAATAGCCGGAAATTTATTTTTTATTGCAGCACCCAGGTGCCAATTAGTTCGGTGATCCTGAAACCGTAACGGGGATACTGAGTGCCGAGCGAATCGCTTCGCACGATACGTGCTTTGCCGACATGTTCCTGTTCCACACCCACCAAAAAAACATCGACGATGGCACCTGCCGCTAACACGGCTGCGCATGCACAACAAAATCCACTCTTGCTGACGTTCTCCGTGGTGGTAAACGATTCGAAGGCATTGCCGCTGGAGTCTATGCCGGTCAACTTTAGCGGCACGCGCAAACCGACACGAATTTCTTTGCGGCGTTCCTTGCGCCGGGTCATCAGCGCCTCCGCCAGGCAGGAGCGCAGTGCATCAAAGTCGACGGGCTTTTCGAAATAAGCCGCGGCGCCAAGATCGCGGCAGAATTCCTTCGTTTTTGCGCCGGCTTCCCCGGAAACCACAAACACCGGAATCAATTGCGTGGCGCTGAAGGTCGTGAACGTTTTGCAGAGCTCAAAGCCGGAATACCCGGGCATGCGGAGATCCAGGAGAATGGCGTCGGGTTTGTGCTCAAGAGCCAAAGCCAGCGCTTCTTCCGGCTTGCCGGTATCAATGATTTCGTAGTGGTCGGCCAGATTAAGGCGGACCAGACGCCGAATGGACTCGTCGTCGTCCACGATCAGGATTTTTGCCATGCTGGTTAATCCTTCTTACGCGTCAGGGGCGGTGGACGAAGCGGCGAGAATCAGGTCGGTTTTGCGCTGATGGTCAATAATTTTAGCGTCCAAAACTTCCCGCACTTTATGAATCAGGGATTCTTCGGTGAATGGTTTGTTGAGCAAATTGCAGTCGGGGCCCAGCACACCGTGCCCGGCGATGAAACTATCGGTGTATCCGGAAATGTACAGAACTTTAAGAGCGGCGTCCGCGGCGACAAGTCGTTCCGCGAGCATCCGGCCATTTTGACCCGGCATAATGACATCGGTCACCAGTAGCTGAATGATGCCGGCGTGGGCTGCGGCAATTTTTAAGGCTTGCTCGGCATCGGGCGCGCTAAGAACTTTGAATCCATGACTGGATAAAAAAGCCGCTGCCAGTCTTCTAAGCGGCTCGGCATCTTCAACGAGCAAAATCGTTTCGGAGCCGCGCAGATTTTCTCCGTGGTAAGGAATTCCGGCGAGCGGTTGCGAAGTTTCCGCCACCAGCGGCAAAAAAATTTGAAACGAAGCGCCCTCACCCGGTTCGCTATCGACCCAGACATAGCCACCGCTCTGCTTGACGACCCCGTAGACCGTCGCGAGACCCAGGCCAGTGCCCTTGCCAAGTTCCTTGGTAGTAAAAAACGGCTCGAAAATATGGGCGAGAGTTTCAGAATCCATTCCCGACCCGGAATCGGCGACCGACAAGCGCACGTAGTTGCCGGCTTTTGCACCGGTGTGCAAGCGAGCGTAAGCCTCGTCAAGATTTACGTTGGCGGTCTCGATGCGAAGCCTGCCGCCCTGCGGCATGGCGTCACGGGAGTTCACCGCCAAGTTCAGAATTACCTGTTCGATCTGATTGCGATCCGCACGCACGCTGCGCAATTCGGGATCGAGCGTAATACTGACGGCGATGTCTTCGCCGATCAGGCGGGGCAACATTTTTTCCATGTCGGCGACGAGATCGTTGAGATTCAGGATGGTGGGCGTAAGAATTTGTTGGCGGCTGAAGGCGAGCAACTGACGGGTCAATGCCGCGGCGCGTTGTCCGGCTTTTTCGATTTCCAGCGCGTGTTCGGTAAGCGGATTGGCGGTTCCAAGCGCGGTCTTCAACACCTGGCTGTATCCGATGATCACGCCGAGAAGGTTATTAAAATCGTGCGCGATGCCGCCGGACAAACGGCCGACAGCCTTCATCTTGCCGGCCATGCGCAACTGGCGCTCCAGTATTCGTTTGCCGGTTATGTCCTCGACGAACATTTCGAAGCAGGACGGCTGGCCGTCCGCCTGTGCAAAGCGGCGGCCGCTGCAGAGTACGGTGATGGGCGTGCCGTCTTTTCTTTTCCACTCCGCTTCGACATCCTTGAAATCCTCAACGCGATTCAAGAGCTCGGTGAGTCTTTGAAATTCCGCCGGGAAGCGGAAGATTTCGCGTTCGAGGTTAGCTTTCAGAAGGTCGTCAGCGGTCTTGTAGCCTAGCATCTTTTGCAACGCCGGATTGGTGCGCAGAAGTTGGCCGTCGCTGTTCGCGCGATAGATGCCGTAGGGAGCGTCTTCCACAACCGAGCGAAAACCAGCGTCGGCCAGGCGCAAGGCTTCGAGGGCCAACTTCCGCTCGGTGATATCCCGATTGACGATGACAAACTTTTCGGGCGCGCCTTTGGAATTATTTATAACGCTGGCGGTAGATTCCAAAACTCGCCAGGTGCCATTTTTGTGGCGGATGCGATATTCGAGGGTTTGGCCGATACCAGTGGCGCGCGCCTGTTCGGCCGAAAGCACTACGCGATCGCGATCCTCGGGATGAATTTGTTCCAGGGAGGAGGATTGCTGCAATTCTTCCGGAGAGTATCCGAGCTTGGTTTGATAGGAGAGGCTGTTGTAGATGCGCTGGCCCTCCATGTCCACCACAGCAATCATGTCGGAGGCGTTGTCGGTGATGAGGCGAAAGAGTTCTTCGCGTTGAAAAAGTTGGCGGCGAATGCGATGAATTTGCCACTGCTGGTAGATGGTGTAGATGTCGAAGAGCAGAACCACGGCCACCAGGCCGCGGACCGCTTGCGGGAAGTACAGCCACGACACGTCGTCTTGCCGCTCGGCAAGCTGCGGGACGATGAAGGAGACCACACCGAGGGTTAGTAGCAGCGTAACGATGATGGCGGCGAGCCACAGCCACCACTCGCGGCGTTCGGCGCGGCGAAAATTAATCCACGCGGAGTCGGAGGAAGCCGCACCCAACTGTTCATTTCCACTGGCAATTCCTTGCGTCGTTTTTTTCACAGATGCGTGTGACCGAAAGAACTTGGGCGGAGGAGTGTGCGCTCCCTGGAGTGAGGGGCAATTGTGGCGCCACTCGAGAGGTCGTAAGGTGCTGTAAAGAGAGGGTCGTCAGTTGGGGCCAGGCAGGGTTACCGTTCCACATTGACACTGGTTCCCTAAACGGACTTCAGTCACGATTTTCTGCGGGCAGCCTCTTCACGGCGCGGGAAACTTCAGGATGAAACCTTGTGACGTTACCTGGCTATCGCGGCGTTCCAACGCATTGAGTCGTGCGGACTGAGAGAGGTGTGAGCAATTTTTTATTTTACCTTCGGATGCCCGTCCAATACCGTCGAATCCATTAACAATAGCGACCGTTGCGAAAACGGGACATACACGAGAGCGGCGGTGAAGGCGATTGCCAGACCTGTGCCGATTTGCTGCAGGAGTAAAAATGGGGCCAAGGCCCACAGCTCGTCTAGAAGAAGTATGAAGAGAAAAAGTTTTTGAAATTTATTACTTAGACCTCGATAATTGAAGGCGGCGGCGGACAACAAATAAAGACGAATGGGAATTCCAATCGCTGCGGTCACGATTAAAACCACGAAAAGTATTATTTTAAGATCTGCAAATGCCGCAAAAATTTCTTCTACCTTTGATAATCGAGCCATAGAAACGACATAGAAAATCAAATACATTACCTGGATCATTGAAAAAAGAGTGCGAACGATACCGTTAGGAACCGATGGGAGGTCGCGCGAATCGCTGAGTAGCGACGATGGAGTCTTCTGCGAGGCGGCTAGCTCACGATCACTGAGGAGCGCGGGAGGGGCCGCGACTTGACTTTGCGTGTTCTCGTCGATGAGAAAACTTGCTCGCTGATCGGGGATAACTTCGACCGGCGCTATAAAACGATATCCGCGGCGTGGCAGGGTCTGGATGAATCTAGGGCTCGCGGCGGAATCGCCCAAGACATTTCTAAGCTGGTTGATCGCGGTATTCAAGCCATGGTCGAAGTCGACGAAAGTGTCCGCAGACCAGACGCGTTCGCGAAGTTCTTCGCGTGTGACCAGAGCGCCGGGGGTTTCCATCAGCATGACCAGGATGCGGAACGCCTGATCGCGAATGCGCGGGCAAGAGTTGCCTTCCAGGCGCAGATCGCCGGTGTCCGTGTCCAGTTCAAACAGGCCGAAACGAAAAAGTTTGCGCGGGGGCTTGGATTCCGTCACATCTTTGTCTCCGGGACCGGACTCATTCTATGGGAGAAAGGTCCCTAAAAGGCTAAGTTTCAGGCGATTAGCGATTGATAATTGCATGATGCCGGAATTACCTCCACTGCATTGCGCACGGAAAGCGGATTCGCGCATATTCAGCTCATGACGATGGTTGAAAATTGGAACTGTGGGCGCGCTATCTGCTTGGTCCTGCTGACCGTGGGCCTGGGAGCATCGCGATCTTGCGCTGAATCGTTGGAGGCGAGCACGGTCAAGGCATTTGACGGCTACGTGAAAGCCAGTGAAGTCCTCGCAAATCAGGAATTAGACGGCAAGAAAACATTTCTGTGGATCGACACTTTGCCGCCGGCAGAGCGTGCCGCAAGCTACGCGGCGTTGCAGCGAGGAGAGACAGTAGTGCAACGCTTTGCAGGATGCGGATCGCCACATTGTGCGGATATACCCGATGGGTTGATCCACGATTGGATAGGAACTGTTTTCATCCCGGGCGTGTCGATCGCACAAACGCTCGCGGCTCTTCAGGATTACGATCGCGACACGGAATACTACCGCCCTCAGGTGATTAAAGCGAAGCTTCTGGCCCGGGAAGGAGACCATTTTCGAGTTTTTCTGCGATTGAAACAAACGCATGTGCTCACCGTGGTGTTGGATACGGAATACGACATTCAATACCAACCTCTGGAGGGCGGCCGCGCAACGTCGCGCTCGTACAGCACCCGTATTGCGGAGGTAGAGAATGCCGGTTTGCGGCAAGAGCATGTTAATGCGCCCGGTGATGATCATGGATTTTTGTGGCGCTTGTATTCGTACTGGCGATTTTATGAATCCGATGGCGGCGTATATGTCCAGTGCAATGCAATTTCGCTAACCCGCGATATTCCGACCGGGTTCGACTGGCTGATAAGTCCATATATCGAAAATATTCCTCGCGAGTCATTACGATTTACGCTCAGCGCCACGCGCAGTGCGGTAATAAACAAATTTCAGGGTGCGGCGGAGCAAACAAAACCATAGTCGGGAAAAGACCATGCTTCGAGAAATAGCGTGAGGAGGGAGAGCAAGATCAAGGCACATGGATTTGCTGCAAGCCATCGGGCGAGTTTACTGGGTACGTCAAAGCCCGCGCCGTTCGAAAGGAACGCAGGCTCATTTGAAAATGCCACACGGATTCAAGAAAGCTGGACGTCGGAACCGGAGCGGAGAGCCTTAGTGTGGCTCGCCGCGCGAATCCCTGCGTACATAAATTCCGATCACCTGACCCTCCTTGGATTTGTGGCAATGTTGCTGGCGGGTTGCAGCTATGCGCTGGCGCGATGGAATGCTGCCGGATTGTTGCTGGCCACCTTTTGGCTGGCCGTGAACTGGTTTGGAGATAGCCTCGACGGTACTCTGGCGCGAGTGCGAAATTGCCAGCGGCCTCGCTATGGATTTTATGTGGACCACATGATTGATTCCTTTGGGGCGCTATTTTTGATGGCCGGTCTCGGAGCTTCCAACTACATCGATTGGCGAATCGCGATGAGCATGCTTGGCGCATTCCTGCTGCTGTCTATTGAAACGTATCTAGCCGCATATACCTTGGGTGTTTTCCGGCTGTCCTTCGCGAAGTTTGGGCCAACGGAGATTCGAATCCTACTGGGCATCGGCAACCTCGTCTTGTTTTTTCATCCGCAAGCCAGAGTGCCAGGCGGGTCTTATCGACTGCTTGACTTCGGAGGCGTGGTAGCGGCCCTGGGCATGGCGATAATGGTTGTCGTTGCGGCAGCAAGCCATACGAGGACGTTATACCGTCAGGAAACGCGTTAGAAATGGTCCGCGAATCTGTTCGTCGATGAATCGAGTTTCAAACCAAAGACCTGCTAACCGGGTGAGGGCCTTCGGCATCTATACGAGCAGATATCGCAGCGCCGTGTAAAAGTTGCTTAACCCGGCGTGTGTTTTAAAATTCCGCTTTTGCCGGTCGAGATGTTGTTTGCTGGTGATTTACAAAGTCGTACTGTCTGATAACTAGGCTGTCCTTCTACGAATAAAACGCGAATGAGGTTTTGATTATGGCAACTCCGCTGATACCCAGTGCACTTGACGCACGCACCCAAACGTTTCCCGTTCTGACCGAGACACAAATCGATCGCGTGCGGACCTACGGGAAATTGCGACACGTTACCGCCGGTGAAATTTTGTTTGAGCCCGACGATACGAATGTGCCGTTTTTTGTGCTGCTTTCTGGAAGCATGGAGATCGTGCAGCCGGATTTTACCGGCGAACGGCCAGTGACGACGCACCATGCGGGACAGTTTACCGGCGAGATCAGCATGATTTCCGGGCGCCGGTGCATCGTGCTGGGGCGCGTCACCGAGCCGGGCGAGTTTGTGGAAGTCAGCATGGCGGGCTTGCAGTCGATTATCGCCAGGGACACGGAACTCAGCGAGATCATCATGAGGGCGTTCATCCTGCGCCGGCTGCAATTGATCAGCAAGGGCCTGGGCAATGTGATCCTGATGGGCTCGCGACATTCGGCGAATACCTTGCGTTTGCGGGAATTTCTCAGCAGGAATGGACACCCGCATACGTACGTGGATTTGGACACGGACCAGCTTTCCCAGGAATTGCTGGACCGTTTCCAGGTGAAGATGCACGACATTCCCGTGGTGATCTGCAAAGGCAAAGCGGTGCTGCGCAATCCTTCGATTCAGGAATTGGCGGATTGCCTGGGATTCAACAGCACCATCGACGAGTCGCTGGTGCGTGATTTAATTATTGTGGGGGCGGGGCCGGCGGGCCTGGCAGCGGCCGTTTATGCGGCGTCGGAGGGATTGGATGCACTGGTGATCGAGACGGCGGCGCCGGGAGGGCAAGCGGGGTCCAGCTCCAAGATCGAAAATTATCTGGGATTTCCGATGGGCGTTTCGGGACAAGAGCTCGCGACGCGCGCGATCACGCAAGCAGAGAAATTCGGGGCGCGAATGATGATCGCGCACAGCGTGGTGCATCTGAATTGCGGGCGGCGTCCGTATGAAGTAGTGCTGGAAAACACCAGCACGCTTGCGGCGCGCACAGTGGTGATTGCTACCGGAGCGCAGTACAACAAACCGCACATCGCCAATCTGGAAAAATTTGAGGGCCAGGGAATTTATTATGGCGCCACATACATGGAGTCGCAGCTGTGCGAACGAGAAGAGATTATCGTGGTGGGCAGAGGAAACTCGGCGGGGCAGGCGGCGATTTTTCTTTCCCAGGCGGCGGAAAAAGTACACATGCTGGTGCGTGCGGGGCAACTGTCGGACACCATGTCGCGCTACTTGATCCAGCGCATTGAGGCGAACTCGAAGATCGAACTGCATTACCGGACGCAAATCGTCGGTCTGGAAGGCGATGAGCACCTGGAACGCGTCGTGTGGCACGACAAGAAAAACGGCGAGACGTCCACGCATGAAATTCGGCACGCGTTCATTATGGCCGGCGCTTCGCCGCGAACGGAGTGGCTGAAGGGGTGCCTCGCGCTGGACGGCAAAGGATTTATTTTGACCGGGCAGGATCTGGGTGTCGCGACAGAAAACCACCCATGGACACTGCAGCGCACGCCAGAAATGCTGGAGACCAGCCTGCCCGGTGTGTTTGCGGTGGGCGATGTGCGCGCCGGGAATGTTAAACGCGTGGCATCGGCCGTAGGGGAAGGATCGATTGCAATAAATTTGGTGCATCGGGCTTTGGCGGAGGCATAGCGGATGCAGTTTTGGAGATATTCAGCTGCGTAGTAAGGATCCGCCTGTATTTATTTTGTGAACCCCTATAGAAACGCAGGAGTAAAAACGAAGACGCCATACTTTTAGGCTTCGGAATCGATTAAGGAAATAGCTAGGGCCTTCCGGATTCGGAAGGCCCTTTTCTATACAAGTCAGGTTTATCGCGACGGGCGAAAAGAGATCGCCCAAGCGAGAGTAAGAGTTAGCTCAGCAACAGCCGCTTCGATAGCAAGCCAAGAGAAATAAGGCCACCAGCGAGAAGGAGCGGGAGTGTACCGGGTTCAGGTACTCTATTGCCGCCGCCGTTCAAACCGCCACCCGGGCTGCCGCCGTTGCCACCGCCGATGGTGCCACCACCGGAACCGCCGACGTTACCAAGGGGGCAACTGCCGCCGACCTGGTTGGCCTCTACCGCCGACTCGCCGGGCTCAATCGTTGTACCAACTCCGGCGAAGGACACCGAAGCAGTCTGTGATAAGGCTCGGCCGCAGAGATCGGTAGCACCGGGATCGAAGGCGATGCCGGCCAGCGCGAGAATGTTTCCGGCGAAGTCACTATTGGGACCAAGTTCCGCGGAGCTTCTGACCACCCAGAACACCTTGTCATTGGGATGGAGCTTGCTGATGTCAACGGATGAGTTTGTTGAGGTGATGAGGGTGCTAGACAGCAGGAAAACAAAGGTCGAGCCGGCGACGCCCTTGTCGTCGAGCGTCAGTACCGATGACAGATTTGTTGCGCCAGCGGGAACTACATAAACCCCGGGATTGACGGTTAGTCCGCCGAGATCCGCGCCCAAAGTTGCGGTAACTGGGAGAGTCCCCAGATTAGTGTAAGCAGTGGTGAGGTCAAGAAAAGCCTGATTCGGCGCACCCAAAGAGAAGGTCGTGCCATTCACTATGCCGGGGGGAAAACCGGTAATCGCAGGGGTTCCAATGGAGCCACCTAGATCTCCGGTGATGATCGTCGCGGCGGAACCGCCGCCGCTGGCGTTGGTCACCCCGGCTTCACCGAGGACCGCAAAGCTACCCGCAGTCAAAAGCGTATCGGCAAAGGCATCAGGAGCCAGAATCGGAAGGAGCAGAACGGAAAGAGCACACAGACAAAAGCCGCGTAGTTTCATGTTTACCTCGTGGGGTGCAATGGCCACAGAGCTTGAACGAGATCTGTTTCACAATCATGTGGCACGTCGGATGCCAACGTCGGGAAGTGCTCCTGCCGGACACCAAACGGGCGCCCGTGTTGCATCCAAGACAGTTACCTCGTAGCAAGGCCGAGATGCCGCGAAGCCCGGGGGCCATTTACAGGTGAGAGATTACAAATATTCCACTTAAGCGGAAGAAATTTGCGGCCAAGCATGGAGCGGGGACTGCCTGGTTGGTCGGAAGGTTTTAATTTCGCGGATCCCATTGGCTCAGTCCTGGTACTGGGTCGAGACAAGAGTGCCGACAAGGGTATGTTCACGCCAGCGCGTCGATTGAATATATAGTTGGTTACTGAGCATCGAAACCGAAGAATGCGCGATCCGCAGAAGTTTCGGAACGAACTGGATGCAGGCAGAAAATCAGCGGGCCGTGGTGTCATCGCGCTGGCGTCCGTGCTGCTATTTGTTGTAATCGTGGGAGGGTTGGCGTCCTTTGCTTTTCTTCGCCCTACCTATTATTGGGACATGCTCGGATACGCGGCGGTCATCGAGTCCTGGCATACCTCGGATGCCGCAGCAATTCATCGCGAGGCCTACTCCTCGATTCACGGGCTCCCGGAATATCCGGCACTGATTGGAACGCAACCTCCCTCAGATTTTAACCACGACGTTTTCCGGAACAGCATAGATTTCGTCCAGCAAATATCCTTCTATTCCATCAAGCCTCTGTATTGCCTGGGCGCATCCGCGTTGCACCGAATGGGTTTGTCCTATCCAAGAGCTCTGGGTTTTTTATCTCTCTTTCCATTCGTTTGTCTTGCAATGCTCACATGGTTTTGGTTTCGCCGGTATTTGGACGAATGGGAGTGCGCGCTGTTTGGCGCGTTGCTGGTGGTTAGCCCTCCGATTTATGCGATCAGTCGATTTGCGACTCCAGATGCGCTGGGGTTGACGCTGGTCGCGGTTGCTTTGTACTTATTGCTGGAGTCCTCGCGGATCGTGGTTGGCTGCGCGCTGTTGCTCATCGGCATTTGGGTACGTCCGGATGCACTCATACTTGCGGGATTACTTTTCTGCGTTCTGCTATTTTTGAAAAAAATCGATTTGATGGAGTGGGGCACGTTCTGCCTGTTGGCACTAACGAGTTATGGCGTCATCCAGATATTTGCTGGCCCGTATTCGTGGAGTGTTCTCTTCCATAACTCCTTCGTTGCGGCTTTAAAAGAGGCTGGTAACGCGGTAGTCCATGTAACGCCACGACTATATTTTTTTACCGTGGCGCGGAACGGATGGACGCTGGTGAGGTCTTCTTCGATCACGTTGGTAATCTTCATGGGAGTGCTTGCACTTTTGCTTCATCGTCGCCGAGCGTATCGATATATAACCGCGACAGTTTTGGTGTCCGAAATAATCCATTTCCTGCTTTTCCCGTCTTTGGAGCATCGCTTTTATGCGCTGCCGACGTTCTTTGCACCACTCTCGCTGGTGCTGGCCTGTTCTGGTTATTTTTTGAAATCATCGGCGCGGTTGGAGAACCAGGCGGAGTCCTCTTAATTAGTCGTCGGATGAGTGCAACGTCCTTCGTTGGCCAGAACTAGCAGATTCAATATTTCTGGCCGAGCCATTCGGTTTGCAAACTTGGTGGATGTAATAACGTCTGCATAACGACGCAATACTGTTCCGTCTTCTCGCGCAATCCGCGCAATTGCTCGGCAGTCGCCTGAGGCGCCACGATGTCGAATCGAATCCGGATGGACTGAAAGCCCACGGGCACGTCCTTGGATATACCCAGCGTACCTCGAAGATCCAGCTCTCCCTCGACCGTCGCCTCGATTCCTTCGGTTGGTATTCCCATGGCCGCGGCAACCATCTGGCAGGTGATTTGTGCGCAGGCCGATAAAGCTCCGCGTAGCAGATCGCCGGAACAAGCGCCTGCGCCAGCGCCACCAACTCCCGTGTGGGCCTCTGCTTGATAGATGGCGCGTCCGATATCGACGGAGCACGCAATCGGCGTGCCGGTTTGGCTACCTTTCGCCCTGAGCGTGATTCGCGAAGCGGCCGGGTCATTTCGATATTGTTCTTTGAGTGGTTTTTGAACAGACTTCAGATCCATGGGTCCCCCAAAATTCGTCCGCAATAATGTTTAGAAATTCTACACGGCGTCACAATGAGCGGGCCTGTAGCAACTCGAGTTGCTTGGTAGCATGCCTCCACCGGAGGCTAACACATGCCGAAGTTTGTGATCGAGCGCGATATACCGGGAGCCGGAAATCTTTCCGACGCTGAGCTGCAGGAAATCTCTCGAAAGTCGGTAACCGTTCTCAAAGGAATGGAGACGCTGGCGATTATACGTCCGAATTGCAATTGTGATTCAAGGGGCGGGAGTGGCGGAGAGCACTTTAGTTTGGTGCGGTCGTGGAACATTCATCCTAGCCAATACGATTAACCTGCTCCGCGATTCGCACGCACCAGGATGCTCCAGTGCGCTGAAAAACCATCCCTGGGGCTGACTGTTCTCCTCGCGACTCGATATCGAGCGGATTAGTTCGATTTTCGTGCCGCAAGACGTGGGTTTTGAGCTGATTGCAGAGTTACCGCGCCGGACTGGCAGGCGCTCGCTGTTCATGCGCGCTTCGCTGTCATGCGTATTTCTTCGCTGTCGAGATGCCCGGTAGTACTACCGTTACGCGTCATTTCGTCTCAAGCACACAGCGGGATTCTCACGGAAATAAATTAAGAACCCGAGTTTGCTCCGCCCATACCACCTGCCTATTTTCAGTGCGAATCGCAGCAGCAATAATCACTCGTAGGCATTCAGTGCTTCGCAGCGAGCAGTGATTCAGCGGCCGGGAACCGAAGTATTCGCGGCGTTTTGGATCCTGAATCGCTGGGGCGAAGCGCTCAACCGTCTTTTGGATTAGACGTACACCTCGAACAGGGAGAATTACAAATGACCAAGGTAAACAATTTTCTTCATGACATGCATGGAATCGGCCACATCATTCTGATCGCCATCGTGACGGTGATTTTGTTGGTCGTCCGCTACTAAGAACCGGGGAACCGGTTCCTTCAGGGACGACAGGCAGCAGTACGATCCCGGCGTGGGTTCGCTACGGCTGATCTCGGAACGCGAAGTCCAGCGCCTCGTGATCTATCACGGAATGCCACGCGTCTCACGTGGTGAATACGATTGACGTGCATGCCTGATCTGACATCTTCTTTTTGCGATTGGGAACCGTGGCGCTACTCTTTGAAAGTTCCGCCGATTTTTCCGCGAGCATACCGAACTTCTTCGGCGCATCTTCCGAGTACATGTCATCCCATAGCGCGCGATATTCATCCGAGAGCCGGTTCCATCGAAAGTGAAGGTCTTGGCAATCCGTGACGCGCTTTTGATTGTGCTGCACCAGCGAAAATGCGCTCAACAATGCGGCGACGAGTGTGAACGACGCAACGTACAGGTGCCCGAGCCCGCCGATCACGGTGACAAACGCGCCCGAGGAAATCACCAGCGTTAGCCAGTTGCAAAGTTTCTGTTGACGGTTGAACGATTGCGCCAGGTCGGCAAAATAATTCGCGTGGATTTCGGAACTTATCCAACCTTCCCAGACAACTTTTTGCTGTAAATCGGACAGTGTGAGCGACGGCGTTATCGGAAAAACTTACTCCCTTGATTCCATTATCTGCTCGCCGGTCGCCGGTGTCGACGTCAGACCATCGAGCGGCGGAAACTTCGTAATTTGTCCGTGCTCGTCGACGACGCTCGCATGAAAACTCGGATTCTCGCCGCATGAGTAAGTCGGATAGCGAGGGTCCGCCTGGACCAATAGTAGGTCGTTCGCTATTTTAGTTTTTCGTTTTGCGAACGCGCCGATGATCTCAGCCTCATTGAGCCCGGCCCGAGCGGTGAGAGCACGCAACAATTGTTTCATCTGATTTTGCGTAAACTGACCGAGATCGACTCGCATCTCGAAAATCGTTTCAAAGCTGTCTTGCTCGCGAATCCGCCAATAAAGTTTTTTCATCGTGATTGCTCCCACTACGATTTCTTTTCCTTGTCACGCACGCCCGCCGCCTCTTTTAGAAATCGCTCGGCCTCGTGGGTAACAAGCGTCGCCATTAGAGTCGTGTGGCTTGCCCTCCCAACAAATGGACCGTCCAAATTCGGGGCTCGGCCATCAATAAATAAATAGAACAGCGCCTCGTGCAGCCAGCCGAGAAAATCAAAGATTTCCTTCAACTCATCGACGTTAGTCGCGTTGAAGAGCTCCGCGACCTCTTCGGGCTTCGAAACACCTTTGTGCGAAATCCACCTATGGCGCAGATTTTGGTAATTTGTTTCGTAAATGTTCCGCCGCTCCTCGACGAGAGAATCGATGCGGTCGAAGTCCGCCAACGTAGGTTCGTAGACGGCTTGGAAAAATTGTTCATGATAGGGACGGTTAAGACTACGCGTCCTCTGCCTCAGTGATGTCTTCGAAAACATTTGCTGATTGTTTCGAGCCAATCGCAAGAGGTTTCCAAGGTTGTGAAGAGAGTTTTTGTCGAAGATGCGACCGAGTGCAATAATGCACGACTCCTGTAGCGCCCCAACACACCCACCCCACAATAGGGGCGTCCGTTCCAGAAAGTCGTCAACCTCGGGGTGCTCTTCCGCCATCCTGCGCAACGTGAGTTCAGCGTAATACGATTGCGTCGCCTTTTCGACTTCCTGTTCGAATATCTCAAGCTCTTTTTTGAATTTTGCTTCACTCACTTGGGTACCTCGTTGCAAAGGCTCGGCGTCGCGCATTCTGGTAAGCCAACGGCCCGACGATCTTGGGGCCGGACGCCTCTAACCTCGTGCGAGAAAAATTTGAACCCCTCAAATCGCCTCTACGCGTTCACGCAAATGAGTCGGTAACGTCAAAGGTGGTCCGCACCGCTGGAACGTGCGTAAACCCCGCCGCGACGGAACAATAAAACCGATGAGCTCCGTGAGTGAGTTTGAATCGGTACCCGTAGCCGGGCTTTCCGTCGACGATTTCAACCGGCGGAATCGCATCGCCCCGACGAAACCCTCGAAAAATCCTCGATACCCGCTCGCGCGCAGTTCCCTCTTCGTCGCTGTCCAAGAAAATTTGTCGACGGAGAGCAAGGTTGACCGGGCCAACATCGTCGATGCTCACGGTCAATATTCGAGGGCTTTTTGCGGTTCGGTATGCGCGGGTTGCCGGAACGAAACCCGTCATTCCCGACTCACTCCGCCAATCGTCGGGAAATTCGAAGTTAAGGTCGTGATGCGTGATTTTCATAAAGCCCGCGAGCCCTGACATACCGCCAAAACTAAAAGGTGCCTAAAAGTTTTTCCCGTCTCGCTCGGTTCGCCATCAAAAACATGGGTTTTTATTGGGGAAATGGTGCGCCCAAGGGGACGATCTTAGAACTTTTCTGGGTGATTTTGTGGCAGCTCTGCCAGAAACTGGTTTGTCTGCCGGAGTGAGCTTGTAACTTGTTTGGCGGTTCGAAGGCACTTGTCCGATTAGCGGTGCGGGCTCACCAGGACTTAACACACTCCCCCCAAAAATCGCAATGAACGTGGCACTGAAGCTAGCTATCTGGCTGCGGAGGAAAAGATGAGGTGAGGCGGCGCATGAGCCAGCCTAGAAAAAACAAGATTACCCCTGAAAGGAACACGAGAAAACGCGGCGGGTTGTCCCAAGAATGATCGATATCCTTGCCCATGTTTAGGAGGGGCCAAAGTAGGAATGATCCTGTGCCAAAATCCTGAACGATTTGGGCGGCTTGAGAAGTGATTGACGGTAGGCTCTTCCGATTGGAAGGATCGGAGAGAGCATCGAGTTCTTGTTGCGAAAGGCCGAGTCCCTCCGACGACCCCCGGAGAAGGAAGATGCCCTTTAGCAGAAGTGTAAGACTGCCCAGAGCGAAAACCAGAGGGACGGCAGTGAATTTGCTCTCGCGTGACGAGAAGATCCAAAAGCAAAGGGCAGCGCCACCAAGACCAAAATAAAGCACAGCGCGGCGCGGATGGTATTCAAGGTCGCCAGCAAAGTTTTCCAAAAAGAACTCGCGAATCGTCACGGCGTGAGTTTACCTCAAAAACAGTGCTGGAGAAGTAGAGAAGCACGCGCGATTCGGAATCGAACTGAAGTCCTTGTGAGTCATTACTACTACATGTGAATTATTTTCTCGTTAGGTCAATTTGAAAAGTATCGGAGTAAGAGCAGCCCTTCGGGGGTTTGTCTGGCTTAACCCTTTTTGACGTCGCGATGCCAAGAGGCTTTTTCGCGCTCGGGTGCTCCCTCATCGCGGTAGTATCCGTCTCAACATGGCCAAGCTATGGCGGCTAAAATACGAACGCTGACGGGTTGGACGGATATCTGAACGCGAGTTCAAAGCACCTTAACTCTTATGTTGACTGCTAGATTCATGAGAGTTCGAGAGGACGTGCAATCATGAGCAACATCGTGCCATTGAGCAAAGATAAGTACCGACTGTTCGTCGCGACTCAATATCTCAACGCAAGCGCGGCAATTTACGAGGGATTGAAGCGGCAGCGCGGAGTCAACAATTTCCACTTTCTCGTCAGCGTGCGGAGCTTCATCGAGTACACGAGACGTGGGATATGGTTCTTGATGTGGGCCAATGCGGAGAAACTACAAGAGGCTACGAAACTGACGTTTGAACGACCTGGCAGTCCTAATTTGGTGAAAATGGATTCAATGATTAACGAAAAGCTAGGCAATGGTAGACAGTCCGCACTAGAACGAAACGCTCCGGGAATCAAGGAGCCTTTCATCGACTGCCTGCATGCCCTCACGCACGGAAATCCTATCTGCGTGCGGATGATTGCTCACGGTCTAGAGAAAAGCTTCGATATAGCCGGTCTGACGTTCCGGGCCGAGGCAGACCTAAATATTTTCAAGATTTTGCTCTATAGGCGAATGTTGGGTGAGTCACCGAAGTCGATTTGGCAAATGTTGACTACCATGCACAATCGGCCAGACGAATTGACAGCCAACGCCAGAATCGCGGCTCAATTACTCAAAAACTCCGGGAAATTTGATGAAGCATTCTTTAGGAAGTAGGGGTCGTTGGGTTCATCGAAGCTTGTGTGGTTTGGATGGTTAATCATTGAGGTCAGCGACCCGGACTTTCCAAATTCTCGCAAAACCTCGTTTTCATTGGGGAAATGGCGCGCCCGAGTGGACGATCTTAGAACTTTTCTGGGTGATTTTGTGGAAGCTATGCCAGAAATTGATTTATCTCTTGGACTTCATTTGTTGCCTGTTCCGAAGTTCCAAGGCATTTGATCGGGACTTTGCGGCGGCTCATGGTCAACTGGGCCGCTACGTGACCAAAACTTTATCAGCGTCGCGAGTTCCTGTTTATTCGTTCCCCAACTCTTCGAACCCCGGCACTTCAAACGTCGTATAACTCACGCCGGTCTTTCCACTATCGATGGTTTTTACGACCAGCGCGAGGTGATAGACCCGGCTTCAAAGGGACTATAGTTTCTCGATTCGGGGCTTCCGGGGCGATGCTCCTCCGTATCGGGTGCGATGGAATGAGGGTTGCTCGTAAGAGTTCTAGCGACGCTGTATAAAGCGCCCTCAACCAATCGAAAGCAATGAAATAGAAGCGCACACTCTTCTGTCCCTACTCCGTCAATTAGGTGTTGAATGGCCAGCTATTTAAGCACATGCTTCGCCGGTGACTTCGCCAACAAATAACTTCTCGTTTCTCCCAGGCGTGCCCGCCCGCTATGTCCTCCAAAGACTTGCCGAGGCCGATGGTCATGAAGTCAGCACTGGGAAGCTGGGTAGTCCCCAAAGCTCTGCGGCACTTGCGGTAAACACCTTTGGCTGGTTCCACGAACGACCGGAGTGTCTGCCGCCGTTTACAATGCTCGGACAAACCACGTCGCTAGCTACTGTCGTCGAAGTCGAGCATAGTGCCCGCTTTCCGTGGTCAGGTGGTAGACACCCATGGCTCGATGCGTGGGTGGAAACACTCGATGTTATTATTGGCATTGAGTCCAAGAGATTCGAGCCGTACCGAAGCCCAAAATTCTCAACCCTATCAAGCGCATACGACCGCCCAGTTTGGCATGACCACATGGGCCCTTACGAAATCATGAGAGATAGAATTCGTTCCGGAGCCGAGCGGTTCGAATTTCTCGACGCGGTGCAACTTGTAAAGCATGCTTTCGGATTGGTGACGGAAGGTCGCCGGAAAAGAAAGCGGCCTTACTTGGTTTATTTGTACGCCGAACCCGCAGCGTTAGCCGGTCGAACTATTTCCGATGTTAGCAGACAACAACACCGTTCCGAGATCGTTCGCTTCGCCGCAGCGATCAATGGAGCAGAGGTGGGTTTCGGGGCGATCAGCTACCACGAATGGCTCAACACCTGGTCCGACACAGACGCCAAACTCGTAAGCCATCGCGCCGCAATCATCGAGCGTTTCCAGCCCTAATTGAATTGCCGCTACGTGACGAGGTTCTAAAATGGCCGATCCCCCCGGTGAAGTGGCGTCCATAACGCGGCATGCGGTATTGTTTTACTCGCAGTCAGTTTCGAACGACGGCCATGCGCTTTATCATGAAGATCCTCCACATAGTTAAAACCGTTGCTGGCGCGACCTGGGTTTACCACCAGATTCGCGTCCTCTGTTCGCTGGGCTTTGAAATCATTGTCGCTCTTCCGTCGGCCACCGCTGGTCTTGCACCAAAATATACGGAGGCAGGCGCTACGGTCGTACCCATTAATCTCGACGTCCCTACGAAGCAGCCTTGGGCAATTCCAGTGCGGCTCCAAGCTTGCAGAACCTTAGTTAAAAACGTCAGGCCTGATCTGATTCATACGCATCATGTAGGCACCACTCTTGTGGTCAGGGCGGCCTTGGGCAAATCGTCTCCGGTCCCGCGTATTTTCCAGGTGCCTGGTCCATTGCACCTCGAGCACGCTTTTTTCGCGCACGCTGAGACTGTGTTGGCAGGCCCCCGGGATCATTGGATCGCCGGCTGTCGCTGGACATATAACCGATATCACCGCTTGGGTATTCCGACGAACCGTGTTTTCCTTTCCTACCCGGGCACTGATCTAAATTTATTTTCGTCCTATCGTACCAATGAATTGCGCCGAGAGCTGCGTCTCGCGCCAGAGACTCCCCTTGTAGGCATGGTCTGCTATATGTACGCACCGAAGCGATTTTTGGGCCAGACAGTCGGGCTCAAGGGGCACGAAGACTTCATTTCTGCGTTTCAAATTGCCCGAGAACAATATCCCAGGCTTCAGGGAGTCATCATCGGCGGCGCTTGGGCCGGTGCCACTAGGTACGAAAAACATTTGCGAGAAATCGGACTGCGAGAGTGCGGGGACTCCCTGGCGTTCTTGGGCTTTAGGTCTGACGTTCCCGCGCTTTATCCTGATCTTGATTTAGCGGTTGTGGCATCCCACTCGGAAAACGTTGGTGGCGCTGTTGAGCCGCTCCTCAGCCGAGTTCCGGTTATCGCGACAAATGTCGGCGGCCTTCCCGACTTAGTCCAGGACGGCGTTTCCGGCAAGCTAGTCCCCCCCCGAAATCCTCAAGCGCTTGCCGCCGCTATAGTCTCAACTTTGCGAAATCGCGAGGAAGCTGAGCGCCTCACGGTCGAGGGCAATAAAATAGCCCGGCATTTATTTGATGTGCAAAGAACAGCCCTTGAGGTTGCACAAATTTACACAACACTTGGACCGAGAACCGCGTAATCTAATCCGCGCAGCGTATAGCGCTCTTAATAGATTTCTTGATCGAGGATTCGAAATATATGGGCACGTATCCTACAGGGGAAAGCATCTACACGGACGGTTCGTATCTCGCCAAAACAGGTGGCACATGGCACTTGGAGGATTCGCCTTTCAAGGCGCGTCAGGTGGCTTCTATGTTGGCACGGCATGTTGAGGTTAAACCGAATACCATTTGCGAGATCGGATGTGGCGCAGGCGGCATTCTAGCCGAACTTCAAAAAGTGCTACCGGCACACATAACGTTCATCGGATACGATATAAGCCCTCAAGCGCATGTCATCAGCAGACGATTTGCGAATCCCACGTGCCAATTTATTTTGGGAGATGCATTCGCTGATCGCTTGGAATACGACCTGGTATTAGTGATGGACGTTATTGAGCATGTAGAGGATTGCTGGCTCTGTTGACATCCTCAATAACTCAAGAAAAGGT
>JRHI01000073.1_pt1 | contig 100115 bp, 110 predicted proteins | sample 215371 | NCBI WGS metagenome assembly JRHI01 (sample SAMN02929681, study PRJNA255918) | sediment metagenome | biome: cave system; feature: Ice Cave; material: Sediment; isolation source: sediment from deep within a dark volcanic ice cave with no known source of... ...
CTGTAGAGCCCGGCCGGTGTCTCATGCACCGTGCTGGGCTCGCTGCTTCTGACGATTGCTCATCAGGGCGGCGGCGCCGCCGACGGCCGAAACCGTTTCGCAATCGTTTCCTGTATTGGGAGCAGCTCGACTGACATGGTTGGCAGGCATGCTTTGCAATGAGCTGCGCTGCCAGATTCGTCTGGAACGCCCGATTTTCGGCGCTCTGGCCGGTCCAAACAATGTAAGGGGAGATCGGGCTTACATGTAAGCACCGATACCCTGGTTGTGTACCCTCTAACTTACATTCGATTCGCCAAGGCCCGTAGCAATCTGTCCGATAATGAATTTCGAGTGAGACGCCGGCATGCAAGGGTACAAGCTACTGGGCATGACAATCATGGACGTGCTCGAAAGGCGGCGCGCGGCGAAAGCATTGCGCTTGCTCAGCGTTAATTCAAGATTAGATGCGCTGTCGCGCAATCGCCCGCGTAGTCGACACGGGCGCAGAGCCATCACCGCATGGCAGGAAGAGGCTGCTGTTCAACAACTGAAGGCGATCGCGTTTGAGCAAAACTGGACCCAGCAGCGTGCGGTCGCGGAAGCGTTAAATTTGCTCTTCGCAAAGCACGGAAAGCCCACCGTTGCTTAGTAGGCCTATGCGTTTGTCATTTCTGCTCTAAGCCATTGATATGTGGTGCCGCGAAATGTAGCCTTTTGTCACCTAATATACTGGATCAGAAAGGCTTTTGTGCGGAATCATAATCCGTAAGTCCCCGGTTCAAGTCCGGGTCCCGCTACCACCTAAACGGCCGATCAGCGAACTGGTTCGCCATCGGGCGCAGGCAAAACCTCATACCCGTATTCGGCGGCTGAAGACGTGAGCCACGCCCAGAAGCTCGGCGCGATGCTGCGGTCCACCGCGAGATCGTAGGCGGGCGTGGCGCCCACCTGCCACAAGCAGCAGTCGATCAGCGCGATGCGCGTCGTGGCGGCGTCGCCCGGCTTGAACGCGCGCGCATCGAGATCGATCGGGCAGCCCTTGGCAAGGGCGTCGCGCGCGCGCGCTCCGGCGATCCGCACCACCGCTTTGGCCGAGGTGTGATCCGTCACCGTCGCGGCCGCCGCACACGCCTCGGCGATGGCCGCGGCGAAACCGGCGGAGCGCTTGGGCTCGGCGACCGCGAGCCACTGGCCGGGCGCAACGCCGATAAGGGCGACGCCGTCCTTAGCAACGACGCTCGGGCGGTCGAGCGGTCGGACCTGAGCGAAGGCCGCGAGAGCCTCGACGGCTTCCACCGCTTTCCCTTTCCGCGCGGTGACGAGAGCGATGGCGAGGCCCGCGCGCTCGACGAGCGTGACGGAGGGCGCACCGGAGCGTCGCGCCCCGAAGCGGCCGGGGACGGCAACATCGAGCAGCGCTGAGCGCCAATCCAAGGTCGTGCTAGCCACGCAGCCGCTCTCCCTTCGCATCGATGAAAACCGGATCGACGACCTCGCACAGAACATCGTGGCCGCGCAGCAGGTCGACGGCGCGGATGCGCTCGCCGATGCGCTCGCGCCCCCGCTTCAGGAAGCCGAGCCCGATATCGCAGCCGAGCGTCGGCGAGCGGGCGACCGAGGTGAGGTGCCCGTCGTCATGCTCTGCGCTCGCCGGCGCCCCCGGTGCGAGCAGATGCGCCCCCGCCGACAGCGATTGCGCGGGGTCGACGGCTTTCAGGCCTACGAGGATCGGGCGGTCAAACGCAACGAGCGCCGGGCGCTCGCTCAGCACCCGGCCGACGCAGTCCTTCTTCGCGGACACCAGCTTGCCGAGGCCCAGATCGCGCGCAGTCGTGCGCCCATCAATCTCCGGCCCGCTCGGATGTCCCTTCTCGATGCGCAGCACGTTGAGCGCTTCAGTGCCGTAGGGCGCGATGCCGAACCCGGCGCCGGCCTCGATCAGCAAGCGAAAGAGCGCATCGCCATAGGCGGCCGGCACGGCGACCTCGTAGGCGAGCTCGCCCGAGAAGGAGACGCGGTAGAGCCGCCCCGGCACACCGCCGATCATGACATCGCGCACTCCCATGTAGGGCAGAGCGTCGTTGCCGACGTCGCTTACGGGCGCAATGAGCTTCGCCAGGACGTCGCGCGAGCGTGGGCCCGCGACCGCGAACTGCGCCCACTGCTCGGTCACGGATTCGATTGCCACGTCGAGCCCCGGCCACAGCACCTGATGGCAAAAGTGCAGGTGCTCCAGCACCTTGGCCGCGTGTGCCGTCGTGGTCGTGGCGAGAAAATGCTGCTCGCCCAGCCGGCTCACGGTGCCGTCGTCGAGCACGAAGCCGTCCTCGCGCAGCATCACGGCGTAGCGCGCGCGCCCAACCGGCAGCGTCGAGAGTGTGTTGACGTAGACGCGATCGAGGAAGGCTGCGGCGTCGGCGCCCTGCACGTCGATCTTGCCCAGCGTCGAGACATCGAAAACGCCGACCGCCTGGCGCACCGTCCACGCCTCGCGCGCGACGCTCTGCTGCCAGCTCGTCTCGCCGGCCTTACGGAAATACTGCGCGCGCTGCCACAGCCCTGCGTCCGCGAAGACCGCGCCGTGTGCCTGCGCCCACGCGTGCGACGGCGGCAGGCGTTTCGGCCGGAAATCCTCGCCACGGTGGGTGCCGGCCAGCGCCCCGAAGGACGCGGGCGTATAAGGCGAGCGAAACACGGTCGTCCCCGTCTCGGGGATCGTGCGGCCGGTGAGCCCGGCGATGAACGCGAGCGCAGCGACGTTGGCGGTCTTGCCCTGCTCGGTGCCCATGCCGAGCGTCGTGTAGCGCTTCACGTGCTCGGGCGCGCCGTAGCCCTCACGATGCGCGAGCTCGACGTCGCTGACGGTCACGTCGTTCTGGAAATCGAGGAAGGCCTTGGCACCGCTGCCGGGCTTAGGCCACCGCGGCTCGGGATCGTGTCCCAACTCGGGCCCGACTGCGGGTGGTGGCGAGGGGTTGGCTGCAAACCCTGCCTCGGTAGCCGCTTGCGCGCCGAGCCGTGCGCCATCGGCGAGACACTTACTAAGGGAGAAGTGGCCCGCGGCGGCGCCGCCGACCGTCATGCCGGGCGGGGTGGACGCCGGCACGAACCCGTGCGCCGCCTCGTTCCACGCCGGCTTGTGGCCAAGGTGGCAGGTAAGGTGCAGCGTCGGATTCCAGCCGTTCGACATCGCGAGCAGGTCGCAGTCGACGTCGAGCTGCTGCCCGGTTCCGTCGCGTACGGTCACTCCGGTGAGAGCGGTGCCGCCGTGCGCCTTCTCGACCGTGCCGCCGGCAATGGTGCGCCAGGGTGCGTCCGGACGCCGTCGCGCATTCGCGCGAGTGTCGACCACGGCTTCGACGCTGACGCCGGCATCCGTCAAGTCCTCCGCCGTGCGCCAGCCGTCGTCGCACGAAGCGAGCACGACCGCCTGCCGACCGGGAGCGACAGCAAAGCGGTTGAGATACGTGCGCACGGCGGACGTCAGCATGATGCCGGGCCGGTCGTTGTTGGCAAATGTCATCGGACGCTCGAGCGCACCGGCCGCCAGCACGGCGCGCTTTGCCACGATGCGCCAGCCGCGGTGGCGCGGCTCGAACGGCGGCGGCGTCGCGACGTGATCGTTGACGCGCTCGATCGCGCCGTAGGTGTTTCCGTCATAGACGCCGAACACGGTGGTGCGCGGCATGAGGCGCACGTTTGGCAGCGACGACAGGTCGGCAACCGCGTTCTCGGCCCAATCCGCCGCGGGCTTGCCGCCGATCGTCACCGTCTCCGACAGCAGGCGGCCGCCAAGGCGGAAATCCTCCTCCGCCAGGATGACGCGCGCTCCCGCGCGCCCGGCAGCCAGCGCCGCCGTCAGCCCCGTCGGGCCCGAGCCGATCACCAGCACGTCGCAGTGCGCCCACGCCTTCTCGTAGCGGTCGGGATCGGGCTCGAGCGACGCGCGGCCCAGGCCGGCGGCGCGGCGGATCGCCGGCTCGTAGAGCTTCTCCCATAACGCCGGCGGCCACATGAAGGTCTTGTAGTAGAAGCCCGCGCCGAAGAACGGTGCCAGCAGGGAGTTCACCGCCTGCAGATCGAAGCGAAGCGACGGCCAGCGGTTCTGGCTGGCGGCGGCGAGTCCCTGATACAGCTCGACGACGGTCGCGCGCGTGTTGGGCTCGCGGCGCGCGCCGCCGCGCAGCTCCACGAGCGCGTTCGGCTCCTCGGAACCCGCGGTTAGGATGCCACGCGGACGGTGATACTTGAAGGAGCGGCCGACGAGGCGCACGCCGTTCGCCAGCAGCGCCGAGGCGAGCGTGTCGCCAAGGTAGCCGCGATAGCACTCGCCGTCGAAGGTGAACGACAGCGTGCGCGAGCGGTCGATGATGCCGCCGCGCGAGAGGCGGAAGCCCTTCACTTGTTGGCCCGAGGGCATCAGCGGGCTCCGCCGGTGTCGGGTCTCGCGAGGGCTACGGACTTTATCTCGTGCGTGCGCGTGTCGCGCTCGACGTTGAGCCACGAGCGGCAGCCCGCCCGGTGATACCAGAGCTCGGCGTTGAGCCCCGCCGGGTTGTCGCGCAGGTAGACGTATTCATAGAAGGCCTTGCCGGCATCCGCCGCGCCCGGATCCGGCCGCTTGAGGTTCGCCGCGCCGAGGTAGCCGAACTCGTCTGCGTCGCGCTCTCCGCAATAGGGACACTTGATGCGCATGCGCTCCCCCTCAGTGCAGGTTGGGTTGGGCGCCAGCGCCCTTCTCGTCGATGAGCGCACCGCGCGCGAAGCGATTGAGACGGTAGGCGGCTGCGACGGGATGCGATGCATCCGTCGCGATGAGATGGGCAAAGCACCAGCCCGCGGCCGGCGTCGCCTTGAAGCCCCCGTAGTTCCACGCGCCGTTGAGATAGAGCCCGTCGACGTCCGTCCGGTCGATGATGGGCGAGCCGTCCATCGACATGTCGACGACGCCGCCCCAGTTGCGCAGGACGCGCAGCCGGCTGAAGTTGGGAAACAGCGCGCAGGCGCCCTCGATCACGTCCTCGATGACGGGAAGGTTTCCCCGCTGAGCGTACGAGTTGTAGCCGTCGATGTCGCCGCCGAAAACAAGGCCGCCCTTGTCGGACTGGCTCACGTAAAAGTGGCCGGCTCCGAAGGTCACGACCTGATCGACCAGCGGCTTCAGCCCCTCGCTGACGAAGGCCTGCATGACGTGGCTCTCGATAGGCAGCCGCAGGCCGGCCAACGCGGCAACCCGCGAGGTGTTGCCGGCGCACGCGAGCGCGACCTTGGCGGCGCGAACGACACCGCGCGGCGTCTGCACGCCCTTGACCACGCCGTTCTCGATCGTGATGCCGGTGACCTCGCAGTTCTCGACGATGTCGACCCCGCGCGCGTCGCCGGCGCGCGCATATCCCCAGGCAACGGCGTCGTGACGCACGGTGCCGCCGCGCCGCTGCAGGAGCCCGCCGGAGATCGGAAAGCGCGCGTTGTCAAAGTCGGCGAACGGCAACAGCTCGCGCACCTGCTCGCGGTCGAGCAGTTCCGCGTCGACGCCATGCAAGCGCATGGCGTTGCCGCGGCGGACAAAGGCGTTGCGCTGGCCGTCCGAGTGGCACAAGTTCAGGACGCCGCGCTGGCTGACCATCGTGTTGAAATTCAGCTCCCGCTCGAGCCTCTCCCACAACTTCATGGAGAACTCGTAGAACGGGATGTTGCCAGGCAGCAGATAGTTGGAGCGCACGATCGTCGTGTTGCGACCGACGTTGCCGGAGCCGAGGTAGACCTTCTCCAGCACCGCTACGTTGGTGATCCCGTGCTCTTTGGCGAGGTAGTAGGCGGTCGCAAGCCCATGCCCGCCGCCGCCGACGATGACAACGTCATAGCGCGGCTTGGGCTCGGCCTTGCGCCAGGCGGGCGGCCAGTCGCGGTTGCCGCGCAAGGCCTGCCCAACGACGTTGAGAAGCGAGTAGTGCACGGGATGCCTAGCCTGATCAGCAGTCGAGCGTCGTCCGCCGCTCCCACTCGGTGAGCTGGCCGGAATAGTCGTTCCAGTCGGCCATCCTCAACTTCGTGTAGGCGGATATGACGGGTGTGCCCAGCCCCGCCTTCAAGATGCTCGAAGCGTCGAGCGCGCGTAGGGCATCGAGCAGATTGAGCGGCAGGCGCTTGGCATCCTTCACGGTGTGGCCGTCGGCGTACATGTCGATATCGAGCCGCTGTCCGGGCGAGCGCTTGTTCTCCATGCCGTCAAGACCGGCGACGAGAAGGGCCGCCTGCAGCAGATATGGGTTTGCCGACCCGTCAGCGAGCCGGAACTCGAAGCGGCCGGCCTCGGGGATGCGGATCATGTGCGTGCGGTTGTTGCCCGTGTAGGTCACGGTGTTGGGCGACCATGTGGCGCCCGAGAGCGTGCGCGGGGCATTGATGCGCTTATACGAGTTGACCGTGGGGTTGGTGATGGCGGCGAGCGCTTCCGCGGAGTGCATGATGCCGGCGAGGAAATTGTAACCGAGAGCGGAGACGCCAAGCTCGCCGCTGGGGTCGTCGAACAGGTTCTTGCCCGTCGATGTCGACCACAGCGAAACGTGCGTGTGGCAGCCGTTGCCGGTGAGCGTGGCAAAGGGCTTGGGCATGAAGGTCGCGCGCAGGCCGTGCTTCTCGGCGATCGTCTTGACCATGTATTTGAAGAACGCGTGCTTGTCGGCGGTCTTCAGGGCGTTGTCGTACTGCCAGTTCATCTCGAACTGGCCGTTGGCGTCCTCGTGATCGTTCTGGTAGGGGGCCCAGCCGAGATCGAGCATGGAATCGCAGATCTCGGTGATGACGTCGTAGCGGCGCATCAGCGCCTGCTGGTCGTAGCAGGGCTTCGACTGGTGATCGCTCGTGTCTGAGATGGTGCTGCCGTCGGGCGAGATCAGGAAGAACTCGCATTCGACGCCGGTCTTCAGCTCGTAGCCCTTGGCGGCGGCGGCATCGAGCACCTTCTTCAAAACGTTGCGCGGCGCCTGCTCGACGAGCTTCCCGTTCATGTAGGGCGCGGCCGCGAGCCAGCCCACTTCCTTCTTCCAGGGGAGCTGGATGAGGCTGTCGGCGTCGGGAATGGCGAATACGTCGGGGTCGGCGGGCGTCATGTCGAGCCAGCTCGCGAAGCCCGCAAAGCCCGCGCCCGACTTCGCCATGTCGCCGATGGCGACTGCCGGCACCAGCTTCGCCCGCATGGTGCCGAACAAGTCGACGTAGCTGATGAGGAAGTATTTGATCCCGCGCTCGGCGGCCACTTTGGCTAGGTCTATCGTCATACGCTCGCTCCCTCGACCGTTTTGCTGTCCGATCGGAAAAATCCTTCGCCAGCCCCTGAGCGGGGCTCGGCCGCTCGGACGGCTAGAGGCCATGCTGCCCAGGAATCCAATTCGTGCCCGCGAGCGGCACGCGCGCCATCGCCGCCGCCTCGATCGTCAGTGCCACAAGATCCTCCGGCTCGAGGTTGTGCACGTGGCTCTTGCCGCAGGCCCTGGCGATGGTCTGCGTCTCGAGCGCGAGCACGGAGAGATAATTGGCAAGCCGCCGTCCCGCCGCGAGCGGATCGAGGCGCGCCGCGAGCGCCGGGTCCTGCGTGGTGATGCCGACCGGGTCGCGACCCTCGTGCCAATCGTCGTAGCAGCCGGCCGTGGTCCCGAGCTTCTGGTACTCGGCCTCGTGCAACGGAGAGTTGTCGCCGAGCGCGATGAGCGCCGCGGTGCCGATCGAGACCGCGTCGGCACCGAGTGCCAGCGCCTTGGCCACGTCGGCGCCCGTGCGAATGCCGCCCGACACGATGAGCTGCACCTTGCGGTGCATGCCGAGCTCCTGCAGCGTGCGCACAGCAGGGCGGATGGCCGCCAAAATCGGTATACCGACGTGCTCGATGAACACTTCCTGCGTGGCGGCCGTACCGCCCTGCATGCCGTCGAGCACGACCACGTCGGCGCCGGCCTTCACCGCGAGCGCCGTGTCGTAGTAGGGCCGCGCGGCGCCGATCTTTACGTAGATCGGCTTCTGCCAATCGGTGATCTCGCGCAACTCCCCGATCTTGATCTGCAAGTCGTCGGGGCCGGTCCAATCGGGATGGCGGCAGGCGGAGCGCTGGTCGATGCCCTCGGGCAGCGTGCGCATCTTGGCGACGCGGGCGGAGATCTTCTGGCCGAGCAACATGCCGCCGCCGCCCGGCTTGGCACCTTGGCCGATGACGATCTCGATGGCGTCGGCCTTGCGCAGGTGATCGGGGTTCATGCCGTAGCGCGAGGGCAGCATCTGGTAGACGAGGAGCTGCGAGTGCTCGCGCTCTTCCTCGGTCATGCCGCCGTCGCCCGTCGTGGTCGACGTGCCGGCTTGCGTCGCGCCGCGCCCCAAAGCTTCCTTCGCCTGACCCGAGAGCGAACCGAAGCTCATGCCGGCGATGGTGATCGGTATTTTGAGCTTGAGGGGCTTCGCCGCGAAACGTCCGCCCAACTCGACGTCGGTTGCGCACTTCTCGCGATAGCCTTCGAGCGGATAGCGGCTCACTGAGGCGCCGAGAAACAGGAGATCGTCGAAGTGGGGCACCTTGCGCTTGGCGCCGCCCCCGCGGATGTCGTAGATGCCAGTCTGTGACGCGCGCTGAATCTCGGCGATCGCGGTCTCGTCGAACGTCGCCGAGCGTCGCGGCGGAGTATGGACCCAGCGATCGTTGCCGCTCATCAGTAGGCCCCGACGTTGTCGATGTGGAAATGGTAGAGCTGGCGCGCGGAGCCGTAGCGCTTGAACTCCGACACGTCGACTTTGCCGCCAACGCCGGCCTTGTCGAGGAGCACGCGCAGGTGCGCTCTGTGCTCGTCGCGCAGCGGCTTCTCGATGCAATCGGCGCCGAGGCTCTGGACCGGCCCGCGCACGAAAAGGCGCGCCTCATAGATGGAATCGCCCAGGGCCTCGCCGGCGCCTTCGAGGACTACGAGGTTTCCGGCTTGCGCCATGAACGCCGACATGTGGCCGACCGAGCCTTTGACGACGATATCGAGCCCGCGATTGGAGATGCCGCAGCGGGCGGACGCGTTGCCGTCGATCACCAACAAGCCGCCGCAGCCCGTTGCGCCCGCGGATTGCGACGCATCGCCTTTGACGTGGACGAGGCCCGACATCATGTTCTCGGCGACGCCGACGCCCGCGCTGCCGTTGATGACGACGGTCGCCTGCTTGTTCATGCCGGCGCAGTAATAGCCGACGTTGCCGTCGATCTCGATGGTCGTGGGCGCGTCGACGCCGACGGCGATGGCGTGGCGGCCACGCGGATTGAGGATCCGGAATTGCGGCTCGGCAGCGCCGGGGGCGAGACCGTGCAGCATCTGGTTGAGCTCACGCAGGCTCGTGACCTCCAGATCGATCGTCTCCACCGCGCGCGTTTCCCGTAGGAGGGTGTCGCCGGCTCTGGCCCGCACGTGCGCCTGCATTTACGTCCGCTTCCAGAAATAGACAGTCGCCGGCTCCGGCTCCCACACCTTCGCCTTCTCGATGCCGGGCAGGCCCGAAAGCGCGCGGTACTCTGACCCGAAGGCGACGTAATCTTCCGTCTCGGCGAGGATCGCAGGCTTGCAGGCGATGGGATCGCGCAACACGCCGAAGCCGTCCTCGGTGGCAACCACGAAGGTGTAGAAGCCGTCGAGATCGGCGAGCGAATGGCGGAGCGCGTCGCCGAGACTCTCGCCCTCGCGCATGCGCCAGGTGAGATAGCTGGCGGCGACCTCGGTATCATTCTCGGTCTCGAACTGCAGGCCGGCCTGCTTCAATTCGCGGCGCAGCGAGTTGTGATTGGACAGCGAGCCGTTGTGCACGAGGCACTGGTCGCGGCCGGTCGAGAAGGGGTGCGCACCGCCGGGGTTGACGGCGGATTCGGTTGCCATGCGCGTGTGCGCAACCGCATGTGAGCCGGCCATGTCGGCGAGCTTGAACTGGCGGGCGACCGCGTCGGGGCGGCCGACCTCCTTGTAAAGCTCCATGCGCGTGCCGGCGCCGATCACCCTGGTGCCGTCGCCGAGGCTGGCGATGAGGTCGCGCGCCTTTTGCTCGGCCTCTTTCGGCACCGCAAGGACGGCGTGCGTGTCGTGGCGTACGACCGGCACGGGAGCCCCGAGCGCATCGGAAAGCTTCCCGGCCAGCGCTTCGAAATCATAGGCCGCCGACCCGGCGCGCACCGTGAGCTTGACGTGCACGTCATCGCCGCCGCCATAGATGGCGAAGCCAGCGCTGTCGGGCCCCCGCTCGCACATGGTCGCGAGCATGGTGGTCATCATTTTGCCGAGGCTCGGTTCGAGCGCCTCGTTCTTGAGAAATAGACCGACGATCCCGCACATGCGGCAGCCGCGCCCCCAATTGATGGCCCAAAGGAAATCCCAACATAGGCAGGCGCTTCCGGGCAGTCAACCAGCAGGAATAAAATTTTCCTGGCACGAAACATGGGGCATTTTACGCTTGTTTCGGCGTGTTAAGCCACATTAAGCGCATGTAAGCGCGTATTGCCGTTATGTGCGCGGGTAGATGATGATCGACAGGTAGGTCATCGGCAACTCGGTCAGCTCTTCAGGACCGTGCAAGCCGGCGGAATCGAAGAACAGGGAGTCCCCCGGTGCCAGCGGGTAGGTCTTGTCGGCGTGGCGGTAGAGCACGCAGCCCGTCAGCATGTAGATGAACTCGACGCCGGCGTGCTGGAACAGCGTGTAGGGCTTTGCCTCCTTGGTCAGCGTGATGAGGTAGGGCTCGACCACGATCTCGCCTGAGATCGAGTGCCCGAGCAGCTCATACTGATGGCCGGCCTTGGTGCCGCGCCGCTCGATCAGCACACCGTGGCTAGCCGGCACAAACGAGCAGTCGCGTTTTTCCTCGTAGCTCGCGAAGAACGACGTCAACGGCACGTTGAGCGCGCGCGCGAGCGCGTCGAGGCTCTCGACCGACGCAGAGACCGTGCCGTTCTCGATCTTGGACAGCATGCCGGCGGAGAGGCCTGCTTGTTCGGCGAGCTCGGCGCCCGTGAGGTCGAGCTTACGCCGCAGGTTGCGCACCTGCGCCCCGATGGCGACGGCGATCGTGATGGTTGCGCTCTGTTGGGGCGCGTTGGATCCGGTCTTCAACTCGCTGCCCGTGCGGGAGACCTGCCGGGACCGAGTTGGCGGGGAAGAGCGTGTGCGTCTCGTCGTCTTTGCGGTCATGAAGGTCCTGCCCACGAATGGCTATTTCTATCATGGCCGCGGCGGGGCAGGTTGTCTCGCCTCTTCAGTCAGCGCCCGCAAATTGGCGCGGGCGGCGACGTGCCGGCCCGCGCCCAGGTCGGGGAGCTTGTATCCTGAAAAACGCCCACGGCCTGTCAACGAGAGGCCTGATTGTGGGTTGGTTCTGCGACCGCATCGACCACGAGGTGAACGGGTAGCTTGGCGAGCCGGCGAACACGGTAGGGCTCGTACGACCAGAGTACGCCGCGAATGAGCCAGTGCGGTTCAGCATCTGCAGTCATCACAATCCCCAGATAGTTTCTCTGGTGGGTCTTTGCGGCGATCGCCTTTGCCGCGTTGCGGCTGCGTAGCACCTCCCCAGTGGCGTCGACGTGCGCCCGCTTCAATTCGTCAATCGCATTGGAAACGATGTCGCGTTGAATCTGAAGCTCACTCGAAGTTGGAAACAAGCCGGGATGCTGGAGGCCGAAGGCCGTGCCCCAGATGCGGGCCACGCTTAGCACGTGAACCTTGGCGTCATTGGCGACCGCAAGCTGGGCAGCCTTGGTCACCGCATTGAGCGAGATCGGACGTCCCTCGGAGGCGAGCAGCACTGCTTTTGCTGCTACGCCCATATCCGGGTCCACGCTCCGACTTGGCTCCCCGTCTTCCAAGCCCATGCACAGCACCTGCGTTTCCTATGTCTTGGTTCCGAGGACACGGTCCTCGACCTTCCTCCACAGGTAGAACGGAAGGTAGGCGAAGAGCACGGCCCACCCGGCCCAATAGTAGATCACCGCGTTGCCGAGTTGCGAGTAGATGAGGCCGCCGTAGAGCCAAATTACGAAATAAAGGGCTGCGAGTGCGAGCGCCACATACTTCATGAATTCGGGAAGTCTGAACGGCCGCCGTAAGTTCGGCTTGTCGTTGCGCAGCAGATAGTAGCCGATCAAAACCGGTATGAACGATACCGTGTAGCCGACGTTGGAGAAGGTGTAGATCTCCACCGCACCGCCCAAGAGCACCACGATCAAGGACGCAATGGTATTGAACCCCATGGCGAGGTGGGGCACGCCATGACTGTTGGTCTTCTGGAAGAAGCGCGGGAACTCGCCATCGAGCGACATCTGATAGAGCGCGCGTCCGGAGCCCATGATGGCGTTCAGCGCCGAGAGCGCGAGTGCCAGGATGAGCATCAGCCCTATGATGATGTCGAGCCAATGTCCGCTCGCGCCGAACGCCTTGCTCGCGAACGTCACGAAGATTGCATTCGGATCGACCAGCGCAGGATCCGCGAGCGCCTTGGCGCCCAGAACGACGAGGAAGGCTATCGGAATTAGAGTGTAGATGAAGACGCCGTAGCCGCCCGAGAGCGTCATGGCGATCTTTGCGTCCTTCTCCGGGTTCTGGCATTCGCCGATATAACAGGCCGACGCCTCCATCGCGATGACGTTCCAGGTCAGGAGGAACGAATATGCGATGTAGGTCGTGAGCCAGCCGTAAGTCTCGCCGTTTGCGCCCTTGAAGTCGGAAAAGAAGCTCGTCCCGTCCAACCTCGGGAAGCCCGCAATCTCGTTGTAATTTACGACGTTAGGGCTCCAGATCCAGGCGACGGCGATGAAGGTGAGCGGGATCATCGACAAGAGGCCAAGAATTGTCGCGGTCATCGCCCCAAAGCGAATGCCGCGATAGGCGATGAAGAAAAACACCAAAATGCCGACGAGCGAGATGACCAGCGTCGAATAGGCGATAGGTGTGTGTATCGGTGTGAAGCTCGCCGTCGTGTCGAGGCCGAAGAGGTTCGCCAAGTAGAGCGACGCAAGGATCATGTTGAGCGGCGCCACCGGAAACCAGCCGAGCCAATAGGCCCAGGCCGTGATGCCGTTGATGTGTTTGGCCGTCGCTGGCCAGCGACCCTTGAACGCCGGATATGCGTAAGCGGGCGAGCCACCAGCCCGATCGGGCATCATTGCAGCGAGTTCGGCGAGGATCAGGCACAATAACCAGCCCGTAAGTGTGAGGACGATTATGGAAGGTATGGAAGACGCGCCGAGCGTGGTCGCCATGACCGGGGCGATGCCGGTCACTAGAATTGTACCGGCGAGACCGATGACGAACGCGCCCCACCAGTTGGTATGCCTATGCAGCCCTGCAGACACATAGCCGAGTTCATTGGCGGCCGACGCCACTGGCTGTTGCGTCATGAGTTCCCCTCCAACTGTTGGCATGAGCGGCCCAGCAGTGGCCGCCGATGACGTTCGTCCCGTTTTCGCCTGCACTCCAACCCTAGTCCCAGGCATCAAAGCATATTTCATGCCTAGAAACAATATTGACTGTAAGGAATATGCTGACCCCGATATTCCTAGAGGTTCTATGGCGGTTTCCTCGCGCACGTGGCTCTGCGAATTTTGCCGCTCCGAAAGCGTGGCTGCATCTTGGGCAAAGCAAAGCAGTGTGAGCCTGATTGTTGAGCAGCGAGATGGCGTGTCGGACCCGCCAGGGCGTGGGGGGGGCTCGTTGACCGTTATCGGCAACAAGCGCACACATCAGCGATGGCTGCCGGGCGTCACGGATTGGCTGTTGGAACGATCTTGCCGTGGACACAAGCGCAACGCCATTAATGTCTCTCGACGCCGTCGCGCTCGACACGGAGACAACCGGCCTCGATGCGAGGACCGCGAGAATTATCGAGATCGCTGTTCTGCGAATAAGAGGACTTAAAATTTCTTCCGACGGGACGCTGCGGCAGTTCATCAATCCGCAATGCGCCATCCCCGAATCTGCTTCGCAAGTTCATGGCCTAACCAGCAAGGATTTGCGTGGCGCTCCCGAGTTCCGCCACATCGTGGCGGCCCTCGAGGGTCGCATCGGTGATGCAGTCGTCATCGGGCATAATATCGGCTATGACCTTGCCGTCATCGATCGCGAATATGTGCGTGCCGGCCTCTCTTGGAAGGTTCCCCGATTTCTCGACGTACGCGCGCTCGCGCGTCTGGCCGATCCGCACTTGGCCGGCTATGGCTTGCGCGCTCTTTGTGACTGGCTCGGGGTCAGCATCATCGAGCGCCATCGGGCGTTCCCAGATGCTCTCGCCGCGGCCGAAGTCTTCTTAGGGCTTGTCCCTCGCCTTAGGGCCTGTGGAATTCGAACCCTCGCCGAGGCGGAATCGGCCTCGCGCGACCTTCCAGGAGAAAGTGGGTTATATGGCCTCGGTGGATGGATATCCCCGGCCCAAACCGTCGGTGCCGACACGGCCCGAGCCATCGCCGCAGTCGACAGCTATCCCTACCGCCACAGAGTCCGCGATGTGGAGTTTCATCCCCCGGTCTTTGTAGATCCGTCGTCCGACGTGAGCGAGGTTGCAAAGAGGCTCGCCGATCCTTCTTCCGGTGGATTGGCCATCGCGAAGTCAACCCGGGGGAAAGCTTGCTTTGTGACGGCCGCAGACCTTCTGGAAGCTGCAATCGCATCGAACGGCGACGCGTCATCGCTTCGCAACGTCAGACACCACCCATTGACCACTATCGCTGACGACGACTTTCTCTATCGCGCGCTCGGCAGAATGGCCCGTCTAAGCATTCCACATCTCGGCGTCGTGAATCGAAGCGGAGAGATCGTGGGCACGATCTCGGCCGATGACCTGCTTCGCCATCGTGTCACTTCGGCCCTAATGCTCGGAGACGAGATTGAAGCTGCACGGACGGTGTCGGATCTCGGCCATGCCTGGGCCAGGCTACCTAAGGTAGTGGCGACTTCGCTGCGCGAAGGGGTCGAGCCGACCGATATAGCGGCCATCATCGGCGCCGAGATCCGTACACTGACCGCAAAAGCAGTGGGCCTCGCCGTGAACCGTATGATTGTCGCCGGGAAGGGCGTGCCCCCCTGCCACTATGCTGTTTTCGTGCTGGGCTCGGCCGGTCGTGGCGATAGTCTCTTGAGTGCGGATCAGGACAATGCCCTCGTCTACGAGACGGGCGAGCCAGGCGGCAAGGAGGATGTGTGGTTCGCCGAGGCCGGCGCCCACGTCGCCGATATCTTGCACGAAGTTGGAATTCCCTATTGCGAGGGAGGCGTGATGGCCAAGAACCCCGGGTGCCGTCACAGCTTGGAGAATTGGAAAAAGGTGGTAGAGGGCTGGGTCGAACGGCCCGGTCCCAAAGAGGCGCTGGCATCCGACATCTTTTTCGATGCAGTACCGGTATACGGCGAGCTGGCACTTACCACCGACCTTATGGCCTACAGTTACGCGCGCGCGGAAGCCTCTCCTGCATTTGTCGCGGCGCTGGCCAGGTTCGCCAAGGATTGGCAGCCACCCTTCGGCATATTCGGCCGTCTGTTGACCGACCCCGACGGGCGTGTCGACCTGAAACAAAACGGACTGCTGCCGATAGTAACTGCGGCCCGGACGCTCGCGCTGAAACATGGCATTCGACCGACCTCGACCGTGACCCGGCTGACCGAGCTCAAAGATCGATCGCTAGCGGACGCGGATATGATCAACAAAGCGATTTCCGCGTTCACTGACATCGTTCGGGCAGTCCTCGCTCAGCAGGTCAAGGACTCTGACCACGGCATCAGCCTTTCTGCGCGGGTGGATATTGCTGCGATGGGCGCGGAGGAAAAGGAGGGCCTGACCAAGTCGATGCGCGCCATCAATGAGCTGATCAAAGCGACGCTTCGAACATGACGAGGTGATCGTAGGTATCATGGATGAGATTCGCCTGGCACGGCCCGACGACATCCCGCAGCTCGCGGCGCTGCTCGCGCAGCTCTTTGCGCAGGAAGCCGAGTTCACGCCAGCGCCTCAACGTCAGATCGAAGGCTTGCGTCGCATCGTCGGCGATGCCTCGGTTGGCCGGATCCTCGTCGCGGTCAACGCCGGCAAAGCCGTCGCCATGGTGAACCTGCTCTACACGGTGAGCACGGCGCTCGGAGGCCGAGTGGCGATCCTGGAGGATATGATCGTCGATCGCGATGCGCGTGGACGCGGACTGGGCTCGCGCCTCATGACCGAGGCGATATCGACATGTGAAACCGACGGCTGTCTGCGCATCACCCTGCTCACCGACGGCGACAATACCGCGGCTCAGCAATTCTATCGGCGCTTCGGCTTCGAGCGCTCGCCCATGGTGCCGCTGCGGCGCCCGCTCGCGGGGGCTTGAGACCGTTCGGGCCGAGACCTCACCCGCGTCGGCGTGCCAGAACACGTCCCTGCGGAGCTAACTCAATGCCGCCCACGCCGCTCCCTGACTGAGCCTCACTCCGACCCTTCATCGTTGAGAACGGTGGGTTGAGACAGGTGGGCCATCTCGCCAATTGTGGTGTCGGGCGTGACCGCCGCGTTGACCGGCTTGCGCTCGGTCTGCATGGCGGCGACTGCTTGTACGATGAGATCGTCTGGGGCGTCGTTGAGACAGGCAGCCGCCGCGCGCAAGGCAAAGCGCACCGAGTCATGGTGCATGTCATCCTTCGCCTTGACCGGAATCGCCAGGGCATGATGGCCTGCGGCCTTCACCGCGTCCGTGTATTCGAGCTCCTGCTGGAAGTTTGAGATCTTGTCCTGCGGATCGCCGACGATGAACACGCGCCGGTCCGGATCGCGCTCAATCGCGTCGATGTGGGCGTAGGGATCGTAGGCGATCCTGGAGATCTGGGCCCGGGTCAGGGGATGGCGCGACTTCGACTGCCCGGCGACTTCGAAGTTTACGAGTTCCAGGGCGCCGGACGCCAGGGCCGCGCACTTCACGCCGCGCAGGTGCAGCGACAGCAGTGAGGCGCCGATGATCGACCCGCGCGACTGACCAGCGAGCGCAATAGTATCTATGCCGAGCCGCTGCTTCAGCAGGCTGATGGCGGCTCCGAGGATCATAGTCTCGCGCTTCTCCATCCGCCTGCGGTGGTTGCCTGACGATCCCCACAAGCCAAGGCGCGCAACATCGATGAAGCGCACGTGCATCTGCTCGGAGAATTTCTGTAGGGATCGGCGCACAGACTGCGTGCGCTTCTGCGCGCTCGCCTCGTAGTCGGCAGCGTCGGCAAAGCCTTGTGAATCGCCATTGATCAGGAACACAGCCTCGCGCCGGTCTTCGTATCCCTTGGACGCAGTGTAGGCGACACACTCGCTACCGAGCTTGGTCGCCACGAAGACGCGGTTGGGAACGGACTCGCACAGATCCTGCGAGCTGGCCTCTTCAGTCAGGGCCGGCCCCGGTTGATAGGGGTGAGCCTCGTCGGCGCGCGCGGCGCCTGTCACGACCGTCGCCAAAAGCAGGGCGGGCGCCAATACCGCTCGATAAAGATGCATGACTTCCCCTCCGGACGTGAGCTGCCTTGGTCTAAGGGGCTCGGCCCGGGAATGCTGTTTCGCGGGGAACAGATAGACCGTCAGACGGGGCGTCGCGGGTCAGGCGGCAGCGCCGTCAGCTAGTCGGCGCGACGTCCCCGCGCCTCATGCGCAGCACGCCATAGACGGTGTGGCTCGACAGCGCGGTCGTGGCCTCCACCTCGGCCGTTGCGGCCTGTGGTATCCGACGGCGGACCGCTGCGATAGCGTTCGCCTTGACAGGCTCGGCGACATTGAATTTCAGGGCAACGGCGGGAGCCGGGCGGCTGACCTCCACCACCCATCCGAACGGCTTTGCGATCAATTCGGCCATGCTTCTCTGATACCAGCTCCGGTTAAATAACTGGTGCGCATTTCACCGTGGCCCATAGCCGGTCGAGCCATGCCGTGCATGACGGGCCATGGCCTTGCCCCATCCGGTTTTCACATTGCTGAGCCGTTCGCTCGACCGATTGGGCGTGACCGACCGTCGCCGCCGGCCGGCCGGTCAACTTAACGACAAAATCCTGCAGTGCCCTGGACAAATTCCGATTCGTGTTTGGAGCAGCGGAGCCTGTGCCGATCGAAAGATCAGGCGAAGACGAGCGGGCACAAGGAGGGAACAATGTCCCTGTCGAGAATTTCAACCGCGGCACTCGCGGCGGCCATGGCCATCGCCCCGGTGCAGGCAAGCCCCGTCTTCGTCGGGTCGGCGCCACACGCCAGCGGCGTGACGCATGCGCAATGGCATGGTCGCGGCTGGGGCTATGGCAGGGGCTGTGGTCGGGGTTGGGGCTATGGGCGCGGCTATGGCCGTGGCGGCTGGGGTGGCGCGTGGCCCTTCATCGGGTTCGGCGCTGCTGTCATCGCCGGCGCAATCATCGCCGACCAGGCTTACCGTCCGCACCCCGGACACTATTACGACGAAGGTCCCTACGACATTACGACGAAGGTCCCTACGACGGGCCTTACTATTATCCCACGGGCTTCCGCGGAGACCCGCGCGAGATCTGCCTGCAGAACTTCCGCACCTTCGAGTGGCGCACCGGCCTCTACACCACCTACTCCGGCCAGAAGCGACTGTGCCCCTACCTGAGGGATGTTGGGCCGCCGCCGGACGGGCCGCCGCCGGACGGACCGCCGCCCCCGCCGCCTCCTGATCGGGCGCCTTATTGAGCTATCGCAGCTTGTAGCAGTGCGGCTTGATGTGCGGCTCGCGCGTTGCGTCGTAGCCCGCTCGGCACTGGACCAGATACGTCTGGTCCGGATTACGGAACAGGACGAAAGTCGACCAGTTGTCGACGGCGCCGGTATAGCCCGCAATCTGCCATCCGGACTTTAGCAGCGCCTCGATTGTCGGCTCATCGTCAGCGGTCTGCGCCGACGCGCTGCAGGTTGCGGCGAGCAACACCGCAAACGCTGCGATGCCTGCGCGAAACGGCGAGCCGTTACGTCCCGATCTTGGGCACATGCGTAGCCTCCTCTGTTGAGGCGGCGGAGACGCGCAACCGGCCTTTAGCGTCACGCCGCGCGGTGCGTGCCCTCGTGGGCGTGCAACGCATCGAGGGCGAACGGCACACACTCGGTTGCAATCCGGTTCGGCCCCATGCCGCCGAGCGCCGCGCTCATGCGTCCCTCGCGCCCGAGCTCCTCATCGGCAAGGGCCACGAACAGCTTGTTCGGCACCGCAGTGTCGGACGAGCGGCGCAACGCGCCGGCGATGATCTCCTCGGGCGTATCGGGATTGATCGCACACAGCGTGATGAACGCCGCGGCGGTGGAGCGGCTCAAGCCTGCAAAGCAATGGATGAGCATCGGCTCCCGGCGGTCCCAGTCGCGCACGAACTGGACGAGCTTGTGGACGTGGTGCCGAGCCGGCGGTGTGGCATCGGGCCGCCCTTCGATGATGTCGTGCATCTCGAGCCAAAGGTGGCGCTCGGCCGTTACGGTTTTCGGCGTTGCCGGCCGGAAGTCGCAGTCGATGGCGCTTACGAGATGGCGCGCACCGGTCCGCTCGATCATCGCGGGGACGTGTCGAAGCGCGCAGACGTGGACGATGGGCGACTTTGAGGGCCGCATTGTTCGAACCTATTTGATGCGATTTGTTGTGCGGGCTTAGTGGCAGGTAATCGTGACGACTTCAAGAAGGACGCCTTGGTTCATTGCCATTAGCCACGTCAGCAAGTGCGCGCTTCAGCCCGAGTGCGCGCGCTGGAGCGCCGCGATGTCGAGCTTCTTCATCTGCAGCAGCGCCTTCATCACGCGATCGGCTTGCGCGCGGTCCTTTCCCGCTAGCAACGTCGGCAGCACGGTCGGGACGATCTGCCACGAGACGCCGAACTTGTCCTTGAGCCAGCCGCACTGCTGGGCTTGAACCGGCCCGCCGGCCGATAGCTTCTCCCAATAGTGGTCGACCTCCGCCTGGCTCTCGCACATCACCTGGAACGAGATCGCCTCGTTGAACTTGAAGTGATCGCCGCCGTTGAGGGCGAGGAACTTCTGCCCGTTGAGTGAGAACTCGACAGTGAGGACTTGGCCCGGCTTGCCGCCGTGGATCTCCTCGCCTTCGTTGCCGTAGCGCGTGATGTTCCCGAGCTCGGCGGTTTTGAAGATCGAGCAGTAGTAGCGCGCGGCCTCCTCGGCTTCCTTGTCGAACCACAGACAGGGCATGATGGTCTTCATGGCACTTCTCCTTGCGGACTGCTTTAGGCCTTAGGACGTTCGGGGAGAGCCCGCGCCGACAGAAGAGGCAATCTTTTTGTGCCGCGACGGTGCTGCTCACGAGGCCCGCATGCGCGCGGCCGCCTTGCGCTTGGTCGCTGCCTTCGTGCGTTTGGCTTCAGCCGTGCGCTCCCCCCATTTCATGCCCTCGAGCTTCAGCCCGTCGGGGTCGAGGAAAAACACGGCGTAATAGTTGTCGTAGTATTCGCCCGCGGGATCGACGATCTTCGCGCCGAGCTTCTTCACGAAGGCCTGCAGCACGTCCACGTTCTTGCGGCTCTCGAGCTCGAACGCGTAGTGGTGGAAGCCGATGTCGCCGATGCGGTGCTTGTGCTTCTTGCCCTCGGCATCGGCCGCAGCGATCCATAGCCGCGTCTTGCCGTTGGTCCAGCCGATGGCGTCCGGATACTCATCCAGCACCTTAAAGCCGAGGAACGGCATCAGCTTGCCATAGAAGGCCTTCGACTTCTCGAAGTCTCCGACGCGCAGCGAAATGTGGTCGATGCCGACGACGCGGATCATGGCCGGCTCCCCTTAGGGTCGCGGTTGAGCGTCAAGCGGGAAGGCGCGATTTGGTTCCAGCGCGCCTCAACCGCGCTTCTGCCACAGCCGTAGGCCGAGGAGAAACAGAATCGATCCGGTGAATGCCGAGACCACGTCGCGCAGCGAAATAGAGATGGTCTCGAGGCCCGGCAGGATTCCGAACAGACGGAACAGGACGCCGCCGACAACGGCGCCGACGAGGCCGATGCCGAGGTTGGTCCAAACGCCGAAGCCTTCGCGCTGCCAACGCACGAGCGCACCCGCGAGTGTGCCGCCGAGGCCGCCAATGATGAGCCAGACGATGATCTGCGAGAACGAGATTACCATGTGCATCAACTCCCTTCACGGGCGACCGGTGAGAAGATAGCCGCCGCGGATGCGGACGAGGGCACCGCACCACGGCGCCCCCGCTGGAACTCGTACACTAAGCGCGGATTGGCGCGCTTACTTCACCTTCACGGCGTCCGAGGTGCTGCTCGGTGCAGCGCTCGCATCCTTCTCGTAGCCGGTCTTCTTGTAGGCATCGCCTTCCTTGGCGATCTTCGTGGTCCAGCCGGAGTCCCACTTGATCACCGCGGCGCCGCCGTCTTCCTTCCAGGATCCGGTGAGGGATTCGCCGGGGCGATTGCCGGTCGCCTTGCCGTCGGCGGTAAGCGTGATGTCGAAATCTCCGCCGCCGGTGTCCTTGGTCTTCCACGTTCCCGCATACTGGCTCGATGAAGTGTTGTTTCCGCAAGCGGCGAGCGCGATGGCAAAAGCCAACGCGACGGCCGCGGTCGTCGTCTTCCCGATCATTCGCATGGAGTTTTCTCCTGTTATGAATTATGGGCGCCGAGCACCAGAAGTTTAGAATGTCCTATCCCGCCGCGAGTTCCTAATGTCTGAAATGAAAACCGACAATGCGAGCAAGCGGCGAGGGCGGCGATGAAGTTGCGGCGTGTCAGAGCCGGCGACGACTTGCACGCCGAACTCCTTGGCTCCCAAGGCTGGGTCGATGTCGCCAAGTGCCTGGCGCAGCTCAAGCAACCGCGCCCGGATGAAGCTCACACTCTCGCGACCGACATCGTCGCGCTGCTGGGCGCGCCAGCGGGCGTACGCGCCGCTATCCTGGACGCCGCGCGAAAAATTGATCCGGAAACGACAGCCGAAGGCGCCGTGGTCATCCCCTTCGAGCCGCGCTCGTTCCGCGATTTCATGCTCTATGAGGACCACGCCATTGCAGCCGCGCGCGGCTTCGTGCGCACACAGATGCCGGCGGCCTACCAGATCGTGCGCGCCTACGAAGCGCTCACCGGCCGGACATTCCCCAAGCTCAAACCGTACGCGCTGTGGTACCGCCAGCCGATCTACTACATGGGCAATCACCTCACCTTTGCGACCGACGGCGAGGCGATCGCCATGCCTTCCTACACGAAGGCGCTCGACTACGAGCTGGAGCTCGGCTTCGTGCTGGCGCAACCGCTGCGCGATGCCTCGCCCGAGATGGCGGAGGCGGCGATCGGCGGCTTCGTGGTGCTCAACGATTTCTCGGCGCGCGACGCGCAGCTCGCCGAGATGGCCTCGGGTTTCGGGCCGCAGAAGTCGAAGCACTTCCGCAGCGCGATGTCCAAGGTCGTGGTCTCCGCCGACGAGATCCTGCCGCGCTGGCACGACCTCAATGGCTTCGTGCAGCTCAACGGCGTGACGGTCGGCGAGCCTTCGACCACGGGCGCGAAGTGGTCGCTCGGGGAGGTGCTGGCGCACGCCTCGCGCTCCGAGCAGCTTTATCCTGGCGAGCTGTTCGGCTCCGGCACGCTGACGGACGGCAGTGGCATTGAGACGGGGCACGCACTCAAACCTGGCGACCGCATCGAGATCGGTATCGAGAACATCAGTACGCTCGCGAATCCGATCGTGTGAAGGAGCACGCTCTCGTGAAAGTCATCGACCTGTCGAAGCCCATCCGCTTCAACCGCGGCGATCCGCGCTTCATGCAGGTGTGCATCCGGCACAAGCCGCGTTGGACCGCAAAGCTGCTCGTGCGCTTGTTGGGCCTGCCGCGGCGGCTCATTCCGAAGGACTGGGCCGGCTGGGCCGACGACACCATCACCAAAATGGGCGTGCATTCGACGACGCACATCGATGCGCCCTGGCACTACGGGCCGATGTCTGGCGGCAAGCGCGCGCAAACCATCGAGGAGATGCCGCTCGAGAAATGCATCGGCCCCGGCGTCGTGCTCGACCTCGCGCACAAGGCCGACAACGACCCGATCACGGTTGAAGACCTCAAGGCCGCGCTCGCCAAAACCGGCGCGACACTCACCGACCGCACCATCGTTCTGATACGCACTGGGCGCGATACGCTCATGGGCACCAAGGCCTTCTGGACCACCGGCACCGGCATGAGCGCATCGGCGACCGAGTGGCTCATCGACCAGGGCCCGACCGTGATGGGCATCGATCAGTGGGGTTGGGATATGCCATTCCAGGCGCAGATCGCCAAGGCCAGGGCGACGGGCGACGACAACCTGTTCTGGGAGGCGCACCGCGTCGGTCTGCGGCGGCCTTACTGGCACATGGAGCAGCTCACCAACCTCGGCGCCCTGCCCCCGTCCGGCTTCGAGGTGATGGTGTTTCCGCTGAAGATCGTGGGCGCCTCCGCCGCGCCAGCACGCGTCGTCGCCGTGATCCGGTAGGCCTACCGCGAAAGCGTGCGGCGAACGGCATCGTGCCAGCAGGCGAGCAGGCGCTCACGTTCGGACGCCGCGAGATTTGGGCTGAAGCGCCGATCGAGCGCCCAGCGCTCGGCGAACTTCTCCGGCTCCGGATAGAACCCCGACTGCAGACCGGCGAGATACGCAGCCCCCAGCGCGGTCGTCTCCAGTGCCGTCGGCCGGTCGACCGGCGCATCGAGGATGTCGGCGAGCCGTTGCATGGTCCAATCGGACGCCGCCATGCCGCCGTCGACGCGCACGATGGTGCCCCCTTCGTCGGGCCAGTCGCCACGCATTGCCTCGAGCAGATCGCTCGTCTGGAAGCACACGGCGTCGAGCGCGGCCCGCGCCAGCTCGTTCGGGCCGGAGTTGCGCGTCAACCCGTAGAGCGCGCCGCGACAGTCGGGGTCCCAATAGGGTGCTCCGAGCCCGACGAATGCCGGCACGAGCACGACGTTCTGGCTCGGGTCCGCCTCCTGCGCCATGCGGCCCGCGGCACCCGCATTTGGGATGACGCGGAGCGCATCACGCAGCCACTGCACGGCGGCGCCGGCGATGAAGATCGAGCCTTCGAGCGCGTAGGTACGCTTTCCCTCGAGCTGGTAGGCGATGGTCGAGAGCAGGCGATTGCGCGAGGTGATCGCCTTGCCGCCTGTGTTGCGCACGGCAAAGCAGCCGGTGCCGTACGTCGACTTGATCATGCCGGGGGTAAAGCAGGCCTGTCCGATGGTCGCCGCCTGCTGGTCGCCGGCCATGCCACGAATAGGGATGGGAGCGCCGAGAAGCTCGGCCTCGGTGGCGCCAAACTCGGCGGCGTTGTCGCGCACCTCGGGCAATAGCGCGCGCGGCACGCGAAAGAGCTGCAGCAGTGTATCGTCCCATTCGCCCGTATGGATGTCGAACAGGCAGGTGCGCGAGGCATTCGTCGCGTCGGTCGCATGCACCCGGCCGCCGGTCAACCGCCACAGCAGGAAGGTCTCGACAGTGCCGAAAGCAAGTTCGCCGCGCTCGGCTTTCGCGCGCGCACCTGCGACGTGATCGAGTATCCAGGCGATCTTGGTCGCCGAAAAATAAGGGTCGAGCCGGAGCCCCGTCTTTGCGATGACCGTCTCCTCGGCGCCGGCGGCGGCGAGCTGCTGGCAGACATCCGCGGTCCGCCGGTCTTGCCAGACGATGGCATTGTGGATGGCCCCGCCGGTCACCCGCTCCCAGACGATGCTCGTCTCGCGCTGGTTGGAGATGCCGATGGCGACGACGTCGGCCGCGGTTGCACCCGCTTTGGCGAGCGCTCCGCGCGCTGTCGCGAGCGTCGTACGCCAGATGTCCTCGGGGTCGTGCTCGACCCAGCCGGAAGCCGGGTAATGCTGCGGGAACTCCTCCTGTGCGAGAGCCGCAACGCGATAATCCTCAGCAAACAGCAGAGCGCGCGAGGACGTCGTCCCCTGATCGATGGCCAAGACGTAGCGCCCCATGCCCCGCTCTTCCCCCGCCGCACTCAAGCCATTCTCTCGACAGATGGCTTGAGCCTTAGTAGCAAGCCCGCAGCCTCGTTCCCACAAAAGCCCGGACCTCTCCACATGAGCGCGCCCGCCGAAACCGAAGAGCCCCCGCGCGCCTCCTTCCTGGAGGGCCTGCTCGTGTACCTGCGGCCGGGGGTGCTGATCGTCATGCTGTTGGGGTTTTCCTCGGGGCTGCCACTGGCGCTCTCGGGCGAGACCCTGCGGGTATGGATGGCGGATCGGGGCGTCGATCTCGGCACCATTGGCCTGCTCTCGCTCGCGGGACTGCCCTACACGATCAAGTTCCTCTGGGCGCCCGTCGTCGATGCCTGGCACGTGCCGTATCTCGCGGGCCTCGGACGCCGCCGGAGCTGGCTCGTCGCCACGCAACTCCTGCTCATGGCAACGATCCTTTTTCTGGGCACGCGCGACCCTCTCGCCTCTCCGCTCATGGTGGGTGCGGCGGCGCTGCTCGTCGCCTTCGCGTCGGCAACGCAGGACATCGTCGTCGACGCCTTCCGCGTGCAGAGCCTGCCGACCGACGAGCAGGCAGCCGGCATGGCGAGCTACGTCGCGGCCTACCGCATGGGAATGCTGGCGTCCGGCGCGGGCGTGATCGGGCTGTCGGGCTGGCTCGAGACGAAGGGGCTGAGCAAGGAGGCCGTATGGCCGCTCGCCTATGCGGTCGCAGCAGTGCTCGTGCTGGTCGGGCTTGCCGCGACTTTGCTCGCACGCGAACCCAAGAGTGAGCGCGATCCGCACGCGGGTGACAGTCCACTGCAGCGTCTTTATGAAACCGCGCGGGACTCCTTTGCCGAGTTCCTGACCCGCGACGCCGCCATCGCCATCCTCGCCTTCGTCGTGCTGTTCAAGCTGTGCGACGCGCTCGCCGGTGCCATGACCGCGCCTTACGTGCTGTCGCTTGGCTACAGCAAGGTGCAGTACGCGACCATCGTGAAGGGCGTGGGCCTTGCTGCTCTGCTGTTCGGCGGCTTTGCCGGCGGGGCAGTCGCGCGCACGCTGCCGCTGGCCACCGCGCTGCTGGCAGGCGCGATCCTGCAGTCGGTTTCCATCCTCGCCTTCGTCTGGCTCGGGTGGCAGCCGATGAGCATGACGGCGTTGACCGTCGCCATCGTGATCGAGAACTTCGCAACCGCTATCGGCACCGTGATCTTTGTCGCCTATCTTTCGGCGCTGTGCCGCAATCCGCTGCACACGGCGACGCAATACGCGCTGCTGACGGCGCTGGCTTCCAGCGGGCGCACGCTGTTTGCGTCGGGGACGGGCTACGCTGCCAAGGCGCTCGGCTGGCCCGCATTTTTCGTGGCGTGCGTCTTGACCGCGCTGCCTGCGCTGGCGCTGCTCGTATGGCTGCAGAAGCGTGGCCATTTCCGCGCGCTCGAGGCACCGCCGGACGACGACGCCTAGGCCCGCGCCACGCGCTAGTCGGCGTGTCCCGAGACCTCGTTGGCGGGATCGGACTGCAGCTGGCCGTAGTTCTCGATGCCGATCGACTTCAACAGGTCGAGCTGCGTCTCGAGGAAGTCGATGTGCCCTTCCTCGTCCTTCAAGAGATGCTCAAACAGGTCCATCGACACGTAGTCCTTGTGCGCGCGGCAGAGCTCACGCGCCTTGGTGTAGAACTCCTGCGCGACGTACTCGCCCTTCAAGTCGCACTCGAGAACCTCTTTGAGGTTCTCGCCGATCATCATCGGCGCGATCTCCTGCATCTTGGGGAAGCCTTCCAGGAAGATGATGCGCGTGATCAGCTTATCCGCGTGGTGCATCTCCTCGATCGATTCCGCGCGCTCCTTCTTGGCGAGCTTGGTGAAGCCCCAGTTCTCGAGTCTCCGGTAGTGCAGCCAGTATTGATTTACGGCGCCGAGCTCGAGCTTCAGCGCGTAATTCAACGCCTCGATAACTTCCTTGTTGCCCTTCATGGCTACCCTCCGTGCCTTGCGAAAATCACGCTCAAAATCGCTGAGTTGAACGGCTGGGTATCAAGACTCAGAGCGCACGCCTCGTGGCGAGACGGCGCATCGATCGCGTTTTGAGATTAAGTGCTATGCCACCGCAAAAATTGCGGCGCAACCGCTCAGGCGACTTTGATACCGTGACCGTTCGTGTCAGCGGCGGGAGCGGCAGGCTTGGCAGCAGAGGGGCGCAAACGTGCGCGCGCTGACGAGAACTCCAACAGCTTGCTGCGCGCGGTCGCACAAACATCGGGACAAATCAGCCCCTTCCGCTCGAGCTCTTCCACCTTGTTGTAGATCGTCTCGACGGCAAGCGGCGCGCAGCCGCAGCAGTTCATGCGCTTCTTGAGATGACGATAGACGACACCCGGCGTCGGGATTGGCGCGTTCGGCTTGTTGAGAATCTCGACGAGCGCATCCTCGATGTGACCATCGGTGATCATCGTGCAGGAACAGACGATCATCGCGCGCCTCGCACAAGCTGCGAGCGCGGCGACCGCGCGTTCTCACGAATGGTCTCGGTGTGCTTCATCTCACTTCACTCGTACGGAGGCCAACCCCTTGGGCCTCCACGCATCCCTAATATGGAATGTCTTCGTCAAGTTTTGAAGGCTTCGGCGCGCCTGTCAAGTGACCGCGCGCCGCACCACGATGCAAAATAAGCCGAATTGCGGCTGACGGGGTTAGCGGGCAACGGCCTGCTGTGGCCCGCGCCGGTTGCGCAGGGAGGCAGCCCCACGCGGGGTCGACTTGCCAGACCGGCCGCCCGGCCCGGCATCCGCCAGCGCCTGGCTGCTCTCGGCCATATCCGCGAGCGTGTGCTGGTCGAGCACGCTGATGAACGCCTCGAGCGCATCGTCGACGATTTGGTTAAGGCCCGTCTGGCCGCCGCTTTCCATGCCATCGGAGGCCGGAAACTCGATCGCGCGCACAACGTCGCCGACGCGGATCTTGGCCGGCGGCCGAGCCAAGCGGACGCCCCCATGGCGGCCGCGGACGGAGGCCAGGAAGCCGGCCTTGGCCAGCAGGTGCACGATCTTGAATGCGTTCTGCTGGGTGATATCAAGCCGCTGGGCAATTTCCGCCACCTTGATCAGGCGGTCGCCTGACTTGGCGCAGTCGACGAGGATGCGGACAGCGTGGCTGGTGGCTTTGTTGAGGCGCATGCGGGGGCTCGTGTCCCTGGGCGGTAGATCGTGCGTTATGTCAGGTCTGGCGATGTTGGCAATCGCCTCCCTTGAATTCCGCGAATTCCCTGGGGGCGACGGCCTTTAGCGACCCGCACTTTAACAGGATCGGGGCGCGCGCGGCAGACACAATCGGATGACACCGGACCCGAACTCGACTCCGGAAACGGCCCAGGCTCCGGTCGGCCATCCAAACCCCTGTTTTCATGGGAACTTTCAGCCAGAACAGAAATATTTGCACTTGTTTCGACGGGAACAGCGTCACCGGCCCCCTCCAGTCATGATGAGCCTCAGACAAACCAAGGGCGATGACGCCCACCCGATGGAGGAAACCATGAACAAGACCCTGATCGCTCTCTTCACCGCCACCGCCGCCCTCGCCGCCACCGTCGGCCAGGCCGAGGCCGGCTTCGGTCTTCGCATCGGCTTCGGCCCCATCGGCTTTGGCGCCTTCCACCATGGCAGCGACTACGGCTCCTATCAGGCCCCGCGCCGCATCTACCGCGCCGAGCGCGCTCCGGTCCGCGCCCGCAAGGTGCAGCCAACGACCGTTGCCAAGGAAGAGATCAAGAAGGACGAGACGGTTGCCCATAACGAGAACTCCTCGATCACGGTTGCCGCCGACAAGGTTGCAACCGTCGAGAGCTCCTCGATCACCGTTGCCGCTGACCCGGTGAAAATCACGGAGACCAAGAAGACCGCCGACGCCGCCAAGGTCATCGAGCCGGTCAAGACCGAGACGAAGAAGACTGAGCCTGCGGTTGCCCAGAAGATCGACTGCAAGAAGTTCTTCCCCTCGGTCGGCCTGACGCTGACGGTCCCCTGCGAGTAAGCAGCGTCCCAGAAGAACGAGCCTCCATCCGCTTCGGTCCCGATCGCAAGGTCGGGACCGAATGCGTTTTGGAACCGGGCCGTGACCTAGTCGGCGGCGAACCGTTGCCCTCGATCCCGGCCGCAAGCCGGGATCGAGCGTATTCGAGCGGCGCTCAAACCATCAACCGCGGAAAAAATTCGGTGCCAGACAAGCGTGTTTCACGAGGAACAGCGCGAAACCCCGGTGCCCTGCATGTTGACTGCGAGATGAACACCAACGCCGCCCGCCGCGGCCCCAAGGAGAAGGCCATGAACAAGTCCCTGATCGCCATCGCTTCCGCGACGATCGCTCTCGCAAACTTTGCGACCTCGAGCGCCGAAGCCGGCTTCTTCGGGCACCACCACGGCGGCGGCTTCCTCGGCCACGTGTTGCTTCATTCATTCCGCCACTGCCACCGGCCCGAGTACATCGTCCGCACCCCGGTGGAGCGGGTCTACGTCAGCCGGCCGGCCCGGCAGGTCGTCGTCACACAAGACGAGGCCGCGCAGCAGCAGCAAGCCACTGCCCACAACGAGAATTCCTCGATCGCGGTTGCCTCGGCCGATGTCGCCGAGAACGAAGCCACGGATTCGGTCGAGAAAATCATCGTAAAGACGGATAAGACTGCCAAAGCGACCGCCAAGCCGGCAAAAGTCGCCGAAGCCGACGTGGAAACCGGATCGACGACGGCCAAGCGGCTCGACTGCAAGCAGTTCTTCCCCGCCGTGGGCATGACGCTCTCGGTGCCTTGCGAGTGAAGCCGGTCTGGGCGAAGAGAAAGCCTTGGTTGGCGCCTTTGCAGGTCCATGACACTCTCTCGATCCCGATCCATTTTCCGGGATCGAGAGGCACGCAACAGACCCCGTTCGACGTCCGCAATCATCTGTAGGGATCGAGGAACAAGCGATGCAGGCACAGGCTGCGGATACCGGCGCCCTGTTGGCGGCCGAAAACGCTCAAGGCAAAGCCAAGATCGTGCGGATGGCGGGGAAACTCGCCTACCGCAATCTCTTCCACGACCGCTTGAGCCTCATCGTCACGCTCACCGGCATCGTCTTCTCCGTCGTGCTCGTTGCCGTGCAGTGCGGCCTCTATATCGGCTCCGAAACCATGATCGCGGCCATGCTGGACAATTCGAAGGGCGACCTCTGGGTCGTGCCGTTCGGAACGAAGAGCTTCGATGACCCCTCCTTCCTCATCGGCCACGAGAAATACGCAGCGCTGTCGACGCCCGGCATTGCGAAAGCCGAGGATCTCGTCGTCGGCTTTGCCGGATGGCGCAAGCCAAAGGGCGGCACGACCGCGGTGCTGATCATCGGCTCCGATTATGAGCATGGCAGCCTGAAGCCCTGGAACATCAAGCAAGGCAGCATTGCGGAGCTCGCCGAGCCGTTCGCGGTCGCCGCCGACGACACCTATTTCGCCGACCTCGGCATCGACAAGCTGGGCGACACCGCCGAGATCAACAATACCCGCGTCCGCGTCGGCGCCGTCACGCACGGAATCCGCTCTTTCACCACGCTGCCCTATGTGTTTATGTCCCTGCAGCGCGCGCGCCAGCTTCTCGATGCCGCCAACACCCAGGCAAGCTACACGCTGGTTCGCCTCACCCCCGATGCCAATCTCGAGTCGGTGCGCGCCGATCTCAACGACCGCCTCAAAGATCGCGAGATCCTGACCCAGCGCGAGTTCCGTAACCGCAGCGTCGACTACTGGCTGTTCCAGACAGGCGCCGGATCGGCACTCATCGCCGGCGCCGCGCTCGGCATGATCGTCGGCGTCGTCATCGTCGCGCAGACGCTCTATTCGAGCACCAAGGATCACTTGAACGAGTTCGCCACCTTGCGCGCACTCGGCGCCTCCGCCGGCTACATCCACAAGGTCATCCTGATCCAGGCGATTATGAGCGCCTTCCTCGGCTACGGTATCGGCATGGTGCTCAGCTTGCTCGTCATCTGGGCGACCAAGGGCACGACGCTCCTCATCATCATGACGCCGGGTCTCGCGTTGCTTCTCTTCGCGCTGACGCTCGGCATGTGCATCATCGCCGCGATTAGCGCGATCTTCAAAGTGACGCGCATCGATCCCGCAGGAGTCTTCAGCCGATGAAAGACCGAGAGCCAAACCGCAAGACGCTTCTCGAGGCGAAGAACATCGTCAAGGTGTTCGGCTCGGGAGCCTACGAGGTGCGGCCCTTGAAGGGCGTCAATCTCCGGCTCTACGCCGGAGAGCTGACCCTTCTCATGGGGCCCTCGGGCAGCGGCAAGACCACGCTTTTGTCGATCCTCGGCTGCATCCTGTCGCCGACCGAGGGCGAGCTCGTGGTCGCCGGCAACTCGACCGCCGGCCTCGACGCCGAAGGCCTCGCCAGGATCCGGCGCCGGCACGTGGGCTTCGTGTTCCAGGGCTACAACCTGTTCCCGACGATGACGGCAAGCGAGAACGTGATGCTGGCGCTCGATGTGCGCGCAGCACCCGTCGTCGATCCGCCCAAGCACGCGGTCGCAGCACTTACCGCGGTCGGCCTTGCGCACCGCGCCGAGGCGTTTCCCTCAAAGCTCAGCGGCGGCGAGAAGCAGCGTGTCGCAATCGCGCGCGCCCTCGCCGGCCGGCCGAGCGTCATCCTCGCCGACGAGCCGACGGCGGCGCTCGATGCCGAGAACGGACGCGCCGTGATGGCGCTGCTGCAGGAGGTCGCCAAAGATCCCAACCGTGCGGTCCTCGCGGTCACACACGATCACCGCACGATGCCCTATGCCGACCGCATCATCCGCATCGAGGATGGCGTCATCTCCAGCGAGTCACGCCCGAAATCGGACGGCATGCCGCCCGCCGGCCACGACGACGACCACCATCACGAGCCGCAATCTGCACCTACTCCACCCCAACCCGAAACCACCCAACCCGCCGGAAACGAAAAGCCGCTGCGGGGCCGCTATAGGATAAGGCGCAATGCTTAGAACCATCGCAATCATCGTCGCCCTCGTTGCGGCGGCTCTCGGCGGCTACATGCTGAGCGAGGGGCTTTACGGAAGCAACAACTCGACTTCGACAACCACGACGACAGCCGCCGCCAAGACCGAGCTGCCGTGGGTCGTGGCGGCACCGGGTCGTGTCGAGCCGGGCTCGGGCGAGTTCCGCCTCGGCGCTGGCATCCTCGGCCTCGTCGCCGACGTTCCCGTCAAGGTCAACGACAAGGTCGAGGACGGCGAGCTGATCGTGCGTCTCGACGACGAGGAAGCGCGCGCGCGTCTCGCCTCCGCCGAAGCGCAGGAGGGCTTGAGCCGCCGCGAGCGCGATGCCCAGCCCGCCACCTCGGGCCGCGAGGACGTGACCAAAGGCGAGGACGGCGTCTATTCGTCCGAGCGCGAGGTGACTGGTGCACGTTTCGAGCTCGATGCCGCGCTTGCCGGCAAACGGCATGGCGAGTTTACCGACCAGCAGCTTGCGGACGCCCGCAAACGGCTCGCCAAAGCTCAGGAGCGCGTCGAGCGCGAGCGGCTGGCATATGCGCAGGCGCAGGCCAAATCCAGCCTGCCGACGCCCAACCGCTTCGAGTCGGCGCTGACCGCTGCGCGTGCAAACGTCGCCCTTGCCGGAACGCTACTCGACAAAACGCGCATCCGTGCGCCCCGCGCCGGAACGGTGTTCGAGGTCAATGCCAGGAAGGGCGAGATCGTATCGCCGTCACCCGATCAAGTGCTGGCAGTCGTCGGCGACATGTCGGTCGTCAAGGTGAAGGCGGAGGTCGACGACGGCGACGTCGCCAAGATTAGAAAAGGGCAGAAGGCCTTCGTGCGCTCGATCAACTATCCGGGCAAAGACTTCGAAGGCACCGTCACGGATCTGGCGCCCTCGATGGCCACCCCGCGCATCCTTTCGCGCGGGCCGCGGCGGCCCTCCGATATCGAGGTGCTTGAGATGACGGTCGAGCTCGACGGCAACGTGCCGTTGCTGCCCGGCATGCGCGTCGACGCCTTCGTGAAGCCGTAGCCGGCTAAGCTGTGGCGGCAGAAATCCCGAGACGTGCGAGCAACCGCTCGCACGTCTTTTTCGTCTCTTCCGGCCACGCCGCCGTCTTCGACGCCACGAGGTTGGCCTCGGACTTGAGGATGACGCCGTCCTCGAGGATCTTGAGGCCGTTGGCCGCCAGGGTAGCGCCCGTCGTGGTGATGTCGACGATGATGTCGGCGGTGCCGGCCGCAGGCGTGCCTTCGGTCGCACCGAGGCTTTCGACAATGCGATAATCGGCGAACCCGCGCGAGGAGAAGAAGCGCCGCGTGATATTCACGTACTTTGTGGCGACGCGGAAGGGGCGCCCGTGCTCGCGGCGGAACGCCATCGCCGCCGCGGCGATGTCGGCAACCTCGCTGACGTCGATCCAGCACTTCGGCACGGCTACGACCACGTCGGCGCGCCCGAACCCCAAGGGCTTCAGGAACGTCACGCGGTCGGCGGCGTTGGCGATGTTCTCGCGCACCAGGTCCTCGCCGGTGACGCCCAAGTGCGCGTGACCGCGATTGAGCTCGGCGACGATCTCGGAGGCCGAGACGAACGCCACCTCGACGCCGGCGACATCCTCGATAGCGCCGCGATAGCCGCGGTCGTGACCCGTCTTGCGCAGCTTGAGCCCGGACCGGGCTAGAAACTCGGCCGTCTGCTCCATCAGCCGCCCCTTTGAGGGTACTGCAAAAACGAGCGCGCTCATGCCTTGCCTCCAACCACGGCGAGGAGCCGCTCGGTGTGGATCGCACCGCCGACGGCAGGCACGTCGCGCGGCGCGCCCACCGCGCGCAACAGGCCGTCGTAGCGTCCGCCGCCCGCGACGGGGCTCGCGGCGCCGAGCGAGAGTGCCAGCACCTCGAACACGAAGCCGCTGTAGTAGGCGACGTTGCGCCCGAACTCGCCGGAGAACGGCACCTCAGACAGTTTCACGCCGCTCTCGTTCAGCAATGCGCTGCGGCGCTCGAACGCGTCGATGGCTGCCGCGAAACGTCCCTGCGGCTTCTCGATCAGCGCGCGCAGCCTAGCGGGTGCCTGATCGGCGTAGGCCTTCACCTCGAGGTAGTCTTCGATCAAGGCGGCGGCCGATTGCTGCAGCGGCTTTGCCCTGGCGTCCGCCGCGATCGCCAGCATGCCTTCGGTGATCTCGGTCACCGAGCGCACGCCGAACACCTCGATGCTGCCCTTGTCGAGCTCCGCCGCGACGAGGCTCTCGGCCTGGGCGGGATCGTCGAGGTTCAGCGCCTCGATGAGCGCGCGCGGCAAGCTCGCCGAAAGCCGCGCGGGGTTCGTCGTCAGCCGGCGCAGCTCGGCGCGAAAGGCGTCCGGGCGCCAGAACTGGTGGCGCAGCCGCCGACGCCAGCGCTCGGGCATCTCAGTCCCCTCGAGCAGCGCCGCAAAGAGCCCCAGGTCGCCAATGCGCAACTTCGAGGAGCGCAGGCCCGACTGCTGCAGCGCCAAGAGCACCAGCGTCAGGGTGCGCGCATCCGCGTCCTCGCGGTCAGTCGCGCCGAACGCTTCGATGCCGGCTTGGCGGAACTCGCGCGGGTGCGAGGCGTCCGCGCCCGCGGGCTGATAGCGGAACGCCGGCCCGTTATAGCAATAGTGCGCCGGTCGATCGGCCTGCGGGTGGCGCTCGAGGTAGAGCCGGCAGGTCGGCACGGTGAGGTCGGGCCGCAGACACAATTCCTCTCCGTCGAGATCGGAGAAAACGTAGGTACGCCCGCGCAGGGCCTCCCCTAGCACGTCGAGAAAGACGCCGGCCGGCTGGATTATGGGCGGGGAGACGGCCTCGTGCCCGCCGGCAATGAACACCGATAGTAGCGTGCGCGACTGGTCGGCGAGAGCCTCGAAATTGGCCGGCGGCGGGGGGGACATGATCTCACTCGGGTTATGGCACGCCTTTTGGAGCAGCTAGGGCGGTCCTGCAAGACCGTTGCGGCGCTGCACCGCCAGAAAACGCCTCTGACATTTGACGCTCCCACGACCGATGCCTTAGTCACGCTAAGAAAGTATGGTGCAAGGCGTTGCTCGCCCTTGCGGGCGTCATCGTTAATTGTGGCATTCCGTTGGGGGGCCGATCATGAACCGCAACCTCGTCGCAGCGAGCCTGGGCGCAACGGTGCTGGCCCTGATCGCCGGCGGCGTGCTCGCCGCCAATCCGGCTACGCCGGCCGCGCCGGCCGTAGCACCGGCTGCCCCGGCTGCGGGCGCTACTCCGAGCCCCGCCCCGGCCGCCGTTCAGGTCCCCGCTCCCGTCGCTGCCCAGCCGCCCGTGCCTCCCGACGTGACGCCGGAAGTCTGGCCGATGCCGGTCGAGGACTTCCTCGCCGGCAACTACCTGGAGCGGGCCGATGTCGTGCTGACACGGCGCAACTGGGACTTAACCTCGTGGGCGATCCGCTGGGCGACCAAGTCGCCGTTCTCGCACGCCGCCATGGTGTTCACCGGCCCGCAGTTCGAATCCGGCTACAGCAACACCTTCGTTATCGAGTCCTCCTCCAGCGGCGTCGCCCTGACGAACCTGCGCGACTACATCGCGGACAAGAGCTCCTTCCTTGCCATCAAGCGTTTCAAGAAGGACTGGTTCGACGAGACCAAGCAGGCGCGCGTGCGCGGCCTGTTGCTCGACAAGATCAAGTCCACATATAACTACTGGGCCATCGTGCACATCATGCGCAATCTGTGGTTCGGGGTTCAGGAGACCGTGCAGGCCGAGAAGGGCGGTCGGCGCCACCATCGCCGCGAGGGCGAGGGGACACCGCCGAACGAGTTCATCTGCTCCGGCCTCGTGCAGATCGGCTTCGTCGAAGCCGTGCTCGAATACATCAAGGCGGGGCAGCTTCCGCCCTCGACCATCAACGACGTCGTGTTCGAGCCCGAGGCGGCGACAAGACTTCCGGATAAGGCCGACTGGGCCTATCTCGATCCCGAATCCTCCAAGACGACCGCGGTTTTGTTCCGCAAGCAGAACTATGAAGCGTTGCAGTGGGTGACGCCGGAGGATCTCGCCGCGAGCCACAAGCTCGAGTGGCTTTACTTCATCAAGGACGGGCTTGTTTACAAAGTCTCGACCTACGACGAGGTGAAGAAGCTGTCGGCCGATTGAATGCGCAGCTGCAGGCTCGGTCCCCTGCGCTCCTAGGGGCGTCGGGATGGGCTCACGGGTGGATGTCGAGCGGCTCCGGCCTTTTTTCAGGCGGAGCCGGAGGCGCGGCTTCCGACGTCTCCTCCTGCGGCGGCTTCGGGACCACCGGCGGCGGCGGCAGATCGAAATTGCGCTGCACCACCTGGCCCGGCCGGCCTGAGCACCCCGCGACGCAGACGACGTCGTCGCCCTCGTAGTCGGCAAACCGGTTCCTCGCGCCCTTGCCTTTGCCCGTCGGACCGGCGGCGCTCGGCTGGTACTCCGCCGTGCGCGTGTTCACGGGCCGGGGCAGAAGCTGCACGATCCTCGGCTTGCCGCTGCAGCCGGCGACACACAAAACTACGAACTGGTCTGGATGCGCCTCAATGAACGGCTTCACGCGCGGGTTGGACCGCGGCATGCCCCCGCCGTAGTTGTCGATGTTGGCGGCGTCCTGGCCGTCGATGACGACAGCGTCATCGGCCCGCACGGCCGAGATGTGCCACAGGCAAACGCCGGCGGCAGCCGCCATGGTGCCGGCCAGCATAGACCTCGAGATCCACTTGCGCGGAGTACGCACTACCAACCGCCGCGATGCCCCATTGCCGGGGCTCGTCCTTTGTTGAACGGCGGGAGTGTCGCAAGAGGGGGTAAACGAACCCCTTCCCTTCGCGGACAGGCGTTGACGCCTCGGCAACGGGCTGCCGGCGCTACTTCACGTATCGCCAGTAGTCGCCCTTGTCGGTCGCGACCTTCTTGAGGTTCGGCAGGCGCAAGTCGGGCGGTCGCAAACCGTTGAGGACCAGCTTGCCGATATCCTGCAGGAGCTTGTTGTTCTGCGCATAGCCCGAGTGGTTGATCGCGAAGGCATCCGTGCTGGCATCCGTCACGTCAATGGTGTCGATGCCGGGCAGCACCAGCGGGCCGCCCGCCGGCACGTCGCCCGCGCGATAGTTGCCCCAGAAGTTGCGCGACACCAGAAGCGCACGGTCGTTGGAGGAGGCATAGAGCGTCACGCCCTTGGCGAAGCCTTTGATCGCCTGCGCGAGGTTGGTGAAGTTGTCGGCGTCAACGTCGGGTGCGGCGAGGATCACCTGGCTGATGGTGACGCCCGGAGGTGCCGACGACTTCATGTCGCGCAGTACGTCCATCACCGGCTGGTTGCCCATGCTGTGGGCGATGATGCTCACCGACTTAGCGCCGGTCTCCTTGACCACCATCTCGAGGAACTGCCGCAGATAAGGCTCCGACGCCTGCGCGCTCTCGCGATCGTAGGTGTAGCTCGCGACCCCTCCGCCGGACGGCCAGCTATAGAGGAACGCGGCGCCGTCGAACTCGAGGTCGTAGGCGATTTGCGCCGTGCGGTAGAGCGCGTTGTCGAAGGACGTGTTGTAGCCGTGCACGAAGACGATCGCGTGATCCTTGAAGCGCTGCGACGGCTTGAGCCGCGCCTTCACCAGCGCCAGGAACTGCTCTTTCGTGAGCGCCTTTATCTCCTTGATGGTGAAGTGTTGCTTGGGGTCCTCCTTCTGCTCGTAGATCGTTACGTCGAAGTAGGGGATCTTCACCGCCCAGGGCCGCTCCACCTGTGGGACCTGGTGCACCTTGGGGACCGTTATGAACGCCTGGCCTAGCTGCAAACGGCGGCCGCGGTCAGAGCCGAACATGAGCCGTTGGGCGTTGGGCTCGACCGCGCGATCGGTGCCGTAGAACACCGGGACGACGTCCCAGTCCTTCTGCTCCTCGGCCGCGCCGGCCGCGGCAACCGGCGGGGCTGAGGGCGCAGCGGCCATTGGCGGCGGCGGAGCCTTTGCGGCATCGGGAGGCGCCGCGCCACCCGACGGCGGCGGTGGCGCAGCGCCGGGCTTCGCCATTGTCACGGCTGCCGGCGGCTTGGGCGCGGCCTGCAATTTTCTCGGCTGGGCTGCTCCTTCGGCGGCAGCCCTGCTTCTTGCTTCCTCGTCCTGCGCGGCGCGTCTCGCCTCCTCGGCCTGGGCTCGTGCCGCTTCGGCGTCATCCGCCGGCGCGACGGGCGCAGCAGCTTGCGGTGCCACCGGTACGGGCGCCGCGGGAGCGGGGGCGGCTGGGGTCTGCAAAGTCGGGCTGAGGCTCGGCGTCCCCAAATTGGCGGGCGGCGTCGAGATGCCGGCCGGGGGAAAGTGGGCGCCCACCCGCGGCACCCAACCACCACCTCCAGATTTCTTATCAAGATCAGGTCCATTTTCCGGCGCGGCGGCTTCGGGCGCCGGCGTCACGGGCTCCGCGGTGGGCGGTGGAGGGGCGGGCTCGGCCTCCACTTTTTTCTGCGCGGGGAGCGCATCATCCGGCGGCGCAGCGCCGACGCCCTGGTCCGTCGCGTCGGCCGGTGGCGCTTGCTCCGTGGTCTCTGCCGGCGCAGCGGGAGCTTCCGTCGGTTCAGTCGTCGACGGAGCTGCCGGAGCCTCGGTCGAAGGAGCCTCGGCCGCAGGTGCTTCGGCCGGTGCCGGAGCCATCGGAGCCGCAGGTGCGTCGCCAGGCTTATCGGCTAGGCGCTTGGCCTTTTTGGCATGATGTGCGTTGTCGTCACCGTCCTTCGCTTGCCCCTCCGCCGGCGCTCCCGGCGTGGCTTCCTGCGTGGCTCCGGCTGGCGTTTCTTCCTTCCCGGCTCCGACCTTGGTCTCCGCCGGAGCGGCAGGCACGTTGGCGCGCAGATCGGCCGCGCGCTTTGCCAGCGGCGCCGCATCTGCCGTGCGACCCTGCCTCACGTAAAGGCTGCTGAGATTATCGAGCGCCTGCGCGATCTCGCCGTTGTCCGGCTTCTTCGCTTTCTCGTGGATGGTGATCGCGCGCTTCAGAAGCGGTTCGGCCTCGGCGAACTTGTTCTGTGCGCCATAGATGTCGGCGAGCGTCGTCAGCGCCGCCGCCGTCTGTGGATCGTTGGGCCCATAGCGCTTCTCAGTCAGCTTCACGACGCGCTGTTGCGCGGTAGCCGCCTCGGCATATTTGCCGGCGGCGCGGAGCTGGTCGACCTTCTTCTTGGCCGCGTCGATCTCGGCCTGGCTCGCCTTGGCTGCACGCTGCTTCTGGCGCGCGCGGTCGGTCGCCTCGCTATCGCCATAGCTTTGCCATGGCGGCCACGCCGCCTGTGCCCGCGCCACGTCCGTAACAACGGCGGTCAGCAGGGTTGCGAGCAGCATGGAAACGGCCAGAGAAACGGCCGGCCTCGTCCGTCGACGCCTCGACATTCTCGTCCCTCACCCAAAGCCCGGCGCAACCTGCCTATAATCTGTGGCTACGTCAGGGCTACAAGATGTAGCGCCCACAGCCGCGCTTCCCCGTGGTTAGCCGCCGCAGAAGGCGCGCTCCCCCAGCCAGAACGCGGCGTGCCATTGCCCCGCCAGCTGTGGCACAGCCATGACCACTTGCCGAACGGGATTCGCTCCCGTTATCACGGGCTTGCCGATCAAAGGACGTTTTTATGCAAAGGCCCGCGGCCGCTTTGACCATCGAAGACTACGCCGCCGGCGTACGCGCAGGCGACCGTGCCATGCTGGCGCGCGCCATCACGCTTGTGGAAAGCACCAAGCCCGAGCACGCCGCACTGGCCCAGCGGCTCCTGCAAGCGCTGCTGCCGTCGACGGGGGAGGCCCTGCGCCTCGGCGTAACCGGCGTGCCGGGAGTGGGCAAATCCACGACCATCGACCAGCTCGGCATGAACCTGATCGCCGCCGGCCATCACGTCGCGGTGCTCGCCGTCGACCCGACGTCCAAGCGCACGGGCGGATCGATCCTCGGCGACAAGACCCGCATGAGCCGGCTCGCGCAGGAGCCGCGCGCGTTCATCCGTCCTTCGCCCACCTCGGGGACTCTCGGCGGGGTAACGCGCAAGACGCGCGAAACCATGGAGCTGTGCGAGGCCGCCGGCTTCGACGTCATCATCGTGGAGACGGTCGGTGTCGGCCAGTCGGAGGTGGCGGTCGCCGACATGGTCGACTTCTTCCTCGTGCTGCTGCTCGCCGGCGGCGGCGACGACCTTCAGGGGATAAAGAAGGGTATCATCGAGATCGCCGACATGATCGCCATCAACAAGGCGGACGGCGACAACGTCATCCGCGCGGAGCGGGCGGCGGCGGAGTATCGCGCGGCGTTGCAGATCCTCACGCCGCAGTCGGCAACATGGTCGCCGCCGGTCCTCACCGTCTCGGGCCAAAGCAACGGCGGGCTCGACACGGCGTGGGGCAAGATCGCCGAGCACCGCCGAAAGATGACGGCGACCGGCGAGTTCGCGCTGCGCCGTCAACGCCAGGCGGTGGCTTGGATGCACGACATGCTGAGCGACCGCGTCATGGCGAGCGTGAAAGCCAACGCGCGCGTCGCGCAGCGCCTACCCCTGCTCGAAGCAGAGGTGCGGGCTGGACGGCTGGTGCCGACGGTCGCGGTGGACGAGATCCTGGAGATGATCGCCAATGCCGCCAACTGAACCGGTCGCAGGCGAGGATCGCGCCGCTCTGGCACCCGCGCGGCCCGTGGTCCTGTTGACCGGCTTCGGACCGTTTCCGGGCGTGCCGGAAAATGCCACGGCGCTGCTCGTGCCACGGCTCGCCCAGGCCGTGCGCGATCTTCACCCGGATTACGAGGTCGTCGCCGCGATCCTCCCGACCGAATGGATCGCCGCGCCGCAGAAGGTCGGGGATCTTCTTGCGCGTCCCGGCACGGTTCTGGCGCTGCACTTCGGCGTGTCGCGGCAGGTCGACGGCTTCCAGATCGAGCTCGTCGGCCGCAACGCGTGCAGGGCCGTGGCCGACGCGGCCGGTCGCATGCCGGCGGGAAATTGCCTGCTCGACGAGGGCCCCCCTCACCTTGAGTGCTCGCTGCCGGTCGAACGCATCCTTCAACGCCTCACCCAGCTCGGCGTGCCGGTCCGCACCTCCACCGACGCCGGCGGCTTTCTCTGCAACGCGCTGCTTTATCATTCGCTCGGCGTCGCGGGCACGCTGAAGAAGCCCCACCTCGTCGGCTTCGTGCACCTGCCGGCCGAACTCGTGGGCTACGGCACGGACGGCTTGGCACCGCACCCGGACTGCCGGCTCGATTGGCGCGGGGCCATGGCCGGGAGCGTCGAAATCGTCGCCGCGTGCCTCGAAAGCCTTGGCTCCGCGCCGCCGGTAAAGGACGGTTAACCGGCCGTGGCCTCAGACTTGCTTTGCACCACTCAAAGCGAGCCCGAGGATCCATGCCCATCGACCGCCGCAGCATCCTTTCGGGGAGCATCGTCGTCGGACTGACCGGCGCCGCCGCGGCCAACCCCGGCCCGCGTTCCGAGCGCCAGACCGCACGCGTTGCCGCTGCCGAAGTGCCGTCGGCCGCAGAGCTTGGGCTCAAGCCAGGCGCCGCCCAAGACCAATCGGCCGCCCTCCAGGCCGCCATCGACCAAACCACCAACCGCGGCGCGCCCCTGCTGCTGCCGCCGGGCCGCTTTCGCACCGGCCGGCTGCAGCTACGCTCCGGCACACGCATCATCGGCACCGCGCGCACAACGACGCTCGAGTTCGTCGGCGGAGAAGCGTTTCTCGTCGGCGAAGGCGATGGCATCGCGCTCGAAGGTCTCGTGCTCGACGGCGCCTACCAGACGCTCGACATCGGACAAGCGAACGCGCTCGTGAGCCTGAAGAAGAGCCGAGGGCTCGCGCTGCGCGATCTCGAGATCACCCGCAGCACCGTCAACGGCGTCACGCTCGAAGGCTGCGCCGGCGTCGTCAGCGACTGCACCATCACGGCCGCGCTCATGGCGGGGCTGCACAGCCTCGATGCGACGGCGCTCCAAATCCTGCACAACCACGTTGCCGACTGCGCTAACAACGGCATCCAGGTCTGGCGCTCGGAGGCGGGAGAGGACGGCAGCGTCGTCGCCGGCAACCGCATCGAGCGCATTCGCGCCGACGGCGGCGGCACCGGCCAGAACGGCAACGGGGTCAACGCGTTCCGCGCCGGCAGCGTGCTCGTTACCGGCAACCGCATCACTGACTGCGCCTACTCCGCGATTCGCGGCAACTCGGCGTCCGACATCCAGATCCTCGGCAATTCGTGCGCGCGCCTGGGCGAGGTCGCGCTCTACGCGGAGTTCGCCTTCCAGGGCGCGCTCATCGCCAACAATCTCGTCGACACGGCCGCCACCGGCATCTCGGTCACCAACTTCAACGAAGGCGGCCGGCTCGCGGTCGTGCAGGGCAACATCCTGCGCAACCTGTTCCGCCGCGAGCAGGAGCCGGAGGACAAGCGCGGCGAAGGCATCGCAGTGGAGGCCGACGCAAGCGTGATCGGCAACGTCATCGAGAGCGCGCCGACGGCGGGCCTCGTCATCGGCTCAGGCACCTACCTGCGCGACATCGTGGCGACTGGGAACCTGATCCGCAGGGCACGCGTCGGCATACTCGTGTCCGCGTCAGGCGCCGGCACCTGCCTCATCGCCAACAACATGATCTCGGGCGCGACGGAGGGGAGCATCCGCGCCATGGACCGGGCGACGCAGCCGATCGGTCCTGAGCTCATCGCAGGAGATGTGGGCAACAAGCGAGTCTCGCTTTCCGGCAACGTCGCCGTCTGAGCGTCAGGCTTTCAGCTTGTCGAGCGCCGCCTCGAAGGGGGCAGCGGAGCGGATGGCCCCGACCTCCACGCCCCACCAGGTCTTGATCTCGCCGTAGGGCATGAGCCCACGCACAGCCGGATAGAGCCGCTCGACCAGCGCCATGGCCGCTCCGGCAGAAGCGCGCTTGCCGCCGTCGTCGATCTTGAGGGCAAAGCCAAGCCCTAGCGCGGGGAACGCTCCGCAATAGACGCCTTCGGCGCCCGTCTTCATGAACACCTGCCCGGGGAGCGCGCGCATGACGACCGTGTCGGCTCGGCCGCGTCCCGCCACCAGCTCCGGGTTCTCCCAGCACGCCTGCAGAATGCGGTCGAGCGCTTTGCGCCGGTCCGCCGGCAGGCCTTCACCGGTGCCGAGCCGCGCGAACGTCTGTGCCAGCACCGACAGCGGCATCGCCCAGTTGGGCACTGAGCAGCCGTCCGTGCCGCGGACCTCAGTGCCAAGCTCGGCACCCGATACCTCCTCGAGTACGCAATGGATGCGCTGCTGAACGTTATGGCTAGGCTGCCAGTAGTTGGCGATCGGTTCGCCGAGGTGCACGGCGGTCGCGAGCATGCCGGCATGCTTGCCCGAGCAGTTGTTGTGAAGCTGCGTCGGCGCCTGGCTGGCAGCGATGAGCGCGTTCGCGGCAGAGGGGCCGAGCGGAGCGTGCGCTCCACAGTGCAAGGCCGAGGGGGTGAGACCCGCGCGCTGCAGCATCGAGGCGGCCAACGTCGCGTGCCGCTCGGTGCCGGCGTGCGAGCCGCAGGCGAGCGCCATCTCGGCGGGACCGAAGCCGAAGTGGTCGGCGGCGCCGCTTTCGATCAGCGGCACGGCCTGCAACGCCTTAACCGCCGAGCGCGGATAGACGGGCGATGCGACGTCGCCCAGCGCCAGCGCGAGCGCGCCCGAAGGTGCAGCGACGGCGACCGAGCCGCGATGCCAGCTCTCGACCAGCTGGCCGCGCGTCACTTCGATGAGAACGGGATTTGTCATGACCTCGCGCGAAAGGAGCTGAGCGCGCAGCTAGTCTCGGGCCGGCGCGGGCTGCGATCAAGCCGGATCTGGCGGAAATGCGCGATCAGTTCTTGAGCGGACTGCCGCGGAAAGAGGCGTGAAGGGGGAGGCTCAGTTGCCCTTTGCCGCGCACTGCGTCAGCGCCGCTTCGCGCTTCTGCGCGCTCGACCGCGACACATCGGGGCCGACGGAAGCGCACCAGGCTGCGTGCGCACCCTTATCGACCGACCACTCGGCGCCCGCGAAACCGCATTTCAGCTTGAGGTTCCGCTGCTGCTGCTCGAGCGCGGTCTTCACGTACCAGTCGCAATTGGCGGATGCTGCGTTGGCGCCGAGCACAAGGACGCCAAGCGCTGCCAGCACCGGCAACAGGCTACGCAACCAAACGGTCGTCATTTGAAGTCACCTCGTCTCACCTTGGCCGCAACCCTAAAGATGGGGCCATGAACCCCATCTGAATGTCGATTGCGGCAGCGGTTCGACCCCCTGTCCGATGGCCCGCGCCCCCGCGGTGGTCATACACCGCAATAGCCCCAAGCGCGAGCCTCTTGGGGCGTCTTGGGCGCCCTTGGGGACGCCCGTAAGACCTGCCCAGGGGCGCCCGGCGGCGGCTCATTTGCCCTTTTTCCGACCGCCTGGGGCCTGTGACGCGCGGAACAGCGCGCGCGCCCGTCTTCCCCCATTCTCCCTTCAACAGACGGCGCGAAGCCGGAGCGTCAAACACAACGTTACAGGAGAGTGTCGTGCAAGGCCGGATCACCAAGTTCAGCGAAGAAGTCGGCTTCGGCGTGATCGAGGCCGAAGACGGCGCCAAGTACCGGTTCGCCAAGACCGAGATCAAGAACCTCAATGGCCACCTCGTTGGCCACACCGTCGACTTCCTGGTGGCCACGCGCCGCCCCAAGGACATCTTTCTCATGACCGGCACGCCCTGGACCGCCTTCGGCGGCATCAGCGCCTAACAAGGGGATTTGCGACCATGAACTGGGATCTGACAGACGTTCCGGCCATTGCCTCCGCCGATCTCGCCGTTGCCATGCAGGCCCTCATCGCCGATGGCCGCGGGCTGGTGCTCCTGCGCGGGCTCGAGGATGCCGACCTCGATACGGTGCAGGCTGAGTTGAAGCGCCGCTTCCACACCGATCCGCAGACCGCGCTCGCCGTTTTCGTCCGCTTCCGGCACCTCGCCGAGGTGTTCTCCGCACGCCGCCTGAAGGAGTTGATGCTCGAGCGCGGCTTCGCGCTGATCGGGCCTGCGATCGCCATCGCAGCCTCGCTGCGCCTCAACGCCAACCGCGGTTTCAACCCGCAGAAGTTCCTCTTCGCACTGCAGGACACGCAGACCGACAACGTGGTGCCCATGCCCCCGCGGGAGCGTGCGCTTCCCGAGAGCGAGCTGCTCGCGGCCTAAGACGCAGCGATTTTTATCGAGGGCGCCCCGACGGGCGCGCTTTTTGTTATCTGCCGGCCATCGCCCCTGAGGCAAGCGCGGTTACCCTGCAGCGCGAAAGACATCATTTGGGGAGCCCTGATATGCTGGGCTTGCCCTAAGTTGGAAGACTTCGCGCAGCGGAACCCTCGCGGCCATGCATTCGCCGTCCCCAAAACCTCGAGTCCCGCCCGTTGGGATCTTCGCCGACCTCGATAGCACCGAGCTCGAAGCCTTGGCGAAGGAGACCGAGACGCGCGCGCTGAGGCGCGGCGATGTGCTGGTGCGCCAGGGCGATCCGGCCGACGACCTCTTCATCGTTCTCACCGGGCGTTTCGCCGTCACCAAGGGGGGTCGCCGCGACCCCATCGCCGAGATTGGCCCCGACCAGCCGATTGGCGAGATCGCGTTCCTCACCGGGGGGACGCGCACGGCGACGGTGACGGCCATGCGCGACAGCGTCGTCCTTCGCCTCGGCCGCAACGACTTCGATCTACTCACCGCGAAATGCCCAAGCATCTGGCGCACGCTGACCAACACGCTGTCGCATCGGCTCGCGGCAACGACCGGCTCGGAGCCACAGCGGAGCGATCCGCGGCCGCGCACGATTACGCTCATCCGCGCCGGCGAAGCGCCGATTCCGCCCGAATTCATCCGGCAGTTCACCGATGCATTCGCCGCGGCCTCGGCGATGACCTTCGTCATCGACGCGGCCAAGGCCGAGAGGCTCCTCCCCAAGGGGGTCGCGCTCGACAGCGCCGAGGCGACGCAGCTCTTCAACGAGCTCGAGAGCAAGTACGACTATCTCATCTTCATCGCCGACCCCGAGCTGACGCCGTGGTCGCAGAAGGCCATCCGTCACGCCGATCTGGTGCTGGGCGTCGGCGTGCACGCGGCGAACCCCAACCCCAACCGGCTGGAGCAGCACGTCGCTGAGTTCGTGCTCCCCGAGGCGCGCAGGCTCGTCCTCTTGCATCCGCACCACACGCCGATCACGGGGACCGCGCGCTGGCTGCGCTGGCGCTCGGTCGCCATGCACCACCACGTGGCGCTCGATACGCCGAAGGATATTCAGCGGCTGTTCCGCTTCGTCAACGGCTCGGCGCTCGGCCTCGTCGCCTGCGGGGGCGGAGCGCTGTGCGCAGCGCACGTCGGGCTCTACAAGGCGCTGATCGAGTCCGGGCTCGAGTTCGACATCATGGGCGGGACCTCGGCGGGCGCGGCCATGGTCGGCGCCTTCGCCATGGAGAAGCACCCCGATCTCATCGACGAAGGCACGCACGACATCTTCGTCACCAACCGCGCCATGCAGCGCTACACGCTGCCGCGCTACAGCCTGCTCGACCACCGCAACTACGACGAGCACCTTGGCCGCTATTTCCGCGGCATCAACATCGAGGACCTGTGGATCCCGTATTTCGCGGTCTCGACCAACCTATCGCGCTACGAGCTGCATCGCCACGACCGCGGCGATCTCTTCGAGGCGGTCCGTGCCTCAGGCTCGATCCCGGTGCTGCTGCCGCCCGTCTACACCTCGAAGGGCGAGATGCTGGTCGACGGCTGCCTGCTCGACAACGTGCCGATACGAACGATGCACCAATTGAAAAACGGGCCCAACGTAGTCGTCAGCTTTCACATTCCCGAGCTGCAGCGCTTCGACGTCGAGTACGCGAAGCTGCCGTCGCGAAATGAGCTTGTGCGCATGACGCTCAATCCGTTCGGGCACAAGCGGCTTCCCGATGCGCCGGGCCTGACGACCGTCCTGATGCGCTCGCTCATGGCCAACCGCAACGACTTCAATCGGCAGCTCAAGCCGGACGATCTGCTAATGGTGCCGCCGATCCCCGAGAACACCGGCATCCTCGACTGGCACCGCCACACCGAGCTCATGCGGCACGCCTACTGGTGGGGGCTCGAGGAAGTGCAACGGCTGCGCAAGGCGAAGCACCCGCTCGTCTAACCGGCACGCCGTTAGAATTTTTCCACAAACGCACCCCGCCGGCCGCAGAAAGCTCTGCGCACGCGCGCGGCAAGGTCCGAAGTCTCATCGCGGCTTTGCAACCAGGCGAATTAGCTCTGCGATTCTTCTTCGTTCGCAGCGCGCGCAGCGCGAGCTACGCCGTTGCTCACATCATCTCCACGCCGCGTGCGCGCTCACACGGCGACTACTGTGTTGGTCGGCTCGTCTGCGATAGCGGACGAAACTACATGCGCACGTCAAATACGGCGTGACAGCACGCGTGCGCGTCAGTAACGAAACTGGAAACTCACTCTGCTGAGAGAGAAGCAAAACCATTCCAAAAAATGCGCTGCGTGAAATGCGCAGAGCAGGATGCATGCGCCGCCGTATCTGCTTCGAGCAGATCGACGGAAGGAAGATTCGTATTCGAGCCTGTAATCGAGGGGATGGGTCGCTATGGCGGACGACACCGATGATCGCAGAACATTAGCCGAAGGCGCAGCAAGACAACTTGCGAACGCTACCAAGACGCGGGCGCAATGGGGCGGCATCACTCCGCGCTGGCTTATTCCATTCCTGCCATGGACCCCCGTCGAGGCTGGTATCTACCGCCTTAACAAGGTCAAGGAGACGCGTGGCGCCACTTCCGCCTCCTCGGCGGATGTCGAATGCAGCCCGCCGCGCGACCGGGACGCCGACCTGCCCGAGACCTTCGTCGATTACGACGAGAACCCGCGCGAGTATTTCCTCAACGCGGTGACGACCGTGCTCGACGTGCAGACGCGCGTCTCCGACCTCTACAGCCACCCCTTCGACCAGATCCAGGAGCAGCTTCGCCTCCTGATCGAGAAGGTGAAGGAGCGTCAGGAGAGCGAGCTCATCAACAACAAGGAGTATGGATTGCTCGCCAACTCGGCGAAGTCTATGCGCATCAAGACGCGCGCAGGCTCGCCGACGCCGGACGATCTCGACGAGCTAATCGCCAAGGTGTGGAAGGAGCCGTCGTTCTTCCTTGCACACCCGCGCGCCATTGCCGCCTTCGGCCGCGAATGCACGCGTCGCGGCGTGCCCCCGCCGACCGTGAACCTGTTCGGCTCGCCGTTCCTCACCTGGCGCGGGCTACCCCTCGTTCCCTCCGACAAGGTGCCGCTCACGGGCAACGGCAATTCCAAGATCCTGCTCCTGCGCACGGGCGAGAAGAAACAGGCGTCGTCGGCCTGTTCCAGCCGGGCGTTCCGGGCGAGGTCTCTCCTAGCCTCTCGGTGCGCTTCATGGGCATCGACCGGCGCGCGATTGCCTCCTACCTCATCTCGCTCTACTGCCCGCTGGCGGTTCACACCGAGGATGCGCTCGGCGTGCTCGAAGATGTCGAAGTAGGCAAGTACCATGACTACCCTGCCGCCAAGTGATCCGGCGGCGGCCGCCGCTTCCGCCACGCAGGGCGCAACACCGGGGACCAGCGAGCTGACCCAGTTCGCCCCGCAGGTTCCGGGGGTGCCCGACGCCGCCACCATCGGCCGGCTAGCGAACGCGTTCTACGCGGGCGCCCCTTCGAGCCCAATGCCGGGGCCCGGAGCGGCGCTCCCGTCGGCGCCCGTGTTCGCTGCCGAGCCCATCTACAATTCGCTGCCCGGCGTGCCGGCGCTGCAGGTGCCACTGTCGCCGAACCTCAATCCGGGGCTGCCGCCGTTTCCGTTTCCGGCGTCGGGTGCTGCGCAACCTTCGGCTCCGGTATTCGCGGTCGAGCCGCTGATCGCGCAGGCGACGGGCTCGCCCGCTCCCACTGCGATTGCCCCCATCGGCGACAAGGGCGCACCGGCCACGCCGGCTTCCCCCTCTCCTGCGTTCGGCGCCTCTCCGGCTGCTGCGACGGCGCCCTATGCTCCGGGTGGCGTCCCCAGCGAATCCAATCTCGCGGCGTTGCCGTCTTCGCTCGGGGGTGTCATGTCGCTCGTACCGAGCTTCCCATCCGAGCGCGGCGCAACGCCCGCCGGTTTGTCAGGCGCCGTTCCCGGATCGACCTACGCCGGCCCGACCGAAGGCCTCTCGTTCTTCGATCGCGCTGCTTCCCCCCAGACGGGCGCGACCCCGTTCGCATTCCAGGCCTCCGCCCTCGATTTCAAAGCACTGCCCTACCAGCACGTGACGGCGCTCGGCACGCCCACCCCCGCGATCTCCGGCGTGCGCGCGTTCGACCCGCACGTCATCCGCCGCGACTTCCCCATCCTCGACCAGAGCGTCAACGGGCGCCCCCTCGTGTGGCTCGACAACGCCGCGACGACGCAGAAGCCGCAGTGCGTCATCGACCGCCTCTCGCTCTTCTATGAGCGCGAGAATTCGAACGTCCACCGCGCCGCGCACACGCTCGCCGCGCGCTCGACCGACGCCTACGAGGGCGCGCGGGCGAAGGTGCGCACGTTCATCAATGCACCGTCGCCCGAGAGCATCATCTTCGTGCGCGGGACCACCGAGGGCATCAACCTCATTGCCAAGGCCTGGGGTGGACGCAACGTCGGCAAGGACGACGAGATCGTCATCACGCACCTCGAGCATCACGCCAACATCGTGCCCTGGCAGCAGCTCGCGGCCGAGAAGGGCGCGAAATTGCGCGTCGCGCCGGTGGACGATAGCGGCCAGATCATCCTTGATGAGTACGAGAAGCTCTTAAATCCGAGGACGCGCATCGTCTCGGTGAGCCAGGTCTCGAACGCCCTCGGCACCATCACGCCGGTCGTCGACATGGTTGCCATGGCGCACCGGCATGGGGCCATCGCCGTCGTCGACGGAGCGCAGTCGGTGTCGCATATGCCGATTGACGTGCAGGCGCTCGACGCCGACTTCTTCGTGTTCTCCGGCCACAAGATGTTCGCCCCAACCGGCATCGGCGTCGCCTACGGGCGCCCGAGCATCCTGGAGAACATGCCGCCCTGGCAGGGCGGCGGCAACATGATCGCCGACGTCACCTTCGAGAAGACGGTGCTCCAGGGCCCGCCCTACCGCTTTGAGGCCGGCACGGGCAACATCGCCGACGCGGTGGGCCTGGGCGCAGCCATCGACTACCTCGCGACCATCGGCATGAGCAACATCTCGGCCTATGAGCACGAGCTCTTGCGCTACCTGACGCAAGGCCTGCTCACGGTGCCGGGCCTGCGCATCATCGGCACCGCGCACGAGAAGGCGGGTGTCGCTTCCTTCGTGCTCGACGAGTGCCGCTCGGAGGACGTGGGCAAGGCGCTTGATCGCGAAGGCATCGCCGTGCGCTCGGGCCACCACTGCGCGCAGCCGATTCTGCGCCGCTTCGGACTCGAAAGCACGGTGCGGCCCTCGCTCGCGCTCTACAACACGCCCGAGGACGTCGACACCCTCATCGCGGCGCTGCAGCGAATCCAGGTGGGGCGCGGCAAGCGCGGACTTTGAGGCCCGATGATGCGGGCGTTTGCGGCTGCTAGTGGTTTATGCTGCTCGAGAAGGCGTTGATCACCACGACGCCCGCCGCAATGAGGCCTATCCCGAAGATCGCCGGCGCGTCGAGCGACTGCTTGAACAAGATCCACGACATCATGCAGATCAGTACGATGCCGCACGCCGACCACAGCGCATAGGCGACGCCGATCGGGATCGTGCGCAGCGTGAGCGTGAGGAAGAAGAAGGCCGACGCGTAGCCGGCGGCCACGATCAGCGATGGCAGTGGCCGGGTGAACTCATCGGATGCTTTGAGCGCCGAAGTGGCGATAACCTCGCTCACGATGGCGAGCGAGAGGTAGAGATAGGGCATTGCGCTTCCTTGTTGCTTCTTCTGCGCTTCTTCTGCGCTTCTTCTGCGCTTCTTCTGCGCTTCCTCGGCGCCGCCGGCTCACGCGAGCGTCGGCCACAATCCCATTGATTCGTTGCAGTTTTTTCGCAGGGGCCTGCGACAAGTTGAAGGGGCACCGAATACAGCCAAAACCCTCGCTCCAAGGCCTCAATCGAGGTCGCGCGAGCCGCGCAGCCGCTTGACGCGGCCGCGCTTCTTCTTGTCGTCGCGGCGGCGCTCCTTCGACGCGCGCGACGGCTTGGTCGGTACGCGGCGCTTGGGCACGATCGTCGCCTGCCGTATGAGCTCGGCGAGGCGCTCGCGCGCGTCCTCGCGGTTGCGTTCCTGGGTGCGGAAGCGGTCGGCGCGGATCACAAGGATGCCCTCGTCACTGAGCCTGCGCCCGGCGAGGCGGGCGAGCCGCACGCGCACGCCCTCCGGCAGCGATGGCGAGCCGACGACGTCGAAGCGCAACTCCACCGCGGTCGAGACCTTGTTGACGTTCTGGCCGCCGGGACCAGAGGCGCGCACAAAGCGCTCCTCGAGCTCACGCTCGTCGAGAGAGATCTGGTCGGTGATCTTGAGCATGCGACAGCCCTAGCTCGCAGCGGGACGCGCATCCACGAATATCAAACGATTCGCGAAGGGATCGATGACCGTCATCTCGCGCAGCCTCCAGGGGCTTTGTTTCCACGCCGGGGCGGGCGTAGCCGTATTGGTGCGTTCAGCTCCGCGCACAGGGAATCGACATCATCGACCGTGATGCGGATCGCCGAGCCCGGCGCGCCATCCCCGTGGTCCCCGGAGATGTGCAGCAGGCACTCGCTGCGCGAGACCTGCATGTAGAGCGGGAACTCGGGCCCGAAGCGGTGTCCCAATCGACCTTGAAGCCGAGGAAATCGACATAGAACTCACGCGCCTTGGCGACATCGAACATTCGCCGGATGGGAATGATGGGACCGAGCTTCATTCGTCTCGCCTTGTAACGGCAAGCGTGTGAATGGGCCGCGACGCCAGCCCTTGAAATCGCGGATGATCTCGCGCGCCGCGTTGTGCCCCGGCGCTCCCGTGACCCCGCCGCCCGGATGGGCGCCGGCGCCGCAAAGGTAGAGCCCCGGCAGCGGCAGGCGATAGTCGGCATAGCCGAGCAGAGGCCGGGCCGAGAAGAGCTGGTTGAGCGACAACGCCCCGTGGAAGATATCTCCGTCGGTCATGCCGAAGCGGCGCTCAAGATCGAGCGGCGATAGCGCCTGGCGCGCGATGACCGAGGCTTTGAAGTTCGGAGCATGGTGGCTGACGGTGTCGACGACGAGGTCGGCGAAGGCTTCCTTCTCGCGTTCGTCTTGCCAGCTCCGAGCGTCGGGCAGGTGCGGCGCCACATGCTGCACGAAAAGGCTCGCGACGTGCTTCCCCGCGGGCGCAAGCGTGGGGTCGAGCGTCGAGGGGATGAGCATCTCCACGACCGGCGCGGCCGACCAGCCGCTCGCGCGCGCGTCGAGATAAGCCTGCTCCAGGTAGTCGAGCGTTGGCCCGATGACGATGCCCGAACCGTGATGGTCCTGCGCCTGCGTTCCAGGCCGGCAAGTGAAGCTTGGCAGCTCACTGAGCGCCACGTTCATGCGGAAGGTGCCGGACCCCGATTTGATGCCGACGAAGCGCTCGCGTAGCTCGGGCGCGACGACCTCCGCCGGCACGAGGTCTCGGAACAACAGCTTCGGTGGGACGTTGGCGGCGACTGCACGCGCCGCGATTTCTTCGCCCGACGCGAGCACGACGCCTCGCGCCTTGCCGTTGCTTGTCAGCAGCCGCGCCACGCGCGCTCCAGTGCGGATCGTGGCGCCGCGCGCTCGCGCGGAAGCGGCAAGCGCCTGCGTGATGGCACCCATGCCGCCGAGCGCATGTCCCCAGGCGCCGCGCTTGCCGTTCACCTCGCCGAAGCAATGGTGCAGCAGCACGTAGGCTGTGCCCGGCGTCGAGGGAGCGGCGTAGTTGCCGACGATGCCGTCGAAGGCGAGCGCGCCCTTGACAATCTCGCTCTCGAACCAACGGCCAAGAAAATCCGCCACGCTCCGCGTGAAGAGATCGAGCAGCAGGCCTTTGTCGGCGAGATCGAGCGCGAGCACTCCGCGCCCCATGGCCGCCCCTTTCACAAGCTCGAGGATACCGCCGCCGGCGTTGGGCGGCGTGCGCAGCACGAGATCGCGCAGCACGTCGGCCGCACGCGCGAGCGCCGCGTCGTAGGCGGGCAGCCTTTCGGCATCGCGCGTCGAAAAGCGGGCTACTGCAGCTTGCCGCTCACTCAAACTGCCGCGTATGAGCAGGAAGCGTGTGTCATCGACGGGCCAGAAGTTTGCCGCCGGCCGCTCGATGATCCTGAGCCCGTGCCGCCTGAGCTCCAGGTCGGCGATCACTTTTGGATTCAGCAGGCTCACGGTGTAGGCGGCAACAGAGTTACGGAACCCGGGGTGAAACTCCTCCGTCACCGCSGCGCCGCCGACGACGTCGTTCTGCTCGAGCGCAAGCGTCTCGAGACCGGTGGCTGCGAGATAGGCCGCGCAGGTGAGGCCGTTGTGGCCGGCACCGATGATGACGACGTCGAAGTCTTGGGAAGCGCTCATGACCTTTGTTCGCAAATCGGCCTAATACGCCGAATTGAGGATGGTTAATGTCGAATGGCGCCTCATTTGGAACCTGAGTGTTACATTAGGAGTTCGTTCATTGAGCGGGTCTAGCGTCCACCAACCTTTACACGGTAAGGAAAACGCATGATTCCCGGAGTCGCAAAGTCGACCATCGGTATCTACGTCGAAGACGACCGCGAAGCTTCCTACAGGCTCGCGGGCCTGCTCATCGTCTCGCTGTTTCCAGCCCTGTTCTGGACGACGGTTCTGGCGTTCGGCTCGTTTGCGCTCGGCGCGCCCTTGAGCCCGCTCACGCTCGCGACCGTCGGCGCGGCGATCGCAGCGCTGCTCGCCGCGGTCTTCAATGCGCTCGTTTCCCGGGTCTAATCGCGCGCGGCCTAGCTGACGCCGCCCCAGCCGCATCGCATGATCGAGCACGTGCGGCCGCCGCTGCACGACACGCGCACGAAGCGGCACACACGGCAGCTATAGCTCGACAGGCAACCGCGATAGGAGCCGCCGCGACGGAAGTTGCATGTGCGCACGGTCTGGCAGTCGCGTTGTGGATTGACGATGCCGCCGGGACCTTCCTGCGCGTAGGCCGCGCCAACGAGCGTTACCCCCGCAAGCGCGGAAGCCGCCACGATCCCCAGCAATGCCAAACGCTGCATGAGGTTTGCCCCCTGCATCTCAAATCCCGACGCAGTGTCGGCGAGATGGGGCCGCAAGGCAATGAAGGGCCGGCTTTCAGTGCACGAGGAGCGGGCAAGTGTGCCGTTGCGGCCACTCAATACCCGTTAAGGCCGGCCCGACGGGGCGTGGAATCGCCCGGGACCGGGAGCTACCCCTGTGGATTTACTCAGCCGCTTTGCGCGCCGGCTGCACTGTGGCCATGTAGTCGTTGAGCAGCGTCTCGGTAATTTTGGCCGGCTTGAAACGATACTGGTCGATCTCCGACACCGGCGTCACCTCCGCGGCGGTGCCGGTGAGAAAGACCTCCGAGAACGAGCCAAGCTCGTCGGGCATGATCGCGCGCTCGACGATCTCGTAGCCGCGCTTCTTGGCGAGTCCGATCACCGTGCGGCGCGTGATGCCGTCGAGGAAGCAATCGGGATCGGGCGTGTGGATGACGCCATCCTTGACGAGGAAGATGTTGGCGCCCGTGCACTCCGCGACGCGCCCGCGCCAGTCGAGCATTAGCGCATCCGCGAACCCCGCGCGCTCCGCGCGATGCTTCTCGATGGTGCAGATCATGTAGAGGCCTGCGGCCTTGCTCTTCGCCGGCGCCGTCATCGGGTCGGGGCGGCGGTACTTCGCCATCGTCAAGCGAATACCCTTGAGGCGCTGCTCCATCGGGAAATAGGAGCCCCACTCCCATGCGGCGACCGCCATATGAATCTTCGTTGCCTGCGCGGAAACGCCGATCTGCTCGCTGCCGCGCCACGCGATGGGGCGGACGTAACAATCCGAGAGGTTGTTCGCTTTGACCACGTCGCGGCAGATCTTGTCGATCTCGGCGACGGTATAGGGGATCTCGAAGTCGAGCGCGCGAGCGCTGTCGTGCAGACGCTGCGAATGCTCCGAGAGCTTGAAGATCTCGCCACCGTACGCGCGTTCGCCCTCGAAGACGGCGCTACCGTAATGCAGGGCGTGCGTGAGCACGTGGATGTTGGCCTGCCGCCAGAGGACGAGCTTGCCGTCAAGCCAGATCTGTCCGTCGCGGTCGTGAAAGGGTGCGGGCTCGGCCATCAATTCTCTCCGTGCACTTTTTTGCGCCTCTATCGCCATCGGCGACCGCGCGGAGGCGTGCCTTGCAGGGCAGAGAAGGAAACGTCATCCGACGCGATTCTTCCCGTCAAAGGCGCTCAACCGGCTAGCGCGAAAATGACTTGCCACGAGTAGCAATCGGAGCCAAATAAGTCAACATGGCTGACATAACGTCCGACGGCGTACCCGGTCGCCGCAACGCGCGCTCCTCCAGCTCCGCGCAACCGACCAACGGCGCCGCACCCGACGGCGCAGACAATCCCGCGCGCGAGGAGCTCGTCGCCTGCGCGGAGCTCTTGTTTTTCGCCTACCGCGATTTCACCGCCGACCCCGACGCGGCGCTGGAGGAATACGGCTTCGGGCGCGCCCATCATCGCGTCCTGCATTTCGTGCACCGCCAGCCGGGCCTGCGCGTCGCCGACCTTTTGGACATCCTCAAGATCACCAAGCAGAGCCTCGCGCGCGTGTTGAAGCAGCTAATCGGGAAGGGCTTCATCATACAGCGGCACGGCAACGACGATCGCCGCGAGCGGCGTTTGTTCGTCACCGCCAAGGGTGGACGTCTTGCCGATAAGCTTACTGCCTTGCAAATCAAGCGCATCGAGGCGGCGCTTGCCAAGGCGGGGCCAGGGGCGCGAGAGTTAACGCGTCGCTTCCTTTTTGCCATGATTGCAGAGTCCGATCGGCCCCGCGTCGAGGCGCTGATTAAGCTGCATCCCGGCACCACCGCTGGCGGCTGAGCTGAAGACCTGAACACGAGAACCGAGGGCCAAGCATGAAGGCCGCGAAGATCGCATCGCAGTGCGCGCTCCCCGACAACGCGCCGCACGTGCTCGTCGTCGACGACGACCAGAAAATCCGCGACCTCCTCGGCCGCTACCTCACCGAGCACGGCTTCCGCGTGACGACGGCCGCCGATGCCGCGAGCGCGCGCGCCGGCATGCGGGGCCTGGAGTTCGACATCGTGCTGCTCGACGTGATGATGCCCGGCGAGAACGGCCTCGATCTGGCGCGCGATCTCAAGGCGACGCGCTCGATCCCCATCTGCATGCTGACCGCGCGCTCCGAGCCCGAGCATCGCATCGAAGGACTCGAGACCGGCGTCGACGACTACATCCCCAAACCCTTCGAGCCGCGCGAGCTGCTCCTGCGTCTGCGCAATATCCTGCGTCGCGGGGCGGGCCCGACCGGCCCGCACGACGAGATCCGCATGGGGGCGAACGTGTTTCACGTCGGTCGCGGGGAATTACGCCACGGCGACGAAACGGTGAAGCTCACCGAGCGCGAGCGCGACCTCTTGCGCCTATTCGCCCAGCGCATCGGCACGCCGATCGCCCGACATGAGCTTTTCGCCGAAGATTCGACCGGCAGCGACCGCGCCATCGACGTCCAGATCAACCGTCTGCGCCGCAAAATAGAGACCGACCCCTCGAACCCGGTCTACCTCCAGACAGTGCGCGGCAAAGGGTATATTCTTTATTCCGATTGAAAACGTTCGAGCTTCCGCACGAGGTCGGCTCTAAATGCTCGCTCCCAACGACGAGCGCATGAACGCATTGCGCGCGCGGTGGCAGGGCGTGCAGCAATGGCTCGAATCCTCGTTGCGGCTTCCTCCGCAGGCGCGCGGGCAGTGGACATGGCCGCGCCTTGACGTGCCACGACTGCGCGGCTGGTCGACGGCCGGCGTCAATTGGTTCACTACCACCCACGCGGCCAACATGCGCCGCATTCAGGGGCTCATCTCCTCCTGGCTGCCCAAGGGCCTCTACGCCCGCGCCCTCATTATCATCATCGCGCCGATCGTGGTGCTCGAAGGCGTCATCGCCTTCGTGTTCATGGAGCGCCACTGGCAAGCAGTGACGCGCCGGCTGTCGGAGGCGACCGCACGCGACATCGCCGCGCTGATCGACGTCTATGACGAGTACCCGCAGAAGAACGACTACAGCCAGCTCATCGAGATGGCTCGCGACCGGCTCAAGCTATCTATGCAGATTCTGCCGCCGGGCGATCTGCCGGAGCCGCGGCCGAAGCCCTTCTTCGCCCTGCTCGACCAGGCGCTGTCGGACGAGATCAGCAAACAAGTGCGTCGACCGTTCTGGATCGATACCGTCGGCCAGTCGAACCACGTGGAAATCCGCGTCAAGCACGCCAACGCCATCCTGCGCTTCGTCGCCACGCGCTCCCAGACCTATGCGTCCAACTCGCACATCTTTCTTTTGTGGATGATCGGCTCGTCCGTCATCCTGCTCACCGTCGCGATCCTGTTCCTGCGCAATCAGATCCGCCCGATCCTGAGACTCGCCGAAGCCGCCGACGCCTTCGGCAAGGGACGCACCGTGCCGGACGATTTCCGCCCCCGCGGTGCGCGCGAAGTGCGCCAGGCCGCCACCGCCTTTCTCGAGATGCGCGACCGCATCATCACGCACGTGGAGCAGCGCACGACAATGCTGGCCGGCGTCAGTCACGACCTGCGCACGGTGCTGACACGCTTCAAGCTGGAGTTGGCGCTGCTCGGCGACACGGACGAGACACGATCCCTGCAGTCGGATGTGCGTGAGATGCAGAGCATGCTCGAGGACTACCTCGCCTTCGCCAAGGGCGACGGCGGCGAGATCTCGAAGCTCACCAACCTGCGCGAGCTTTTGCAGGAGATCCACGAAGACTCGCAGGTCTACGGCACGCCGATCGAGCTGAAGCTCAGGAAGCGGCGGCAGGACATAGTGCTGCCCTTGAAGCGGCAGGCCTTCAAGCGCGCGATCACGAACCTCGTCTCCAACGCCGTGCGCTTCGGCGACCAGGTGATCATCCGCGCCGCGGTCGAGGGCCAGTGGGTGCGCGTCGAGGTCGACGACAACGGCCCGGGGATTCCGGCGTCAGAGCGCGCGAACGTGTTCCGTCCGTTCTACCGGCTCGACCACGCGCGCAACCAGGACGAAGGCAACACCGGCCTCGGCCTCGCGATCGCCCGCGACATAGCCAAGAGCCACGGCGGCGACATCACGCTTGGTGAGAGCTCGATGGGCGGACTGCGCGCGATCATCTCGGTACCACTGTGACCGCGGCGCTTAGGCAGACGCCGGCGGCGGAGCCTCGGGCGCCGGCTTCGGCTCGCTCGGCGCGCTCGCGCGCTTGCAGGCAGTCCTGAAGCCTTCCGCCACGTCGCACACCTTCTTCGCGAACGCATCGATCGAGTTCAGCGTCTCCTCGCCGCGGCGCAGGCGACGGTCGAGCGCTGCCATGGTGCGCGCAAGGCCGGGATCGTCGTCCTTGAGCCAGGTGCGGAACACCGACCCGTAGACGGCGCCAAGCCCGGTGGCGCGGAGCTGGCCCTCGAGGCCCTCGGCGCTGACGTCGGCCGCGCGCAGCATCCACGCCTGCGATTGCGAAAGAGCGCGCATGAGCGCCGGATCGAACGTCCACGTCGCCGCGATCGAGGCGAGCGCCGGCCTGTAGGGTGCCATCACATCGAAGCGGCTCATCACCACATCGAAGATCGCGTCGCGCGACGACTGGCCGGCGGCGCGTTTGGGCGCACGCGCGAGCACCTCGTCGTCGACGGTGCGCACGAACGCGGCAACGATCTCGGCCTTTGAATTGAAGTCGCGGCGCACCTCGTTGAGGTTAACGTCGGCCGCCTTGGCGATATCGGTGAGCGTCACGTCGCGCCAGGGGCGCTCACCGGCGAGCCGCAGTGCAGCGGCGACAATCCGGCCTTTGGGCGTCGAAAGATCGAGCATGGGCGCCTACTTTCCGATGTGAAAGAGGTAGGCGTTCACCGCGTGAAATGAAAGGCGGGAACAAGCTCGCGAAGCGCCATCACGTACCGACACGATCGCGTGAGTGAAGCGATCGTCCGTTGCCAAAATTGCTACGATATATCATAACCTAGCACACGGGAGTTGCCTTGGGCMCCCCCGGCAGGGCGAATTTCCAAACCGTTCGTCCCGCCGATAGACGGAGCGACAAGCGCCGGCCTCGGGACCCTCCTCCTCGGTACCAGCCGCGCCCCTGGAGCTTCCGCAAAAACCTGGGACCCCCGGGCGAAAGCCCGCTCAGGTTTTGAACGCGACGCGCGGCCGTGAACGGCTCTCGAGCGTGCTCCGCTCACCTTGCCAGTTCACGGCCGCGCTTCGTTGCGGCGGCAACCGCCTCAGACAACAGTTTCTTGAGCCCGTCGGGTCCGCCGAGAATCTCCAGCGCCGCAGCGGTCGTGCCGCCGGGCGAGGTCACGTTCTGGCGCAGAACCGCTGCGTCGAGATCGGAATGTTCGAGCAGCGCCGCCGACCCGATGACGGTATGGCGCGCCAGGCGCTCGGCAAGCTCGGCGTCGAGGCCCGCGGCGCGCCCCGCTTCGGCGAGGCATTCCGTCAGCAGAAACACGTAGGCCGGCCCGGAGCCGGACACGGCCGTCACCGGATCGAGCAGCTCCTCGTCCTCGACCCACATCACGTGGCCCCCGGCCGAGAGCAGCCGCTCGGCAAGCGCGTGCTGCACCGGCGTGACGGCGGCGTTTGCGATTGCCACCGTGACGCCGCGGCCGATGGCGGCCGGCGTATTGGGCATCGCGCGCACCACGCTCGCGCCCGCCGGCAGCTTCGCCTCGAGACCGGCAATGCGCCGTCCGGCGGCGATCGACAGATAGAGCGTGTCGGGCCCAGCGACGCGGGCGACCTGCGGCAGCACGGTTTCCATTACCTGCGGCTTTACGGCGAGCAGGACGACCGTCGGCGGCATCGACAGCTCGTCGACTAGGGGGAGCACGTCGATCCCGCTCTCGGCGAGCAGGTTGGCAGCCTCGCCCATGGGCTCGGGATCCTGCACGACGACGGTGCGCGGGTCGAGGCCGTGCGCGAGCAGCCGCGACAGCAGCGCTCCGCCCATTTTGCCCGCGCCGACCAGCAGCAGCGGGCCATCGAGAGTGAATCTCATCAACGCAACTCGGTGGCCTATCTCAAGCCTGGCCCTCGGTCTCGAACATCGTCGATACGAGCGCCTCGCGGCTCTCCTTACCCGCCCAGACGACGAACTGGAAGGCTTGGTAGTAGCGCTCGCAGGCCTCGAGCGCCGCTTTCAGCATGGCTTCGCACTGGCGCGGCGTCGCCACGGAGGCGTTCAGCAGCAGCGCGTGCCGGAACATGACGAGTCCTTCCTGGGTCCACAGGTCGAAGTGGCCGAGCCAGAGCTGCTCGTTGATCTGGGCGATCAGGCGGTACATCTCGGTCAGGCGGTTGTCGGGGACGCGGAAGTCGAAGGCGCAGGCGACGTGCAGCGCCTCGAGGTCCTCGCGCCAGTTGAGCGAGACGTGATAGTCGGTCCAGCTCCCCGCGACCACCAGTGTCAGCTCGTCGTCGTTGGTGCGGTCGCAGGCCCAGTTGTGCAGGCCCGCGATCTGCTCGACAAGGTCGATGGGGTTCGTCACGCGCTCGTAGCCGAATTCAGCCGACATTCTTCCAGATCCCTCTTTAGTGTCTTGGGCGGAATCGTTGCCTGGCAATGCACGCGACAACAATCTGAGTGACGAAACACCTGTGCCGAGCGGGACGAAAACAGAGGGCTCCGCGAGTCGCAAGTTTGGGCAGCCCTTCTCCACGACCAAAGCGGACGGCACGCCGCAACTGTCGACAACGAAGCAGATAATATCAGCATCGGCGCTGCCGACCGGCACTTAGCCGGGGATAAACCTTCAGCTCCGCGCCGCTTATCGAGCGTGCGTGTTCAGGTTGCACTGCCCGGCGTTGAGAGCCTCGCCTCGAGCTCGGCGATGCGGGCCTCGAGCCGCTCGTTTTCGGCGCGCGCCTTCTCGGCCATTGCCTTCACCGCCTCGAACTCCTCGCGCTGCACGACATCCATCCCCTGCAGCACCCGTTCGCCCTGCGCGCGCATGATGGAGGTGACCTCGCGCTTGAGGCCATCGGCCGCTCCAGCCGCATCCGTCATCAATTTTGCAAACTCGTCGAGGAAACGGTTGGTCGTCTGCGTCATGGATGGCTCCCGGGCTGTACGCCGTGATCGTCTCAGACTATGGCGAGGCGGAGCCGGCCGTTCAAGGCGTCGGAGCCTGCGCCAGCCACTCTTTGCGGCCACCGCACTTGACAGGGGGTGGACGGTGCCGAAAACACTCGCCCGCGGGCTGACCCGCAAGCCGCGCCGGAGATCGCCGTGATCGCACCCTTGATTGTCGGGATTGTCGGGCTGGAGATTCCCTACCCCAACATCGATCCCGTGGCGCTGCAGCTCGGCCCCTTCGCTATCAAGTGGTACGGCCTCGCCTACCTCAGCGGGCTGCTGTTCGGCTGGCTCTACATCCGCCGCCTCCTGAGCGAGCCGCGGCTGTGGGCGAACAATACGCCCCCGTTCGAGCCGGCGAAGGTCGACGACCTGCTCCTCTATATAACCGCCGGCGTGGTGCTCGGCGGTCGTCTCGGGTTCGTGCTGTTCTACGAGCCGAGCTACTACCTCTCAAATCCGCAGGACATCATCGCGGTATGGAAAGGCGGCATGTCGTTCCATGGCGCGCTCGTCGGCTGCGCCATCGCGGTATGGGCTTTCGCGCGCCGCTACGGCGTCAACGGCTGGAGCACCATGGATCTCGGCTGCGCGGCAGTGCCGATCGGGCTGTTCTTCGGCCGCATCGCCAATTTCATCAATGGCGAGCTGTTCGGGCGCCCGACCTCAATGCCATGGGGGATGGTGTTCCCCGAGGCCCAGCTCCACTACCCCGACGTCGAGCCGACGCCGCGGCACCCGAGCCAGCTATACGAGGCGGCGCTCGAAGGGCTCGTGCTCTTCATCGTGCTGAGGTTGCTCACGCATCATTTCGGCGCGCTGAAGCGGCCCGGCCTCGTTTCGGGCGCGTTCCTCACCGGATACGCGCTCGCGCGCTCGACCGCTGAGCTGTTCCGCGAGCCCCACTTCGCGCACGCTTTCAACGTGGGGCCCCTCACCGCCGGCATCGTGTACTCGATCCCCATGCTGCTGGCCGGCCTCTTCATCATCTACCTGGCGCGCACGCGCACGCTCGGATGAGCGCGGGAGAGGCCGCAACCAAGATGACGCCGCTCGGGGCAAAGCTCGTGGCGCGGATCAAGCGAGAGGGGCCGATTAGCGTCGCCGACTACATGGACGCGTGTCTCAACGAGACAGAGCGCGGCTACTACCGCAAAAGCATGGCCATCGGCCGTGGCGGCGACTTCATCACCGCGCCGGAGATCAGCCAGGCGTTCGGCGAGCTGATCGGGCTCTGGTGCGCGGTGGTCTGGCACGGGATGGGCTCGCCCCGATCGCTGCGGCTCGTCGAGCTGGGGCCGGGGCGCGCCACGCTCATGCGCGATGCGCTGCGGGCCGCGCGTGCCGATCCTGCCTTTCGCGCCGCGCTCGATGTGCAGCTCATAGAGAGCAACGCGACGTTGGAAGCCATGCAGCGCGCGAGCCTCGCCGGCCAGGATGTGCCGGTCGGCTGGAGTGGGGCCCTCGAGCCCGCAAGCGCGCCCGTAGCGACTATAGTCATCGCCAACGAATTCCTCGACACCCTCCCCGTCGCGCAGTGGGTGTTCGGCGACGGCCGTTGGCATCACCGCTGCGTTGGCCTCGGCGACAACGGCGAGCTCCGTTTCGTCGCGGGTGCAGAGGACAGGTCTATTACGCAACCGGCGCAGGACGGCGACATCCTCGAGAGCCGCGCGCAGGCCGTTGCCGAGTGGGCGGCTAAGCTCGCCGCCTGTCGCGCGCCGCTTGCCGCGCTGCTCATCGATTACGGCCACACGCGGCCGTCCCTGGGCGATACGCTGCAGGCGGTCGCGGCCCACCACTATGACGCTCCGTTGCGCGCCCCTGGGGAGGCCGACCTTTCCGCGCAAGTCGACTTCGCAGCCGTAGCTGACGCGATTCAAAGCCGCGACCTCGCCTGCGATGGGCCGGTCTCGCAAGGACAGTTTCTCTCGTCCCTCGGCATCGTGGAGCGCGCATCCCGCCTCATGGCCGCCAACCAGGGAAAGGCCGCGACCATCGAAGCCGGCGTCGCGCGGCTGCTCGCCCCATCCGGCATGGGCACGCGCTTCTGTGCGCTCGGCGTAAGGAGCAAAGACGTCGCGCCGCTCCCGGGTTTCGAGCCGGTGGACATCACGCGCAGCGCGCCGTAGTGCTGCGGCCATGCTGCAACCGATCGAAGCACGCTGTCTTGCCCGCCTCCCCGGCATCCGCCACGGGTTCTTCACGCGTGTGGGCGGCGTCTCGGGCGGCCTCTATGCGAGCCTCAACTGCGGGCCGGGCTCGTCGGATGACGCCGCAAACGTCACCGAGAACCGCGCACGCGTCGCGCACCATCTGGGTCCAGGCGACGACAGCCCCATCACGCTCTACCAGGTGCACGGCGCCACTGCCCTTTGCGTCGAAGGGCCTGTGGCCGGGCAAGGGCGCCCAAAAGCCGACGCCGTCGTCACGCGCACGCCCGGTCTCGCCGTCGCGGTGCTGACCGCGGACTGCACGCCGGTGCTGCTCGCCGACCCTGAGGCGCGCGTTGTTGCCGCCGCGCACGCCGGCTGGCGCGGGGCAGTCGCCGGCATCGTCGAGTCCGCGATCGCCGAGATGGAGCGCCAGGGGGCCCGGCGCGAGCGCATCCGCGGCGCCATCGGCCCGACCATCAGCCAAGCAGCCTATGAGGTCGGACCCGACTTCGAGGCCGAGCTGCTCAAGGGTTGCGCGGGCAACGAGAGATTTTTTCTTCGCAACAAAGCTAACGCCAAGGCCCATTTCGACCTGCCGGGATTCGTTGAGGCGCGGCTCGTTGCGGCGGGTTTGGCCGAAATTGAACGGCAAAGCCCCTGCACCTACGAGAACGAATCGATTTTTTTCAGCTTTCGGCGCTCTCAGCACCGCAAAGAGGCCGATTACGGCCGTCAAATAGCCGCCATTGTCGTGACCTAATTGCACAATCCACAGTGATGTCCGATCATTCCCGCGGCGAACTCCATGGGGACGGGAGGATCACCGGATTCGATCTGGACGCGGCCAAGACGACTGGTTAGACGACTCCTTGAGGGGTACCGGTTATCGAGGAGATCAGGCCGCAAGGTTCGTACGCCGGCCGCCGGAAGAAAAACAGCGGGACAACGGGGGAGCGTCGCCGTGACGACCTTTGATGCTGCTGCGGCTTGGCAAAAGAAGAAGCCACTTGCATTGGCGCTGTGCGCGGCGCTCATGGCCTTTGGTTTAGCCGGCTGCGAGACTTATAACTCGCTGACGAGTTCGCTCTTCAGCTCTTCGAGCGACACGCCGACCGCGTCCGTCAGCCCGGCCATGCAGCCGGCGGCGATGCGACCGGCACAAGTCGCTATTGCTCCGATCATCGGCCCGCCGGAAGCGGTGTCGAAAGATCTGCAAGCGCAGATCACGTCCGATCTGGAGCGACAGAACATCCGTGTCGCCCATTCGCCCGGCGAGCCATCGCAGTACACGCTGCGTGGCTACATCGTCTCCTCGATTGAGAAGAAGGGTGGCAAGGCGAAGGTCTCCTACATCTGGGACGTCACCGACGGCTCGGGTAAGGGCGTCCACCGCGTCAGCGGCGAGGAGACGGCCTCGATCGGCAAGAGCAAGGATCCATGGACCGCGGTCTCCGCGACCGTGGTGCAGGCGATCAGCACCAAGACCGCGACGTCGATCGGGACGTGGCTGCCGACGCAGGGTGGCATACCTGCAGTCGCCAGCAACAGCGCGACACCGCCGTCGGGCCTCGTGCAGACCGCTGCGGCCACGCAAACGGCGGCTCCGACCTATGCTTCGACGGCCCCCCCCGCCACCGCCTCTATCGGCAAGCCCGGCTCTATCATGGCCCGCGTGCCAAGCGTGACGGGCGCACCGGGCGATGGCAGCTCGACCTTGCGCAGCGCCCTGCAGCGTGAGCTCGCCCGCAACGGCGTCGCGCTCGGGGACACGCCCTCGCCGCAGACCTACACGGTCGAAGGCAAGGTCGCGATGGGCACTGGCAAGGATGGCAAGCAGTCGATCGTCATCGACTGGAACGTCTCCGATCCCAACGGCAAGAAGCTCGGCACCGTCTCGCAGAAGAACGACGTTCCGCAGGGCTCGCTTGACGGCGCCTGGGGCAAGACCGCCGATGCTGCAGCGGCCGCCGCCGCCCAGGGCATCCTCAAGCTCCTGCCGCAGTCGCAGAAGACAAGCTCCAACTAGGGGCCGACGCGGCGGGCCGCCAGGTCACGCCGCGTCAACTTTCAGACACCAAACCGGGCCCATCGCCGTTTACAGGCATGGGCCCAATTGCTAGGAAGCCGTCGGGCGAAGGCTGTGGAGGCGTTGCCATGCCTTTCGACGCTCGGAGTGGAGACGGTCGCGGTCCGCTGGCGATCAAGCTTGTAGCCGGAAACAGCAACCGGCCGCTCGCTGAGGCGATCTGCGCCCATTTGAAGGTGCCACCGACCAAGGGTCAGGTGAAGCGCTTCGCCGATATGGAGATCTTCGTCGAGATCCAGGAGAACGTCCGCGGCCAGGACGTCTTCGTGATCCAGTCGATCTCGTTCCCGGCGAACGACAACCTGATGGAGCTCTTGATCCTGATCGACGCGCTGAAGCGTGCCTCCGCTGCGCGCATCACCGCGGTCATCCCCTACTACGGCTACGCGCGCCAGGATCGGAAGCCCGGCCCGCGCACCCCGATCTCGGCCAAGCTCGTCGCCAACCTGATCGAACGCGCCGGCGCCGATCGCGTCATGACGCTCGATCTGCACGCCGGGCAGATCCAGGGCTTCTTCGACATCCCGACCGACAACCTGTTTGCCGCGCCCGTGATGGTGCGCGACATCCAGGAGCAACACAAAGGCAACAACCTGATGGTTGTCTCGCCCGACGTCGGCGGCGTCGTGCGTGCACGCGCGCTCGCAAAGCGCATCGAGGTGCCGATCGCCATCTGCGACAAGCGCCGCGATCGGCCGGGCGAGTCGGAAGTGATGCACGTCATCGGCGACGTGCGCGGCAAGCGCTGCATCCTGATCGACGACATCGTCGATTCCGGCGGCACGTTGGTCAACGCGGCCGAGGCGCTTCTGAAGCACGGCGCAACCGAGGTGATGGCCTACATCACGCACGGCGTGCTATCGGGCGGCGCTGTGAGCCGCATCCAGAACTCGAAACTGAAGTCGCTGGTGATCACGGATTCGATCCAGCCGACGGCCGCGGTGTTGGCGGCCAAGAATATTCGCGTCCTGTCGATCGCCCCGCTGATCGGCGAGGCGATCCTGCGCACCGCGCGCGAGGAGAGCGTGTCGAGCCTCTTCTACTGAGCCGGACCAGGCTCTCGTCACGCGAGATCGACGGGACCGTGATCGTCGCAGTGATCTCCGTGCGGGTGATGCAAATGCCCGTCGACCAGATAGTCGACGTGGTCGCCGTGCGGCACCGCCTCGTGCCCGCAGCCGGGGCCGTGCATGTGGCCGGCATCGTGCCCCTTGCACTTGTGCTTGGGCGTGCAGCGGTTGGGATTGCGGTCCGAGACCTCGATCGCGTGCTCGTCGACGTGATCGCCGTGTGGATGTTGCAGATGCCCGTCCGCCAGATAGTCGACGTGACCACCGTGGCGGACGGCCTTATGGCCGCAACCAGGACCGTGCTGGTGCGCGCGGGCGGGCTGACGAGTGCTCATGGATTGCCTCCTTGCTCGTCAATCGAACCACAGCTTGTGCAGTCCGCGGATATTATCCGTCCGCGCGTCCGTTAACCATCCAAAAGTTCATCCGGCGGCAACAGATTTTTTGCGTCCGGCAACATTCGGAAATGGCGCAAAATTCCAACGATAAGACGCGCAAGTCGCACTCAATTGAGCTTCACATCCGCAAACAGGCGCACGCTCGCACCCGGCAGCAGGATCTCATCCTTCTTGAACGACGCCGAGTTACGCACGTCGTCGTCGAGCAGGTTCTCGCCCTTGATGCCGATAGTGGTGACCGGGACGATACCACCCTCGGCGGCACCGCGGATGGTGTAGCTCAGCTCGGCATTGAGCAGCGAGTAGCTCGACGTCGGCGTCTCGTTGGTGGCGATCTCGTTCTGGCGGAAGGCGTGCAAGAGGCTCGCCCGCGCGACCCATGCCGCGTCGCGATAGTAGAGCCCGCCGCCAAGCCGGTGCGGCGGCATGCGCGGAACAAACTCGCCGTCGTCGAACTTGGCGTGCACGAAATCGTATTGGCCTTCGACGCCCCAGATGCCGTTTCAGACGCGAGCGACATCGTGCTCGGTTAGCAGCTCCGCGCCGTAGAAGGTTGCGTCCTTCTGCTGCAAGATGAGCTGTTCTGGTCGCCGCCGCCGCCCGGGTTGTTACCTTCGCAGCTATCGAATGTGGCATCGCAGGTGCGCCCCGTCAGGTCCTTGAAGATGAAACCACCGAAGTTCGTGTAGTAGACCGAGGCGTCGAAGCGGAAGTCGCCGACGGCCCGCTTGAAGCCGAGCTCGGCCGTACGCGCGCGCTCCTTCTCGAGGTCGGGGTTGCCGATCTATCCCTCTAGCGTCGTCGCGCCAACGCGAGAGAACACTCACGATACGAATCCGTTGTGAGCGCAGATGTGGCGTTGCGGATACGCTCACGTGGTCAAACGAAAGTGACCCTCCGAAACACACCGACTCGCGATTGAACTGGCTCCGAAAGGGGGCTATCGATCGTTCGGATAATATAACATCCATAGGGTGAAGCGTAGGATGAGGGTAAGCGCAGGCTTCGTCAGCGTTCCGGTTCGCAACTCCCCGGCTAGCAGGTGGGCGCGATTGTTCGGTCTCCTTTTCAGTTCAACCGTATGGAGGAGACAAGTGCGCCCCCTCGGTCTCCTGATTGCGCTTGCCGCAACGGTCTCAACTGAGACCGCTTGGGCCCAGCAGGCTCCGCCCGCATCAGCACCCAAGGAACAAGGTGGCTCTCAGACAGAGGAGTCGACGTTGCCGCCCGTTGTCGTCGTGGAAGGAACGAAGCCGGCGGCGGCAAAGGAGGTGACGAAAAAGACCACGAAGAACACGGCGCCCCCGTCAGCCCCCACGCAAGCGGCACCGACCGCCGCAACGCTCGGCGTGCCGGGCGCGACTGGAGTTACATTTCCGCTTGCCGCGGAAACGAAGGCGCTCGACGACGCGCGCGATAACCTGCTGACCCAGATCGGCACCAACGCATATTCCATGAACCGCGAGGTGCTGGAGGCTATCCCGGGGGGCATGAACACCCCGATGAGCAAGGTCCTGCTGCAGGCGCCTGGCGTCTCGCAAGATTCGGTGGCCAGCGGCCAGATCCACGTGCGCAATGAGCACGCAAACGTCCAGTTCAGGATCAACGGCATCATCCTTCCGGACGGCGTGTCGGGCTTCAGCCAAGTGCTGGACACAGCCTTCGTCGGGAACCTGTCGCTCATTACCGGTGCGCTGCCGGCGGAGTACGGCCTGCGCACCTCCGGCCTCATCGACATTCAGACCCGCAGCGGCGCCTTCGACGGCGGCGGCAGCGTCGGCGTCTATGGCGGCAGCCGCGAGACCATCACGCCGAGCTTCGAGTACGGCGGGACGAGCGGACAGACAGAATACTTCGTCACCGGTCGGTATTTCGGCAGCAACGAGGGCATCGAGAATCCCACGGCGAGCGTGGTTCCCAGCCACGACGACACCGAGCAAGGCACCTTTTTCAGCTATGTCTCGACGCTGCTCAACCCCAATGCGCGCCTGAGCTGGATCTCCGGCAGCACGATCAATCAGTTCCAGATCCCCAACAGCCCCGGCCAGGACCCNGNGTTCACGCCCTTCGGTGTCCAGACTTTCAATTCGTCGCTGCTCAACGAACGCCAATTCGAGCAGAATTACTACGACGTGGTCGCGTTGCAGCAGAAATCAGAGTCCGTCGACTGGCAGCTTGCGTACTTCGCGCGCTACAGCGATCTCCATTTTACGCCCGATGAGCTCGGCGATCTCGTCTTCAACGGCGTTGCGTCCAACGTCCAGCGGCAGAGCCTCGTCAACGGCGTGCAGGGTGACGGATCTTACAAGGTCAACGAGACGCATACTCTGCGCGCGGGCTTCTTCATCAGCGGCGAGCAGACGGACGTGAGCAACGCTTCCGCGGTCATGCCCGACGTTGGAGACGTTCCGGTCAACGTGTCTGAAAGCACTTCAAAACTTGGATGGTTGCTCGGAGGCTATCTTCAAGACGAATGGAAGCTGACGAGCCAGCTGACGCTGAACGTCGGCATCCGCTTCGACCAGATGTACCAGTTCGTCGATGCCAACCAGTGGAGCCCCCGCGCCAGCTTGGTCTACAAGCCCTTCGGCGGCACCACCCTGCATGCGGGCTACGCTCGCTATTTCACGCCACCCTCGCAAGTTCTGGCGGGCCCGACCAATGTTGCGGCCTTCGACAATACCTCGCAGGCGTCGCAAACCTGTGGCGGGCAGTCTCCGGACGTGCAGCCGCCCTGCGGCCTCGTCCTTCCCGAGCGTTCGCACTACTTCGACGTTGGCATCGTGCAGCGCATCTTCCGCGGCCTCGATGTCGGGGTCGACGGCTACTACAAGATCGCGCGCGATCTGCTCGACGACGGACAGTTTGGCGCCGCGCTGGTGCTCGACGGGTTCAACTATGCGAAGGCCTATAACCAGGGCATCGAGATCAAAGCCAACTACAACGTCGGCAATCTCAGAGCTTACGGCAACATCGCCATTGCCCAGCAGAAGGGCACCAACATCGTCTCCAACCAGTATCTGATCGACCCCGACGATCTCGCCTATATCGCCAACCACTACATCTTCACCGACCACTCGCAGACGGTAACCGCGTCGGCTGGAATATCGTACTTGCTTTGGCAGCAGACCCGCCTCAGCGCCGACATGATCTATGGCAGCGGTCTGCGAACCGACGCCGATGGCGTGCCCAATGGCGCGCATGTGCCAGGCTACACACAGGTCAACGTCGGCGTTGCACACGATTTCCCGACGGGTATGGAGAAGCCGGCCACCATCCGCTTCGACATCATCAACTTGTTCGACAAGGTCTACGAGATCCGCGACGGCTCGGGCATCGGCGTCTTCGCGCCGCAGTACGGCCCGCGGCGCGAATTCCTCGTTGGGCTATCGCAAAAGTTCTGACGGATGTGAGGGTCGCGGATTTCGGACGGCTTCAGCGCACTATGATAACGCGTTCGCGCAGCCCCACCACCGCTGCTAAGCCGCCGTGCAGGTGCGGCAGCGACCGCGCAGCTCGAGCGTCATCCGATCGACCGCGAACTTCGCCTTCTTGGCCCACACAAGCAGCCGGTCCACCGCCTGCGGCTCGTCGAACTCGGTGACGATGCCGCAATCCTCGCAGATCGCGAATACGGCGACGCCCTCGTGGCTCGGATGGCGGCAGGCGACGAAAGCGTTGAGCGACTCGAGCCGGTGCGCCTGGCCGTCCGCGATCAGCCGGTCGAGCGAGCGGTAGACGGTCTGCGGCGCGAGCGTGGCCTTGTCGCGCAGCCGGTCGATGAGCTCATAGGCGCTCACGGGCCGGCCAACGCCGCGCAGCGCCTCGACGATCATCTTGTCCTGCTCCGGCGCCGGACGCCGTTTCGTGCCTTTGCGAACCATGTCCACCGCTGTATGCCCAAGGCCTGCAGCCGCCGCGGCGGCGGCCAGAAACACTTCAGGGACACTAGTGTCCAATTTTCGCAGGCGCCGCAAGCCGCGGCGCCGTTCAAGGCCGTTTACCGGCGATTGCCAAGCCCCTGATCCGCCGCTATAACCCGCGCCATCTCACCACCATGAGACGCCGCTCGGCACCCTTGGAGGCCGCGCGGGCCAATGGGCCGCACTGGCCCCTTTTTTTGTTGGAGATCAATGCCATGGCTCAGCAGTCCAGCGAGCTCAAAGCCACGGCGCGCCCGCGTGCAGGCAAGGGGGCCGCACGCCAAGCCCGTCGTGAAGGCAAAGTTCCGGGAGTGATCTACGGCGACGGCAAGCCCCCGGAGCTGATCGTTCTCGATTATAGCGACCTGTGGAAACAGGTGATCAAGGGCCACTTCACCTCGACCGTGTTCGAGGTCGAGGTCGACGGCAAGAAGAACCGCGTGCTTCCGCGCGAGCTGCAGGTCGATCCCGTGAAGGACCTGCCCATCCACGTCGATTTCATGCGCATCGGCAAAGACGGCCGCATCCGCGTCGAGGTGGCCGTGCGCTTCATCAACGAGGCGCTCTCGCCCGGCCTCAAGCGCGGCGGCGTGTTGAACATCGTGCGCCACGACATCGAGGTCACCTGCCCCTACGACAAGATGCCGGCCTTCTTCGAGGTCGATCTCACGGGTCTCGAAATCGGCCGCTCCGTGCACATCTCGTCTGTGAAACTGCCCGAGGGCGTCGAGCCGACGATCAAAGGCCGCGACTTCACGATCGCGACAATCGCGGGCGCGGCGAAGCAGGAAGAGGAAGTCGTCACCGCGGCGGCTGTGACCGAGGAAGCCGCAGCAGCGGCAGCCGCGGGGGCACCGGGCGCCGAAGGCGCTGCGGCAGCCGGCGCCAAGGGCGCGGCTCCGGGCGCCAAGGGCGCCGCACCTGCGGCCAAGGGCGCCCCGGCGCCGGCGGCCAAGGGCGGCGACGCCAAGGCCGGCGGCGACAAGAAGAAGTAATCTGCTACCCGTGGGCGCGCTCGGCTGACGAGCGCGCCTGCGCGTCTCCGCGCGGGGCACCCCATGAAGCTCTTCGTCGGACTGGGCAACCCGGGCGAGAAATACGCCCGCCATCGCCACAACGTCGGCTGCATGGCCATCGACCGCATCGCTGCGCGGCACGACGCCGGCCCGTGGCGCGGCCGCTTCCAGGGCGAGACGGCGGAGCTGAGCCTCGGCGGCGATCGTGTCGTACTTCTAAAGCCCACGACCTTCATGAACGAGAGCGGGCGCTCGGTGGGCGAGGCGCAGCGCTTCCTCAAAATTCCCGTGAGCGAGGTCTACGTGTTCCACGACGAGATCGATCTCGCGCCGGGCAAGGTCAAGGTGAAGGCCGGGGGCGGCAACGCCGGCCACAACGGCCTGCGCTCCATCACCGCCCACATCGGCAACGACTACAATCGCGTGCGCATCGGCGTCGGCCACCCTGGCGTGAAAGAAGTGGTGCCCCACTACGTGCTACACGATTTCGCCAAGGTCGAGTACGAGTGGCTGGAGCCGCTGCTCGACGCGATGGCGGAGTCTGCGCGCTACCTCGCGCATGGCGACAGCGCCCGCTTCCTGTCGCACGTCGCCCGCGCCGAGCGCGAAAGCGAGAGCAAGCCCGAAACAAAGTCGCCCGCGGCGCCGAAGAAGGAGCGCACGCCGGCAAAGCCGCACCCCGCGGGCGAGCGCGCGTCAAAGCGTGCGGGCGCACTCGCCGAGAACCTCAAGAAGTGGCTCAGCGGCCGCTCCTCCAAAGAGTGACGTCGCTTTAGACGAGATAGAGCCCAGAGGCAGCATGGCACCACCGATCATCTCCGTCTCGCATCTCTTCAAGACCTACGCCTCCGGCTTCAAGGCGCTGCACGACATCAATCTCGACATCCGCCGTGGCGAGATCTTCGCCCTCCTCGGCCCCAACGGCGCCGGCAAGACGACGCTGATCAGCATCATCTGCGGCATCGTCAATCCGACGTCGGGCACCGTGACGGTCGACGGCCGCGACATCGCCGCCGACTATCGCCAGGTACGCGCGATGATCGGGCTCGTGCCGCAAGAGCTGACCGCGGATATGTTCGAGACCCCGTGGGGTACCGCCTCGCTCAGCCGCGGCCTGTTCGGCAAGCCGCCCAACCCGGCCTATGTCGAGAAGGTCCTGAAGCAGCTCTCGCTGTGGGACAAGAAGGACAACCGCATCATGACGCTGTCGGGCGGCATGAAGCGCCGCTTGCTCATCGCCAAGGCGCTGGCGCACGAGCCGACGATACTTTTCCTCGACGAGCCCACGGCCGGTGTCGACGTGGAGCTGCGCAAGGAGATGTGGGAGGTTGTGCGCCAGCTTCGCGATGCAGGCGTCACCATCATCCTGACGACGCATTACATCGAGGAGGCCGAGGAGATGGCCGACCGCATCGGCGTCATCGCCAAGGGCGAGTTGATCCTGGTCGAGAACAAGAAGGACCTGATGCAGAAGCTCGGCAAGAAGCAGCTCGTCTTGCAATTGCACAATCCGCTCGACGCGATCCCGCCCGGGCTCAACGGGCATGCGCTCGAGCTGTCGCCAGACGGCCGCGAGCTCACCTTCACCTACGACACGCGCGCGGAACGCACCGGCATCACGTCGCTACTCAACGACATGCGGGCAGCCGACATCGGCTTTACCGACCTGCGCACGACGCAAAGCTCGCTCGAGGACATCTTCGTCAACCTGGTGAGGAGCGCGAAATGAACCTTTATGCCGTCCGCGCGATCTACTCCTTCGAGATGGCGCGCACCTGGCGCACGCTGATGCAGAGCATCTTCTCTCCCGTGCTGTCGACCTCGCTTTACTTCATCGTGTTCGGCGCCGCCGTCGGCTCGCGCATCTCGCAGATCGACGGCGTCAGCTACGGCGCATTCATCGTGCCGGGGCTCATCATGCTGCAGATCCTGACGCAGAGCCTCACCAACGCCGCCTTCGGCATCTACTTCCCGCGCTTCACCGGCACGATCTACGAGCTGCTGTCGGCCCCCATCTCGCCCATTGAGATCGTGCTCGGCTACGTCGGCGCCGCGGCGACGAAATCGATCATTCTCGGGCTCATCATCCTCGCCACGGCCGCGCTGTTCGTGCCCCTCCACGTCGTGCATCCCCTGCTGATGCTGACCTTCCTGGTGCTCACCGCTCTCACCTTCAGCATGTTCGGCTTCATCATCGGCATCTGGGCCGACGGCTTCGAGAAGCTGCAGGTGATCCCGCTGCTCATCATCACGCCGCTGACGTTCCTCGGCGGCACATTCTACTCGGTGAAGATGCTGCCGCCGTTCTGGCAGACGGTCACGCTGTTCAATCCCGTCGTGTACCTGATCAGCGGCTTCCGCTGGAGCTTTTATGAAATCTCCGACGTCAACGTCATGGTCAGCCTGGGGATGACGCTCGCGTTCCTTGCCGCCTGCATGGCCGTGATCTGGTGGATCTTCACCACCGGCTACCGCCTCAAGGCCTAACCCGCGATCCTCGTCCACAGCGTGGCGCCGACGCCCTTCCGGAGACGGAGGAGCGGAAGTATCCTCCCGCTGGAAAAATGCCGTGGGAGGCTGGGGATGAGCGAAACGGGCGATCGCGAGAAGAACCGCAAGCGTTGGCGCCGGCTCAAGATGGGCTGGCGCGCATGGCGCCTCTATAGCAAAGGCTCGGGCTGGTACCATCACGCCGGCGGGCTGGGCGCGATCAAGGCCAACGTTGCCATCGCTGCAGCCGTCGCGGCGACCACCACGGCGGGCACGCTCGGCGCCATCGCCATCCGCGAGAAATACATCGACCCCAAACCGCCGGCGATCGAGACCGCGGCGATTGCGCCTGCCCCTGCTTCCCCACCTGCCGAGGTGCGCCAGACAAAGAACTCGGTCGTGTTCGCCATCGAGGGCAAGGACAACGCCGGCCGCCGCGGCACCTTCGACGTCGTCGTGCTCAACAAGAGCTTCCTGTGGGTGCGCGGCAGCGCCGAGGAGCTAGAGAAGGACGGCAAGGCGATCCCAGCGGCCGACGTCGCCGCCGCCGTGCTCGACGAGGAGGTGCGCGCCGCGTTGTCGGATGCCAAGGAGGTGATCACCGTGGGCACCGCCTCGCAGGAAGGCAATGCGAGCGAGGAGATGGCGCGGGCCGAGCGCCGGGCAAAGCAGGCGGCGACGCTGGTCGCGCCGGCGGTCGATGCCGCCGCTCCGATCTGGACGCTGAACCTCGGGCAGTACCGCGAGCCGTGCGCGATCTGCGAGACCGGCGGCACGAGCTGGCAGCGCCCGTTCATCGTCGTCGCGGTCAAATCGCTCGAGGCGAACACCAACCTCGGCGAGGCGCTGAGCGACGCCATGAGCGGCCAGGACAAGCTGCCGAGCCCGAAGAGCTATTCCGCCTTCGACCTCAATCGCTTCCGGTAAGGCTAAGCCCTGCGGCAATGCCGGGCTTCACAATTGGCGCCGAACCGCTTAAGGCACGGGCGCGGATGGCGCCCGCCTGCGTCGTCCATCCCCTCCAACCAGCGCGGACGGCGACATGGGCTTCAAATGCGGCATCGTGGGCTTGCCGAACGTCGGCAAGTCGACGCTCTTCAACGCGCTGACGCAGACGGCGGTGGCCGAGGCCGCCAACTATCCGTTCTGCACCATCGAGCCCAACGTCGGCGAGGTCGGCGTACCCGATGAGCGGCTCGACAAGCTTGCCGCGATCGCCAAGTCGGGCCAGATCATCCCGACGCGGCTCACCTTCGTCGACATCGCGGGGCTGGTGCGCGGCGCCTCCAAGGGCGAAGGGCTCGGCAACAAGTTCCTGTCGCACATCCGCGAGGTGGACGCCGTCGCCTACGTGCTGCGCTGCTTTGAGGACGACGACATCACGCACGTCGAGAACCGCATCGATCCACTGGCCGACGCCGAGACAATCGAGACCGAGCTGATGCTCGCCGACATGGAGAGCCTAGAAAAGCGCATCGCCTCGGTTGAGAAAAAGGCCAAGAGCGGCGACAAGGAGAGCAAGGCGCAGTTAGCCGTCATGGAGAAAGCGCTGGCGCCGTTGCGCGACGGCAAGCCGGCCCGCACGGCCGCCGTCACGGCCGAGGAGCGGCCGATTTTCGTCGGGCTGCAGCTCCTGACCTCAAAGCCGGTGGTTTACGTCTGCAACGTCGAAGAAGCGTCGGCCGCCAACGGCAACGCCTATTCGAAGGCGGTCGAGGAGCGCGCCCGCGCCGAGGGCGCCGTATCCGTCGTCATCTCCGCCAAGATCGAAGCCGAGTTCGCGGGGCTGCCGGCCGCCGACCGCTCCGAATTTCTGGCCGAGATGGGCCTCAAGGAGCCGGGCCTCAACCGGCTCATCCGCGCCGGCTATCAGCTCCTCGATCTCGTCACCTATTTCACCGTCGGCCCCAAGGAGGCGCGCGCCTGGACCATTACGCGCGGCACCAAGGCGCCGCAGGCCGCGGGCGTCATCCATACCGACTTCGAGACGGGCTTCATCCGCGCCGAGACCATCGCGTATGACGACTACGTGAGCTTGGGCGGCGAGAACGGCGCAAAGGATGCCGGAAAAATGCGGCTCGAGGGTAAGGAGTACGCCGTCAAGGACGGCGACGTGATGCACTTCCGCTTCGCGAACTGACCCCGCGGCCCGTCGATCCGTGCTATTCCACCGGCAGCTCGATCGCGATCATCTTCGTCGGCGCGCCGTCCGAGTCCGACACGACGATCGACTTGCCGTCCCTGCTGAAGCGGGCAAACGTATCGAACGCACCCGCATCCTCCGGACCGATGTTGATGGAGGTCCGGACCTTGCCCGAGCGCGCGTTCCAGATCTCCGCCCAGCCGTTGCCGGCGGAGAGCACCCAGCGACCGTCGGGGCTGAACGAGACAGCGTCGACGTAATGACCCCCCTTCTGCTGGTGCACGGCGATCGGCGCGCCCGTCTCGGTGTCCCATGTCCGCGCGGTACCGTCGCGCGCCGCGCTCGCGATCATGTTGCCGTCGGGGCTGAAGCGGACGTCGTGGATCTGGTCACCGTGGCCGCGTAGCAGCCGGATCTGCTTGCCCGTTCCCGCGTCCCACACCCCGACGATGCCGGTGCGCTCCGCCGTCACGACCTTGCTGCCATCGGGGCTTATGTTGGCAACATTGACGACACCGGAGAGCCCGGTGATCGAGGCCAGCAGCTTCTTCTCCGTGAGGTCCCAGACCTCGACGTCGTAGTCCTTAGTATCGCTGCGTTTGAGCATGCGCGTGCTGGCACTATCGATGCCGAAATACTGGGACGTTGCCGCGTCCCCCGATTGCAGGTAGCGCTGCGCCCGCAGCGGGGCGCCGTTCAGAAGAAATTGAGAGGCCGCCAGCGCAAGCATGGCCGCACAGCCTGCAAGGATCGCGCGCACACTTTTCTTGATTAAGGACATTGCAACATTCCTGGGAGCCAATGACAAATCCTATTCGACCGGCCTCGGCGGCTCCATCGGCAATGTCACGCGACGGTTTATGGCTTGCTTGGCCGTTCGGTTGGACAATATGGCAGGGACTGGCTCGCGGCGAGCAGCCCGCTCCTTGATTCGAAATCGGTCGCTTCTTAGGGTGTACCCATGCGCAGAAACGGCACTGCAGCCTTGATCGCTCTCTCGGTGGCCCTCGCCGCCGGGATCACCGTGCACGACGCCGCGGCTCGCACTCGCAATGCAGCGGCAGCGGCTGCAGCGACGGCCCCTGACCCCGACAAGCCCGATCCGAATTCGCCCGAGGCCAAGGCCGACAAGCAGAAGCGGTTCGATGACTGCGTCGCCATCTGGGACAAGGGCACCCACATGACGAAGGATCAGTGGAAGCGCACGTGCAAGAACTCGCTCGAGGATCTGCCGGGCCTGTGATCCGCGACTGCGTTAGTCCTGGGCGCGCTGGCCGTAGCTCTTGAAGCGCTTCAGCACACGCGCCATCTCGTCCTCCGGCAGGATTACCGGCTCGCCCAGCGCCAACACCCTGCAATACTGCGTCGCCAGCACCTCGACCTCCTGCGCGAGCTCGAGCGCGGCGGGAAGCGTCGCGCCAATAGCGATCTGGCCGTGGTTCGCCATCAGGCAGGCGTTGCGGTGAAATAGGCCCTTCGCCACGTAGCGCGCCAGCTCCTGGGTGCCGAAGGTGTCGTAGGGCACGAGCGGGATGTCGCTGCCGCCGGCCACCGCCACCATATAGTGGAACGCCGGAATCGCTTTGTGCGCGCACGCGAGCACCGTGGCATTGAGCGAATGCGTGTGCACGACCGCGTTCATATCCGGGCGCGCGCGGTAGGCGGCGAGATGGAAGCGCCACTCGCTCGACGGCTTCTTCGCTTTCTTGTCGGGCACCTCGCCCTTGGCGTCGACGAAGACGACGTCGTGCAGGCCGATGGCGTCGTAGGCCATGCCCGTCGGCGTAATGAGCATCCCCGTCTTCCAGCGACAGGAGACGTTGCCGGAGCGGCCGGGCGAGAGGCCGGAGCGGCTCATCGCGAGCGCGGTCTCGATGACGGCGCGGCGCGCGTCCCGCTCCGCCCGCTTCATCTTCTCGGCCTTGGCGCCTTTGGCTTTGCCACCCACGACGCGACGCTCCGCAACAAGGTTGTAGGAGCTATGTGCCACAAGTTCTTTTGCGGATCATGAACATATGCCGGTGGTGCATGTCCGAACGCACGCAGGTATGCACCGCGACCGGGATAACCGCTATTTTTCAGCGTGCTCGGGGTAGAGCGAGAGCAATCCCTCGCGCGTCGCCGGGCATACACCCCGCTCGGTGACGAAGCCGGTGACGAGCCGCGCCGGCGTCACGTCGAAGGCAGGGTTGCCGGCGGGCGAGCCGGGTGCGGCGATCTCCACCGTGACGACGGAGCCGTCGGGCAGGCGCCCCGGCATCTTCAGGACCTCGTCCCCCGAGCGCTCCTCGATGGGGATCGACGAGCCGCTATCGAGCGTCCAGTCGATGGTCGAGTGCGGCAGCGCCACGTAGAACGGCAGATCGTTGTCGGCCGCGGCAAGCGCTTTCAGGTAGGTGCCGATCTTGTTGGCGACGTCGCCGTTCGCCGCCACCCGGTCGGTGCCGACGATGACGAGATCGACCTCCCCGTGCTGCATCAGGTGTCCACCCGCATTGTCGACGACGATCGTGTGCGGCACGCCGTGGCTGCCGAGCTCAAACGCGGTGAGCGACGCGCCCTGGTTGCGCGGACGCGTCTCGTCGACCCAAACATGCACGGGGATGCCGGCGTCGTGCGCCTGGTAAATGGGCGAGGTCGCGGTGCCCCAGTCGACGCACGCGAGCCAGCCGGCGTTGCAGTGGGTGAGCACCTTGACCGGCTCGCCCGGCGCCTTCCTCGCGGCGATGTCGCGGATGATCTTAAGGCCGTGCTCGCCGATGCGGCGGCAGGTCTCGACGTCCTCGTCGCAGATCTCGGCCGCGCGCCTGTAGGCGGCCGCGACGCGCTCGAAGTGCGGCAGGTTCTGCACCGCGCGCCGCATCTCCTCCAGCGCCCAGCGCAGGTTGATCGCGGTCGGGCGCTGCTTTGCCAGGAATTCGATGGCCTGATCGATGGCCTCGTCGGAGGCATCCTCGCGGATCGCCATGGCGAGGCCGTAGGCGGCGGTGGCGCCGATCAGCGGCGCGCCACGCACCTGCATCGTCAGGATCGCGCGCGCGGCCTCTTCCATCGACTTGAGCGAAATGATCGCGAGCTCGTGCGGCAGCCGCGTCTGGTCAATGATCTCCACCGACCAGCCGTCGGGCGCGAGCCAGATCGTGCGGTAGGCCTTGCCGTTGATTTTCATGCGTCGCTGCCGGGGACCGGTGGGCCAAGTGGAACGTTGATCGTCGCTTTAAGGCCGCAGGCCGCGCAGCTCAAGGCATACCACTCGGCATATGGTCGCGCCGACTGGTCGAGGATGGCGAGCCCCGGCGCCTCGCAGACGGGGCAGGCGACCGGCTCGGCCGGGGCTGCGCGCCACGCTGCGATGCGCTGAAGCGCCGTGTGCACCTTGTCGGGTGGAAGTGGTTTGCTGGTCATGCGTCGCGCTCAACAAATCCCCTCTCCCCGGTGGGGAGAGGGTTAGGGTGAGGGGGATCCCAACTCGACAAGCGGTGTAACCCCTCACCCGCTCGCCCTCTAGCGAGGTCTCGCGACCTCTCCCGATGGGAGAGGTGAAGGTTTACTCGCTCTCCGCAAGGCCTTTCCCTCAATCAGAGCATGGCTCCGCCATGATGGGAGAGGCGAAAGTGAGTGCGCGAACAGGGTTAGTGCCCCTCGAAGGCCATGAGCGCGTGCGTGCGGATGCCGTGCTTGCGCAAGAGGTCGAGCCCGCCCAGATCGGGCAGATCGACGAGGAACGCCGCGCCCGCAACGAGCCCCCCTGAGCGCGTGATCAGCTTCGCCGCCGCCTCCGCCGTGCCGCCCGTGGCGATGAGATCGTCCACGATCAGGATGCGCTCGCCCGGCTTGATGGCGTCCTCGTGGATCTCGATAATGTCGACGCCGTATTCGAGCGAATACTGCTGCCCGATGGTCTTCCACGGCAGCTTGCCCTTCTTGCGGATCGGGATGAAGCCGCAACCTAAGCGGTCGGCCATGGCCCCGCCGAGAATGAAGCCGCGCGCCTCGATCCCGGCCACGGCGTCGACGCCGCCGCCCTGATAGGGCGCCGCCATGCCCTCGATCGCCGCTTTGAAGCCCTGGGCATCGCCAAACAGCGTCGTCACGTCCCGGAACAGGATTCCGGGCTTGGGATAGTCCGGTATCGTGCGCACCAAGCGCCGCAGATCGTTCAACTTCGCCTCCCCGCAGCCAAATTGCCGGCGCAAAATAGCAATATCTGGATGATGCGAAACAGAAAGTTTCGCCTGCGCAACGGACCAGCATCCGAACGCCGCCTTCCCTCGAAGGCGCTCGTGCGCGGGAGGCTTTGTCAGGAGGGTAGCGCGTGGCCGATACGAATTTCGCCATGATGGGCGAGGCCGACGACTTGCCGCGTACGCTGCGGCGGGAGAAGGAAGCACGCGAGCGGGCCAAGCGCGAGGAGGAGGCGCGCAAGCGCAACGCCACGCTGACGCACGATTATGACGGCAACCACCGGGCCGCGGTCGACGACCGGGCGGCGCATGCGGGCGAGTTTGCCGCCGCGGGCGGCGGCGTCGTGACCGGCTTTGACGTGCCGTTCTTTTCGCTGATGCGGTTTTTCATCAAGGCGGTGTTCGCCGCGATCCCCGCGCTGATTATTCTGGGCGTGATGCTGTGGTTTGCCGGTGCGGCCTTGAAGAGCGCCTATCCGGGGCTCGTGCATACCGAGGTCGTCATCCGCGTGCCGCGGTGATGTCGTCCCGCCTTCATTGGGCTTGTCTCCAACAGCCCAACGAGGAGTGAACGCAACCGGAGAGCACTCGCATGAGCGGGCTTCGCGTGTGGATCATCTTGGCGTGGATTGCGTTGCCGACCGTGATGTACGGCGGCTACTCGCTCCTCCATCTCAACAATCGGGGAAACGTGCTGACGCCGTTCCAGCTAACCTGGTTCCGGGCTGGTCACGCCCACGCCGGCGTCCTGCTGCTGATGTCGCTGCTTTACTACACGTTCCTGGACCAGACCGCCCTTCCACTCACGGTCAAACACGCTGCGTGTTTGATCCTCGTCGTCGGCATCCTGGCGCAGTCGGGCGGCTTTTTCATCCACATGCTCGTGGGCGAGCCGAATAAGGCTTCGGTCGGCACAACGGTGACCGTGGCCGGCGCCGTTCTGCTGGCGCTTGCCATCCTCGTGCTCGTGAACGGATTGATTGCCGCGCCCTGATGCCAGTCGCGACTGAGTGCAGCGCGCCTGTCGCGGTTCGTCCCGAGTTTCTCGGGGTTTTGCCCGCCTGGATAGGGCCCAACAGGGCGATTCGGGCGCGAATCAGGCTACCTAGAGGCCGGTAGAGTTGCCTCTGCTCCGATCAGCGGGAGACAGCCCACGCGCCTCGCCCTCACGCTCGCCGTGACTGCCGCGCTCATCGCGCCCGCGAGTGGCCGTGACCTCGATCGGTCGGCGGCGAAGACGCACGACGTGCAGCAGCATCAGCGCCCATCGAGCGTGAAATACTTCCGCAGCCCCGACGCGTTGGCCGAGCGGGACGGCGGCGACGACGACCGCGGCCGTTGCCTTCCGCCCGTCAGCGGTCTCGGCAAGCAATGGGTCGGCCTCAAAGGGGCGCTCGACGCCGCGCGCAAGGACTGGATGGAGCGCGTGCGCTACGACCACGGCGAGATCTTCGTCGACATGAGCCACGCCGCCCGGGTGGGAAGCCGCTGCAGCCGCGTCTCCATCGGCTCGTTCCTCGGCCGCGTGATGTACCGCTGCGAGGTCGTCGCGCAACCGTGCAAGGCGCGGTTCGAGCAACGTGACGCGACAAGATCAGCCTCCTTGGACGCGCCGACCGCCGTGACCGTGCCGCCGCCCGCGCCTCCACCGCAGACCGCGGCTCCGCGCAAGATCGCGAGCCCGCTGGCGGTCTGGAAGCGGCTCACGCGGCCGCTGCGCCGCCATGACTATCGCGCTGTGCCCGAGCCCGCGCCCGAGCCTACGCTGCCGCCGGACCAGAGGCCGCTCAGCGTGCGGCATGCGACGCTATTTATCGGGCACATCGTCATGGGCGCCTTGGGCACGATGGAGCTGGCCCCGACCTCGGGCATCGCCTACGCACACGAGCTGCTGAACGCCATGGCCGAGTTTCCGATATTGTACCGGGCGCTGGCGATCAACGCGCCGTAGTCGGACGCGCAGCCGGCTCGGTGCATCGACCATGACCGACCACGACCGGATCGCGTTCTACGAGCGGCAGGCGGAGGAAGCCTACAGCCGCATGTACGACGCCACGTCCTCGTCCGACGCCACGGCGCGCTACAGCGACGCCAAGGAAGCGCTGCACAGTGCCATCGCGCTTGCGCATGGGCTGGGTCAGCCGGAGACCGCGACGCGGCTCGAAGCGCGGCTCGCGCAGATCAAGGCCGTGTTCCGCTCGCAATTCTCGTGACTTTTGCAACCGCGAAACGATGCGGTGGACACGGGACCAATGGCAGGCAGAATGTGCATCTTGGGGGTTTGAAAAGTCGATGGGGGGCTTGGGAGGTACCTATGCCGGCCGATCCGACCACGAACCCAGTCCTCAACCGCGCATCAAGACCTCACACCATCCTCTCCGCCGTCGCTGCCGTGGGCCTCGCAACCGGTGCCGCCTTGCCGGCGCGGGCCGACACAATCACCGAGCAGGAAGCGCACGCCATTGGCGTCGATGCCTACGTCTACTTCTACCCCCTCATCACCATGGACATAACGCGCCGGCAGCTCACCAACGCTGCCGCCGGCGCCGGCTTCGGCCACGGGCCGATGAACGCGATTTCCAACGTGCCCGCGTATCCGGCGGCCGATGATCGCGTTGTCGTGCGCCCCAACTTCGACACGCTCTACTCCGTCGGCTACCTCGATCTCACCAAGGAGCCGATGGTCGTCTCGGTACCCGATACGCACGGACGCTATTACCTGCTCCCCATGCTCGATATGTGGTCGGACGTATTCGCCTCGCCGGGCTGGCGCACTACCGGAACGCAAGCCGGAAACTTCCTGGTTGCGCCGCCGGGCTGGCGCCCCGATCTCAGGGCCCGCTTCGCCGAAGAATTCAAGCTGCCCCCCGGCACGCGGCGCATCGATGCGCCGACGCCATACGTGTGGATCATCGGGCGCACCAAGACCGACGGCCCCGCCGACTACGACGCCGTGCACGAGATCCAGGCCGGCTACAAGATCACGCCGCTCTCGGGGTGGGGCAAGCCTCCGCAGTCGGTCGCATCCGCACCGGACTCCGGGATCGACATGAAAACGCCGCCCAAGGTGCAGGTCGACACTATGCCAGCGGCGCAATATTTCGCCTACGCGGCTGATCTCCTCGAGCTGCACCCGCCGCATATCACCGACGACCCGATCGTCGCGCGCATGCGGCGCATTGGGCTCGAGCCCGGGAAAAGCTTCGACCTGGCGAGCGCTGACGCGGCCGTGCAGCGGGGGCTCGCAACCGCGCCTGCGGACGGACAGAAGCTGATGGCGTGGAAGGTCCCGACTCTCGCGCGCGTCGCCAACGGCTGGTCGATGAACACCGATACGATGGGCGTGTATGGCAACTACTATCTGAAGCGTGCGATCGTGGCACAGGTCGGGCTCGGCGCGAACCTGCCCGAGGACGCGATCTATCCACTCAACCTCGCCGACGACACGGGCAAGCCGCTCGACGGCACCAACGCGTACATGCTGCACTTCGACAAGAGCGCGCTGCCCCCCGTCGATGCGTTCTGGTCGATCACGCTCTACGATACTGATGGGTTCCAGGTGCCGAACGTCTTGAACCGCTTCGCGGTCAGCAGCTGGATGTCGTTCAAGTACGACGCCGACGGCTCTCTCGATCTCTACTTCCAGTGCGGGAGCCCCGGCGCGGACAAGGAGGCCAACTGGCTGCCGGCGCCGAAAGGACCCTTCACCCTGACCATGCGGCTCTACGCGCCCATGTCGGCGGCCCTGACGGGCAAGTGGAACCCGCCGCCCGTCGTGCAGCAGCGGGCGACGGCTGGCGTCGGCGAGAGCTCGCTTGCCGGTCAGGCCACCAAGTAGCCCATCACTGTGGTCCCGGTGCCATGGCGCCGAGATAGGCGATGACGGCGTCGAGGTCTGCGTCGGAGATTTTGGACTGATCGAAGCCCGGCATGATCTGCTGCGGCCACGTGCGCACCGACTTTGGGTTGCGGATCAGCTTGCGCAGGGCCTTGGGCGTAAAATACTGCGTCGGGCTCATGGGCTGTCCGAGGTCGGGCCCGAGCTCGCCCTCCCCCGCGCCCTTCATGCGGTGGCAGGGCAGGCACTGCACCGTGAACACCTCCTGTCCGCGCCTGGCCAGCGCATCCGCGGGCAGGCTCACGTCAACCGCCATCTGCGGCCAGCGGTGCGCAGGCGACTCCACTCCCGCGAGCGCGACGGTCTGATACGGCCACTGCTCGCTCCCAATGCCTGAGCGCTCCGGATGCTCCCACACGAGATAGAACGGCCCGGCGCTCGCCTGCTTGCCGGGAAGATTGGGCCAGAGCGCAGCCGGATCCTCCACCGCGACCCAGGCGACGCTGCCGCCGGACGCACCCTTGTCGATGAGCGCGCGCGGGAGCTGCGAGACGAAGCCGTCGGAGGCGCGCGCCTCGATGGTATCGAGCGCAGGGTCGGATGCAGCGGGAACGAGGGCGAGCAGCGGTACCGCGCGGAACGTCATCGGGCGGCCGTACGCGACGTCGGCGGGAATGGCGATCGTCGCCGCGTCGGGGCGCGCGAGCAGCTCGGCCGCGGTGTAGACCCGTGCCTTGTCGTCGAGCGAAACCGTCAGCGTGGGCGCATCGGCGCGGGCCGCCCCAATCCAGACAAGACTCGCCGCGAGCGCGAACACGGCCACAGCCACAGCCAAGCGCATCTTCGATCCTCCCTGCGGCCCGACCAAGCGGCACGGGCATTTGTAGCACCGCCGCGCGATTGCTATCCTGCTTCTTTGCAGGTCAGAGCGAGGCACTGCTACCCATGTCCAGCGACAGCGCCAAACCGCAACAGGAGCTGAACGAAATCGCGGGCGCGCTCGACGTGCTCTTCACGCTGCGCGAGGAGTTCGCGCAGTGGCTCGAGGAGGCGCAAAGCGAGGAGCGCAAGGAGGAGCTGGAGAACGTCTACCGGCACGTCGCGACCATGGAGGAGGAATACAAGCGCCGGCGCGAGGCTGCGCAACGCAAGCTGGCGGGCGGCGCTTAACCCCCGTCGGCTAACTGGCGCAGGGCCTCCACCATGGCCGGCGCGACGCCCGTCTCGCTCATGTCGTGGCCGGCACCCTCGATGATTTCCAGACGGCCGTCGGGCCACGCCTCGGTGAGGGCGTAGGCGGCTCTCGGCGGGCACAGGAGATCGTAGCGGCCCTGCACGATGTGGCCGGGAATGCCCTTGAGCTTGCCGGCTTCGCGCAGGAGCTGGCCCGGCTCGAGGAAGAAGCCGTTGCGGATGTAGTGCCCCTCCATGATCGCCGTCGGCGGCAGGCGGCCCTCCGTCGGCGGCTCGCCTTCGAGGCGCGGCTTGCCCGGCGTCAACACGGAGAGCCGGCGCTCATAGGCGGCCCAGATGCGTGCAGCGCGCCCCTGCACCGCCGGGTCGGGATCGGCGAGGCGGGCAAGGTAGGCGGCGAGCGGTTCGGCGCGCTCGGGCTCAGGCAGGTAGCCGACGAAATCGGCGTAGAGATCGGGGCGGAAAATTCTCGGACCGTCGACGAAGGCCCATTGGACCTCCTCAGGTGTGCCGAGAAAGACCGCGCGCAGCACGAGCCCCAGCACGCGGTCGGGGTGTGCTTGCGCGTAGGCGAGCGCGAGCGTCGAGCCCCACGAGCCGCCGACGAGGAACCACCGCTCCATGCGCAAATGCTCGCGGATGCGCTCGATGTCGGCGACCAGGTGCTGCGTCGTGTTGGCTTCGAGCCGCAAATGAGGATGGCTGCGCCCCGCTCCGCGCTGGTCGAGCAGCACTGCCCTGAAGCGATTGGGATCGAAAAGTGCGCGGTGGAAATGCTGCGAGCCGCTGCCCGGTCCCCCGTGCAGGAAAAGCGCCGGGATGCCGTCGGCGCGGCCGACCTCCTCGACGTGGATCCAGTGGCCATCGCCGACGTCGAGCATGCGCGCATCGTAGGGGCGCAGTTTGCCCTCCAGACCCTCGGCGCTTCTTTCCTCGACGGGTTGGCTCATGGCTACAGCAGCGGCACCAGATACGTGACCACGCCGCGGACCTGCGGCTGGCTTTCCTGCCCCGGAGGGTTATCGGGCAGACGCACGCCCGAGTAGAAGAGCTGAACGTGCAGGTTCTCGAACGGTCCCGACATGGGTTGGTATTCGGCCTCGAAGTTGATCTCGTTCTGGCGCGACTGCGATGCGCCCGTGGTCGGATCGATGACGTTGAAGCCCTTCCCATAGCGCATCTGAAACTTCAACCCATCGGTGATGATACGCGAGAAATCGTAGGCCGCGCCGACGACGACCGTGGTCTCGCCCGCGTCATTGAAATTGAGCTGGTCGAGCACCGTATAGGCCGGGAAGCTGCCGAACGGGCCGTTGAGGTCGGCGCCCTTGCCGTTCTCGGAGATCGCCGCGAGGATCGTCGCATCGTGGTAGCTGGCGGCAACGCGGCCCGAGACCTGCGAGGTCTCGAAGGGTGAGCCCGGCATCAGCTCCTCGCCGATGGTGCGCTGGTCGGTGTAGTTGGCGCTCACGCGGAACTGCGCGCCACAGGCAAGCTTCGGGAATATCCAGTCGAGCTCAGCGAACGCGGTGTTGAGGGTGTCGGGGATGGTGTAGTCGATGGCACCGAGCGTCAGCCCGGCGATCGGCACGATCTTGGCGCCGGCGACGATGACGCCGCGATCCTCGGTGACGCCCAGCGCTTGGGAGAACGGTACGAAGTAGCTCTGATCGCGCGCCTTGAAGCCTTACAGGTAGGCGACGCCGTAGTCGAGCGTCTGTGCCTCATCGCGTCGGCGCACAAGTCCAACGCCCTCGACCGTGTTGGGGATCATGCGGTTGTCCTGCGGATTGATGTAGGGCGTCTTGATGAGCTGACGCCCGACGACGAGCTCCTGCCCGAACCCGCGCATGCGCGCGTTGGCGACGGCGACCGAGCTCACCTCCGCCTGCTGGTCGGTGAGCAGAAGCGTGCCGCCCTCGTCCTGCGGCGCGTAGATCGGCTGCGCGCTGGCGACCGCGGCCTCGAGCTGCAGCCAGTCATCGTGCCAGCCGGAACGGAAGCCCAGCGCGGAGCCGCCGGCCCAGGCCTGCGAGACCGAGGTGTCGCTGTTGTGCCGATCAAGGTAGCCGGTGCGCAGGTAGAGATCGACGTTCATGTCGCGGAAGAACGGGTCGTCATAGCGCAGGCGCTCCTTGAGGTCATCGAGCAGCACCGGGCCTTCAGGCTTGGGCACAGCGGGGCCGAACTGCGGCAGCCGGGCTACGGGACCACTGGGCAGCAATTGCTGGCGCTGGAACGTCCTCTCGATGGGGCTGTAGACATCGCCGGCATTGGAAGGCACACGCTCGGCGTCGTCGTCCTGGTCGGCACGAGCAGGCAATGCTCCGAGCCCCACGCCGTGAAGCGCAGCAGCGGCGAGCAGAGTTGCGGCGAGCGGCGAGAATCGCCGCCGGCTGTTCATGGCATGGGACCGTATGGCCGAATCGGAAAGCACGCCGGACCCTGCTTGCGCGGTAGCAGAGGGCGCGCGGAGCGACAAGTCGCACAAGCCGTTCCCTCTGGAACTGAAGCGCCGCTGGCGTCGTGTCTACTCTCCTCGGCCGGCGATCTCGGGGCTCTGTAAACCCGGGCTCGAGACCGGCGAAAAAACGTGTCTAGAGAGGAGACTAAAATGAAGACCCGATACCTCGCCCTCGCCGCCCTCGTGGCGGCCGGCGGCGCGGTTTCAACGCTGCCTGCCAGCGCGAAGCCGGACGATGCGGCGGCTGTCGTGAGCTGCCAGGACATCTGGGTGATGCGCAACCAGATCTACAAGGACAACGGCTACTGCTTCAAGACCAAGCGGGCCCGCAGCTACTTTGGCAACGGCGGATGCTGGGTCGACAACGAGAGCGATGTGCAGATGTCGTGGAAGGAGCGCAAGCTCGTGATGAAGTACAAGCACTGGGAAACAGTTAAGGGATGCTGAACCTCGGAGAGGCCGGGGCCGCAAGGCTCCGGCCCTCTGTGTCAGTCACGCCTTCGTCAATGCTCTTGCCACGGCTCACCCAATGCTGGTTATGACGCGCCAACATCAAAGCGAACTCGTCGGCCTTGGGCTCTTGCCCGTCACCACATAATAACGGTTTTCGATTGATTGCTGCGCCGCGCAATCGATTACGAACGCCAAGCCTGATGTCACTTGCTACAATTCAATGCTGACCAAGATTAGGTCGCCAGCGGGCTCGTCCGCGATTCTGCCATGCAAAGGAGAGTTACCCCATGGACCTCTCGTCACTGATCATTCAGCTCATTGGCGGTGCTGTCGGCGGCAATGCCGCCGGGGCGGTTTCCAAAGACACGAGCCTTGGGACGCTTGGCAACACCATCGTCGGCGCGCTCGGTGGCGGCGTCGGCGGTCAGATCCTCAGCTCCGTTCTCGGCTTGGGCGGCGCGGCCGCGGCCTCCGGGCTGGATATCGGCACCATCGTTTCCGGCTTTGTGACGGGGGGCGTCAGCGGCGGCCTCACTGCGCTCGTCGTTGCATTCATTAAATCGAAGATGTCCGCCTGACCTGTTGACCCGCTAGGGCTCCGGTCGCTTCGCGCGCAACGGCTCTAAAATTCGGTCGTCTCGAATACGTCGTCGATCTTGGCAACCACGTCGTTCATGGCGTTCGGCGCTAAATTGCTCGTGTTGACGACGACGCAAAAATCCGTGCCGTCGGGGCGCGACGCGGCAAAGCTGCTCGTGCCGGCCATGCCGCCGGAGCGTGCCCAGCGTCCGGAGCGCCGCGGCCCGAAGCCCCAGATGGCGTAGTGACCGGCGAAGCGCGCAACCGCACCGGCGGTCGCCGCCATGCCGCCGGCCGCGTCCATCACCTCCGTCAGCCAGTCTTGGCCGCCGTACGGTAGAGGGGCCCAAACCTTCTTGTCCGGGGAACTCCGGCGTCAGCCCGGTTCCCGGCTGGTCGTAGAAGCCCTCGCCGGGGAGCCGCATGTCCTTGCGCGTGTGCGCGACGAATACCCCGTCGATGCCGAGCGGCGCCGTCACGCGTTGGGTGAGCGCATTGCCGTAGGTGTCGCCTGCCGCCTTCTCGGCGACGAGCCCGAGCATCAGGTAGCCGAAGTTGGAATAGCTCTCTTTGCTGCCGGGATCGAACTGCAGCGGCTCGCCAACCATGAACCGCGCGATATCCCGCTTCGTCGGCGCATTGCGCAAGCCGAGCTTGTTGGCGATCACGCGCATCTTGAAGCAGGGATCGAAGCCCGCGGCCTTGCGATCCCAGCCGCCCTTGTGATCGAGAAGCTGGTCAACAGTAATTGTGCGCAGGCGCGGGTCGACTGATTGGCCGGGCAGCGCCACCTGCTCCAGCCCGAGGTAGGGGAACACCGCCGCGTCAAGCTTGACGGCGCCCGCTTGCACGAGGGTGTAGATTAGCGCCTCGGTGAAGGCCTTGCTCACGCTCGCGACGCGAAACGGGCTCGCAGTTCCGACCACGGGATAGTCGGGCTCGGCCCAGGTGTAGGCGCGTTCGAACAGCACCTCGCCCTGCCGCGCAACCGCTACGGCGCCGGCGCGAATTCCACGTTGCTCCATGAATTCGCGCATGATCGCGTCGATTGCGTCGAGCTTCTCGAAGCGATCCCCGGCGATATTCCAGCGGCGCGTCGCCGCCGAGGCTGCGCGGCGCGGAAGCGCCGACAGCAGCACAGCACTGCCGATGAGGGCGAGACTTTCGCGGCGATTCCGCATTCCGCCGAAGGGCATGTAACCGGTTTCCTATCGACGTTCCCCGCTGAAACGGCACCAAAGCTACCGCATCTGCGCAATAGCCGAACGCTATGGAGACAGAAGTTAGTCCGTATTTCCGGTCGCCGCCGCGACCGCTATTCTCGGAGCCAGAAGTTAGCCCCGCGTAACGGCCACGCCTGAGCAGCGCATCATGACCCCGGCCAAACCAGCATCCGCTATGAAAACGGCCCTTGTCCTCGCGGGCGGCGGGAGTCTCGGTGCAGTTCAGGTCGGCATGTTACGCGCGCTCCTCGAAAGCGGGGTCGAACCCGACATGGTCGTCGGATCGAGCGTCGGCTCGATCAACGGCGCTTATTTTGCCGGCGATCCGACCCTCGACGGTATCGCCAAATTGGAACGGCTCTGGTGCGGCCTCAAGCGCAGGGACATCTTTCCCAGGACCTGGCGCAGGCTCTTCGGTTTTATTCGCGGGCGTGGCCATCTCGTGACCTCCGACGGCCTGAGGCGTCTGCTCGACAGCCATCTTCCCTATCGCGACCTGAAGGACGCGGCCGTTCCAGTTCACATCGTCGCCTGAGACGTGCTCTCGGGCAAAGCCGTGGTGCTTTCGCGCGGCCCGGTGACGCAAGCAATCCTCGCCAGCACGGCGATCCCGGCCGCCTTCGCGCCGGTTGAGATCGACGGGCGGCTGCTGTGCGACGGAGCCGTCGCCAGCAATACGCCGGTGACCGCTGCGATCTCGCTCGGAGCGCGCAGGCTGATTGTCCTGCCGACGGGTTTTGCCTGTGCCCCGGAACGGCCTCCGAGTGGCGCTATAGCAAGCGCGCTGCACGCCATCACGCTACTAACCGCGAGCCAGCTCGTGGCGGAGCTGGAACGGATCAGGTAGCCGACGCAATATCACATTCTCCCGACCGCCTGCCCGCTCGGCGTGTCGCCGTTCGATTTCGCGCGAACGCAGGAGCTCATCGATCAGGCCTACCGGAGGACACTGAGTTGGATTTCAGAGGGCGGTCTCGACAGCAACGTCATCCCGGATGCGCTTCGCCCACACTCGCATACCGCGCCAACGGCGTCTCGACCCGTCCTCGCTAGGACGGAGGGGGGCCGTTCCGGACGATCGGCACCCGTATCTCCATTCAACAGAACAGCCGCTCCTTCGCTCAAGCTGGCCGTGTGAGCTCCCCCATCACGTCTGCTGGTAGACCGCGACGACCTTGTCGAAGGCGCGCGCGGCGAGATCGTCGCGCCGGATGAGGAAATAGACCGTGCCTTCGACAAACCTCTGCCGGAGGCAATCCTTGAGGTCGATCTGGAGCAGGAGAAGCCATTGCCCGGCAGCCGGCACGATGCGCGGCCAATTCTCCTCTACGGCTTGCCGCGTTAGATGCTGCACCCCGAACTCGGTAACGGTCACGGCGCTGTAGCGCGGGTCGGCCTGCTGGGGCAGCGGCAGCCCCAGCAACTGCTGGCGCGCGGCGCCGTCCATGTGGTCGTCGAACAGCGCGTCGATGCTCGCCTCGAAATCCTCATCGCCAAGCGCCTCGACGAGCTCGGCGTCGGCTTCGTGGTTGCTTGGATCGGTCTCGATGGTAAAGCGGGAGGGCGGGCGCAACATTGGGCGGAGCCGCATGGGGCGCGCCGGTCGTTGGATCGAGCAAATTGAGCCGCAACTCAATCGCTGCCAAGGATGAGCGCACGGCGCCCAAACAGCAACCCGCCCAAGATGAACTTCAGGAGGGCGGCCCGGCCCGCAACGGTCGTGAGGTCTTGATCAGCCTGCACTAGAACTCAGCCCCGTCAGCGATGGCGGGGCTTTTTGTTGGGATCTGGAAAGAGTGGATTGGATAAGCCCATGCCCAGCAAAAACCACGCGATGGGGAGAATGAGCATCATCCACAGCGTCAGTGGCGAGCCGTCCAAGCACCAGGTCAGAATTTTATCTATCCCAAGCGCCCCAGTGTTGACCTCAGGGGGCGTTTGCCCGCTCCACCAGGCAAGGCCATCTCGCACCGTGATAGTTGGCCATACGGCATATTGCAGCCAATGCTTCGCCTGCCACCCTAAGACAATGACACCAGCTAGAAAGGAGAGCACCGCTGGCCAAACGAACAGGACTCCGAACAGGGCCCCAAGCCAATCATCCCGACGCATCTAACTCCCCGTCGCCTGGCCGCCACCTTAGCGACCCTGCGGGCGCTGAAAACCGCTTCCCCCTCCATAGGGTAGGAGCAACAACCGCGAGCCACCCCATGCCGAAGCGCAAGCAACCCCGCGATTTCTATACGGACTGGGAACTGGCCGAGATGGACGGGAAGCTGCACGTGCAGTTGACGGGCGCCGGCTGGATGCGGGCGATCGAGCGCGGCAAGGAAGCTGAGAGGCTCGTGGCCGAGGCGGTCGAGCGGGCTATGGCTCGGGCACGACGTAATCGCCGCGACGGGGAGGTCCGCTGAATGATGAGCCCGGATCTTCGCCGTTGTGCCCAACGGTTTATCGCCGACGCCAAGGCGCTGCCTCACGACGATCCTGAGTTCGCCCGCTTGGTGAAGCTCGCCAAAGACTGCCTCGACATCGCGTATAGCGACGAAATTCGGGAGGAGATGATTGCCCAGGCCGAGCATGACGCTCCCGACGAGGCGGATGCGCCGGGCTTCTGGCCGGAGTGGATTTAAAAGGACAGAGAGAGCCAATAAAAAAAGCCCCCGATCGCCGCGGCAGGATGGACGTCCAGGCGTTGACGACCGGGGGTTCTAAGGTACGCAGCACATCGCGGCCCGAGCGAGGAGAGGCGCTGCGACGGCCTAACGCATCAGGTGCCGAACGGCCGCCGCGGAACGACGCGAGCCTTTTTGCTTTTGGCCTTCGCGATTTTTTTCGAAACCGACAGGCCCCGCTGTGACCGCACGGGCTTGCCGTGCTTATCCAATTGGAAGCCGGGTATCGCGATGCCGATGCGTTTCATCTGTCACGGCTCCAGCTTCGTGCACTCACGCGGTCGGTCATGGTGCAGAACTTCGGCTTCTCTCTGTAGCTCGAGTGCGTCAGATGCGGACTGCCGAGGCCGCGCTTCACGGCTCGCTGCCCTTCGCTCCACGCCATGACGACAGCGTCGCCTTTGTCTGGCGAGCGGCCCAGCCGTTTCTTGATGTCGTCCTTGTCCTCGATGAGCACGCCGCGCGCCGTGAGCTCCCAATGTGGAGCAGCGAGATCTGCTCTCAGACCTGGATCATCGGGGAGACAGATCGGGCTCCCGTCGCGCTGAGACGGATCGAGCGCCTCGCGCAGAGCCCACCAGGCCTGTGCTCTTTTGTTAGCGAAGGTCAACGCCCGGTCCTTCGACCGCGCTGTCGCTCCGTGTGCGCCGTTGAACTTGACCGCCTCGATGCGGTTGTCCTTGAGGCGCTCAACAACGCCGCCACCGTAGCCACCGCCAACGTCCACGATGATGGCCGCGCCATCGCGGCGATGTGAGACGACGAGAGCGGCGGCATCACTAGGCGAGGGAGTTTCTGCGCCCGGGACCGAGACGAGGGGCGCGTACCAGCAATCGTATCGCCACGCGAGCGTCGTGTGATCTGGACCGCCCGCGGCGACGTCGAGACCCATAGCGGTCATCGGCGCGTCTTGCGGCGATCTGGGGTTGGCCTTCCAGCGCTCTTGGGCGGCGAGGATCCACTCAGTTTTGATGACTTGCTTCGGATGATCACGAAGGCTCTTGTCGAAGCGACCATCCTTGTAAGCAGCGCGCAGTTCCTCCGGCAGCGCAGACAAGACCGCAGCATAGTCAGTGCGCGCGAGGAAGGGATTGTCTTCGAGGCGACCGGGGATGAAGGTGCGTGAGCGTGCACGTACCATCTCGTTGCCGATGAGATGCGGCCCCGGCCCGTCGACCTCGGTATCTTTGCCGCCGATAGTGGTGAACCAGCGGAGCTCGCCTGGCTGCGCGGGATTGGGGTGCGTGGCATCGAGCCACGGAGCCCAGTAGTTTATGACCCAGAGCCCCTCGGGAGTGGTCGGCGGGTTGCCGGCGGCGATGATGCGGCAGCGTTGGCTCGGATCCGCAGAGCGGTTCCACGCAGAGATGAATCTGAACTGGCTCTCCGTGAAGTCGGCCGCCTCATCGTAGGCGATGAGGTCATGCGGCGTGCCCTTCCATTTTTGGCGGTCGTCTTCGTGTTGGCAGCCGCCCACGTCGATCACGCGACCGTCTTTGGTGCGCCATACGTTATCCTGCCCGTTCCACCCATCGCGTCCCTCGAAGATCTCAACGAAGCGCTCGACGAGTTTTGAGGCTTCCTTGTTCGTGCGGCGCAGAATGAGCGAGCGCTGGTGACGTGTGAGAGCGAGACCGATGCAGAGCTCCGTTTTTCCTGAACCTGCAGAGCCCCCGTAGAACAGTTCGTCCGCCAACGTCTCGTAGGCTTCGAGCTGCGGGCCGGGCGTTGGCATCCACAGCGGCGAACCGAGTCCGGTTTTGACGAGCTTCTCGAGCGAGGCGATCTGCTCGGGCGACATGCCCTGCAGGCGGGCAAGGATTTGGTCAAGTAGAGGTTGGCTCATTTAGTTTGCCCTGGGAGAAGTTGTCGATGGGATTGGGCTCGCCGTTCAGCGTATGCGTGTCGGCAAAGATCAACGCGATACCGCGCGCGAGGTCGAGCAGACGGTTGGGATTCTCACTCACCAGGATGGGGCCGCCGTCCTTACCACTGAGCTCGGCGGAAACTTTCTGGCCGTAGCGCTGTGGCGCGCGGACGCCAGCCGCCCATTTGAGTGCATTGATGATTTCGCGACCGGTGGCGGCCTCGATGCTCCCCGTCTGCATCTTATGCGCGATGTCCTCGACGTCGTCAGCCAATCCATCGGCGCGGGAGTCGAGTGCCTCCTTGTAGAGAGCCGCGAATTCCTCGTGCTGGTGCCGCCATCTGAAGACCTGCGTCCTCGACGGCTTGCCGGGCATCGCCTCGATCTCTTTCAGCGTCCGGCCGTCGATCAAAAAGTTCAGCACCTCCTCGGCGAGCTCAGCGCTGTATTCGCTGCGCTTGCGCGCAGGCGTCTTCGCCGCCTTGGCTTTGGCCTTGGGCGTTTTTTGTCTCTTTCTCATGATTTCCCTCAAGCCGCTCTGCGCTTCAGCAGAAGATCGAGAGCAGCGTTGACTTGCTTTGAGCGCGCCTCGCGTCTCTGTTTGTCCGCCTCATCGCGAGCATGGTCAGGATGATTGGCAATACGCAGCGCATCTCCTACGCGCTTGATGGTATCTTCGTCCGCATCGAGCTCGACGCCGATGACCTGGCACGCCTCCACAAGCGTCTTTGGGATGAAGTTTGGAAGCTGCGGCTTCGAGATGGTGAAGGGATCACGCGGCCAGCGAACCAGTGTCGGAGTGCCGTCGGCGCGGAACCCGCTTACTACCAGCATCACATCCCAGGTCCGATCGGCTGCGCGAATGCGCACCATGTCGTCAACGTGCAGACGGCCGTTGCAGGCCGCTGTTGTCGCCACCTTTGCCCAGAAGGCTGGTAGGAAAACATGGTCGATACGGGAACCCGCGGGTGCCACAGCGAAGAAGTTGCAGTAAGGAACCGCGCTGCTTGATTGAAAATAAACCGGCTCGACGGGCGTGATCTTGGTCATGGTGATCACTCAAACTTGCGCGAGATCAAGTGGACCGCTTCGCGCTGTCTGGCGTCGATCTCAGACGAAACTCGCGCGTTCTCCGCTGCTCGCTCGCGGGCGAGGTTGCTCTTGCGCTTAGCCATACTCTTTTCACGCTGCACGGCGGCGGCCCGTTCGTACTCCTCGGAGAATTTCGGCGGCTCGGGGAAGCATTGGGGCCATAACTGCCGTGCGTTCCAGTTCGGACGGATGAGCAGCCAATCGCTGGTTGCCGGTCGCCAGTCCGTTTCTACGCGCCTCCACTCCGGCTGGTCCGTACCGTAGGGGTTTCCGCTCAAGCCCCAGAAGAAATTGCGGATCTCCTCGCAAACTGTTCGCCGGTTGATCCTAGCAGCCACGCGCACACCGAACTTGTCGCGATAGGCGATCCGCCAGCTATCGCGGTCGGGCGTCCCTTCGGGCAATAAAATCGTCGTATCGCAGGCCGCCTGGTCGTCGCTCCCCAGCTCCTTGATGCGGCCGATGTCGTAGGGGCTCAACGTAAAGTCGGCGTTGGGCTCGCGCGTTATGAGGGCGTCAAGTTCCTCCGCCAGAGCCATCAAGCTCGTCTGACCTGGCGCCAAACGCGTCCAGTCCTCGCCCTCTTTGACGTAGACGGCAAACATATGCTCGGCGTCCTTGCGCTCCCGGCACAGGTAAACCTGTCGCGCCAAGGACGTGGCCCGCTTGCCGTCGATGTGCTGCACCACGCTGCCAGCGGGCCCGACAGACTCCACCCGCACGGTCCGCTCCCAGGAGCGATCTGACGCCAGGATACGAACCTCGTCGCCAACCTTTAGGTCGGGGGCAAGATTTGACCAGAAGCCTGGTTCAAGAACGTCGTCATATCCCGCATCGGGAGCGTCGATCATTCCAAGATCGACGATCATGTTGCGCACGACGTGCTCCGCCGGACGCAAGGCGCCCTTCGGCAAAATTGTGTCTGACATCGGGGTTCCCTCTATCTTCCCTTCGCCGCGTTAGCGGCTTCGACCTGTTCGATTTGCCTGCGGATTTCAATTGCCCGCTGGCTCATGTTCTCTTTCCAATATCTGTTCGGATCCGTCGCCATGATCTTTTTCAGCGTGGAAAGCTGGCTCTCAAGATGCGCTACGCCGGGACCGGCTGATCTTGGTGTCGTCTTCTCAATCTGCCGGCGAAGCTGGATGGCTTCCTCGTCGAGCTTCTCGCGGAAGTACTTCTGAGAGTCCGCGCGGAGCACCTCCTCGATCTGGGCCAGTCGTTCTTTTGGCGTCGACGCGACTGGCGCTTCTTTCTGTGCGGGCATGCTGCGACCCTTGGCGAGGCCGAGGAGGAAATCGGGGAAACCCTCCTGGTGCAGGAGTAATGAGCCGTCCGGCAGTCGCGCTGTCGTTATGGCGTCGGCGATCTCAGGCACGGATTCGAGGAACTGCTTGCTTCGCGCAATGTTCGCCTCGTAGTCGCGCGCCCATTCGGCTTTGAGCCTGTCTTGAATGCGTCCGGCATCGGCGAGGTCCGTTTCGTGGCGCTGCTCGGCAGCCCCGGCGTTCTGGCGCAAGTACCAGCCGACCGCCCGGCCGATCTCGGCAGAGCTCGCGCCGGCCTCGCGCTGTGCAGCAAAAAAGGAGCTAAACAGCGGCTTATCTTCCTCCGCGAGCTCAAGACCTTCCGCGCCAGATTCAATGAGCGCTTGCCTAAATTCGGCGCCGTCAAATTCGGTGAGGCCCAATTGGCGGGATTCTTCATCGGCCGCAATCTGCAGCTCGCTGAGCTCGCGCGCCGCCTCGAGGTGGGTGTGATCTTGCAGATGTTCGGCCTCGGACTCGCCGTCTTCTTCACCCTCGACTTCCTCGATCTCGCCATCCTCGTCGGGCTCGACGGGGGCGATCGCCCGCTCTGACTCGCGCGTGTCGTCGCCCGCCGTGGTCGTGTCACGTTCGTCCATCTGTCACCTTTTCTGTTGAACTAGTGGAGTGTCACGCGCGCGCGCTGTCGCAGCGCGCTCAACTTGAAACCGGTCCGTTAACGAAGGCGGGCCTCGCGAAGCTGAGCGCTTGTTGAACGGCGACCTGCCGGGCGCCGAATTCTCCGAGCCTGCCGCTGCCCGGTGAGACGCCCATGCGGTCCATCGGCAAGCGCATGAAGCGAGCTGACCGCAGGCGCACTTCGGAGTGGAACTAAATTCGACATCCGTCGTTGAAAGTCTCAACAGACAAAGGTGCTCCGAGATGCACGAGATCATTTACCTTGTAGGATTGGTCGTGGTGGTCATGTTCGTGTTGAGCCTGCTCGGACTTCGCTAACGGAGTAACTGACCATGGCAACCGAACTCGTCGTCGAACGAAGTCACGTGGAATGGAGCCCGGTTTTCGCGGGTGCTCTTGCGGCCGCCGCCCTGTCCTCGGTACTTCTCACTGCAGGCGCCTCTTTAGGTCTGTCGCTGATTTCCGCCTATCCTGGTCACTCTCACGCTGGGTCCGCCGGAACGATTGCCGCCGCTTGGTCACTGATCGTGACCATCGGGTCGTTCATGCTCGGGGGCTACATCGCCGGGCGGCTGCGTTCATCATGGCACGAGGGCGGGGTCGACGAGGTCGCCTTCCGGGACGGCATGCACGGCTTCCTCGTCTGGTCACTGGGCATCGTGACTGGCGCGCTGCTGGTTATGGTCACCACCATAACCACCGCGCAGGTGGGCGCGCAGGTCGCGTCCAGCGCGGTCGCGCAGAGCGACACCGTTCTTGCGCCTGCAACCGACACGCTGCTCCGCTCCTCGACGACCGCCGCTGCCCCCACTGCCGCCACCGCTCAGCTCGACCGCGATGAAGTTGCGCGCATTCTCGCGATCTCCGTGTCCAATGGCCAAATGAACGCGAACGATCGGACCTATTTGGCGCAGAAAGTGGCACAACGCGCCGGCATTCCGCTGGACGAGGCGGAGAAGCGCGTCGATACCGCATTCGCCGACGCTCAGCGCGCGGTGGAGAAAGCCCGCGAGGCCGGGGCACGCGCACTGCTGATCAGCCTGGCGGCGGCCTGGTACGCGGCCCAACGAGGGGGGCATAACCGCGATCACAACCTTTGGGCCGGACGCTCGATGGTTAGGCGCACTAGCAACCCGCCTTTATCGTGAAGCCCAGCCCGTCAATAGCGGAGCGTGCATTAGTTCAGGGGAATGTCCGAAGCACTCATCGCTGTTGTTTGAGCCCGTCGTCGACAACGACGGAAAGGATTTGGAGAAAGCTAAATGGCTCGCGACCTTCTGCTCTGGCTGCTTGGCGTTCCGCTCGGCGTCATCATTCTTCTGCACCTGTTCGGGGTGATGCACTGGTGAGCCGGCCCTGACCGCTAGCTCATCGTGCAAAACGGGGAATTTGCGATGTGAGCGCGGTTTAGAAGGGTGCTTCCTCGTCGCGGATGCCACGCCGATGGTCGTCGCGCCGGCCGTTCCCCTGCGCTTTGAGCTCTGGGCGACTGCGAGTTCAGATAGCCTGGCACTGACGTTCCCCCATTGAAAAAGCCCGCAGAAGCGGGCCGTGTCGTGCGGCTTGATCTGGCCGCCTTTCGATCTACAATCGCGGTATGAATCCCGTGACAGATCAGCAAAACTCAACTTTCGAACGCTTGAGTTGGTTCGAAGGCGCTGTTTTCGTCGTCGCGGTCACCCTATTCGCCGTTATCGTAGCGGTGATCTGGCTGCTGAAATTGACGACCGGCTACCCGAAGTTTGTCGTGGATATCCGGCTCTAGAACGGGATCTCGTCGTCGAGGACACCACGGCGATGGTCATCACGCCGGCCGTTGGTGTTGGGCGCGTACTTCTGTTGCAGCTCGGGGGAGCCACTCGCCGGCCGATCGTCCTGCTTGGCTGCCGGAGCCTCGGAGATGACCAGGTTCCAGATCTCCTCGCCGCCCTCGCCGACTTCCTTGCTCTTCAGTAGGGTTGCACGGGCGAAGCCCAGCCTGCCGCTGAAGTAGGTCGCCCCGCTCTTCRYTWGCNGYGCMCSGMKGA